>Ga0209180_10001381_pt1 | contig 12065 bp, 14 predicted proteins | sample CZO8metaG_3_FD_188355 | JGI IMG/M metagenome (GOLD analysis project Ga0209180, IMG submission 188355) | Vadose zone soil microbial communities from the Eel River Critical Zone Observatory, Northern California, USA - CZOApr15con2H2.8 metaG... | ecosystem: Environmental > Terrestrial > Soil >...
GTTTCTACTTTTCGCGACAGAAACTAGCTAGGGTCCAATTCCGATTCGTCGGGTTGCCTCTGGGGTAGGCTCCGCTTATGTCGCCACCTGCGGTGACGCTCTCGCGTCGAGCAGGCTCTGCAGCAGGACCCTGCTCGCGCCGCCGATCACGCGATCCACGCCGTCGCCGTCCCTGACCAGGAGAATTGTCGTCGGTCTCGGTCAGCGGCAGCCGACCCGCAAAGGCCTGCACCAGCTGCGCGAGGATCGCCGCGACGCTGTCACAGGCGTCGGAACCGTTGGCTCGGAAATGCACCACTGCGAGGCCCGGCTGGTGGGGAAGCGCCTCCTCGACGGCCAAGGTCGTCGGCGTCACCGCGACTCCTCTGCGGCGAGCCCGAGGCGAGTCCATGCTCTCGCCAGCTACCGGTGGAGGATGTCGTGCAAGCCGCGCGACTGAACGCCCTGGGTTACGTCTGGATCGAGGTCGGGACGACGTGATGGGTCTCCTTCGTTCTCTCGGATCCGGTGATCTGTCTGCTTGCGGGCCTCGATCTCCGCAGCAGCTTGGGCGGCGTCTTTCTCCACGTCGGAGGCAGGAGGGAGAACGGCGGGAGCCCGCCGCTTGTGCTCGAGGTCGAGCGACCCAACTGTCTCCTGTGCGAAGACGGCGGGCGTCGAGAGGGTGAAGGCCCCAACGAGAAGCAGGGCCCGCGCGAAAGCGGGTCTGATCATGAGGACCATCACCTCAAACCCCAGAAGAACGGGTCGTAGTCGTCATAGTACGGCCACGGCGCGTAGGCCCACCGAGCGTCGTGAAGCTCCTGCGCGGACTTCATAGCGGACTCCAGACTCGTGGCGATGAAGTGGCGCGACTGCGGCGACAGGGGGTGCTCCGTGCGCATCAGCTGGAGCGCGTCGTCGACTTGGCCGGCCACTCGAGCGCTGTGAGTCAGACCACGGAACGCGCGGAGATGCTCCGCGGCAGAAGCTTCGTCGCCTTGCTCGAGATAACTGAGCCCGAGGTAGAGCTTGGCATCCGCCCGCTTCGGGTCCCGGCTCACCGCCTGGCTGAGATGCGCCACCGCCTCGTCGTAGACCCTCTGGCCGTAGCGTGCGATCCCTAACCCCACGAGCGCGTCCGTTCGTTCCGGGCGCTCCTTGAGGGCCTTCTCGAACTTGCTCGCCGCCTCCGCGTAGCGGCCGTCCCGTAGTGCGGTGTCTCCCAGTCCAACGGTCGTGGCGCAGCCGCTGATCGCGAAGGCGAGCGCGGTGAGCAGCAGCGGGTAACACCGGCGCATGGTCAGCGTGAGCCGGGTCTCGTCTCTTCGGTCAACCATATCGATCGTCCCTCCCTGATACCGGCCAAAGGTGTTATACGGAACTCTCGACGCAATTCCTCACACTTGTTGGACGATGATCAGCACGTCCGGGTTGCGGATCTGCTCCTGGGTTGTCGCCTGAATCCGCGTCCATACAGCCGACACTCTCAAGGAGCGGCAGTCGGATGGAGGCCCTCGGCGACGGCCATCAGAAGCGGCATGCCGAGAAGAAGACGTCGGTCACTGGTGATTCAATCGCTCACGCGCGGCCGACAACAACAGGAGGCGGGCTCACGCTCAAGAACGACAGATTCGCGCCGCCCCTCCGCGCTGACCTGCCAGGTTTGAAACCTAGCGGCTCTGCCTCCGGGCTGGCGCGCCTGCTGATGCCTGGGGCATATAGGTGTTGCACTTCGGACAATTGGTGCCGGGCTCCACCTGCGTCCAGTGGCAAAAATGGCAGGGGACCATGCCCGTCTCCTGACCACTGGCGATGACTCCCGATCGAACTAGGTGGCGCACGTTGACCATATGGGCCTCCGACTTCTGTTTGCTGGATTGCCAAGCCCGGTATTCAAACTGTTTGAGGCCGGACTGACGGGAGGGAGTTGCACGGCGTGGGGATTCCAGCACGATTGCGCAAGACCGCGCCCGACACTAGGGTGACCGCTACCTCACGTCGCGCTCGAAGGCCCTCGACGCTATGGCCCAGGATCAAAGCACGTAGACAGCGTTCCGCCGAAGCAGACGCACTCGACCGGCCCACCAGCCGGGCCCTTGACGATTACGACTTGACTGATGCAGTCCGGCCACGACCGCGCCCGATGGGCGATCAGCACAGCGAGAAGAATAGCCATAACGAGCAGAAGGGCCAGAATCCCGCCGGCTAGCTTCATCTCTGTGCCTTTGGAGGGCGAGGGACCCCTTCATTGATTCGCACGATTGCGTATCATAAACAACTCGGCTTCTGCACGAACTGGGTCGGCAACCAGCAGGGCGGGGACGTCAAGTGCCACATCCCCGCGCTCGGCCTGGCGATCGTGCCGATCGTCAACGGCGTCGGCGCCTGGTCGGTCGACGCGCTGATCGCTCGCTAGCGCCGGTTCTCTGCCCGTTGATGAATTTCGAGCTGCGGTTCTTGCTCGGGAGGGCGGCTCGAGCCGCTCGACGGGATACTGGTGCTCCAGCCAGGCGCCTAGCCCGCCGAGCAGAGGCCGAACGCGCGTGATGCCCTTTCGCTTCAGCGCCAGCGCCACACGGGCGCTCGTCGCTTCGTCCGGTCACGTGAAGACCAGCACGATCTCCAGATCTCGCGGGATCTCGGCCGCCGCCTCGGTGATCGCCTCGGCCACGAGCCATCGTGCTCCCGGGATGGTGTAGGGCGATGCCTCCACCTCCAGGCCCGACCGCAGGTCGGCGATCCACACGTCCTCCCCTCGGTCGAGCATTGATTTCAGATTCGAGGCGGTGATCCGGGCCGTTCGGAGCAGACGAAGAAAGCGTTGCCTCTGAACGATCTTGAACAGTACGTAGATCATGACGCCCGCCGCAAGCTCCGCGAGCAAACTCCCCGCTCGAGCGGTCTGCGCGAGGATGAGCTCGAGGGCGCGGCTGAAGAGATACCCCAGCGACAGCCATGTCCCGGCCCACAGCACAACGCCCGCAATGTCGAGAATCAAGAACCGAGCCAGGGGGACCTTGACGAGCCCGGCCAGCGCGGGCGCCAGGGCGGTGAGTCCGGGAACGAACTTCGCGATGAGCAGCACCCGACTCCCGTATCGCTCGAACAGGGTCTCCGTGCGCCGGACGCACGAGGCGGGCTCCAGCGCCAGCCGACACATGAAGCGCACGGCCACGGCGCCGAGTCTGCGCCAGAGCAGATCCATCGGCACTGCCGCTGCACAAGCGATGGCCAGCGCGACGACGATGCTCATGCGTCCGTCGGCCGCCAGGGCGCCGATGCCCAGCAGGACCGGTACGGCCGGAACCGGCAACGGGACTTGCTCGGCCACGACGAACGCCGCGAGGATGACGTATCCCCAATGGGCGAGGAGGGCGAGAAGAGCATCCATGCCTCTTTACGATGAGATGCAACGACGGAAGGTCGCGCGCCCTCCTAATGTGCAGGAGGCCCTGTGGCCCACCGGCTCGTTTTCTCGGCGGTTCTCATCGTCGTCACGATGGTCATTCTCGACTGGTTCGAGTCGACCCGAGCGCGAACGACCCTCGCGCGTCGACAGCGCCGCGAACAGCTGGGCACGGGATCCGCGGTGCGCCTCCCGGAGCATGTGCCAACGCGACATCACCGACGCTCGGCTTCGAAGAAGGGGACAGCATGAAGAGCCTGCTCGCCGCGATCATCGGCCTTGTTCTCGCGGTATTCGCGAATCCCGCGTCCGCGTACGTGGTCGAGATCACCACATCGATCCCCATTGCGAGCGCCGAAGATAAGGCGCAGCTCAGAGACGCGCTCGGCTCGGCGATCGACGACGTCCTCCGCCACGCGATCGCATTCACCCCGACCATCGTGACGCTGCAGAGCGCGCGAGTCGTCGGTGATCGCATCTACATCCTGCTGCTGATCGCGGATGGCGATGGCGAAGAGATGATCAAGAAGCTCTCGTCCCAGGAGCCGGCAGCGAACGACTCGCCGCGTGAGTCGGTGCCTTCGGGCGACGCTTCCAGGAACTGATTCAGTCCGCCTGAAGCTGCACGGGAGCGCCGAGCCGGGCTGCGGTCCCAGGAGCGATCACCAGATAGCGGCGTTGCACATCGCCCTCGCCCCGCACGATCTGTCGGATCGGGCCTAGCGCGTTGACGATCGCAGCTCCCGCCGCGTTGGCGGTGAATGCCGCCAGCGGCTCCAGGACGCCGCCGCCATCCGGCCGGCGCGAGAGCGCGAGCACGTAGGAACGCTGAGGCTCGAGTCCCGTCACCGAGGCCTGTAGCACCTGGATCAGCCCCTGATCGAACAGCGTCACGCTGGTTGGAGGCTTCGCCCCCGCGGCCGTGCGGTTCGCCCGCGGCACCAGGGAGAGGTGCGTCGCCTGTCCGGCGACGCCGAGCGGCTGCAATCCTTGCCGGCCGTCGCCATCCGGGACGGCGTTGGGCACATAGGTGACCGCCTGAGGCGCCTGTCCGATCGGAATGGTCGCGATCACCATGTTCGTCCGCGTATCGATGGCGACGAGGCTGTCGTCGTTCTCGAGCCCGACATAGACCCGGCTTCCGTCACCCGACGGCCAGACCCCGTGCGGCAGCTTGCCGACCGGAATGACGGCGACCTTGGAGAAGTCGTCGGTGCGGAACACCTGAACCTCGTTGAGGCCCCCGACGGTCACGTAGGCAAACGTGCCGCGGGCGTTACTGGCGAGGTTGACGTGATTGGTGATCGGCCCCGTGTCGATCGTCTTCAACACTGAGAAGGGCGGACGGGCGTCGAAGACCATCGTCTTGCCGACGTCCTTCAGCGTGAACCAGACCTGCTTGCCGTCCGGCGTCGCGGCGATGTTGGGACAGAACGGGCTCACCTGGGGTACCCGTCCGACGATCTCATGGTCCGCCACGGAGATCACAACGGTCTCGGGGTTGAAGGAGGAGCAGACGTACCCGTACTTCCCGTCTGGCGAGAAGATCTGCATGCCCGGGCCGCCCGGGACGGTGATGCGCGTCTTCTCCTCATAGGTGTTGCCGTCGAGGACGGCGACGTAATTCTCGCCGCGGACCGTGACCCAGACCTCCCTGCCGTCCGGCGTAAAGAAGGCCTCGTGCGGAGACCGCCCGACGTAGGTGACATGCTTCACCGCGTTGGTTGCGGTCTCGATGAACGTGACCGAGTTCGACCCGATCGAAACAACCGCGAGGGTGCGACGATCGGGTGAGAAGCCCATGCCATGCACCAGTAGCTGTCCACGGTAGAGCGGACTCAAATTCCCCGGCGCCGGGTCGCCCAAGCGGATGACGCCCACGAGCGTGTTGCCGGCAGGGTCGGTGACGGAGACGGTGTTCGAGAACTGCTCAGCCGCGTAGACGCGATCGCGATGGCTGACCGGCACGTCGGGATCGGAGGCCGCGCCCGGGGCCTGTCCTGCCCAGGTCGACTGGGCGATGGCGAGGGCCGTGGCGGCCGCGAGCGCTATTCTGAAGAATGGGATGCGTTTCAATTCGGGACTCCTGGTGTGTGCGGGTGATGCGGCGTTGACGGCATAACTTGCCCGACCGCGGAAGCGGGCTGATCGGGCGACGACACAGACGGGGGGAGCGGCTGGCCGAGCGCCAGGCGCATGGCGGCGATCTCCTGCAGTTGCTCGATGATGATCTCCTGGGCGATGCGCCGGAGCTGTTCGTTGCGGCCGTAGCGCAGCTCAGCCTGCGCCATCTCGATCGCGCCCTGGTGATGCGGCACCATCATGGCGACGAAGTCCTTGTCCACGTCGCCGGACGGCTCGATGTCCATGGCCGCCATCATCTTCTTCATGGCCGCATCATTCTCGGCCAGGAACGGCGCCTCCGCCTGCGGACTCGCGGCCAGAGACGTTGCAGCGCCGATCAGAGCCGCAGCGATCAGCGCCAACCTCGAACGGTACGGCGAGTGAAGGGAGGGACGCATGGATGCCTCCAGTTGCTAGAGGTACTGCCCGGTGGCGACGACCCGCTCGATATCCTGCCGCTTCTGCTTGGGCTCACCGGTGAGCGGCTTGACGTAGACGATCCGCTCGCCTTTCTTCCCGGCGATCTTCGCCCAATCGTCCGGATTAGTCGTGTTGGGCAGGTCCTCGTTCTCCTTGAATTCCTCCCGCACCGCGTTGAGGAGGTCATCGACCTTGATGCCCTTCTCCCCGGTCTGGATGTAGCGCTTGAGCGCCAGCTTCTTGGCCCGCCGCACCACCGACTCGATCATCGCCCCCGAGGAGAAGTCCTTGAAGTAGAGGACCTCCTTGTCAGCGTTGGCGTAGGTGACCTCGAGGAAGCGGTTCTCTTCGTTGAGGCTGTACATTTCCTCCACGGTGGCCGCGATCATGCGGTCCACCGCCGCCTGGGCCTCGCCGGTGCTCTGGCGGATCTCCGAGTCGTGGATCGGCAGCTCGGTGGTCATGTACTTGTTGAAGATGTCCACCGCCGAGCTCGCATCGGGCCGCTCGATCTTGATCTTCACGTCGAGCCGGCCCGGTCGCAGGATGGCTGGATCGATCAGATCCTGGCGGTTGGAGGCGCCGATGACGATGACGTTCCGCAGCCCTTCCACGCCGTCGAGCTCGGTGAGGAGCTGGGGCACGATCGTCGTTTCCACGTCGGAGGAGATCCCGGACCCGCGCGTCCTGAAGAGGGCGTCCATCTCGTCGAAGAACACCACCACCGGCACGTCGTCGGCCGCCTTCTCCTTGGCCTTCCGGAAGATCTCGCGAATCTTCCGCTCCGTCTCGCCCACGTACTTGTTGAGGAGCTCGGGGCCTTTGATGTTCAGGAAGTACCCTCTGATCCTTTCGCCGCGCGTTTCGGAGATCTTCGCCGCGAGGCTGTTGGCGACAGCTTTGGCGATCATCGTCTTGCCGCATCCGGGCGGCCCGTAGAGGAGCACGCCCTTGGGGGGCGTGAGCTTGTGCTCCTTGTAATGGTCGGCGTAGAGGTACGGCAGCTCGACGGCGTCCGCGATCGCCTCGATCTGGGCGCGGAGACCGCCGACGTCGGCGTAGGCGATCTCGGGCACCTCTTCGAGGGCGAGATCTTCGACCTCGCTCCTTGGCAGTCGCTCGAGCAGATAGCCCGACTTCGAGTCCATCAGGATGTGGTCGCCCGTCTTCAGCCCGACCGACCGGAGCGGGTCGGCAATGAGGCCGACCTTCTCCGTGTCGGCGCCGAGCGCGACGAGAGCCCGCTCCTCGTCGAGCCGTTCCTTGAGCACGACAACGTCACCCTGAACCTCGTAGCCGGCTGCGCTCACGACGTTGAGCGCTTCGTTGAGAAGCAGTTCCTGTCCCGGCCGCAACGCCTTGACGTCGATGGACGGATGTAGCGTCACTTTCAGCTTGCGGCCCTGGGAGATGATATTGAGCGTGGCGTCCTGGTTCGCCGACAGGTAAACGCCGTAGGTCGACGGCGGCGCGCACAGCTTGTCCACCTCGTCCTTGAGCGCGCTGATCTGCTCTCGCGCCTCGCCGAGCGCGTTCAGCAGCTTCTCGTTCTGATTGAACGCCTGGGCGAGCTGATGATTCGCCCTGCGGAGCTTGTCCTCGACAACGATGAGCTCGGTCTGAGCGCCGATCTCTTCCAACAGCTTCATGGCCGGCTCCTTTTTCTATAGCCGCGCCTCGGCCGGCGGGGCCCCAGCCCCGCGACGGCCTGCGGCGCGCACCACCTATTCCGTGAGTGCCGCCTCGAGCCTGTCGACAGGAAATTCGAGCGAGCGGTCGACAAGATCGGGCGGCCCGGGTGACACGATGCCGCGATGGAGGAAGTCGCACATGATCCGGTTCCCCGCCGCCCAGTCGTCGCCGTGGCCGGAGTTGTGGTAGGGGCAGAGGCCGCCGGAGTCGAACGTGGGCTGACCGCACTGGGCGCAGAGACTCACGACCGGAAACCGCGTCGCCCGACCGATTCGTCCATCGCCGCCCTCCCCGGTTTTGGTCTGGATCTGTTCTTGGGAGGGGATCCGACGGGCCAAAGTTGCAGTTTCCCCACACGCAGGGGAGCCCTTGGACCTTTGGGGGGTATCGGCCCTCTCAAGAGAATGACGAGAGCCGAAGAGAAACGCCGACGTTCGTAGCGAGCGGAGGCCGAGAATCGAGGGGCAGAGCGAGATTGCAGATTCTTGCGGGCGGGGTCGGGCGCCTGATTCTCGAGGGCGAGATGGTTCCACGCCTGGTGGCGGTCGCTGACGCCGCGCAGCGCTCGCGCCACCCCGCCCGCCGAACTCCGTCGCTGCAGTCCCCTCGAAACGTTTCATGTCGTCCTCCCGTTGGGTCTCCCTCTTCCGAGGGCAGTAACCTCAGGGAGTGAGCATGCGTTGGCGCGCCGCCTTGCTCATGGCCTCACCCAGTGCCGCTGCGGGCGAAGCGCCGCCCGCTCTCTCGGCGTGCTTCACCGCCATCCAGAACAGGCCGCCGGCGAGCGCGATGATGATCGCCGCCCCGACCCACTGCCCAAGACGCTGTCGGATCCTCGACCTCCAGATCATGGTCCACCCTCCTCCCCCTCGTTCGGCTCTCGCGAACATTGGGACGGTCGCGTGAGGTGTGCGGATGCCTGCTCGTCGGCACCTCTCTCGGCCTCGGGCTCGGCCACGTGCCGGGCTTCCGGCCCGACCGGACAGGGATTACCAGGCGCGGATGTGAGGCCGAGAAGCGCCAGCACGGCGACCGAGAGGGTGACACGACGGGTCATCCTGTTTCGGCAAGAACGCGAAAAGGTCCGGTGGCCCGACGTTGCGCATTCCTGCGAAAACTTTGCCGCCCGCCCTTCGCCTCGTCCGCCAACCTCGTCGAAACAGACGAGAGTGGAAATTTGCGAGCAGGCGCGCGCTGCCGGATACCGGCAATGGCCCGAAGGAGAAGGTAAATGACGAATCGTTTGGATCGATGGAAGCGGAGAGCGCTATTCGCGCTCTTCATGCTGCTGGTGTTGCCGGGCCTGGCCGGGTGCACGTCCGGCGTGTCGGCCTTGGGCGAGCCGCCGGCCGCCTCCGACCTCAACGTCGACCCGTGGCCGCGGCAGCTCGCGAGCGGCGACGACACGTTCTCGCTCTTCCAGCCGCAGTACGAGAGCTGGGACCAGGGCCGGCTCAGTGGCCGGGCGGCGGTCGCGGCGGAGAACCGGGTCTCGCCGCAGCCCAGGTACGGCGTGATCTGGTTCACCGCCCGGACCGAGGTCGACAAGGAAGCGCGCATGGTCGCGCTCGAGGACGTGACCATCTCGAAGGCCGATTTCCCGACGGCGCCGGACGGCGGGGCCGCCTACCTCACGGCGCTGCGGCAGATCCTGTCAGCTCAGCCGTTGACGGTCGCCCTGGATCGGCTTCAGGCCGAGCTGGAGACAGAGCGGGTTGATCCCAGCCGGATCGTCCAGGTCAAGAACGACCCGCCGCGGATCATCGTCAGCCAGGGGCCGGCGTTGCTGGTGCGCATCGATGGCCAGCCGGTGCTGCGGGAAGTTGCGAGCACCGGCCTCCTTCGGGTGATCAACACGCGGGTGTTGCTCCTCCTCGACCGGTCGGCAGGGCGTTACTACTTCTGGCTGATGAATCGGTGGCTCGCGGCTCCCAAGCTCGATGGGTCATGGGCAGTCCTCGCCAACCCGCCGGCCTCACTGGGAACCGCCAAACAGGCGGCCGTCCAGAGCGGGCAGGTTGATCTGCTCGACAACTCGGCTCCCGAACTGAAGCAGCTCCTCCAGACAGGTGCCATCCCGGCCATCTACGTGAGCACAGTCCCGGCGGAGCTCATCGTGCTCAGGGGCCAGCCCGCCTTGGCGCCGATTGCCGCCACCGACATCCTCCAAGTGACGAACACCGACGACGACCTCTTCCTCTATTCGCCGCAATATACGCCGCAGCAAGAGTACTACGTGCTCCTTTCGGGCCGGTGGTTCCGAGCCAAGTCGCTCCAGGGTCCGTGGGAATACGTGGCGAGCGGGCTCCCGGGGGATTTCGCACGGATTCCGGAGAGCCATCCGAAGGGGGCGGTCCTCGCCTCCGTTCCTGGAACGCCCCAGGCACGACAAGCCGTGATCGCGAACGACATCCCGCAGACGGCAACGATCAGCCGGAGCGGCGCGAAGCTCGCCGTGCGGTACGACGGCCTGCCGCAACTCAAGCCTATCGAGGGGACGCCGCTGCAGTACGTGGTGAACGCATCATTCCCGGTGATTCGCGTCGACGCGACCTTGTATTACGCCCTCCAGAACGGCGTGTGGTTTGTCGCCTCGTCGCCCACCGGATCGTGGGCGGTGGCGACCAGTGTCCCACCCGTGATCTATACGATCCCGGCGAGCTCCCCGCTCCATTACGTCACGTATGCGTACGTATACGGTTCGACGCCGGACGTGGTGTACACGGGCTACACGCCGGGATATCTCGGGACGGTGGTGGCGCCCGGACCGATCGTGGTCTACGGCACCGGCTATGTCTATCCGGGTTGGGCGGGCACATTTTGGTACCCGTGGCCTGTGACCTGGGGTTGGGGCCCGTTCGACCTGGGCTTCGGGGTCGACGTCTTCACCGGGTTCGAGTTCGGGTTCGCCGTCGGCCCGTACTGGGGCTGGCATCACGGCTGGGGGTGGCACGGCGGCTGCTGCTGGGGCTGGCACCACGGCATCAGTCACGTGAACGTGTACCACCACTGGGGCGAACACGTTCACATCACCGGGAATCACTTCATCGATCACGGGAATATCCGAGGGGGCCGCTTCGGCGGAGGCAACGTGTATGCGGGTCGCGACGGCCGCGTGTACCGTCGGGACGCCGAGAGCCACTGGCAGGAACACACCAGCGGCGGGGGGTGGGCCGGCCTCCGCGGGTCTTCCGCTGAGCACGAGCAGTGGCATCAGGCAAGAGAGCTGGGCCAGCAGCGCTTCGGCAACTTCAACCGGGGATTCGGTGCCCACGGATTCGGGGGAGGATCTCATGGCGGCGGATTCGGTGGCGGTTTCCACGGCGGTGGCGCTTTCCACGGTGGGGGCGGTTTCCACGGCGGCGGTGGGCACGGAGGCGGCGGCCACCGTTGAGCCGGTGGCGGCCCAGGGCACAGGAGGGATACCGATGAGTTCATGGCGATCGCTGATCGTTGCGGTAACACTGCTACTCGGCGCGGCCCTCGCGACAGCGTGGCCGGCCGGACCTGTCGTGGCGGCCGAGGACGTGCCGCCGGTGGCGAACCAGGAGTCCAGCCCCCGGCTCGCCGATCGTCTCTTTCGCGTGGAGTGGACCGCGGGGGCCAGCAGCCAGGGCCAGACGCGGATCATCGGCTACGTCTACAACGAGTCCGACCATGATGCGGCGAATGTCCAGCTTCGGATCAGCGAGCTCGACGCGTCGGGTCGCACGGTCAAGAGCGTGATCAAGCCGATGGGTAATCCGGTTCCGGCGGCGGGCCGGGCCTTCTTCGACCTCCAGGTTCCGAACACGAGCCCTTCCTACCGGGTGGAGGTGGAGTCCTTCGGCTTCATGGACAATCCGTGGACGACGAAGAGGACGGAACAGCTCCTGGCGAACGCCGGCTTTCACATGAAGCTCGCGGATACCCCGGAGAAGCTCGCCAATCTGAGTACTCTGACACCGCGGCGAACGCTCATCCCCCAGGAGCGCGACAACCAGCTGTACTACGTCTATGCCGACCCCGATCTCTGCAAGTGCCTGTACGTGGGAACCTCGATGCAGTACGAACGGGCGCTTCAGGAGAGTTTCGCGAACGACCAGTTGATTGCAATCGGGGAGCAACTGAACGCCCTCGCCTGGGACCTCTGGGCACCCTGGCCCTGGTACTAGGGTCCGACCAGTCCGCCTTGTCATCTCGTTCACCAGCGAGGAGTGTGCACGAGAAGAAGAGGTCTCGCCTCCCGCCGGTGTCTACGTCGCAACCACCACCGGTAGTCGTGGCTCCCGCGCCTTACTGGTGGTGGGAATGGCACGGTGGGTGGCATGCGCGAATCACATGTAACCTTCCGTCCCGGGCCGCCCTCTTAAGGGCCGACCCCACTCCACTGCCCTGCTGGAGGCTGACATGAGTCTCTTGGCGTCGGTCCGGCTGCCCCGTCGCTTCGGCATCACCGTCG
>Ga0209180_10001383_pt1 | contig 12063 bp, 16 predicted proteins | sample CZO8metaG_3_FD_188355 | JGI IMG/M metagenome (GOLD analysis project Ga0209180, IMG submission 188355) | Vadose zone soil microbial communities from the Eel River Critical Zone Observatory, Northern California, USA - CZOApr15con2H2.8 metaG... | ecosystem: Environmental > Terrestrial > Soil >...
CAGCCGCCGTGTTCGAAGCCGCCGCGGCGGTCTTCGTCCGGCCGGCCGGGCGCCTGCATGACCCCGTCGAGGCTGAGACTGTTGAACACGATGATTCTTCTCATCTCACTCCTGAAACGGGGTCGCTTCTCCTAGATCGCGATGAAAATCGTGAATCCGTGACCCTCATCGGTGTAGTTGTTGCTGACACCCCCACCAAGGATCAGATGGATGCCCTCGCCTACGCTCGGCGGAGGTTCGCCGATTATGCAGAAGATCGTTAGAACCCCGGTCTGGCCATTGCTCAGGCTCACGCGGAGCGTCGCCTTTCCGCCGGTGGCCGGTGGAGGCGGTAGCGTGGACCCGGGCAACCGCGTTCCGTAGCTCACGAAGCCGTCGACCGCTGTTGCGGTCCACGTCCCGGTCGGGCCTCCGTTGATCGAGAAGGTGCCGCCACCGGTTACTGCGCCGCCCGGTCCGGCCTGCAGGGTGCCAATGCCTTTGAAGAAGATGCTCGAGCCGTCGGGGGCCACTGCCGTGTCGCCCGCGACGACCCATTTGTAGGCCTCATGGTTGCCGTTGGCGTCGGTCGCCACGGCTGGTGCAGTGGACAGGCCGATCGCCGCAAGGGAAATGGCGAACGCACAAAACGCCTTCATTCAGTCCTCCTGTCGATCCCCCAGGGACCCATCCGTCCGTTGGATGAGCTACCTCCCTAAGGCGGACGATACTCCGCTAACGCGAGGCCATCACAGGTGCGGTTGAGCGTCGATCAAGCAAGAAGCTCGAGCCGGTCAGCACCATCCCGAACCCGACCACAACCACCAACGAGATGAAGAGAGGATCGTGGGAGTAAATGAAGAGCCCAATCAGCACGGCAACGATCAACGTCCGAACAATCAGCGTGGTCGTATAAAGGACCTCCACCTGGTGACGGATGATCTGGACGATCACGATGCCGAGCGCGAGCAGGACGACCCCCAGCAACCGTGGCAGCACGTCGCCATATTGGCCGCTGGCGAAAAGCAGCTTCAACGCAAGTGAAGGGGCCACAATGAGAGCGATCCCGGCGCCGACCAAATATGCTGCCAGGTAATAAAGGCTCAAGCGAGTTCTGCGCACAGCGTGTATATACACGCATGTACCTGATTTGGCAATGAGTGATCCTATTGACGTGACGCTCGAACGCTATCGACGCGTCGTTCTGGCCTGTGCGGTCATGAACTTTCGGCAGGTTGCACGCTCCGTCACCGCCCGCTTCGACGACCAGCTGCGGCCCGTCGGGCTCCGCGCAACCCAGCTCAACCTCCTGATGGCCATCGAGACGTCAACCGCCGTCACGATCACGGACCTGGCCGAGATCCTGGCGATGGATCGCACGACGATGACACGCAACCTGAAGCTGCTTCGACAGCGCAAGCTGGTCGATGGCAAGACGATTGCGCTGACGGCCAAAGGGCGCCGCGCGGCCGCCGCGGCGTTGCCGCTGTGGGAGAAAGCTCAAGCAGAAATACTCGACAGCCTGGGCAAGAAGCGCTGGGCGGCACTGCTCGGCGAGCTGGAGGCGGTTAAGTCGTCGATCCAGCCTCGATCCGGCAGCTAGGTGGTGGCGAGGAAGACGTTCTTCAGCTCTGTGTAGTGGTCGAGCGCATCCGGACCCAGCTCCCTGCCGATGCCCGATTGCTTGAATCCGCCAAACGGGGTCGTCACCCGGACCGAGCTGTTCGAGTTGACGGAGATGGTTCCGGTCTCCAATCCGCGCGCCACGCGCATCGCGCGGCCCGCGTTGCTGGTCCAGATGGATCCGGAGAGCCCATAAATGGTGTCGTTGGCGATTCGGAGCGCCTCGTCCTCATCGGTGAATGGGATAACCGCGGCGATGGGGCCGAAGATCTCTTCGCGCGCGACGCGGTCAGTGTTCGAAACCGGCGAGAGCACCGTCGGAGGGAACCAGAAACCCGCGCCCTGCGGCGCCGAGCCTCGGAATGCCACCCTGGCGCCGTCGTCGAGAAACGACGCGACCTTGGCGCGGTGCTCGGCGGAGATCAGCGGCCCCATCTCGGTGGTCTCGTCGAGAGGGTCACCGACCCGAAGCGCCTTGATCGACTTTTCGAGCGCTTGCATGAATCGATCCAGCCCCGACCGCTCGACCAGAATCCGCGACCGGGCGCAGCAATCCTGCCCGGCGTTGCCGAACACCGCCAGCGGCGCCGATGCCGCCGCCTTCTCCAGGTCCGCATCGGCGAACACGATGTTGGCGGACTTGCCGCCCAACTCCAGCGTCACCCGCTTGATCGACTCCGCGGCCAGCGCGCCGATCCGCCTGCCCACCTCAGTCGAGCCGGTGAACGCGACTTTGGCCACGTCGGGATGCTGCACGAGCCTCTCCCCCACGACCCGACCGGCTCCGACCACTACGTTGAGCACCCCTTCGGGTAGGCCGGCCTCGAGCGCGATGCGACCGAGCTCGATCGCCGTCAGCGGCGTCAGCCCTGCGGGCTTGAGGATGACGGTGTTGCCTGCCGCGAGAGCCGGCGCGACCTTCCATGAGGAGATCGCGATCGGGAAGTTCCAGGGGACGATGAGTGCCACCACTCCGAGCGGCTCTCGAAAGGTCATGTCAACGCCGCCGGCGACCGGGATGGTCTTGCCGAACAGCCGCTCTGGCGCTCCGGCGTAGTAATTGAAAACGTCGACGACCATCCCGACCTCGCCGCGCGCGTCGCTGATCGGCTTGCCGACGTTGCGCGCCTCGAGTCGCGCCAGCTCTTCGGAATTCGCGTCGATCGCTGCCGCAATCCGGCGCATCAAGTTGGCCCGGTCCTTCGGGGTCACCGCTCTCCACGCCGGGTAGGCGGCTTTGGCCCGAGCGACGGCCATGTCCGCATCCTCGACCGTAGCTTCCTGAAGCTCGGCCAGCACCTGTTCGGTAGCGGGCTCGATCACCCTCAACGCAATCAGTCCTCTGACGGAAATGGTTCGATGTGAAGCTGCTCGACCTGGGCTTCGGCCGTGGCGTGATCGTCGTAGGGCCCATCGAGTCGAACCCCTCGGGCGGTCCCCGAATCGTCGATGTCGGCGCTCAACACATACCAGCGCTTGCCCAGGTGCAGCACGCCGTGATGACGCTGCCCCGTCCAGCTCTTGGGTGTTATCCCGACGCGTTCCTTCTCAGACATAAGACCCTCTCTAGCCAGGCTACAGAAAGATGAATGATATGGCGAGGGGGTGGTCCAATCCGAGGCGGCCCATTCGTCGATGAGATGAAGTCCATCTAAGGAGTTTCAAATGTTCCGAGGCACGAAGGCATTCAGCGGTTTTTCGGTCGACGACCTGGCGGCGGCGAAGGAGTTTTACGGCCAGACGCTCGGACTCGAAGTCGAGGAAGCGTCCGGCGCCCTACAACTGAAGATCGCCGGCGGAAACTCCATCTACGTCTACCCCAAGCCCAATCACGCTCCCGCGACCTACACGATCCTGAATTTCCCCGTCGAGGACATCGACAAAGCCGTTGACGACTTGACCGCCAAAGGCATCAAGTTCGAGCAGTACGACAACATGACCGATGAAAAAGGCATCGCTCGAGGCAGGTCACAGAACATGGGTCCGGACATCGCCTGGTTCACCGACCCGGCCGGCAACATCCTCTCAGTGCTGAACGAAGGCTAGCCGCGCCGGCTCTAGTCATGAGCGCCGCAGTACGCATATAGCGCGTCGCACACAACGCTGCCCCGCTCGAGCCTCTGCTCGTCGGTGGCCGATGCGTCCCTGATGCCGTCGAAGATGGCCAGCAAACCCGCCGACTCGGGAGGCGGAGCCTCTTCGTGGGGCAGGTCGGCGCCGCGGATGATGGTCGCCATCCGGCGCAGCGCCGGGTCACGCAGCTCGTACTTCTCCAACAGGCTCTCAAACGTGCAGCGGCCATCGCGGTGGCTGAGCTCGGCGCCACGCACATCGAACGGAATCCCCGCGAGCTTCTGTATGTCTCGGGTCCGCGGAACGAACTCAAAGCTGGCGTTCGGGTCAATGAAGCGCCGGATTGCCCAGGCCGTCGCCGTGCGATCGACGTGGATTCGCTCCCGGGTGACAAAGTGCATGCGTCTAGATCTTGCTCGCTCCCGCGGTCTATTGCAACATAGGTTGCATGTAATGTATGTTGCAAGGCATGTTGGGGCGCCTGCTCGCAATCTTCAATCCCGATCTGCCACGCAAGGTTTGGCTCTTCCAGCTCGGGGTGCTCATCAACTTCCTGGGCAACGGGATGGTCGCCCCGTTCCTGATCATCTACCTCCATTTCGGGCGTGGAATCCCGCTCGCGGTAGCCGGTTCGGCAGTCGCACTCGGCGGGATCACCGCGGTCACCTCCGGACTGCTGGCCGGGTCACTCAGCGATCGCATCGGCCCTCGAAACACGTTGATTGGCGCGATGGTCTGCAACGCGGTCGCTTACCTCCTCTACACGCAAGTTAGATTTCAGTGGGAAGCATTCGCGGTGGGCCTGCTCGTCGGCGTTGGGACCGGGGCCCATGGCCCAAGCTCGCAGAACCTCACCGCTGCAATGGTGCCGCCAGAAAACAGACAAGCGGCGCTTGCCCAGAACCGGGTCACAGCCGTGGTCGGTCTCGGACTGGGCGGAACCATCGGGGGAATCGTGGCCGCGCGCGGGCTCGAAGGCTACTTACAGCTGTTGGTGCTCGATGCGATCACGTTCCTGACCTTCGCCGTTGTCTTGTTGAAGGTTCCTTCGGGACGCGCCCAGTCGAAAGTCTCGATTGCCGGCAGCTACGCCCTCGTCATGCGCGACCGAGCGTTCCTGCGCTTGGTTGGCGTCAGCATCGCGATGGTGGCGGCCGGAATCGCTCCGATGCTGGTGCTCCTGCCAGCGTACGCAAAGCTGCAAGCTCATGTCAGCGAGCCCGCGATCGGTGCGATCTATGCGGCCAACACGCTGGCTATCGTCGTCATACAGATGCCGCTCATCCGTTTGACCCAGGGCCACAGCCGCATGATCGTTCTACGGGTGGGCGCGTTGATCTGGGTCGTCTCGTGGCTCATCTGTCTCGCGGCCGGGGCCCGGCTGTCGGGCAACGGCGCCGCGCTGGTGATCGGCTTCGCCGCGGTCATCTACGCAAGCGGTGAGTGCCTTTACAGCGCGATCGTCGTGCCGACCGCGGCCGCCCTCGCTCCAGACCATCTGCGCGGCCGTTACCTTGGCGTCGTGGGTCTCGCCTGGCAGACAGGTTTCATGCTTGGGCCGTCGCTGGGCGGGGCCGTGCTGGGCGCATTTCCGCTTGGACTGCCGGTCATCTGCGCGGCGGTTTGTCTCCTCGCAGCCCTGGGCACGGCGGCGGTCGACCGCGCGCTGCCGCCGGCTCAGACCCTGGTCCCGGTGCCCTTGCTCGTGGGACGGCGTTGAAGCAGCGGTCCTCCCAGCCGAAATGGCTGGTCTTGACCTGGCGCCTCTCGGCCGGATCGAGCACGGGTCGAGTGGCGACCTGGAGAAGCCTTCGACGACTCGGTGCAGTCACCCTCACTCCTGGCGCCGTGATCGTTCCCTATTCGGAGCAGCTCCTCGAGCAGCTCGAGTGGATCGCAGAAGACATCGTCCAGCGCAGCGGCGACGCCTACGTCCTTCCTGTCACGGAGCTCGCCGAAGCAGAGGAGGAGCTGATCCGCCGCCGGATGAGCGAAGAACGGCACGACGAGTTCGGCGAGCTGCGAGAGGCCGCGGAAGCCCTTGCGAAGCGGCTGGCCAAAGTTGATCCTCACGCACTCGAGCCGCTCGAACGATTTCAGTTCGAGCGTGAGCTGGCGGCTCTACAGCGCCGTTTCACGAATGCGGTCGGGCGCGACCATTTCGCATCGGCTCACCGCACGCAGGCGAAGCGGGCCATCGAGCGTGCCCGCGCGGTCAGCGCGTCTCTGCAGGCACGTGTGCGTCCCTGAAGCGTCGACTGCTACGTTCTAGCGGCTGCCTTGCGCGGGGCGTAGTACTGGCGCCAGATGAGGCGATGGATCGGAATCCATCGGGGGATGTCTCGGAGGATCGGGATTAGCGGTACCAGCGCCAACGCGGCGGTGAGCAGCGTCATGAGGATGATGATCCCCAGGTCCGCATTGGAAGAGTTGAGGCCTAGGAAGCCCTCCGAGCTGGTGAACGGCGGCACCTGGTACCACATCGTGTACAGCCACAACCAGGTCTGCCCGGGGTAGCTGCCGGTCTCGTTCATCATTCCCCACAGGCTGCCCGTCAGATGCAAATCGGCTGCCAGTCCCGCGAGGTAGCTGCCATCGCCCATGAACAGGAGCGGCTGAGTGTAGTCGGTCTGGTAAAAGCGGCCATTGATCACCAGCAGCCCGTCGAGGCCGCCGGCCTGGGCAACGCCGAGCAGATTCGACATCATCACCGGCAGCGGTCCGTAGTCGCCATCGGCGACAGTCACCTTTCCGTCGGTGACAGTGGCGTTGGGGAGAGCCTTGCTGTACGCGTCGAGCCACTTCGTCTGCTGGTCCGAGCTTGCCCCCTGCCAGGTGGTGAGGGCAGAGCCGAGGTCGGTGTTGCTAAAGCTCGCCCGCTGCAGTGGCTGGATCACGAATGCGTTAGTTGAATCCACCGGGATACGCGTGCCAAACCATTTCTGCGGAGCAATGGGGCCCCAGCTCTGGCCGGGACCGACCGTGTTGTACGGGTTGCCGTAGGCGGCACTTGTGCTCGCGCCGGCAAGCTCGTTTGTGGCGGTGGTGACGAAGTCGACCGGATCTGACTGAGCCCAGTTCGCAATCGTCACCGGCGCGACGTCCGGCGAGGAAAGAATCACCGCGGCCAGCAGCGCGAGCAAGCCGACGCCGGCGAGGGCCAAGAACAGCTCCTTGACCAGGTCGTACGGCACCATGTGAACGCCGCGGTAGTACTCGTCCTGCGTTGCGCCCATCGACTTCATGGCCGCACACCTCCTTCGGGGTCGATCGGCTTCACGACGCCCCGCGTGCGCACCATGACGATGTGGAGCACCACCAGGATCGTGACCCCGATCGGAAGCAGCATGATGTGCAAGCCGTACATCTGGCCGAAGTTCAAGACGTTGAAGAAAACACCAATGCCGGCCGCGTTCATCGCGTCCTTGGCGTTGATGGCGATGAACTGCGCGTCGAAGTTCTGCTGGGACAGGTAACCGGTAAAGGCCGTGAGGATACTGACCGCGAAGATGACCACGCCGATCATCCAGGTGGCGGCTCGCCCGCTCCGCCAGCCGGCCATGAAGTACTGGCCCCACAGGTGCAGGACCATGAAGATGAAAAACAGCTGCACCGACCAGAAGTGGAGGCTGTTGAAGAACCGGCCAACCCTCGAGTCGTGCCACCACTGCGGCCCGAAGAACGCGAGGACGATGCCACTGACGACCACCCATACGAGCGCCGCGATCGTGACGACACCGAAGACGTAGACCCACGAGCCCACGTAGTAAGGCTGGCGATCGGGCAGAAGGTGATCCATGGGCAGGTGGCGGTCGATGGCCTGGCGGAGCCGGAGCGTCCAGCTCTTCGACTGAGCTGGAGGCGTCGGCCCTTCGAGGCTACTTGTTGTCGCCATCGTCAGCTCCCTTCGGGTGTGGGAATGGGGCGACCAGCGCGATCGCGAAGAGGACGACCATCCCCCCGATCACAAGCAGGTTCGACACCGAGATGAGGATGAATCCCCAGTGAAAGTAGGTCGTCGGTGTGTCCATGCATGCCCTCCGTGTGCGCGATGGGGCCCATTCTGTCAGCGGTGTCGAACGGTCAGTAGGGCCGAAAGGCCCGGCCGACCCGGGAACATCGGCCCCTGATCCGGCCCTACCCAACCTCGAGGTGGAGATCGATTGGGGGAGCGTCGTCTTGACTGCCGATGCCGACCAGCGCCGCGCCGGGCAACCCGTCTTCCGTGCTCATTGCCGAAGGACCCTCTCGCAAGGGGACGAGGGACCTTATGGCGCGGGCCCAATGGCACTCGCGGCGGGCTTTGTCGAGATGTTGACTGTCATCAAGAGCCGTCCAACACCTCAAAAAACCTCACGAGAGGACAAATACCAAGGAGAAAGAAACATGAACAAGGCAATTCGGTGGCGAATCATCAGCCTTCAGGCCAGCCTCGTGGTCATCCTCGCGGCGGCCTCGGGTTTTCTGTTCTACGAGGGCAACTTCGTGACCAACATGGTCAAAGACGAACTGACCGCGCAACAGGTTTACTTCCCCGGCACGGACCAGATCAAGGCCGGCGGGGCGCTCGACCCGGCGGAGTTCCCGCAGGAGATTCGGGACCAGGCCGGCAACCAGATCACCGACGGCAACCAGGCGAGGATTTACGCCAATGACTTCATCGGCAAGCACCTGCAAGGCGTCGCCAACGGCCTTACCTACGCCGGCGTGGGCACGAAAGTTTCACAACTAAGCGCTCAGCTTGCAAGCACTCCCAAGGACGACCCGAACTACGCTGCGCTTCAGAAGCAGATCACGACGCTCAACTCACAGCGCGACACTCTCTTCAAGGGCGAGACGCTACGGTCGATGCTTCTGAACTCCTACGGCTGGTGGACGATCGGCGTGTACACGATGTACGCGGGGATCGGATTGCTGATCGCGGCGCTCGGGGTTCTCGGCGCGCTGGTCTTCGAGCTCTTCGTCGCCGGGCGCAAGCCCGAGACACTCAAAGTCGCACGGAAGATCGCTGCGTGACAGCATCTCGGGGCGGCATGCTCTGGCGGGCAGTGGCCCGCCGGAGCTCTTGTCTTACTGCGAACCCGGCGTGGTCGTGTGCCGGGCCAGATACGCGGCCGCCTCGGCGCGACGCGCGACCTCGAGCTTCGACAGGATGGTGGAGACGTAGTTCTTGACCGTCTTCTCCGCCAGCTTCAGCTCTTTGCCGATCTGCCCGTTCGTCTGGCCCTTGGCGACCAGGGTGAGGATCCGCTCCTCCTGGGCAGTCAGCCGCGCCAGCTTCTCGTCGCGCATAGTCTTGCCCGTGCGCAGACGGTCGAGCACAGACTTTGTGACCTCGGGGTCGAGGAGCGACCTTCCCGCGCCCACCTCGCGGATGGCGCGGATGAGCTCGCCACCGCGGATCTGTTTCAGCACATAGCCGGCGGCGCCGGCCATGATCGATGCGAACAGCGCTTCGTCGTCGGCGAACGAGGTCAGCATGAGCACCTGAGTTTTCTCGAGCCGAGCCCGAATCTCACGTGTCGCCTCGATGCCACTTCCGTCGGCCAGGCGCACGTCCATCACTACCACGTCGGGTTTGGTCCGGACGGCCTGGTCGATGGCCTCGCGCACGGAACCGGCCTCTGCCACCACCGCCAGGTCGTCGTTGGCGTTGATAAGCGACTTGACCCCGTTGCGTACCACCTCGTGGTCGTCAACCAGCAGAACGCGAATTCTCGTGTTCGGCACTTCGGCTATCGTCCCACCGAGCGGCGTGAGGGCACACGGCCCTCGGCCCTCCTGGGAGCGGGCCTAACGGCCCTGTTGCCGGGCAACGGGAACATGACACGCAGGCTGGTGCCTCGGCCGTTGCTAGAGATTTTCAGCGCTCCCCCCAGAGACGATGCTCGTTCCCGCATGTTGCGCAGCCCATTGCCGTTGAAGCCGCGCCGCGCGTCGAAGCCGGACCCGTCGTCTTCGATTACGAGTACCGCATTGCGGCCGGTTCGTACCAGCTGCACCTTCGAATGCTTTGCATTCGCGTGACGGACGACGTTGGAGAGGGCCTCGCGGGTCAGCTGCACGATCTCGTGCGATCGGCTGGAAAGACTCGCCGCAAGCTCAGGATCGACATCAACCACAACTTTCGCGCCCGAGCGCGCCTGAACCTCCTCACCAAGGACCCGAAGCGCATCGTCGAGCTGCCTGTCGGCAAGGATTCCCGGACGCAGCCCGAAGATATAGTTCCGTAGGTCGCGGATCACCTTGTCAAGCTCGCCGACGGCTCCTTCGATGCGGCCCGCCTGCTCCGATGAGCCTGTCATGAGCGCGGTGCCTTGTAGGCCCATACCGACCGCGAAAAGAGACTGGATCACCCCGTCGTGCAGCTCTTTGGCGATCCGTTCCCGCTCTTCCATCAGCCCGAGCCGTCTGATCCGCGCTTGCGCGCCGGCATACTCCATCGCCACCGAAGCCTGGTCGGCGAACGTCTCGACGAGCCGGACGGTGCGCTGGTCGAAACGGCGGCCCCCCTTCCGGTTGGCGACCATAAGGGTCCCGGTGGCTCGCCCGCGCACGCGGAGAGGCACGAAGATCGCCGGCCCGACGCGGCCGAGGCGAAGTACGGGTTGGTAGGAGCCGCTGTGGCCGGCGGCGTCATCAGTGAGAAGCGGCTGGCCAGAACGCATCACTTCGCCGGACAGTGATTTCGCTGATGGCACCGACTGCCCCTGCACCTGCGCGGCGTTCGCTCCAACCGCCGCCGCGACCACGAGCTGACCGGGCGTCGAGCTGGTTGTGAGAATCGTCGCCGAATCGGCGCCCGCCAGGTCCCGCGCATGCTCGGCTATGCCACTCAGCTGGGACTCAGCGTCAGACCCCACCAGTATCTCGCTGGTTATTTCTCGCAGCGCATCGAGCCATCGCTCTCGCATATGCATTTCCGCATAAAGAGTCGCGTTTGCAATGGCCACACCCGCCTGGGTGGCCAGGATCACGAGTGATTCCTCGTCGTCGCGGCTGAACGTCGCTGCGCCTCGTTTTTCAGCCAGGTAGATGTTGCCGAAGACTTTTCCCATCGCTCGAACGGGCGCGCCTAGAAAGGAATGCATCGCGGGGTGATGAGCCGGAAACCCAACCGACTTCGGATGGTCAGCGATGTTCGTGATGCGAATCGGGCGTGGCTCGTGTATCAACAGCCCGAGGACTCCGCGACCGCGCGGCAGCGGCCCGATGGCCCTACGCTGCTGGGCCGAAACGCCGGTCGTGATGAATTCGATTAGCTCGCCTTCCTCGCCGATCACGCCCAGGGCTCCATACCTGGCGTCGGTGATCTGGGCTGCCAGGTCGACGATCCGCTGGAGCACGACCGGGAGCGAAAGCTCCGACGCCAGCGTCAGACCGGCTTCGAGCAGAACGTCCTTGCGATCTTCAGGGCGGGCCATCGCTGGCGAATCTACATCAGTCCTCGCGGGGCGGGCCAGAAGTCCCCTACAGCAGCGGGCGTTCGGCCCTATGGACAAGGGCGCCGGAGTGGAAGGCTGGTCCGATGGACATCAGGACGCGTTTCGAGAGAATCCTTTACGTTACCGATCGGCCTGTGCTGGTCGCCGAGCGAGTGGTCGCGTGATGAGCCTTCGACGCTGGCGAACAGTCGCGGACGTGATGACCAGCAACGTTCACGTCGCACGCCCCTTGACGCACTTCAAGCGCCTGGTTCAGTTGATCGAGGAGAACAGGATCAGCGCCATTCCCATAGTCGACGAGCAATGCGTGCCGCTCGGCATAGTTTCTGAATCAGACCTTCTCTTGAAGGAACGGCGCCAAGAAATTGAATCGGAGCTGAGCCTGCTGCATCCACGTCGGCGGCGAGAACAAATGGCGAAGGCGACTGGCGTCGTTGCTTCGGAGATCATGTCGACGCCGCCGATCACAGTCCGATCCGACACCACGCTGCCGGTGGCGGCACGCCTGATGCAAGAACGGAACGTCCGGCGTCTTGTCGTCGTCGACGAGCGCGGCAAGATCGCCGGCATCGTGAGCCGAAGCGACCTTCTGCAGGTCTTCCTACGCACCGACCAAGAGCTGCGTGACGAGGTTGAGTCGACGGTCATCCCGTCACTGCTCATGCCGGCCCCCGAGTCGGTCAGGGTTCTCGTGCACTGGAATGTGGTGACTCTGGTCGGCGAGGTCGACCGGAAGACTGACGTCGACATACTGACTCGAATGACAAGGGAGGTCGACGGCGTGGTTGACGTCGTCAACCGGCTTCGCTACAGCTGGGACGACACATCACCGGCGCCCGCCGGCGGGACTAAGAGGCTCTAGTCACCGCCATCGCGAACTGGTCGCGGGTCTCTCCGCCGCTGATCCTCAAGCGCGTCCAGATATAGCGGTCGGCCAGCGTGT
>Ga0209180_10001384_pt1 | contig 12062 bp, 13 predicted proteins | sample CZO8metaG_3_FD_188355 | JGI IMG/M metagenome (GOLD analysis project Ga0209180, IMG submission 188355) | Vadose zone soil microbial communities from the Eel River Critical Zone Observatory, Northern California, USA - CZOApr15con2H2.8 metaG... | ecosystem: Environmental > Terrestrial > Soil >...
AGAACGGGCCAATCTCGTTCGAATGAAGCCAGCCTTTTGTCACGTAGCTCGCCTTTGGAAGCTTGACTGCCTTCGCAACGTTGGAAGCAGCAAGCCCCTCGGACTGCGCATAGTCCAAGAGAGCTCTCGGCCACGATGGCGAACACCGGGGCTTCAATCATGTTGGCCGCAAAGGCCGCACGCGACAAGGCGATCGCGTTAGCGATAGCTGGCCGAGATGCGCCTTTGGCCGGCGCGAAGGCTGAGGACGTGGTTGTCAGCGGCGGCAGGCTCACTCACGCGAGCAGGAACCTGGACGTCACCTATTCTGATCTGCTGACCCGCAACGGACTGTCCACGCTCGTAGCTGACGGGAATTACGACCCGATTGATGAAGCGAAAGGACCGAAGGCGATCTTTAGCTTCTCAGCACTCTTCGCTGAAGTGCGTGTCGATCCGGACCTTGGCCTGGTCCGCTTGAATCGCTTTGTCAACGCCTACGACGCCGGTCGAATCATCAATCCGAAGACGGCGCGCAGTCAGGCCATCGGCGGCATCATCTGGGGCGTCGGACAAGCTCTGCCTCGAGCAGTCCGAGATGGACCCGCTCACGGGACATTTCCTGAACCGCAACTTTTCCGGGTACCTCGTACCCACGAACGCAGATATCCCGCAGCTCGACATCCTGTTCGTTGGTGAGTTCGACGAAGAAGCCAGCCCGCTCGGCGCCAAGGGTTTGGGTGAGCTCACCGCCGTGTCGGTCGCGCCGGCAATTGCCAACGCCATCTACCACGCGACCGGTAGGCGCATTCGCGAGTTGCGGACGCGATCGACCGACTGGTGCGAGTGCGCTGCAACACTGGCAAGGATATCGTCGCCTCCGAATACGCAGATACGCACGGTGTGCCCGCGTTTATTAGCAAGCGCTTGTTCGATGAAGTCGCCGCTCTGAATGGAAACGAGGGCGCCAAACTACTTTTTGTACGTCACGCGCCAGCTGTAGCGACCGTACCTCTCATCGATGCTGCTGTTGACGTGGACACACCGGACGATTACGAGAAAGTTAGATCCATCACGCGTGGGTGCAAACAGCTGTCCTGGTGATGCTCGATAATTCAGAGCTTCGACTCGCTATCGACTCTGACGATGTCAACTATCGGTCACTTCGCAACGCCTGCCTTAGTCTGGATCGCGCCCGGTGCAAGCTGCAAGCCTCCCGAACACCAAATCGGTCGGCGATCGTTCAACCGCGTGTCCTTCAAACTCCCTTGACATTCCGAGAGCACGGGTAAATAGGAGACGCGGACTGGCAGTGCGGTTCTGCCGATGCTGCGAGGTCTGGGGCGATGACGCAGGCTTCGTCAGAGATTTACTTTTTTCCACACTGCGATGTCGCCCCGACTGCTCAGCCTTGTTCCGGAGCAATAGAGCGCGACGTACCTGTACCCGACGATACCGATGTCACGCAGGGGCAGGTGGCGGGGCGGGTCGAGAACGTCTTCTCAGCCAGGGTCTGCACGAGGAGCGGTAACAATGCCGAAACTTGAGCGTTCACAGTGGTACGACCTGTGCCGTGACATGAATTGGAGCTTCAAGTACGTGACAGAGGCAGAAGTTTTCCCCGAAGTGCTTTCGAAGAGCCATGGCATACCCGCGGCTGCTTGGTGGAAGTGGGATGCGCCTTACAAGATCGCCTACCGCGAGTACGTACACAACCAGGCGGAGAAGGATGCCGGCGCGTTGCAACAGAACGACTGTGAGGATCTTGAAGGCCCCTAAGGCGAGCGAAGTCGCGCCGCTGTGGAGGGTAGAAATATGATTGAATTGTCCAAATCAAAGATTGACATTCCATTGGAAGATTCAATTCCAGAAGCCAGGGCTTCCCTAGAGTCGATCCTCTGCACAGAGGAGTTGCAGCGCCGCCCGTCGCGTCCGCCTGATTATGAAAAGGAGAACCGCGCGCTCGTGGCGCTGGTGAGCGCGCTAGCCGATTCGCCGAGCACCGTCCTTCAGACGCTAGCTGAAACGATCCTGGATATTACCCAGTGTGACTCCGCTGGCCTTAGCCTGCTGACGAGGGACGATGGTGGCAAAAGGTTCTATTGGCCAGCTATCGCCGGCATGTGGAATCCGCACGTCGGAGGTGGGACCCCGCGCAATTTCGGCCCCTGCGGAGACGTGCTTGATCAAAACCGTACCTTGTTGTTCAGACATTTCGAGCGGCGTTACCCCTATTTGCTGCCAGTCATCCCGGCAGCCGAAGAATGCCTGCTGGTTCCGTTTTACGTCGCCGGCAAAGCCGTCGGAACCATCTGGGCGATCATGCACAGTGATCGTCGCAAGTTCGACTCAGAAGATGACCGGGTCATGGGCTCGCTAGGGAAATTTGCCTCCTCAGCGTATCAAGCTCTGGTACACATAGACGACCTCAAATTGCAAGTGGCCGAGCGCGAAAAGGCGGAAGCAGAAGTCCGTAAACTGGCAAGTGGGTTGGAAGCCAAGATCCGGCGCCTGGTCGAGGCAAATGTTGTGGGGATCGTCATGTGGAATCTCCAAGGTGCGATCACCGAGGCCAATGAAGCATTCCTCCACATGGTGCAATACGCCCGTGAAGATATCGCGTCCGGCCGCGTGCGCTGGACGGACCTGACGCCAGCCGAATGGCGTGGCCGCGACGAACGGGCTGTCGCTGATTTAAAGGCGTCCGGGATCTTCCGACCGTTCGAGAAGGAGTACTTCCGGAAAGATGGCAGCCGAGTGCCCGTCCTGCTCGGCGGCGCACTCTTCGAAGGCAGTGCGAACGAAGGTGTTGCTTTCGTGCTCGATTTGACGGAGCAAAAACGAGCGCAAGAAAGGCTTCGAGCGAGCGAGCGTAGTCTGCGTGAATTAACCGAAACCATTCCGCAGATGCTTTGGAGTGCCGATAAAGATGGGACGATTGATTATTGCAACCAGCGCGCCCTTGACTACACAGGATTATCCCCGGAACAAGTCCCAGGCGCCGGCTGGATGAGGGCGGTTCATCCGGATGACCTGGAGAGAATGACTCAGGCTTGGACCGTGGCGGTTTCAACCGGTGAACCATTTCAGTATGAATTTCGCTGCTGGCGAGCGGCAGATCACATGTACCGCTGGTGCATTGCCAGCGCCTTGCCTTTACGCGACCAGGGAGATCGCGTGATGAAGTGGTTCGGGTGCGTTGTGGATCTGCATGATTGGAAAGAGGCACAGCACGCATTGCAGACGACCCAAGTCGAGCTTGCCCGGGTTTCCAGGCTGACAACGATGGGCGAATTGGCAGCTTCGATAGCCCACGAAGTAAATCAGCCTCTAACCGCGATAACCAATAACGGCAACGCCTGCCTGAGACTGATCGCCCGTCGCAATCTCGAACCTGAAGTTGTGCGTCAAGCCCTTGAAGAAATCGTTGCAGATAGCAGTCGCGCCAGTGCGGTGTTGGCTCGGATACGCGCATTTATAAAAAAAACGCCTGCAAAGAGAAACGAATTGGATATCAGCCAGGTGATCGAGGAGGTGCTCGCCTTAGCTCGCCGCGAGCTTCATGAGAATCGAGTGCGACTCGAGCCCCAATTGACAAAATCCCTACCACTCGTGCTGGCTGATCGTGTTCAGCTGCAGCAGGTCCTACTGAACTTGATCAGGAACGGGATTGAAGCCATGACTGCGGTTACAGAGCGACCTCGCGTACTGTGGGTGCAATCCGGCACCGACCAATCGGGCGAGGTAGTGGTTGCAGTGCGCGACTCGGGCACTGGCCTCGGTTCGGAAGGAGACCGCGTCTTCACTCCATTCTTTACCACCAAAGCGAACGGGATGGGGATGGGTTTGCCGATCAGCCGTTCACTGATTGAGGCTCACGGTGGCCGCCTATGGGCCGAGCCGAATCTTCCCCACGGAGCGGTGTTCTCCTTCACCCTGTCGATAGCCGGTGGGAGTCCGTCATGAGTTATGCTGACGCTGGTGTGGTCTTTGTGGTTGATGATGATCCTTCGGTGCGTTCGTCGCTCAAGGTTCGAATCGGCAGCATCGGTCTCCAGGTTGAGAGCTTCGACTCAGAAACTGGCCGCAAGGGCGCGGCGTATACCTTTTCCGTGATGCGCACGTCCGAGTGGCCGAGCAGTTTGGACACGCTGTAGATGTCCACGCCTAATTCGAGAAGCATGGCTCCGTAGGCGGGACCTTGGGAGCGTCTCGTCTCGCTCGTGACGCTCGCCAAGGTCGCCGGCTCGTCCCTCTTCGCGCACGTTTTCGTGGAAAACAACAGGATTCGTGCCCCATCGGTACGTCTTGCTCAACCATACAGCACTTGGTATGCGACGCTGCGGCGTTGGGCCTACGCTCGCGCCGCACAACTGCCTGACGAGGGGAGGCAAGCAATGTCACGATCTAAGCGGGCCCTGCTCTTTGCGGTGCCCAGTTCCAAATCTTGGATGCTCGCTGCGAACATCTTTCTGGCGATATGTCTGACGACCGCCGGTGAGGCGCGACTTGCAAAATCTGTCGTCGAGCGCCTCGATGTCGATCCGTATATGCAAGTTGATCCGATCGATCCGCGTTACAGTCCCATCGTCGACCTCGATCGGGCGTGCGACCCAGGCACGACCGTGCAGACGGACAACGGGGCCGTCTGCGGCATTCTCGTCAGCGGAATCAATTCGTGGCAAGGGATTCCCTACGCCGCGCCGCCCGTCGGGGATCTCCGCTGGGCGCCGCCCCAGGCGGCGGCCCCCTGGAGCGGCGTGCTGGAGGCCACTGCTTACGCCAGCCAGTGCCTGCAGTCCTCCGGCGGCGACGAGGATTGCCTCTACCTCAACGTCTGGGCGCCGCCGGGAGCGGATGGTTTGGCTGTAATGGCCCACATTCACGGAGGCGGATTCCGCAATGGCTCCGGCGCGGGTGACTATTCGCTGCTCAGCAGGACGGGCAATGTCGTTGTCGTCAGCTTGAACTATCGGCTGAACATCTTCGGATTCGCTGCCCACCACGCGTTCGGTCCGAACTCGGGCGATTACGGGCTGCAGGACCAGCAGGCCGCGCTGCAATGGATCCAGCGGAACGTCAGCGCATTCGGCGGCGATCCGAACAACGTGACCATCTTCGGCGAGTCGGCGGGCGGCTCCAGCGTGTGCGATCAGATTGCCTCCCCCACGGCGGCGGGCCTGTTCCACAAGGGCATCAGCACCAGCGGCCAATACAACACGATTTTCGAAACTCCCGAAGCCGAAGGACCGCTTGGAACGACACTTGAAGTACAGGACTGCAAGTCGAGGTTGCCGTCCCTCCAATTGGCGGAGTCGATCGGAGACCGATTCGCCGCCGCCTTGGGCTGCACCGAGAATGTGGCAGCCTGCATGCGCGCCGTGGACCCGGCGACCGTCTTCAACGTCGCCGGGCTCGGGTATCAGTACAGTGGATACGGCACCATCGCGCCCACGATCAACGGCACGACGCTCGTGGCCTCGCTCGCCGAGTTACTCCAGCATGGCCGCGTAAACAGCGTGCCCGTCATCTTCGGTACGGACCGCGACGAAAACCTGGCAGGCACCGCCAACACCGCGGACGACTATGCGAACCTGATCCAAGCGCAGTTCGGGAACTTTGCGAGTCAGGTAACCGCGAGGTATCCACTGAATCGGTTCGCGTCGCCGGGCATCGCCTGGCGCACCATCGCAGCCGATGCATACACAGTGTGCAGCGAGTTGCGTACCGCGCGGGCGGTTTCGCGAAGGATGCCGATCTACCAGTACTTGATCGAATACGCGGCACCGTGGCCGCCCGCCTACACCGGCGTTCCTTCCGGAGCGGGGCATGTCCGGGCGTGGGCGCTCACGCCGGTACTGCCGAGCGAGACCTTGCCGAACGGGCTCGACAACAACCAGCAGGTCCTGCAGGACGAGGAACTTGCCCATGTATCGGCGTTCGCACGAACGGGTAATCCGACCGCCGACGGCACGCCGATCTGGCCACAGCTCAGATTCGGTGAGTCCGGCCGGATGGTGCTGTCGCTGAACGCCGGCGGCTCCAGTCAGGCGACGTCGGTGTCGGAGATCAGGCGGGTGCACCATTGCGCGTTCTGGGACGAGCTGACGCCCGGGGGTCGCGACGACGACTGAGCGTTGCGCTGACGGTGAAGGCTCGGCGTCAGAAGCGCGCTTCACGCCGGGCCGCTCCTCGCGCAGCGAGCCACTGAGCTCGCGCAGCGACGTACTGTCGCGAGGCGTGCGGCTCGGCCTAGGCGCACGCCTTTCATATTCAGCGATGGCCAGCGCGAACTTCTAAGAGAGACGCCTACTGCAGAAAATCAAGGGGGACCGAACGACCCAGCATCAGTTCGTAAGGAACCAGGGCTCCGGTGACATCCGCCTTTCCATCGCAGACTGAGTGAAAGGTGAAAAGGAGCCACCCTCCTCCGAGCGTGCCCACCTGCTGGACCGCGGCGATCCCTTCGTTGGGATTCCTCCGGCATCCGGAGTGGAAAACCGCGAGTCCCACGGCCACCTGGGTGGCGTTAGCAGCTGTAAGCGCCCCGCTCGCCGCGAGGAGTGATTGGTCGCCGCCGCTAACGCTGATGATATCATCGCTGGGGTCAGCCGTTCGGAGCGTGTCCACATCCACCACCCAAGCGGTCTGCTGGAGGCCCGCAATCGTCGTCTGGAGTCTGTTCCCAACGACACGTCTTGCTGCAGATACGCGATGGTGAGCCGCGACTGCCGTGGCACCACAGTCATCGAGGCGATCTTCTGCACCAGGAGGCCCTGGTTGGCCTCGGTGAAATCCGCGAGGAATGTGGCAAGTTGGGGCGTCCAAACACCGGTGATAACGATCGTCCCGTTTGTCTGGTTTCCAAAGGGAGAGGGACATCCGGGTCCGAGGCGGATATCGACTCTAGACGCATTGGCCTGCGGGGTGACGGTAGCGCAAGGAGAGATACCGCCGCCTAGGGCGGACATGGCCACGGTTGCGCTGAAAGCTGCCGGGACCGCTGCGCCCAACGTGCTTTCGAGCGGGTGAACGATGACGTGCGAGTCCGGCTGCTTACATCCGAGCAAAGAAAGCGCAGTTAGCAAGTAATAAAATGGGCGCATGCGTTTACTAGCTCGAGTTTAGCCCTGCTGCGTTCTAATCGGTAAGGTGCTTGACGCATCCCGGTGTAAACACCCAGCATCCTTGCGGCAGGGGACTATTGAGAAGCCCGCTTGAATACACTTGTTTTCATCTCCTCTCACTCGGCGGTTGCAGGACGGCTTCCTTAAGTGGTTGGGATTAGGACAACTAGGGTTATATGGCATTCAAGAGGTCACCGGTTCGATCCCGGTTAGCTCCACATGATGGACCGCAGCCGCGCGAGGACGGGAATGAGGCGCCGGCAATAGGGACACAGAAAGTCTCCGTACAGGACCACCGTGACGGGCTCTCCTTCGCCGCCGCCTCCGCGCACGTGGTCCCGCGTCGGGTCTACATCTCGTTGGAGTCGGAACGTCACAGCCTCGTCGGCCGCCATTAGGGACGGAGTCTAACTTCCATGACGTTCGCGTGCTGCGTTCCGGAAGCTGCAGCTGGAGCGCCAACTCCGCTCGGCATGAGCAGAAAGAGCATGAGTATCCTTGGCCGGTACTCTGCAGTTCCATGGAGGACGTCGGTCGTAACGGGATGGCGATGATCGACATTGCAGCGAGCAATGCGGAAGGCAGGCCGCCATTGCGATTCGCACGCCCGCGGGGTCAATGAGTGCACCCGGTCTCTCTGGAGCTGCGCCTAGTAGATTTGGCATGGCCGTTGCCGTCGACCTCATGCAACAACAAGTCCGGCGCCTTTGCGCGCTCCAGGAGGAAGTAATGTTGCACGTGTTTTCGACAGTCGCGTCGCTGCTCGCAGCCGGCGCGGTCGCAGGTCAGCGTCCCGTCGTGTTCCATCCTAACGAGCAGACGCGCCATCCGAGCGTCGTCGTCGATCAAGACGGCGTCGTGCACCTCGCCTACCTAGCGCAAGAGAAGGGCAAGCAGGTCCAGGACGTGTTTCACGCGGTTTCGTCGGACGGCGGCGACACCTGGAGCACGGCCGTCGAGGTGTCGAAGACCCCCGGACAGTCGAGTGACCCGGCCATCGGAGGGCATGGCAAGAATCTCGCGATCGTGTGGGTCGACACGACAGCGGTCGCCGGTCGACCGGACATATGGGCGGCCATCTCGACCGACACTGGCGCCGCCTGGACGACCGCCGCCGATGTCTCCAACACGCCGGGCGTATCGAGCGAACCGGCAGTCGCCGTCGCGCCGGACGGGACGATTCATGTTGTCTGGACCGACGCGACCGCGGGCGCCGACAACCCCGACATCTGGCACACGCAGTCGGGCGATCACGGAAAGAGCTGGAAGGCGGCCGAAGACATTTCAAAAACGCCCGGCGTGTCGAGCCACCCGGCCGTCGCCTGCGGTTTCAAGGGTGAGGTCTACGTGGCTTGGAGCGATACCACGAACGGGACTGACAACCGCGACATTTGGTTCGTCCGCTCGCTCGACGGCGGCAACACCTGGGACAAGCCCTTCGACGCAAGCAACACGCCGGGCCTGTCGTCGACGCCGGACGTCGCGGTCGGCGGGGACGGCAGCGTTTGCATCGCGTGGATCGACTCGTCCGTCGGGGCGACGCATCCCGACGTGTTTGTGGCGTCGTCGCATGACAGGGGAGCGAAGTTCGGCAAGGCGGTCAATGCGTCGAAGCCCCCGGGCATCTCGAGCCAACCTGCAATCGTGGCGGCGGGAGGCGTCCTCGCCGCCGTCTGGCTCGATACCTCGAAGGATGCGAAGGCTCCGGACATCTGGATCGCGCAATCAACCAACGGCGGCCGCACCTTCTCCGCAGCGGCGGATCTCTCCAACACGCCGGGAGTCTCCGGCCTGCCGCGCGTCGCCATCGTTGCACACTCGGTCGTCGTTGCCTGGGAAGAAGAAGAACAGGGCGCCTATCACATCAAGCTCGCTCGGGCGCCACTCGCCCAAGCGCGGCTCGAACGCGACTCCGAAGCCAGGAAAATGAGGCTCGCCCTTCCCGCGCCCTAGCCGGCGGTGGCTGATCTCCCACGTGTTCAGCGCGCTCGGGAGCTTAGAAAAGCTCTCAGCCACAAGCCGCGGACGCGATCCCATCGTGCCTTCCTAGGCAGCGGCCTCCTCGAGGACCTTTGTCAGCTTGCCGTCGAGCAGAGCGGGCACAGACGACGGCCGCGTCTCCGGGAATTTGCTGAAGTCTGCCGACGGTAGGTCCATGTCGATCCGTGTCTCCTCGCCGTCCCGCTGGGAAACGCAGACGCGCACGGGAGCGCCCAGGCCGGCAGCACCGGTGTACTCGAACAGGCCACGCGCGATGACAGCGTTCCCGATCAGGTAGAACTTCGACTCGATGGGAATTCCCGCGAGGCGCATTATGGAGCCCTGTTCGAAGTCCCAGAAGATTGATAAGGGCGTGGAGGTGGAATCGACGTAAGCTTCGACACCCGGGCGATCGCCGTGCGTCACGTATTCCATCAGTTTGGGGATGTGGAAGCGCTGCAACGTCTTCTCGATCGCTCGAGTAACCTCGAAGAAGGACTTACGCGAGCGTATGGTGAGGAGGACCCCATCGAACTTGGTCCTCGTCGTCTGTGGGGAGACTTCCATTGCTTTGTCTGTGCTTTTCATTGGTATGTACCTCTCCTTTCAGTTTCAATTTGGATAGCTCGGCAGCCGATGGCGTCACCGTCGGATATGCAACCTTTTGGGACATTCGCACCGGACTGGCTTAGGGTTGCTATTTCGCTTTCATCAACATACCGAGCGGCAGAAGCGGCCCGATCGCCATCAGGTCGAAGGTCATCAGATTGGCTCGACTGAGCGGTAGTCCTTTAAGAAGCCTGTCCGCCTCGTCGACTGACTCCACACTCATCAGGAAGATCACGCCCACCTCTTTGTCCCGCAGCCAGAATTGCTCCATCTTGCCGTCGAGATAGAGTTGCAACGTCGCCGGGACTTCCTTCGGCAGGTACTGCTGTCTTTGTTCCGGCGAAAGAGGTTTCAACGTGCCGATCGCCATTACTTTCATGGTTTTCTCCAGTCGTTGAGTAGTCGCTTTGTGTGCGTCTCTCATCTCCGAAAACACACGGCCACAACTCAGCGAGACGCCGAAAGTGTTTCGTTTTTTGTTCTTGGTGATGTCATCCGTTATCCCGAGTGGCTTTTGGTTGGTGTGTTCTTCCACCAAATAGTGGCGTGATGGATGAGCTGACGGTCATATATGCAGCGTTTTGGGACATTCGGAACGCAGGGGTGTGCCCTGCGGCAGGAGAAATCAGGTGCCCACAATTGGCTTGATCGTGTTTCCCGCTTTCTCTCCGATGAACTTGGGTGTCACGAGTGTGTTCGAAACGGCAAACTGGAAGCTTGGGTCGGCGGCATACGAAGTCACGCTGCTCTCGGAGCACGGCGGCCCGGTTGCCACCTCGCTGGGATCTCAGATTCAAACTTCGTCGTTCAAACGCCGCAGGTTCGACACTCTGCTCATGGCGGGTGGCATTGCCATCCCGACGGCTACGCCGGGGTTGTTAAAGTATCTTCGATCCGCTGTTCATCGATGCCGACGGATAGCTTCGATCTGTACCGGTGCGCTCATTCTCGCGGAGGCAGGATTACTCGACGGTCGACGAGCAACCACGCATTGGCAGTTCGCTAGAGCTATGCAGTTGCGCTATCCAAAGATCGCCGTCGAGGAAGATCGTATCTTTACGATCGACGGACGAATATGGACATCGGCCGGCATGAGTGCCGGCATCGATCTTGCGCTCGCCTTGGTGGAGAAGGACCTTGGCGCTGAGATTGCTCGTGCGGTCGCCAGAGCGCTGGTCGTTTATCACCGCCGCGCCGGCGGACAGTCGCAGTTCTCGACATTGTTAGACCTCGACGCAGCATCAGATCGCGTCCAGACCGCCCTCACTTACGCAAGAGAACATTTGAGCAAGCCGCTGAGTGTTCGTGATCTGGCGAAGGCGGCCTTCCTGAGCCCGCGGCAATTCAGCCGACTGTTTAAACAGGAAACGGGGCGGTCACCCGCGAAGGCAATCGAACGGCTGCGCTTGGAATCTGCGCGGCTGATGATGGAGGCCGGCCGCTTCTCGGCCGAGGAAATTGCCAGGAAGAACGGTTTTGGAAATCGCGAGCGGATGCGGCGTTCGTTCGTCCGGGCACTCGGACAGTCGCCACAGGCACTTCAACGCACAGTAAGCGCCTTGATCCAATAAGCGGTGCGGTGGTTCCTAGGGAGCAGCTAGACTTGGCAACCACCTTTCACCGGGTTGCCCAGAATTGCACCGGATTGCATCGGATTGTCACGTTGGTTGCTGAGTTTTGCGCTCTCGCCCAAGCACGCGGCGCTGATCGAGAACACGATTCACGTTCGAGGCGCCTGCATAAGAAGGCTGAAGGCGTTGGCGCCTTCCGCCTGAAACGGATTGGTGCAGTCTGGCTGAAGCTGAACCTTGGGCTCGCCGCAGATCGTCCCCGTGACATCTTCGGCGACCTTGGCACTCGGGCACTTGAAGTGCCAAACGTTCTTGCATCGACACGTCCGTGACATCTTTTGGGAAAGGCTCGAGGCTCGGATAGGGTTACAGGGCGTCTGGTTCTGTGACATCTCTGCACAAAATCCACGCCGAGCTGGTGCCGTGTGAAGGTGGCAGGCCTCTCCTTGTTCGTATGACATCTTTTGGGGATCACAAGAGTGAAAATCCGTGACATCTTTTCGGTTCTGCGATCCGCATTTTGTGGCCGATAAGCCATCAGAGAGCTGGCGAGCGACCAGTGACATCTTTGCCGAGATTGGACGCTGGATTCTCGTTCCGATTCGAAGCCCAGCCCATGACAACTTTTCTGGTCCGAGGCCGACGAGGAATCGATCATCGTGCGACCCACCTGCCCCGGCGCTGTGACATCTTTTCGCAGGTTGGGTTGGTCGACGCGCTGCTGGAGGCTGATGTATCCGAGCCTGCACGGGCTCTCCAGCTTGGGCTGAAATCCATACGCCCGCCGTGAAATCTT
>Ga0209180_10001385_pt1 | contig 12061 bp, 15 predicted proteins | sample CZO8metaG_3_FD_188355 | JGI IMG/M metagenome (GOLD analysis project Ga0209180, IMG submission 188355) | Vadose zone soil microbial communities from the Eel River Critical Zone Observatory, Northern California, USA - CZOApr15con2H2.8 metaG... | ecosystem: Environmental > Terrestrial > Soil >...
CTACGCGACGGGCGGTGCGGAAGGGATAGAGAAAGATGGAGATACGTCCTGGTGGCTGGGCGATTATAACGGACGGGTTGCCCTCGCGCAAGCGCCTCGTGGGTCAGGTGTGGATGAAAAGCGATAATGTCACCCCATAAGCGAAAAGCGATTCTGTCACCCTGGGTGCATGACCAGGGAGACGATTACCTTGATTCCAATCGAGCAACAGCGAGTGATCGTACTGACACAGGTCCGGGAACAGCGCATTGACGCCAGACGCGCGGCAGCTTTGTTGGGACTCTCGTTGCGCCAATGCCGCCGGCTGCTGGCGGCTTTCCGTCGGGACGGACCGGCTGCCTTGGCCCATGGGAATCGTGGCCGTCGCGCTCCCAATCGCGTCTCCCCGTCCCTGGAGCGGCGGGTCGTGCGATTGGCCCGGACGCGGTATCGGGGCTTCAATCACCAACACCTGACCGAGAAACTCGCGGAGGACCACCGCATCGTCCTCTCGCGCCCCACGGTCCATCGGATCCTGCTGGCCGCCGGCATCCCGAGCCCCCAGCCCCGACGGCGGCGCCGCTTCCGCCGTCGGCGTGACCGCATGCCCCTGCCGGGACTGCTCCTCCAATGGGACGGCAGTCACCATGACTGGCTCGAGGGACGCGGGCCCCGCTTGGTCCTCCACGGCGCCATCGACGATGCGACCAACGAGGTCCCGGCCGCCATCTTCCGGCCGCAAGAAGATGCCCACGGGTATTTCGTCGTGCTTCGGAAACTGGTCCGCGCCCACGGGATTCCCGTCGCCCTCTATGGCGATCGGGGCGGCATCATCACTAACGATGCCCGTCCCCGGCCGCTCACGCTAGACGAGCAACTCCAAGGCCGCACCCGACCGCCAACCCAAGTCGGTCGCGCTCTGCGCGAGCTGGGCATCGAGTGGATCCCCGCCCACTCCCCGCAGGCGAAGGGTCGGATCGAACGGCTTTGGGGTACCTTCCAGGATCGGCTCGTCAGTGAACTTCGGCTCGCAAAGGCGCACACCCTGACGCAGGCCAATGCCGTCTTGCAGACTTTCCTCCCACGCTACAATGCACGCTTCATGCGCCCCGCCGCTCACCCGGGGTCGGCCTATCGCCCTCTGCCCTCGGACCTCAACCTCGACGACGTCTGCTGCTTCGCCTTTGAGCGGACGGCGGCCAATGACAATACCGTCACCCTCGGCCTGCAGCAACACCTCCAGCTCCTGCCCGATGCCCAGCGCGTCAGTTATGCCAAGGCGCGCGTCACCGTCCGCCGCTACCTCGATGGGAGGCTCTCGGTAAGCCACAAGGGGCGCGGGGTCGCGTTTCGGATCCTCGCCGCACCACCGCCTCCTGTCCCCAAGGTGAAACCCCACGCGGGACGTCCGGGGCGCCCGTCAAGCACGTGGAAGCCGCAGCACGATCACCCCTGGAAGAAGAGCTATGCGGAGGAACAACGGCGAAAGCAACTCAAGATAGCAGGAGTGACATTTTCGCTGAACGCTTAGGGTGACAGAATTGCTGATCATCGACACGTGGGGATCCCCACGGGTAGTGTACGGTGGATTGTGTAAAAAGGGCCCGCAAAGAGAAGGGCGTATCCCACTCCAAAACTGAGGCCACCGAGCCTAAGGAGGGAGATACACCCCATGGCCAGTGTGAAGGCACTGACCGATTTAACCCTACGCGACCTGTGGCGTGAGGTCAAGGACCCCGCGACCCTGTGGGGCGACATCTCACGCGAGACCACCCGCGCCGTGAAGCACCTGCTGGAAAATCGCATGCACGATGAGCTCGCGGACTACTTGCGGGCGGCCCGCTACGTCCGCCTGCCCCGGCGCCGCGGATACCGCAACGGTCACTATTATCGCCGCCTCACGACCACCTACGGCACGATCCCCGACCTGGAGATCCCCCGCTCCCGCGACGGCGGCTTCCATCCCTCCGTGGTCGACCGCTACCAGCGGCGCCTGCCTCAGGTCGATGAGTTGATCCGCAACGTCTTCTTGGGCGGGGTCAGCACCCGCCAGGTCGGACCGGTCCTCGCGCAGGTCCTGGGTGACACGGTCAGTGCCGCCACAGTGTCCACGGTCACCAAGACGCTCGACCGCGCGGTGGAGACCTTTCACCGCCGCCCCCTCGCCGATCGGTACCGCTACCTCATGCTGGATGGCGTCAGCCTACGTGTCAAAACCCCCGATGGGATGCGGCGCCGGCTCGTCCTCGTCGCCTACGGCGTCACCACCACCGGGCAGCGGGAACTCCTCGACTATCGCTTGGTCCGCCAGGAAGGTCAGGGGCCGTGGGAAGCATTTCTCACCACTCTGGCCTGCCGGGGCCTCACCGGCCGTCAGCTCCAGCTGATCACGACCGACGGCCAGCGTGGCCTCCATGCCGCGTTGGACCTCGTGTACCCGCACGTGCCGCGCCAAGCCTGCTGGGTCCACGTCTTGCGCAACGTCGCCCGGCACCTGCGCGTCCGCGATCGCGAGCGCTGCCTGCACCTGGCCCGCCGGATCTATCACGCCCGCAGTCGCGCGGCCGCCGAGCGCGCGCTGTGGCAGTGGGTCCGAGCCTGGCGGCGGGTCGCGCCTAACGCCGTCGCGTCTTTGCTGCGCGACTGGGAAGCTCTTCTGGCCTTCTACCACGCCCCGGAGCGGGACTGGCGCCGGGTGCGGACCACCAACGCCATCGAGCGCGTCTTCCGGGAGATTCGGCGCCGGACGCGGCCCATGACCTGCTTCACTAACACCGCGAGCTGCGAGCGGATCGTCTTTGCCATTGCCAGCGCAACGAATAAACGGTGGGAGGGACGTCTACTCTGGCGGGATTTTACACAAAACTCTTGACACTACCTATGAGGACGACAGAAAGACGCGCCGCGGGGCTAGGCTTCGGCGATCAAGCCAAAGGACGCGATGAACATCAGTAAGAGGAACCACGCAAGATAGAACAGCAGGTAGGCCAGGTGGACGCGCAGAGGCTTCTTCATGAGGCATCACCCTCGGAAGCGGCGGCGGGCTGCGCGACCGTGGGGCGACCGCCTCGGGCGGGGGCCGGCGCGGGCAGGGAGGCAATGCGCTCGACAAAGGCTTTTACCTGAGCCAGAAACCCCGGCCCGTCGTGCAGGCCGAACGCGAGCATCCCCAGGCGTGCGGGATCGACCTTGCGGCGTTGCAGACGCCGCTGCAACTGCTCGATGCGATCCCGCATCAAGAAGTTCCCTTCCCTGTTGAGACAATCCCCATACGGACACCCCGTCACAAAGACGCCCGCCGCCCCGCGGGTAAGCGTTTCCTCCAGCCACGAGGGACGGACGAACCCCGAGCAGGGCACGCGGATGATGCGCACGTGGGGCAACTCACGTAGATGCCCGCCCTCGGTGAGCGGCTTCAAGTCGACGCTCCAGTCGCAGATGAATCCGACGACGGTCGGCTCTGTCATGGCTGCATCGCGAGGCTGACCTGATTGAGCACATCGCGCTCCATCAACTTCGGAAGCTCGAGAGCTTCGAACGGACAGGCTCCGATGCAGATCCCGCACTCCACGCAGCGGGACTCGATGACGACCGCCAGCAGCGTGCGGTTGGCGGCCGCCTTCGTGAGTCCCCGCCCCGGTGAGGGGACCATGACGATGGCATTGTATGGACAGTCATAGTAACAGAGCTCGCAGCCTGTGCAGTTTCCGTCGACCACTTGGGCCACGCCGGCGTGGCGCACTTCCATTTGCGCGGGAGTTTCCCGCCGGCTCAGGTACGGAATCGCCAATCCGCCTACGAACAGCAGGACCAACAGCGCCACAACGCCCCCCGCCGGCAGGATGTTCATGAGCCAAAACGGGAGCATGAAGAATACATCCATGGGAAATTGGGTTGGCCGCGCCGCGGGAGCTGACGGGGGAATCGCGTCCCCTGTCACGGGGATCACGCCGGCCAGCAAGAACACCAACCCCACGCAGAAGAGGGTCCAGACCCCCGGCGGCCAGATCTTCGGATGGCGCAACCGCAGGTAGTGCCACCACAGGAAGACGTACAACGCCGAGGCGGGGCCGATGTGTAGATACAACAGCCGCACGAGCGTCGTGTCGCTGACCCCGACACCGCCCAGGAGCATATGCACCAGTCCCTGGCCCGCGGCCGGAATACTGTACAGCATGGCGACGACCAGCGTCGTCAGAAGCTGCGCCCGTTCATCCCACACCAGCTGGTACCCCGTGACGCCCACAAACCCCGCAAACAGCAATAAGAACATTCCGGAGATCCAGGGATTGTCGCGGGCGAACAAGTACCGATCAGTAAACCAGTTGCGAAACAGGTGCAACAAGATGCCGACGATGAACCCGTCGGCCGCGTACCGGTGCACGCCGCGGATCACGCCGCCATACGGCACACGCTCGGTCAAGTACTGGATGGACGCGAACGCGCTACCCAGACTCGCCTCGTAGTAGAAGAACAGAAAGATGCCCGACAGCACCAAGGTGAGCAAGAACAGGTTGGACAGACCCCCCGTGTAGTAGAGCGGATTGAAGTCCGTGGGGTAGACCCGGTTGATCCAGACGTCCAGACGCAGGGTCCCCCGCAGCAGCGCGGTCATCGACCGCGCGTAGCGGCCGGTTGCTTGGTCGGTGGTTGCTGTGCTCATCGCTCCGCCTTCCGCGGTCCGACCAGACCCATCTTGCGCAACAACAAAACGATGACCGAGTACGCGAGGAGGAGTGCGCCCACCATTGTGCCGACCAGGTACCAGTGATCTGTTCCCTCGCCGTAGAGGATCCCTACCGCGAAGGCCAGCGACAGCGCACTCAGAAACCCGACGGCTGCAATGTAAGCGAATCTCACGCGCATTCCTCCACGGCCGAGATCGACGGGCGCTGGTTCGCCGCCCCTTCCACCTCACCGCACGCTGATCCGATTTTAGATGCCGTCATGCTTGGTACTCTTTCGTACCAAACTTTCCCTTGCCACCAGCTTCGAGCTCGGCGGTGGGGTCACTTGCGCTGCAAGAATCGTTCATAGAACGCAATCTCGCGTTTGACGCGGCCGGCCGCGCGATCCCACGCATACACCCAAAAGCCGAGGTAGAGAAACGACACGACAAACACCACGGTGAAGCCGAGCGTGTACAGACACGCCGCCAGCGTGGGCGTCTGCCACGCCACCTGCAATGCCCCCCAAGCGGCAGCCAGCGACACCATCGCTACACCGAACGAGGCGAGGAACGCGACCCGCTGCCATAAGCGCCCCACCGGCTAGCTGTGGGCGGGCGCCCGCGCCGGGGGACTCGGACTGGGGGCCGCCACGGCCCGCTTCTGGGCACGCCGATACCGCAACTCCCACAGGAATCCCAGGCTCAGACCGACCAGCGTAATCAGCATGATAATAAACGGATCGCGCTCGATCACCGCGATGTTGAACAGAATCAACGCCGTGAACGCGAGGAAGTAGAGTACAGCGAGTGCGCCGACCACCGTGAAGAACGGCCTCTCCAATGGGCGCCGGCCCCGGCTGCGATCGAGGAAAGGCACGAGCATTCCCAATCCGATCAAGAGCCCGGGACCCAGCCCCGCCCACAGCGGTGGCGTGTACTTTACATACTGGTACAAGGCGAGAAAGTACCAGTCTGAGAGGATGGGCAGGGGTGTTCGCGTCGGATCGGCACGGCGCCCGCTTTCTGCCGGCAACACGATCGAAATCACGAGCAGCATCGCCAGGAACACGACAATGGGAGCCAGTGACATGCTGATCCTCTTCCGGCGGGTGCGGAAGAAGAGAACCTCAACGAGAATCAGCAAGACTAGCGAGATGCCAAAGTGGAGGGCATAAAAGCGGGTGATGGTGGCTTGGCCCACGGCGGGCCCGCCCAAGAACACGAAGGCGATCATCGACCCAAATTTCAGCGGCCCGATGAGAGGGAGTTGATCAAAATACACCGGCACCGTGAGCACGACCTTTGCCGCCCAGAACGCCCGCTGGTTCCAGATCAGCAGGTAGCCGGTGATCCCCGAGATCATCCCCAAGATGAGGCCGGTGAACGCGAGCATCCACGACAACTCTCCTGGCTTCTTGTACTCGCCGAGGAAGTACATGCGGTAAATGCGGAGGAAGATGACCGTGATCAGCGCATCGGCGCCGTATTTATGCAGACCGCGGATCAGCCCGCCCAGCGCCAGGGGTCGGCCTAAGAGAACTCCCAGGCGCCCCACGTCGTTTTGGATACGCTCAATCGAACTGTAGGCCCCGGTCGTGGTCGGCTCGTACCACAGCATGAGAATGACGCCGGTCACCACGGTGACAAGCCAGAAGTAATACAACATGGGCCCCATCAGGTACAGCGGATTGTCCTGCTGGGCCACCACCGTCTCGTCGAACAAATCGAGCTTCTGACGGCGTTCCCGCAACCACTCTAAGACTTTTTCACCCATGGGCGGTCCTCTGTCTCAGATCCTCGTGCGTGCGTCCTGGGGGTACTCGACCTCTGCGTAGATCATGCGATGCCTCCGGCCTCCACATCGGTCACCACAATCTGCTCCCCACGGATTTCAAACAGGAACGTTCGCGGAGGACGTGGGGCAGGCCCGGACACGACCCGGCCGGGCATTTGCCGGTCGGCGGGATCGTAGATGCTGAGGTGACATGGGCAGGCCATCAGCGCGTGCTGGCGATCGGGGGGCGGGACATACCCGCCATACCCCGCGGTGACTTCCTTGTAGTTCGGCACGTAGTTGTAGATGCACCCGAGATGAGGGCAAATCCGGGAGAAGACAATGATGTCGCTTTGCATCACCGTGGGGGTCTTGCCGATCTCCTTGACCCAACTCAGCGGCCCCTGACCGGTGGCTGGATCGAAGAGCGTGATCGGGTACGGGAGCCGCACGACCACACCCGGGACGTTCGCGGCCTTAAACCCTTCGGGCGTGTACTGGGGATACTTCTGCGTGAATACGAAATACTTGGAGTCCCAGGGATTGGCCACCTCGCGTAGTGTGGCCACGGCTGTGGGCTCTCCCTTCGCTGCATCTCCGGTCGTGGGGGCGTAGATCTTGAACTTCTCGACGTTGGGCTTGAGGAAGCGCAACAATGGCGAGATCACCGCCACCAGGGCGGCCAGCGCCGGGATGGCCGTCACCAGCTTCAGGAACCGGCGGCGGGCCATCAGCTCGGGAGCCTGAGGGTCCATCATGCCTTTAGGAAGGAGTGCCGTGTGCCCATTATCGTGGCGCCTGGGGGTACGTGTAGATGAACGTCCAAATGTAGCTCACGACGGCCCAGATGTCGTCATCGGAGATCACGCCCCGATAGGATGGCATGTCGGCGAGTCCATCCTGGGTCACCTGGAACAGGTCCGTGGGTTTGCGCTGTGCTATGAGGTTGACGTCCGTGAAAATTCCCGGTCCCAAGCCCCGCGCCCAGTTCCATCTCTTTTTGGCAATCTCTAGCCCCACGCGACCCCGGCCGTCCCCCGCGACACCGTGACAATCGGCACAGGTCAGCCCTTGCCCGTGGATGCGGACCACCTGCGTCTCATAAATCTGCTTGCCCCGGGCGACCTGCGCGGGCGAGGTGGTAAACGCCCACTCAAAGAAGATCACGTTCCAGCGGTCTTCATCGGTCAGTTTGACGCCAAACGTTGCAGCCCCGTACGCCGGCTTTGGGCCGAAAGCGGGCATGGCCGTATTCGGACGGCCTCGGGTCACCGTTTCATACATGTTGAATGGACTGTTCAACCGCATTTGGACCAAGTTGTGAAAGTTCGCGGGCCGACTGGGCAGTTGCTCCCCGGTGGCGCGAATGCCAAACAGCGTCAGGAAATCGGTCAGCAGGTTTTTCCCGGGCGACTTCAGGTTCCCGGCGGCTGGCCCGTTGCCCAGCCCTTCCGGACCATGGCAGATCAGACACTGTGTTTTGGAAAACACTTTGGCCCCTTCGGCCACCGACGGGTGCATGGGCTTCCCCGAGGCATCGACCGGCAAGAGAGGCGGATCCTTCGGCGCCAGCGGCAACCCCGTGCGCACCGCGGGGACTCGAGAGACATTGACGGCCGGTTGACACGCGGCCATAAAAAGAACGCCCACCATGACGGCGGCCAGGGCGGCGATTGTACGACCGGACATACCGCCGTCTGGGATTCTTCGAACGCACAGGGACTCCTCCCCGACCCGCCCCACAGAACCGGGCAGGCAGCGCTCGTCGTCATCGCGAACATCGTCTGCGCACACGTCCCACATCATTATGTCAAACTCTGAACCCCTTGCCGCCTCTGCGGACACACCCGCCATCGCCGCCACCGCGCTAGCGAAGCGCTTCGGGACCGCGTGGGCCGTACGGGATCTCACGTTTGCAGTCCCCCCACGGTCTGTTCTGCTTGTTGTCGGTGCGAACGGATCTGGGAAAACAACGCTACTGCGGCTTCTCGCCACGGCGCTTCGTCCGACCTCAGGGAGGGCGACCGTCTTCGGTCACGACGTCGTAGCGCACGCAGATGCGGTCCGGGGGCAGGCGGCCTTCGTCAGCGCTACACCGGGAGTGTACGACTCACTCACCGCTCGGGAAAATCTCCAGTTCGCGGCCGCGATGTGCGGCCGGCGGTTCGAGCCGATGACGCTCTGGTTGGAACGGGTGGGGTTGACCGGCCTGGGCGACCATCCTGTCCGGACATTCAGCCAGGGTATGAAGCGTCGGCTGGCCCTCGCGCGGGCATGGCTAGCCGCACCATCGGTGTTACTCCTAGATGAACCGTTTAACGGGCTCGACGCCGAGGGGGTGCGCCTCGTCCACACCATGGTGGCCGAGACCAGGCAGCGGGGCGGGTGCGCGGTCGTCGCGACACAGGAGTGGGAACGCGGCACACGCATCGCCGAGAACGTCCTCATCCTCTCCGGAGGTCGCATAGTAGATCTCACCCCCGCGGGACACTTCGCTGCCCATCCCCTGACCATGGCAGGAGGCCGGATGTGAGAGCTCTCGACCGCGTGGCAGCGGTCACGAGTAAGGACCTGCTGCTGGAGTGGAGAGGCCGGCAGACGGCCACCGCGATGGGCATGGTCGCCCTCCTCATTATTTTGTTCCTGGGCTTTGTGTTGGGATCCGAACCGGCACGTGCGCCGGCCGTCCTGTGGGTCGCCATGGGATTTGCGGCCGTGCTGGGAATTCCCCGCCTGACGCAGGCGGAGGTTGAACAACAGGCACTCGAAACCCTGCTGTTATACCCCGGGAGCCGGGAGCACATTTACTGGGGGAAGTTTCTCGCCCTCGTCATCATGTTGACAGCGCTTCTGGTCCTCCTGTGCGCGCTGGTGGGCGTGCTGTTCAACATCCCGATCTGGACCCATCTGCCAGCATTGATCGCAGTCGGACTCTTTGGAGTGATCGGGCTGGCGGCCATCGGGACGCTGCTGGCAGGCGTGGTGCTGCATGTCCGCGCCCGCGAGCTGCTGATGCCCATTCTGTTGCTCCCGCTCGCCTTGCCCGTAGTTTTGGGCTGCTTGCGGCTCACCGAAGCGGCGCTCGCAGGCAGGGGTGAGGGCGTGTGGCTGGTGGTGATCGGGGTTTTCGATCTGACTGCCCTGTTGGTGTGCCCGATCCTGTTTGAAGTTGTGATGGAAGAGTCGTGAGGGGGCAATCGTTTCTCGGCGGAGCTGCGCTTGGCTTCTTGGCCGTCGGGGCCTACGTCGGGCTAGTAGCCTCCCCGCCGGACGCCTTCCAGGGCGAGTACGTGCGCATCATGTACGTGCACGTCCCCAACGCGTGGGTAGCCTACGTGGCATTTGCCATCACCTGCATCGCCAGCGCCTTGTATTTGGCAAAGCGCACTCCCGTGTACGACTACGTCGCGCACAGCGCCACGGAACTCGGTGTGGTCTTCACCGGACTTGCCCTCGTGACCGGATCGATCTGGGGTCGCCCCGTGTGGGGCACCTGGTGGACGTGGGACGCGCGGCTCGTCACTACCGCTGTGCTTTTCTTCATCTATCTTGGCGCCCTGCTGGTACGAGGCCTCGCGGACGATCCGCAGCGTGGCGCGCGTCTTGCCGCCGTGGTAAGCATCATCGGATTCCTAGATGTCCCCGTGATTCACTACTCAGTCGTGTGGTTTCGTACGCTCCACCAGCCAGCATCCCTCACGCCGGGCGACACTAAGATGGCCCTCCCGATGCTCGCCGCCCTTCTCCTGGGCCTCCTCGCATTCACCGCATTGTTTGCCTACCTGCTGACGCTGCGCATCCGCTTGGCCCGCGCAGAGGACACTGGGGAGGCTGCCTGACAATGGGGTGGGTCGCGCTGGCGTACGGCATTGTGCTGATCACTCTGACTACCTACGTGCTCTCGCTGCATCGCCGACTCCGGGAGGCAACCAGGGCGCGGGGGATATCGACAGAGCACTCCGCCTCAGCCCGATGAAGCGCACCCGTCTTGCACTCGCCGCCATCCTCGTTGTCGGAGCACTGTTGTACCTGATCATCGGCGGGATTCGCGGGGCGATCGTCTACTACACCACACCCAGCGAGCTCCTGGCCCAAGGCGCGAGCGCGGTCGGACAGTCCATGCGCCTGGGCGGGCAGGTCGCACCCGGCTCAAAGAAGTGGAATGCGCAGACGCTCGACCTGCGTTTTGTGCTCACCGACGGGAAGGCATCCGTACCTGTCGTCCACCACGGCGCGCCGCCGGATCTGTTCACTGAAGGACAGGGCGCCGTCGTCGAAGGCACGTACGGCAGCGATGGGATCTTCACTGCGTCCGCGGTCATCGTCAAGCACTCCGAGCAGTACGCGCCCCCGGCCTCGCCGTGATCGCTCTCCTCGGGACCGGGAGCCTCCTGCTCGCTCTCGTGTGTGCCGTCGGCGGCCTCGGCGTTCTCGTCCTTGGACACCGTCGGAAAGATCCTCGCGGACTGATCTGGGGTTACCGGGCCGCTATCGGTGTGTTTACTTTCGTCACCTTGGCCGTACTGGCCATGGAAACGGCGTTAGTAGGTTTTGACTTCAGCATTCGCTACGTTGCGGCCAACATTAATCGCGTCACGCCCTTACTGTTCCGCATCGCCGGATTGTGGGGGGCCCTTGAGGGCTCGATCCTCTTGTGGGTGTGGATTCTCAGCGGCCTTACCATGCTCGTGGCGCAGCGCTATCGCTCTCGGCACCCTGGCTTCCTCCCCTATGTCTTGGGGGTCTTGTTTGCCATTGCCACGTTCTTTCTGGCGCTGATCGCAGTACCCGCGAACCCGTTCACCCGGTTGGTGGTCACGCCCCCCGATGGGGTCGGGCTCAACCCGCTGCTTCAGAATCATCTGCTGATGGCCGTCCACCCTCCCTTCCTGTACCTCGGGTATGTGGGGTTCTCTATTCCCTATGCGTTTGCGATGGGCACCTTGCTCTCCGGTCAACACCGGGAGGAGTGGACGGCCCTCACGCGGCGGTGGACATTGGTGGCGTGGACCGCGCTCACGGCGGGGTTGTTCCTCGGCGCACGGTGGTCCTATGACGTGTTGGGGTGGGGAGGATATTGGGCGTGGGACCCGGTCGAGAATGCCGCGGTCATGCCCTGGCTCGTGGCGACGGCATTCCTCCACTCCTCGATGGTGCAGGCACGCCGGCAGCTGCTCCGCGGCTGGAATCTTGCGCTGATCATCGTCGTCTTCTTGCTCACGATTTTCGGGACGTTTCTCACCCGCAGTGGGGTCATTGCCTCCGTGCACTCCTTCACCCAGTCCCTGATCGGCCCCTTATTTGTCGCCTTCTTGTGCCTGGCGACGCTCGTGTCGCTGGGTGCCCTGTTCTGGCGCCGGAGGCAGACCCCCGATGAGGGCGGATTCGACAGCCTGCTGTCTCGAGAAACGATGATGCTGATCAACAACCTCATCTTGGTGACCATGGCGTTTACGGTCTTTCTGGGCACGATCTTCCCGCTGGTCGTCGAGGTCGCGACCGGCGCCAAAATCACGGTCGGCCCGCCGTTTTTCGATCGCGTGGTGGGACCGCTCGGCATCTTGCTGCTCCTGGCCGTCGGAACCGGCACGGCGCTGAGGTGGGGACGGAGCGGACGCGACGATCTCCGTAAGCTTGGG
>Ga0209180_10001390_pt1 | contig 12055 bp, 13 predicted proteins | sample CZO8metaG_3_FD_188355 | JGI IMG/M metagenome (GOLD analysis project Ga0209180, IMG submission 188355) | Vadose zone soil microbial communities from the Eel River Critical Zone Observatory, Northern California, USA - CZOApr15con2H2.8 metaG... | ecosystem: Environmental > Terrestrial > Soil >...
AGGATAGGGACGCCGCGCAGCTACCGCCCGTCGCCCGAAGCTTCTAAGATTGTCTCATGCGCCTTCCCTTCGCTCCCCCACTCGAGCCCATGCTATCCAACGCGGCCGATTCTCTGCCAGACGGCTACGGGTGGCTGTTCGAGCCCAAGTGGGACGGTTTTCGCACGCTGGTGTTTCGTGACGGTGAGGAAATTCTGCTCCAGAGCCGGGACGCGAAACCCATGAACCGATACTTCCCAGAGCTCCTGGGCCCGCTCGCGGCCACGCTGCCCGAGCGCTGCGTCGTGGACGGCGAGATCGTGATCGTCGGCGACCACGGGCTCGATTTCGAGGCGTTGCTCTTACGCATCCATCCTGCTGCCTCGCGTGTGCAGCTTCTCGCCTCGCAGATGCCGGCTTCCTTCGTCACCTGGGATCTGCTGGCACAAGGTGACGAGGACCTGCGCGATGTGGCGCTCGCTGTGCGGCGCGAACGGCTCGAGCAGGTTTTGAGGGGTGCAGAGGGACCCGTCCACTTATCCCCGGCCACACACGACCGCGCCGTGGCGGAAGACTGGTTCCATCGCTTCGAGGGTGCCGGACTCGATGGTGTCATGGCCAAGCGTCTGGATGCGCCCTACCGGGCGGGCGAGCGCACGATGATCAAGGTCAAACACAGACGCACCGCCGACTGTGTCGTCGCCGGCTTCCGTTGGCATAAGAACGGGGTGGGGACGAAGGTCGGATCCCTGCTGCTCGGCTTGTACGACGACGAGGGCACGCTACACCACGTCGGAGTCACTGCCGCGTTCTCTGACGCGGTGCGCAGGCAGCTCGTCACGGAGCTCACGCCGCTGCGTAAGGACGCGCTCGTCGGTCATCCCTGGCGCGATTGGGCAGAAGCTCAGGAGGAGGCGACGGCGAAAGGGCAGCGCCTCCCCGGTGCGTCCAGTCGGTGGAATCGCGGCAAGGACCTCAGCTGGGAGCCGCTGCTGCCCACGGGCGTGTGCGAAGTGGCGTACGACCACATGCAAGGAAGCCGGTTCCGACACGCTGCGCAATTCGTGCGGTGGCGTCCCGACAAGCGCCCGCAAGACTGCCGCTACGATCAGTTGGAGGTCACGCTGGCCTATGAACTGGAGCGCGTCTTCGGCGCGCGCCCCACGGCGCGAGCCGATCGCCAGCGACCCCAGGGGTCGTAGTCAGGATCGGGGGGTTCCTCTGCGGGGCGCTTGTCCTCGGGAACATGGCGAAGGTTGATCCGGATGCGCGTCCAGGTGCTGGAGCGTCCGCGCATGGAGTCCACGAGGATGTCATCGACCTGCAAAAGAGCGGCGGCGTCCGGATGCCGCGCCTTCCAGCGCTCGAGTCCCGCAAGGGCGTCGTCTTTGTGCTCAGCCTTCGCGACGGTGACGAGCGGCTGTGTCGACTTGCGGCGACCGCTGCTTGTCTCCGTGGAGCGCGCCGCCTTCCGGCGCGACGGCGCAACACGCGGTGGCTCGTCGGCCTGCTTCTTATAGTGTGGGGGCCACGGCGCGTCTCCAAGGCCGGCGGCCTCTTGTGCGGCGGACAGGTGGAGTAGCTTGTCGAGTGAGCCTGTAGCGCTATCAATCCCTGCGGCTGTGTCGCCGCGCTCCGCGAACCGCCTTGGGGCAGTCACCAGTGTAAACGCCGCTGGATCGCAGTCGGCGACCTCGCCCCAGGCGAGCGGCATCGAGACACGCGCGTCAGGCGTCGCCCGCACCGACCAGGCGGATGCTACGGTGCGGTCCTTTGCGTTCTGGTTGTAATCGAGGAACACGCCACGCCGTTCTTCCTTCCACCACTTGCTGGTCGCCAGCTTAGGTGCGCGCCGCTCCACTTCCCGTGAGAGGGCCAGCGCCGCCCGGCGTACTTGGGTGAAGGTCCACCGTCGCTCGATCCGCACATTGACGTGCATGCCGCGTGTTCCGGACGTCTTGGGCCAGCCCTGCAAGTCGTACTCTGTGAGCACGTCGCGCACGATCAGGGCTACACGCCGCACATCGTCCCAGCTCACACCCGGGCCGGGGTCGAGATCGATGCGCAATTCGTCGGGATGCTCGAGGTCGTCCGCACGCACCGGGTGCGGGTTGACGTCGATGCACCCAAGGTTCACGATCCACAACAGCTGCGCGGCGTCACGCACGACAATCTCTCGCGCAATCCGACCCGAGGGAAAGCGCAGCTCTACGGTCTCGATCCACTCAGGATGCTGCTCGGGGGCCCTCTTCTGGAAGAAGGGCTCGTGCGCCGCGCCATTCACGTAGCGCTTGAGCACGACCGGCCGCCCCGCGATGCCCCGGAGCGCCCCCTCGGCGACTGCCAGATAGTACTTCACCAGATCGAGCTTCGTGTGGCCCGCCTCGGGGAAAAACACCTTGTCTGGGTTGGTGATCACGACCTCGCGCCCGGCGGCTTCCACGATGGTCTGCTGCGTCTTCCCCATGAAGCCAGTCTTGCGGATTCACGCGCGGCGTGCAAGGTCCGGCAGGCGAGAGTCGAGAGGCGGTCGTGACTCTGACCGAGCGCCGGGCTCAGAGGAGTGCGTGACCGCATGCCCGAACGTGCCGGGCAAAGTGTTCTGCCCAATCACCGAGAGGAGAGTAACCATGGAAGCGCCAGTGGGAGACGACTACCAGATTGCGTGCGAAGCGGATGCTCAGACCATGGAGGGCATGCGGAAGCTTGCGGTTGTGCGTCTCACGAGACGAGGCGAGACAACTGCGGATGTGTTCTCGTTAGTGAGCGACGAAGGTCCCCACCTCGGCGGGGATGGCAGTGCGCCAACCCCCCTCATGTACTTCGTCGCGGGGGTGGCCTTCTGACTGTTGACCCAGCTCTCGCGGTGCGCGAGAGACCTGAAAGTTCCGTTGCAGGATGGGCGGGCGAAAGTCGTCGCGTACTTCCGACGGACGGGATCCGTCCTGCAAGGCACAGCCCGAGGAGAGACAGTGGGGTTCGAGATCAAACTTGCCATCCAGACGGGAGCGGAAGTGAATGCGGTGCGGCGAGTTCTGGAGGCCGCGCACGCGACGTGTTATACGGAAAGCTGCCTGCGGGGCGAGGTCCCACTCCGGGTGACCCATGAGCTCAACGGTCATTCGCTGGGCCCCACTCCCGCACCATAACGGTTTCTGCGGTGGGTCTTGCGTCAGCCGCTCCGTGGCAGCGATTGCTCTCGCCGGAGAGGCTCAGGAGACCGCTCCAGATCAGGCGGGAGCAGCGTCAGTGCCCAGGTCACGGGGATGTCCTGTGGAGCCCAGCAGACGGTCTCGCTACACGCCTGAAATGAAAGGACCCCTGTCACCTCCAGCATGCCCCCCGCATCGTAGACAGGCTTCAGCTCGTGCCGGGTCCCGAGAGCCACCTCGACGCGAACACGAGTTGGGCGAGTGTAGACGGGAACCCGTTCGTCAAGCGGAGACAACCAGGTTCCGTTTGGCATCGGGTAGACCGGATCGTATGTGGTCAGGTACGGCTGTGCATCGATGCGCAGCATAAGTGGGCGGTAGTCTGGGCCCGTTCCCGGCGCGTAGACGTGCACACCGGGTTTGGGTTCAACTTCGACCACCAGGGCGAACCGGTTCCCCGGGTAGACCTCCCGTTGCAGTGCTAGCGCGCGGACGGCGACGTGCTCATGATCGGTCTGCCCGACCGTCTGTAGCGGGACCCTTACGCCATCATCCGCGAGAATGGTAGCGAGCGCCCGTCGATGATAGTATCGTTCCTCCATATACTTGCGACGTACTGTCCCAGTGCGGTCGACAAAGAAGAGCGCCGGATGAGGAATCCCATAATCGCGGGTGCCCAGTTCGATTGTCTCGTTGAAGAGACCGAAGGAACGGATGATGGAGGAATCCGCGTCTGACAACATCGGATACGTGATCCGGCGACGGTCCGCAAACTCCCTCAGCACGTCGACCGAATCGTAACTGATGCTGCAGATTCCGTACCCGCGCGTCCGCAGCTGGTCAGCGAGTTTCTCCAGCTCAACGAGCTGGCCTTTGCAGTATGGTCACCAATCCGCGCTGCGGACGAAGGCGATCACGGCCCCTGCAGGGCCTGAGATCGTCTCCAGCGTCTGCTGGCGCCCGAATTGATCTGGAGCGCTGAACGGTGGGATTGTGTTTCCGACTTTGGGTCCGTACTCTCGTGGCATTGTCGTCACCTTCACCCCTGAAAGTCCCTCATGATTTCAACAGCTCCTCAAGCTTCGCCCTGTTGAACCCGACCACGGCTTCTCCGTCAATCACTGTCACGGGGGTGGCCTGAAATCCCTTCGCGAGGAGTTCGTTGAGGGCGGCCTCGTCTGTGCTGATGTCTTTCTCAACGTAGGCCACGCCCTTCTGGTGAAGGAACTCCTTCACCTTACCGCAGAACAGTCAGCCCGGCTGCGAGTAGACAACAACCGACTTTAGCATCGACTCTCACCTCCTCCCTGCTAGTCTACGGCAAAGTACCGCAGAGACTCTGCATGCTTGATTACTGCGCAATATTCCCCGGTCATGCTAGAGAGGCCGTAGGGCCATGTCTGCGCGAGCGAGCCACCTATGAGCGGGAGGGCGTCAGTCGGCCGGTTGATGTGGAGGGACTACGTGGACGGGGACGACCACGAGGCAGGTCGCATCGTCCTCTAGTCAGTGCTGTCCCTCGTCGGGAAGGTCTCCCGTCGCAGTGGCCACCGCCTCAAGGGGCTTGAGATTGACCGCTGCGGTCTTAACGCCCTCTGACAGCGTCGGATGGATACAGACGCAGGCCTGCAGGGGGTCGATTGATCCCGTGTGCATCATGAGGATGCCCTGGGGCAGCAGGTCTGCGCCCAGATGGGCGAGGACGTGCATGCCCAAGACCTCATTGGTGTCTGCATCCACAACGAACTTCGCAAACCCACGTGTTTCGCCCATTGCGCGCGCACGCCCAACGGCCCGCATCGGATTCTTGCCGACCTTGACCCGGCGGCCTTGGGCCTGAGCTTCTTCAGCGGTCGATCCCACGCTGGCGACCTCGGGATCCGTAAATACTCCGCCCGGAATCCGGCCGGTGTCATACTTTCGGGCTTCTCCCCGTAGCGCGTTCCTGACGGCGATTCCCGACGTGTAGACGGCAAAGTGGGTGTACTGCAACCTGCCCAGAACATCACCGATAGCCCAAACGTTCGGAGCCGTTGTGCGGAGGGTTTCGTCGACTCGAATTCCCTCGTCCGGGTCGCCTTCTATCCCAGCGCGTTCGAGGCCGAGCTCAGCGAGGTGGTGCGGCCGCCGTCCGGCGGCGACAAGGATCCGATCAGCCTCGATGCGCTCCTGCTTCCCGGCCACTGTCGCCGTCACGGCGACGCGGCCGCCTGCGAGCTTTTCGACCCTGGTCGGGACGGCGCGGGTGAGGATAGCGATGCCTTCCTCTCGGAGGATCATTTCCAGTTCCCGGGATATCTCTTCGTCTTCCCGTGGGAGCACGCGATCCCGGCGCTGGAGGATCGTCATCTGCACCCCGAGCCGGTGGAAGATCTGCCCGAACTCCATGCCCTGCGGTCCGCCGCCGAAGATGACCATGGACCCGGGCAACGATTCCATGTCCATGACCGACTCATTGGTGAAGAACCCGGCCTCCTTCAGGCCAGGGATATCGGGAATATTGGGTGCAACTCCGGTCGCGATGATCACCCGCTCCGCGTCAATGCTGCGATCGCCGACATCCAGCCTGCCCGGACCGGTGAACCGGGCCCAGCCCCGAATGAGGTCGATCCGTGGATTCTGCTGGAGGCTGCGCTCGGTACCCGAAACAATCGAGTTGACGATCGTGTCTTTGCGCTCCCTAATGCGCGGCCAGTTGATCTCCAATCCTGACGCGCGGAACCCAAACTCCGCGCCGCGCCTCGCCGTGTGGATGGCCTTCGCAGACCCTACCAGGGTCTTGGTGGGGATACACCCCACGTTGATTCAGGTGCCCCCGAGCCTGCCGCCTTCGATCAGGGCGACCTTCGCCCCCATCGCGGCGGCGCGATTCGCTGCGCCGAGCCCGCCCATTCCCCCGCCGACGACTACGAGGTTGTAGATCGCCATTGCATCAGCCTCCTGACTCTCTGTGTGATACGGTGCCGAGAATGCGGATTCCGTTTGCATGTGTCATACGAAGAACTGGCTCCGTTTACCTTCGTCGAGGACTCCGTGCACGCACGGACACATGTCCGGCCATCTGTTGGGTCCCAGGTGGGTCCCCTTCCAGCGAGGTCGCAACACCTTGGACAGCGGAGGCCATCGCGCGGAAGGCCAGCCGGAGAGCGCGGGTAGGGAATCCGACGGAATCGAGGTGGGCAGCTTGCCGATGGGGGCAACGTGCGGACCTTGTGGCTAAAGTTAGCGCTGTCCTCCGGGCCAGACAAGGATTGGCATATTCACAACCACGCCGGGCAGTTTGAGGGTGACCTCACCCTTGCGCGCTGCCTCCTGAATCTCCTCCACGGACCCCAGCGTCCGCGTTTCCACGCGATCCTTCCACCCCACCAGCGTCACCGCCCGCAGCGGCGTGTAGCGTGGATGACCGGGCACAGAGCTGAACACGTCGGCCTGGAACCCGAATGGCCCCCCACCTTTCACCCCACCGGTGAAGACATACACGTCAGCCAACAAGTCATGGGGGATTTTTGCCAGGCTCGGCACCAACAGTACTTTGGGGCCCATCATCATGGTAAGCATCTCCGCTACCTGGCGGTCGGAGGCCTCGGTATGGATGAACAGGACCTCCTTCCCCCTGTAGAGGCCCTTGACGGGCGGCGCCAGATCCTGCGCCACGGGCAGACCCGCTCCCCGCGGCGCGATCGGCTGAGGCTTCGTCGTCACCGCGTAGAACACCGCGTATCCTGTGAGCATCACCGCAAGTGCAACCGCACCGATCGCCAGATACCGCATCACGGGTTCCCCTTTCTTGCGCACCGCAGCAGAGACCGCGGCCTACACCTCGACTCCGTGGCCGCCGGCCTGCCGGACCGCCTCATGAAATCTGGCTTCGTTTGCCGTCTGCTCGCTGAATGCGATCGTGACAACCTTACTTTCCAGATCACCGGTCACGTCCTGAACGCTCGGGACGCGTCTGATGATGAACTTGACGGACACGACACACCCCGCGCAGTGGATGGTGGGGACCTTAAAGACCTTCCTCCTCACGTCATCTCCGACGGTTACTCTTCACCACACAAATGGCCGATCGCGTTGATGGCCGAGCACAGGTTGTCACGGCCTACGCCGTCGCGGACCGCGACGGTCACCAGCTTCGACTGGTGATCGGCTGTCACCGACGCCACGCCCGCGAGCCCATGCAACGCTTGCTCAATATTTCCGGCGCATCCCTGACAGTGCATCGACGGCACATTCAGAACGATCTTTTCCAACTTCTCATCCTGCGGCGCGCGCGCTTTGGGCAGCAGCCGCCCGCCGAAGGAGTTCAGCAGCACCGTGCTGACGCTCGCGACCATTGCCACCATCGCCCAGATGGGGTGGACGAGCCCCGTCACCGCGGCCGGTACGCCGATCCCGTTGAAGGAGAAAGCCAGGATCAGGTTCTGCACCGTCTTTCGGAAGCTGCTGCGGCCGATATGGTAGGCGTCGACGACGGCATTCAGGCGGTCGCCGACGATGATGATGTCGCTGGATTCGATGGCGATATCGGTCCCTGCGCCGATGGCGACGCCCACGTCGGCCAGCATCAGGGCTGGCGCATCGTTGATGCCGTCCCCGACCATTGCCACGCGGTAGCCCTGTTCCTGCAGCGCGCGTACCTTCGCTGCTTTATCCTGTGGGAGCACCTGCGCGTACACCTCGGTGATGCCGACCTGCTGTGACACGGCCCGCGCAGTGCGCTCGTTGTCGCCGGTGATCATGACCGGCTCGATACCCAACCGCTTCAGACGGTCGACGGCTTCCGCCGCATCTTCTTTGATCTCATCCGCGATTGCGAGGAGCCCTAGCAGGCAGCCGTCGACCGCCACGCCGACCACGGTTTTGGCCTGCTCCACCCACTCCCGCATCTGCCTTTCCGCAGCAGTCGAGTCGACTCCGTTGTCTCGCAGGAAGCGTGGGCTGCCGACCAACACCAGGCTGTTCCCCGCACGGGCGCGGATGCCGCGGCCGGCGACAGCCTCGAAGTCCTCCACCGCCAGAAGCTCGATGCCGTCCTTCTCCGCACGATCAATTACGGCGCGGGCCAGCGGATGCTCGGATGGACTCTCTGCACTCGCCGCCACCCTGAGCACGTCCCGCTCATTTCCCTGAACGGCAAATACATCCACGACGCGCGGCTTGCCAACCGTGATCGTTCCGGTCTTGTCCAAGATGATCTTCTTGATGTCCCTGAACACCTGGAAGGCCTCGCCGCTCCGCATCAGGACGCCTTTGCGCGCTGCCTCACCTCCCCCGCGGATCATCGCCAGCGGGGTGGCCATGCCCAGGGCGCAGGGATAGCCCATCACCAGCACCGCCAGCGCGCCGAACGTAGCCCGGGTCCAGTCGGGCTGCCCCGTGACCAACCAGGCACCGGCGACCCAGATCAGGAGCGTAAGCCCTGCGAATGCCAGCACCCCGGGGACGTAAGCTCTCAGAATGCGATCGACGAGCTGGATGATTCCGGGCTTGAGCGCCCTGGCCTCCTGAATGTGGCGGGCGACCTGCTGCAGGAAGCTTTCTTCGCCCACTTTCGTCACCCGCACCACGAGCGTCCCCGCCTGGTTGATCGACCCGCCGATCACCTCATCACCCCGCACCTTCTCCTTGGGAATCGGCTCCCCGGTGATCAAACTCTCATCTACCGCGGATGCGCCCTCAGTAATCTGTCCGTCTACCGGAATCGCCTCACCAGGCCGGACGCGTACGAGGTCACCCCGCTGCACGTGCGCGATCGGCACCTCTTCCTCACGATCGTTCCGTATGACGCGTGCCGAGGGCGGCTGTAACTGCATTAACTTGCGCACCGCCTGCGAGGCGCGGGTTCGAACAAACAGCGACGCATAGCCGGACAGAACATGATAGGTCGTGATAAAAACGGCGACGCCGAAGAAATCAGGCATCGGGAAGTCGGGCCGGAAGAAGCCCAGCACACCACCTACCAGCCCGGCGAATGCCCCGAACTCCAGCAGGACGTGTTGGTTGAAGATACCCCGGCGTATGGAAGGCACGGCCATGCGCAGGATATAGAAGCCCGGGCCAAATACCGTGCCCACCGCTAGCACGGGCATCAGCCACTGCATCCCCGGCAACGGTCGGTCGCTCCACATCATCACCATGGACAGGAACGCCATCCAGGTGAACGCGGCTGCGATGATAAGCCGGTCCCGCTCGCGCTTCAGCTCCGCTTCCTCTTCTTCGAATGTGCGCACCTTCGCGGGGTCGCGGACGGTATAGCCCACGCTGCGGATCGCGTCTTTGATCTGCGTCTCCTCAATGCGCGCCGGATCGTACTCCACCAGCGCCTCCTCATGGGCGAGGCTGACGTTAACTTTCTCGACTCCGCCGAGCTGGCCGACCGCCTTGTGCAGCGTCAGCGCGCAAAACGAGCAGGACATCCCTCCGATTTTGACCTGGACCTTCGCCATGACGAGCCCCTCCTCAAGCACCGTGCCCTCAACTTGACCATACACCTTCCAGTCAACTGGAAGGTCAAGAGGGGGTTTTCTGGACAGTTCAGACAGGTCGGAGGGTAATAACTGGCTTGGGGCGCCGGGTGGTCAACGCGCGGTTCTCGATAATGTGACAGAAGCGTGCGCGGGCAGCGATGGCTTCGGGGGGGAGCCGCGACGCGATCTGCCGTACGGTCCGCAGTTCCTCGCGCAGGGCCTGCAACCCAGTCAGCCTCAGATCCAGCTCTGCAATCTTCCGGTCGATGATTTGCAGCACATACGGACAAGGGGAAGCCCCGTGGTCCCGAACGCTGAGGGTCTCGCGAATATCGGCCAGGGTCAACCCCAGGTCCTTGGCCTTCTTAATGAAATCAAGACGGGTCAGAACATCATCGTCGAAACTCCGGTATCCTGACGGTGTGCGCGTGACGCGGGGCAACAGCCCGATCGACTCGTAGTACCGGATCGTCCTGGCCGGCACACCACTGCGTTGTGCCAACTCGCCGATGCGCATGTTCACCGGAGCCACCCTTACAGCACCACGATCCGACGCGCAGTCATCCTGCACGCACCCACCACAGCCTGAAAGCCGGCCGCTTCCTCCCGCGCCGCGGCCCCTTCATTTTTGGCGCTGGGCTGCATCCATAGACCTTCGCATCAATGGCAATGACGTCTTTAACGACCGGCGGAACCGCGGACGGGTGACGGAAGATCGGTACGACGTCTGCACGCGCAGCTACGTCGCGCAGACACCTGTAGACCTTTTCTCCCAGGACCGTATCGGTCATGGGGGTAAGCCGAATAATTCGGTAGCCGACCTGTTGAAGATATCCCGCCACCTCATAGCTCGGGTGGTCGGGGCGTGTTGGACAGCCCGACCACAGCGACCGTCTTGGCAGGATCGAATATCTCCGTTAACCCTTCTCGTGTCAGCCGCATAACTCACTCTATAGCGATCGCAGGAGTTGTTCTAGCCTGGAGCAGTTGAATCCCACAACGGCTTGCCCAACGATCCAAATGTACGCCAGACCACCGCGAAACATTTCCCGTTTGTGGTGGAGTTAATCCGTATACTCATTCTTGCAGGTGCGGGGGGAAATCCATGCGCGCAAAAACGGCGGTCGTTGGCGTATCCGTGGTTGTCGCGCTTACCGCAATCATAGGCTTCACAGTGTTCCGTCCCGGCGTCCAAACGCCGTCCGGTGCAGCGTCTCCTCCGTCGCTGCGGCTCGCACCGGATATCGAGATCACCATGTACCAGGGCCAGGGGGAGGTCGGCGGGGAAAAGATCGTGCTCTCTGACCTCTGGGAGAAGAGGCGACAACCATCCGTGCTGAATTTCTGGGCAGGATTGTGCCCGCCCTGCCGCGCAGAGATGCCCGATTTTCAGCGGCTCTACGAGCAACCCAACCGCAAGTTCGCCCTGATCGGTGTCGATATCGGTCCGTTCATTGGCCTGGGTTCCCGCGACGACGCGCGGGCGTTGCTGCGAGAGCTCAAGATCACCTACCCTGCTGGGTCGACGTTTGACATCAGAACCGTGCGGAACTACGAGATCCTGGGGATGCCAACGACTGTGTTCATCACTGCCGATGGACGAATCTGGAGGAAGCACACCGGGCTGTTGACATTCAACCAGATCAAGCCACTTGCCGACGAGCTCACCCGGGTATCGCCTTCGCGATGACTCCCTGAGGCTTCCGGACGATGGCCAATGAATCCCGAACTCCTCCGCTGGCCATCCGGCGCGCCAATCAGCTCCAGGTGGCGGCCGCGCTGCTCCTGCTGTCTGCTCTCGCTGTGATCGGGTCACTGGCCCTCCTGATCGCCGTTCGAAATCGTGCGGAAGGCACGGTGGCGGATCTCGCGACGCTGATCCCGCTGGGGTGGGCCTTCGCAGCAGGGATGGTCGCCAGCGTGAACCCGTGCGGCTTCTTCATGCTCCCCGCGTATCTTTCGTATCAGCTAGGAGTCCGCAGCGCTGGCTTTGAGCAGTCATCGCGAGTCAGTCGCGCGGCACACGCCCTGGCTCTGGGAGTAGTCGCGACATCGGGCTTTCTGCTCATCCTGGCGGCGGTGGGAGTGGTGATTGCGGCGGGAGGCCAGTGGCTCATTCGGACCTTCCCCTACGCCGGCGTGGCCATGGGGGGTGCGCTCACCATTTTTGGCGCGTGGATGCTGCGTAGTAGCCGGACCTTCGGGCTGCTTGTCGCCAGCCGGGCTCACGTCGCCCCGCGACGGAGCCTACGGAACGTCTTTCTATTTGGCATTTCCTATGCCATCGGCTCGCTCAGCTGCACCTTGCCGGTGTTCCTGCTGGTGGTAGGGACGTCGCTGGCCTCGCGGGGACTGCTGGCGTCCTTTGGCCAATTCATTAGCTTCGGCCTGGGCATGGGGACGATTCTGATAGCCATCACCATTGGCGCGGCGCTGTTCCAGGATGCGTTGGCG
>Ga0209180_10001396_pt1 | contig 12029 bp, 10 predicted proteins | sample CZO8metaG_3_FD_188355 | JGI IMG/M metagenome (GOLD analysis project Ga0209180, IMG submission 188355) | Vadose zone soil microbial communities from the Eel River Critical Zone Observatory, Northern California, USA - CZOApr15con2H2.8 metaG... | ecosystem: Environmental > Terrestrial > Soil >...
CCTTGGATCCGTCCTCGCGGGGGACTCTCGAGGCCGTCGTGGACGCCATTGTCCCCCGTGATCGGGACCCCGGAGCACTTGACGCGGGAGTGCCGGCGCGGATTTTCGCCCACCTCTCCACCCACCCGGAGGCACTCAGGCTCTACCGCGTCGGACTGGAACTGGTCGATCGTCTGGCTCACCAGGCCGGGGCTTCGTCGTTCCGTGCCCTCGACGGGCCGGAGCGCGAGCGGATCCTCTCGTCACTGGCAAGCGGCCCAGACAGCGCTCGCCAACCGGGCGGAGAGTTTCTCGCCCGGGTGAGACGGGATGTCCTTGCCTTCTACTGGGCCTCCGAGGTGGGACAGCGTATCGTCGGCTATCGCCCCCCGTTGTCCGGCTATCCGGACTATGCCGATCCGCCGTCTGGAGCCGGGAGTCCCCAGCGGTGACCGTCACGAAGGAGGAACCATTCGACGCGGTCGTCGTGGGTTCCGGGGCTGGCGGAGGTTTCGCCGCGATGGCGCTCGCTGAAGCTGGGATGCGTGTGCTCCTGCTCGAACGTGGGCGACGTTTCGAGCCGGGCCGCGACTTCCCGATGAATCATCCGGACTGGGAGCTTCGTCCGCGGGCTTTCCGGGGAACGGAGACCGCGACCGGCGATGTCAGCCTCCAGCTCGAAGAGGGTGCGCCGCTGGATCCGCGCTATGGGCACCTCCGTTCGACTGATCTTCCCGGGACCGCCCACAACGGAGGGTCCCGCCGCGGCCCGTTTCGGTACGATCGAGTCTTCGGGCTTGGGGGCACGACGCTTCACTACCAGGGGGAAGCCCATCGATTTCCCGAACACGCCTTTCGGCCCGCGAGTCGCTCGGGACTCGGCGTGGATTGGCCCCTGGGCTATGCTGATCTCGCTCGATACTACGACCGAGCAGAACACATTCTCGGCGTGGCCGGTGATCCCGCAAACCCCTTCAAGCCTGCGCGTGGGCCCTTTCCGACGCCTGCCCATCGGCTCTCCTACGCCAGCCAGCGGGTCGCCAGAGGTGCCAAGAAGCTCGGCTGGGCACTGCTTCCCAATTCGCTGGCTCTCCCGACCCGCAGCGTTGATGGACGCTCCTCGTGCCAGCGCAGTGGCGGGTGCGTCCAGGGGTGCATCTTCGGCGCGAAATCGAGTGTCGACCTCACGGCCATCCGACGAGGTGAACGGACTGGTCGGTTACGGGTCCAGACGGATTCCCGAGCGCTCGCAATGGAGATGGGGCAGGACGGGCGAGTGGGTGCCGTCATCTACCGTCGAGCGAACGGAGTCTACCGGGTTCGAGCGCGGGCGATCGTGTTGGCCATGGGCGCCGTGGAAACGCCACGGCTGCTCCTCGCGAGCCGTTCCGCCAGCCAGCCGAATGGCATTGCCAACGGCTCGGGCCTCGTCGGCCGGTATCTGATGGAGACCCTCCTCGTTGAGCTCGCCGTGCGATTCGACGACCGGATCGATGCATACAGAGGCCCGCCGATCGATTCCCGCATCTGGGACTTTTCTTTGCCGAGTGTCAATGGCAGTGTGCGCTCCGGCTACGTGCTGGGGGTGTCGGGCACGGCAGGGGGATTCCACGGACCCATGTCATACGCGCTCCAGATGCCCGGCCTCGGCCGTGCACACAAAGAGGCGATGCGCGCGCAATTCGGCACCGTGCTCACCCTCATCGGCATTGCCGAGCAGGAGCCTCGTGCAGGGAACCGTCTGACGCTGGCCGAGTCGATGGATCCTGACGGCATTCCGCTGGCCCGGATCGCATCATCGCTGTCGGAGCTCGATCTGCTGGCCCTGGATGCGATGCTCATGCGGCTCAAGGAGCTCGCGACCGCGTCCGGCGCGGTTGAGGTGCTCCGGCAGATCACGACATACGATACGCCTGCCGCGTCCCACATCGGAGGAACATGCCGCATGGGGAGGCAGCCGCGGGACTCGGTGGTCACCCCTTTTGGGCGCTCCCACGATGTGCCGAACCTGTTCATCACCGATGCGAGTGTGCTTCCCGGCCAGGGCGCCGGGGACTCTCCGTCGCTCACGATCCAGGCCCTCGCCTTACGCACGGCCGAGCACATCGTCACCCTGGCCCGCCGTCGGGAACTCTAGCGGGGCTGCGGGCGGGTCGGGGATGCCTAGAGGCCGGCCCGACATCGAGAGTCGGAAAGGTTGACAGTTGGGGAGGGCGACCCTCTCGAGCGGGTTGCAACCCCTCGTCTTTTCGACCTCGTGCGGCCAGGCACGGAAAGTGCTCCGGGGGAGCCGGGCAGGGCTGTAATCAAGGATCATCACCGTGGCTCGCGTGGGGGAGAATGATCATGACGGCGTCCGTCAAACTAGGGATCGCGATGCTGTTGGCGCTCGGGTTGGTGGCGGTGATCACCGGCGACGGCTGGGCGGGCGGACCTGCCTTTTTGGTGCAGATCGATGACCTCACGGACACCGTCACCCTTACTCTGTCGCAAGAAGTTCCCGGGGGTCCACTACCACCAAGTCCAACCATCCTCCCGGGCAGTGTGGGTGAGTTCTTGCACTTCACCCTTCCCCTCCAGGTCACGCCCGTAAATTCTCTAGCTCGATCCTGGGACTTTTTCGAAGGGGCGCCCGTGCTCAGTGATCGACTCCTGATCACTCAAACGGCGGGCATTTCTGTCCTCGATGTGCAGTTTGCGTCCGATCCCGCCACCCTTACTCTGCCGCCTTTTGTGGTCAGCGGTCCTCCTCTCTTCGAAAGTGGCACCTTTCAGACAGTGGCTTTCGTTACCGATGGACCTAATCTATACGTGTTCCAAGTCAGATCCGACCTTGCCTCCTCCGAACGCGGGGACGTGCCCGCGCCTGCGACGTTGCTCCTTCTCGGTTCTGGGCTCGCTGCTCTCGCGGGCGCCGCACGGAGACGACGCCGCAAGTAGCGCAGTATCGACAGGGCGGTGTCACCCACGAGCGTCGAGTTCCCCTCGGCGCTCGTAGTGTTTCGGCGTCCACTCATCGCCCACTGCCACCGCGGGCTAGGCACGGTCTTCCGTCGCACCGACAGCCAGCAGAAGGCCCGGGATCATCTCGCCATAGCGACGACCCTTTACCGCGAGATGGACATGCGGTTATGGCTGGAGAAGGTAAGACGGGAAACGGGCGGACTGGCCTGACGGTCATAGTGCGTCGACTCCGCCGTCAGCGTCGACGATCAAAACCCTTACTTTCAGTCGTGGCAGAAGCTCGCAATTCTGCGTGAGCTGAGCTCGATTGTTGGCGACTGGTCAAAAGGAAACCTTTATGAAGCGTCCCATCGCGTTACAAACTAGTCCGGTCGGAGACCCTTCGCGTCGCCAACAGGGCAAGTCTGGAGCGGGCATGGGTTCGAATCCCCAACGGGATTCGAACCCGTGTTTGCAGTCCGCCACGCGCTTCCTCACCCGTTTCAAACGATTACGCGCCGTTGACTCAACACCGCGCCCGCGGGATTTGAATTCTGGAGGTTGTTTCGATTCCGGTACGAATCTTCCGTACCCGGTTGCCCGCCACGCAAGGGGTGTCAAGTTGAGGGCTGTGGCCTCGGCTCACGCGGAGTCTCAGCGCGTGAGACTCCACTGGGACACTCACCGGGAAACGGGGGCTCAGACGGGGAATTCCGAGCTCTAGATGCAAAACCATCCACGCGCACCGGATTTTGGCCCATACACCCGATCAATGGTGGCTCAGCTCCAGCGCACGCCCGGCAGGTACCGCTCCCGCCAGGCGTCGAACATCAACAGTCCCCACAGAATCTTCTGGTGGTCCCGCGCGCCCGAAACGTGCTCGGCAACGAGGCGGCGTGTCGTGTCGGCGTCAAAAAGCCCAATGCGGGCGACCTCCTCGGAGGCCAGGCGCGCCTCGAGGGCGCCGCGCAGGGGCCCTCGCATCCACGGACCGAGCGGAACGCCGAAGCCCTGCTTGTGACGGGCGAGAATGGCGTCGGGGACCAGACCCTTCAGCACATGCTTGAGAATGTGCTTGGTCCGCCAGCCTTTCAGCTTGAGCGTCGACGGCATGCGGCCTGCGAGCTCCACAAGGGAACGGTCGAGGAATGGCGCCCGCACCTCGAGGCCGCACGCCATGCTCGCCCGGTCCACCGTGACGAGGTTCTGGTCGGCCAGATAGAACTTGCAGTGCTGATAGATGAGCCGGTCGAGCGGGCCGAGACCGGGCAGCCCGGTGAGGCTCGCCAGCAGCTCCTCGTAGGGATCGACGCGCGCGCATGCTGCGCGCACGGCGGGCGAGAGCAGCGCCGAGCGCTCCATCGGCGTCAGCCCGCCCAGCAGCAGCTGCGTGCGGATCGCCGGGGAGTACGGCAGCGCTCGGAAGAACCTCTTGAGCAGCGACTCGACGCTACCGTAGCGGGGCGACGGCTTCAATCGCCCGACCGCGCGCGCCATTGCTCGTCGCACCACTCGAGGCAGGCGCTGCATGAGGCGCGCCGCCCGGTCCGCCTGGAACGTCGGGTAACCGCAGAAGAGCTCGTCACCCCCATCGCCGCTCAGGACGACCGTCACCTCGGACCGGGCGCATTGCGAGAGTCGGTAGATGGGCAGGAACGATCCGTCCCCTAGCGGCTCGTCGAGTAGGTCACCGGCGCTCTCGAGAAGCCCCTCGGCGTCGGCCGCCGAGAAGTCCACCTCGGTGTGCTCGGTTCCACAGAAGTCGGCGACGGCGCGCGCGAACGGCCGCTCGTCGAAGCTCGACTCGGAGAAGCCCAGACTGAACGTCTTGACGCGCCGGCCCGTTAGCGCCCGGCTGGCCAGGGCGACAATAGCGCTCGAGTCCACACCACCACTCAGGAAGAGTCCGAGCGGCACGTCGCTCACCAGCTGGGCACGCACCGAGGCCTCGAGCTGGTGAAGCAACGCCTCCTGCCACTCCGGCTCGTTCACGGTCGGATCAACGGCGAACGAGAGATCCCAGTACCGCGTCACGTGTGGCTTGCCGCCCGGGCTGATCGTGAGCACGTGACCTGGCGGAAGCTTCTCGATCCCGGCCAGGATCGAGTGGGGGGTCGGAACATACTCGAAGTCGAGGTAGCGCGCGAGGTTCGCGAGGTTGAGCTGTCGCGGCACGGCCGGATGCGGCAGCAACGCTCGCAGCTCGGACCCGAAGACGAATGCCTCGTGCCCTGCGTGGTAGTAGAGCGGCTTCTCGCCCATGCGGTCCCGGGCCAGCAGGAGCGTGCGCTGCCGGGTGTCCCAGACGGCGAAGGCGAACATCCCGTCGAGGTGGGAGACGCAGTCCTCCCCGTACGCCTCGTAGGCGTGGACGATGACCTCGGTGTCCGAGTGCGTGCGGAAGACGTGACCCAGGCGACAGAGCCGGTCGCGGAGCGCCTGGAAATTGTAGATTTCACCGTTCTGGACCACCCAGACGGTCCCGTCTTCGTTCGATACGGGCTGGTGCCCGGTCTCGAGGTCGATCACGCTCAGGCGCCGGACGCCGAGCGCCGTGCCGCGATCCACGTACGTGCCCTGGTCATCAGGGCCGCGGTGCACGAGGGTCGCCGTCATCCGCTCGACGATAGCCTGCACATCGGGCAGACACTTGGGACCGACGAAGCCGGTGATGCCGCACATGAACGCCGCCCTACCCGGACCGCCGGTCGTCGGGCGACGACACTCGCCCGCTACATCCCTTCGGGTCGAGCACTGTGAACGGTCGCCGCGTCACCAAGCCCGTGGCAATCCGGCGCATGCAGATGTCGCCGCGCTGTGTGCTGAGCGCCCGATTCGAGATGATCAGGTATCCCGTCTCGCCCTGCAGCACCTGGTCCTCAAACGTCTGGTAATTGGTGGCCACGACCGGACGGTCCAGGTTGAAGGACAGGGCGAGATCTTGCAGGTCAAACGAATAGAGGGGCGCTGGCGCCTGCGCGAGCACGGCCCGCAGCGCACGAAGATCGGTCGTCGCGTTGATGTGCGAGGTGGACAGCATGACGAGCACGGCGCCGACCGCCACGACCGCGATCCACGCACTCGCGAAGGCCCATGCGCGCTCCCGCCACGCCAGCGTCGAGTACCACCACCCAATGAGGAGCGCCGCGGCGGGACAGAGCGGAAGGTAATAGCGTTCCCGCTGGTTGCCCGAAACGGCCATGATGGCGAACACCGTGGCCAGCCAGACGAGCAGCAGGCGCACCCGCCGGACCGTGTCCGGGTCGGCCTCGTGGAACGCTCGACGGACCGCGAACGGCAGCAGCAGACCCCACGGTAACAGGACCGTGACAGCGTGAGCGAAGGGCTCCCTGATCAACCCCCAGCTCCACCCGTCGCGCGCGAAATACCAGAGCAGCTGGTCGTTGAACACGACGCCATTGACGAATCGCCCGTGCCCTCCGGACGTGGCGGCCACGACCCACCAGGGGACGGCGATCGCCGTGAGCACCACCCAGCCCGGAATCGACACCAGCCGCTTCAGTCCGACCACCCCGCGGGCGCTGATCGTGTCAGCCAATACGATGGCGAGCGGGACGAAACCGGCCGCGCCCTTGGCCAGCGATCCAACACCTATGATCCCGTAGAACACCACCAGCCAGATGCGCCTGTCTCCGAACCCCGAGGCCACGTAGACAGCCATCGCGCCCGTCACCGCGACGAGCTGCGCCATGTCCGGCATCGATGAGTGCGCCATCGAGTAAACCCCGACGGTCGTTGCCACGGTAAGGCCGGCGACGACGCCCGCATCTGGGCCGACGAGCCGGCATCCGAGCCAGTACGTCAATAGCGTGACTCCGATTGCCTCGAGTAGGGACGGTAGGACAGCCGTCGCGACGCTGACGGCGCCCACGGGCCAGGAGGTGAGAGCGATGAGCCAGGCCACGAGCGGGGGCTTGGCGAGATGAGACGTACCGTCCGGGAGAGCCGGGAGCAGCCAGTGACCATTGACGAGCACGTCCCGGGCCAGGACAGGGAACCGCGTGTCATCGTTCGTAAGAAGAAGCCGCGATCCGAAATTGAAGCTCAGGACCACGGCGCCGAGGATGAAGACAAGCACGAACCGCCCCGAAAGCCTTCGCATGTCGCTATCTCACGCGTCTTGGCGCGTCCCCATGCCTTTCCCTCATGCCGACCCCCGCAGAGCTCGAACCAAACCCGAGGAGTTCACGGCGACCCAATCGTGATGCCGCCGCGCAAGATGGCGCGGCGGTCAAATCACTGAGCGGCCGCGGAACATCGCGGCCGCTCGTCGACGGCTAAGCTAGGCGAGGGGTGGTGCGCGGGGCGAATGAGACGAGCGGAAATATACTTCAGGTCTCTGACGAGGAGCGGGAGCGGCAGGAACATCGGTGAGGAACGCGAATTGGTACACGACGGGTAGCGTAGGGGTGCCAACCATGCCGCACGTCAGATAAACGACGCCGTCGTCGAAGTCGAGGTCGTCGTAGATGCCCGTGATCCAGATAGGATCGGGGGGACTGGCCCACGCCATCGGCGTGAGAATGACCATCAGGCTCAGGAGGAGCCAAACCAGCCAGATCAAGCGCTTCATCTCAGGGGGTTCTTATCGCATGGAGAACTAATTGTCAAACATAGCGATCCAGAGGTTCACGATCGAGTGGCGCTCCCAGTGAGACCGACCGCCCCGAGTGATCGACCGCTCCAATCTGTGGAGGGAGGCGGCTCGTGAGATGGCGCGAAGTAGTTAGGATATGAGATCAATCCAGTAGATTGTGGAAACCGTGTAGTATTCAGTGTTGCGGGCCCAGGCAACCACCGATGTCGACCCCCAGGGGCGAGCGAGACATAAGCGACGCTACAGCCCGGGATATTCGGTTCGAGAGATTGCTAACCTTTGGATCACTGCTTCAAGTGTCTGAGCACTCGACGCACTTTACGAGGCGAATGAGCCGCCGTCGCAACGAACCCTGTCCCTATCACGGGGAAGACCTTGTCGCCGGAGATGCCGTGGAGGGCTCTTCTCACGAGGCTCCGGACAATACGCGAGGCCACCGGGCTGCTCGGTATACCCTCAGCAAATCCTGACAAAAAGACCCCCTGCACCTCCCCAAAATCCTGACAAGAGACCCTTAGGGGGCCGAGGCCTCTGACCATATATCGTTGACACGTAGTTGGGCCTGTCGCGCGGAGCGGCCCGCGCCTACCCAATGTCACCGACCGTTCAATCTCGTAGTTCATGACTTGATTGGCGGCGACAGCCAGAGCCAGAATGTTGGAGCACCATGAGCTCCCCAGACAGCGCGCCCCCACTCCCGCCTGAGCGGCTAGCGGTTCTCGACCGCCTGCCGAAGGGCGTGGAATTCACCTTTGTGAAGCTGATCCTGTCCGCAGTGCCGCCTTTCACACGGACGCACCTGTGGACGGATCGAGAGACGCACGATCCGATCCGTTTCGTATAATGGCGTGGTGCTGAAAGTCATTGACCGCTACATCCTCAAGGACCTCGGTCCGGCCTTCGCCATGAGCGTGGGGGTGCTGACCTTCTTCCTCGTCGTCGACCGCGTGTACCAGCTCACCGACCTCGTCATCACCAAGAGCGTCCCGTTCCACCTCGTCCTGAACCTGCTCGTGTTCATGCTGCCCGGCTTCCTCGGACTGACACTGCCGATGGCCCTCCTCGTCGCCGTCCTCCTCGTCTCGGGACGCATGGCCGCGGACCTGGAGGTAGCGGCCTTCAAGGCCTCGGGTGTCAGCCCGCTCCGGCTCTTCCGCCCATTCGTCTTGGCGGCGCTCGCGGTCAGTGCAGTCGTCGCCCTGATCACGCTCGTCGTTGCCCCGGCGGCCAGCGGGGCCTTCCAGAACCAACTCTTCCGCGTCCTCCAGGCGAAGGCCACAACCGGCATCAAGGAGCGGACCTTCTCGGCCTCCTTCGGCCAGATGGTCATGTACGTGGAGGACATCAGTGCCTCGCAGGTGGCGCTGCGCGGCCTCGTAGTCTCCGACGAGCGTGACGCCACGCTCTCGCGGATCATTGTGGCCCGCGAGGGACGGCTCCTCAGCGACCCCAAGCGGCGCCGCGTGACCATGCGATTCATCGACGGCAGCGTGAGCGAGACGGATGTCGCCGATTTTCGGCGATTCCGGACCACGGCCTTCCGCCTCTACGACCTCACGCTGCCGCTCGAGAATCCGCAGCGCGCCGCCGAGCGCATCGAGAGACCCGAAAAGGAGCTGACCCTGGCTCAGCTGCGGGCCACCATCGCGGACCTTGAGCGGCAGGGGCAAATCGTGGCGCCCTTTCGGGTGGAGATGCACAAGCGCTTCACCCTGCCGGTAGCCGCCCTCGTTTTCGTCCTGGTTGGCTTCCCCTTGGGCATCCGGACGCACCGCGGCGGGCGGACCCTGGCGCTCGGCTCAAGCCTCGCGATCGTTATTGGCTACTACACCGTCCACACCTTCCTCGAGGACATGGCCCTGGGTCAGCGTCTGCCCGTGGTCGTAGCCCTGTGGCTGCCCAACGTGATCTTCGGCGTCGTCGGCGTGCTGCTGGTTCAGGAGACCTCGGCGGGCAGGTCGGTCTCCGTGGCGCGGCTGTTGTGGCGGCTCCGGGCCAAGTGGGGGCGGGTCATCAGCGGTCTGCTCCCCGAGCGCGCGCCGGTGGAACGCTCCGACCGGCCCGCGGCGCGATCGCGCGGCCCGCGCGCCTCGACGTACCTCCTCGACCGCTACCTCGTCCGGGAGTACCTGACCTTCATCGGAACGGGGATCGCGGTGGGCGCGGTCCTAATCCTGGTCGTGGATCTCCTCCAGTACCTCGACCGCTTCCTGCGCGTGAAGCCGCCCTTGCTCGTCATCATCCAGCACCTGCTCCTTCGCCTCCCGGGCTCGCTCTACGAGGGTCTGCCGATCATCGTGCTGATCTCCACCGTCTTCCTGTTCCTGTCGCTGAGCCAACATCGCGAACTCGACGCGATGAAGGCGGCCGGCATCAGCCTCTACCGCGCGAGCCTGCCCATCCTCCTGGTCGCCCTCAGCATCAGCGTCGTCTCGGTTATCGTCCAGGAGACCGTCCTGCCAGTGATCAATACCAAGGCCGGAGAAATTGACTGGGTCAAGATCCGCGGGAACCAGGCACGACACCTCCAACAGCAGACGCGGATCTGGTACCGCTCGTCGGACACGCGCTTCATGCGGATGCAGCTGCTCGACCCGATCGAGCGCTCGATCGAAGGGCTCTTGGTGGTGGAGATCAGTCCTGCCTTCCAGCTGGTGGACCGACTCGACGCGCGCAAGGCGCAGTGGACCGGCGAGGGCTGGCTTCTCATCGACGGCGTTTACCGGCAGATCAGCCCGACTAATCAGGTGACAGCTGACGTCTTCACGGAACGCCCCGTCACGATGCCGGAGCAGATCACTGACCTGATCCAGGTGCAGCAGGCACCAGAAACCATGACCTTCCGGGAGCTGCGCGTCTACGTCACCCGTCTCGCGCAGACGGGCCACAATGTGGGCAAGTACCTCGCCGATCTCTACCGCAAGCTGGCCTTCCCGTTGGTCCACGTAATCATGGCCGTGGTGGCGATCCCATTCGCGCTGGCTTCACCACGAAGCGGTGGGCGTGCCGTGGGCATCGCTGTGGCTATCTTGATCTCAGTCGCGTACTGGGTGGTGCACTCAATCGCGATCGCCTTCGCCAAAGCCGATCTGCTCCCGCCCATGCTCGGGGCGTGGACCGCGAATATCGTGTTCGCAGGGGTGGGGGCGGCTCTATTCCTTCGGGCTCGGACCTAGCGCGCTTCGGGGATCTCACTCCCCCGAAGGCAGCACCGGTGTTTTTGCTCTTGCCCGGTTTGGCGAGCAAGCTGGTTCAGAGGGTGTATGGAGCAAGGGCTATGCACTGTCAAAGCCAATGACGCTCATGATCCGGCGGCGCCCGGAGACGGCCTACTGCTGGGGCGCGCTGCGGTCTTTGCCGCCGCCCTGCTGGCCTCGATCGCATCCGCCGCCGCTGCGGCCGATCTCGGCAACCTGATCGCCCCGTACCTTGCGGCGCGCGAGCGGGGCGCAGTCGGCGCCGTCGTCGGCCGTGCCTACGAGGAGCCCCGGCGCATGGGCGTCGAGCCCCAACCCTACACCGCCGTGTCCGTACTGTTGCTGCCAGGGTCCGCCGATTTCGAGGGCGAGCTTGCCAGAATAAAAGCGGGCTGGCGGGACTCGCCGGACCGTTTTGTGGACGCCGACCCCAAGGTGCGCGCCGCCCTCGTCGCCTTCGAGCGGGCCCTACTCGACGCGGGTGGCGGTGCGCTCATGAAGGGCGAGATGACAGATGGGACCGGGGCGTTCCGGGTGGTCGACGTCCCCGAAGGGGCCTGGGTGCTTCTCGCATGGCAAGAGACGGAGAAGAAGCAAAAGCCGCCACCGATCGGGAGAAACGACGCCGCCCTATATCCGAACAGGCCGAAGGTCTTCGGGCACACCACGGTCGTCTACTGGCTCGTGCCGGTCGACGTCACGGCCAGGGAAGAAACGCAGGTGCGCCTCCATGGCCGCAACGAATGGCTCACGGCCGTGCGCGAGGACCGCCGGATGAGGGGAATTCGTAGCGCGGCGACACCCAACGCCCCCTAAAGCAAGTTCGTGAACACTCTGACTCTTGCCGCCTCCCGCTCTTGGTCATATTGGGCGTTGTTGGGACACCTCTTCGGAGGGAAGTCGGAGAGGCTCTGGCTCTGCTAGACTCCCGCCCAGCCAGTGAGGTGGGCTCCTGCATGGACCCGGCCCGGTTTCCCCACGCCCCGCATCCCCTCGCGCCTGACTCGCAGACCACCTGCGGGAAGACCCAGTGATGGAGCGCAGAAGGTTCATTAAAGTGATCGCTGGCGGCCTCCGCACCGCGCCGCTCGCCGCCGAGGCTAATCGGGAGGGTCCGTGCCCAGCGCGCCGCCGGCATGCGCGCGAAAAAATCGTCGATCGCTTTCCGGTACTGGGCGACCGCAGCGACGACGGGAGTCAATTGCTCCACCAAGCTTTGCATCAACCGCGCCTTGGCGCGCACCACGTGGGCCGGCACGGGCAACTGGGGCTGCTGGAGGACCTTCCAGAGG
>Ga0209180_10001401_pt1 | contig 11995 bp, 12 predicted proteins | sample CZO8metaG_3_FD_188355 | JGI IMG/M metagenome (GOLD analysis project Ga0209180, IMG submission 188355) | Vadose zone soil microbial communities from the Eel River Critical Zone Observatory, Northern California, USA - CZOApr15con2H2.8 metaG... | ecosystem: Environmental > Terrestrial > Soil >...
CACCAACATCATCGCCGCGCTGCGCGCGACGCCGGTGATCAACTCGGTCGAGCGCGCGCGCGGCTGAGGAGTGACGATGACCCGGACGTGTCGATGGCTCCTCTATGGAATGCTGGCCTCGTTGCTGCTGGCGCCTCGGTCGGCAACGGCCAATGATCTGACTGACCAGCAAATGGCGGATGCATTGATTGCATTACACAATTTTGCCGAAAAGCACGCACTGAGCGATGCTCAAATGAGGACTCTGATCGGCGAGTTTGCGTTCAACGAGCAGTATTTCGGGAAGGGAGGAGCCGGTATCATAGGCGAAAATTCGTATGTTCTGCTTCGCACCGACAGGAATACTCTCCGGCTTCCCGGCGGTGAATGGCAGGGAAAGCCATATCAGGAGCCGGAGATCGTCGTTACAGATGGCCGCCGGGTCATCAGTTCCGTCGATGGGGTGGACGTTGCCAAGCTCAAGATCGTGATTTTCTCGCCCGGCGAGGTGCGTATCATCGACCTCTCGAACTATAGCGGAGGTAGGTACCTTCGGAATCCGCCGCAATGAACGCTGCCAAGCGCCCGCTTCGCCTCGGCGTCAACATCGACCACGTCGCCACCATCCGCAACGCCCGGGGCGGGCGCCATCCCGATCCCGTGCGCGCGGCGCAGCTCGCGGCGCAGGCGGGCGCCGACGGGATCACCGCGCATCTGCGCGAAGATCGCCGCCACATCTCCGACGACGACATCAGCCGCCTGTCGCGCGAGATCGATCTCCCGCTCAATCTCGAGATGGCGGCGACCGACGAGATGCTGGCGATCGCGCTCAGGCACAAGCCGCACGCCGCCTGTCTGGTGCCCGAGAAGCGCAACGAGGTGACCACCGAGGGCGGCCTCGACGCGGTGAGAGGCCAGAAGCATCTGGCGCCGGTCATTCGGCGGCTCGTCGCGGGCGGCATCCGTGTCTCGCTCTTCATCGACCCCGAGGAGCGCCAGCTCGACATGGCGAAGCATCTGGGCGCGCCGGTCGTCGAGCTGCATACCGGCGCTTATTGCGACGCATCGGGTGGAGCGCGCGAGGGGGAGCTGCAGCGGATCGTCGCCGCCGCTGCGCATGCCGAGGCGATCGGCCTCGAATGCCATGCCGGGCACGGCCTCAGCTACGATTCGGTCGGGCCGGTCGCCGCCATTGCCACCATCGTCGAGCTCAATATCGGCCATTTCCTCGTCGGCGAGGCGATCTTCGGCGGCCTCGACAGTGCCATCAAGCGCATGCGCGTGGCCATGGATCAGGGCCGCGCCGCCGCGCAAGACCAGCGCAGCGCGTAAGCGAGCCATGATCCTCGGCATCGGCAGCGACCTCATCGACATCGGCCGCATCGAACGCACCATCCAGCGCTTCGGCGACCGCTTCCTCGATCGGGTGTTCACGCCGCTCGAGCGCGAGCGCTCCGACCGCCGCGCCAACCGCGCCGCCAGCTATGCCAAGCGCTACGCCGCGAAGGAAGCTTGCGCGAAGGCGCTGGGCACCGGCTTTCGCCGCGGCGTCTATTGGCGTGACCTCGGCGTCGTCAATCTCGCCTCGGGTCGGCCGACCTTGGTCTTGACCGGCGGCGCGCTCGCGCAGCTCCAGGCCATCACGCCGCGCGGCATGAGCGCGCGGATCGACCTGACGCTCACCGACGAACCGCCGCTCGCGCAAGCGCTCGTCGTCATCACCGCTGTGTCCAGTTGAACCGATCGCGCGAGCGCCGCGCTTGACTTCCCCGCGGCGGCTTCGCTTAATCGTCGCCAGTCGCAGCCTCTTCCAGTCCCGTAAAATACGACAATTCAACGCGTTATCGAGCGTTATTAATGAGAAGTAGAACATCCGGCGGTATCGCCGAGACGGCCAAGACGCTCGTCTATGCGATCGTCATCGCCTTGTTTATCCGCACGTTTTTCTACGAGCCGTTCAATATCCCGTCCGCGTCGATGGTGCCGACGCTGCTCGTCGGCGACTACCTGTTCGTCTCGAAATTCTCTTACGGCTACAGCCGCTATTCGCTGCCGTTCGGCCTCCCGCTGATCCCCGGACGATTCTTCTTCACGCCGCCCAAGCGCGGCGACGTGGTCGTCTTCAAGCTGCCGCGGGACCCGTCGATCGACTACATCAAGCGCGTCATCGGCCTCCCGGGCGACCGCATCCAGGTGAAGAACGGCATTCTCAACATCAATGATGCGCCGGTGACGCGCGAGCCGAGCGAGAGCTGCGACGTCCCGCCGGAAGAGGCGCGCGGCGCGGTCTATCAGCGTTACTGGGAGACCCTGCCCGGCGGGGTCCGCCACTGCATCCTCGAGATGAGCGACAGCGCCTCGCTCGACAACACCGGCGTGTTCGTCGTGCCGCCCGAGCATTATTTCATGATGGGCGACAACCGCGACAACTCGGCCGACAGCCGCGACCCCAACAGCGGCGTCGGCTACGTCCCGGCGGTCAATCTGGTCGGCCGCGCCGAGTTCATCTTCTTCTCCACCAACGGCTACGCGCATTGGTGGGAGCCCTGGAACTGGCCGTTCACCATACGCTACGATCGGCTGTTCAAGGCGATTCATTGACCATGAAAGATTCGGCCGCCGCGCTGGCGCCGCTGACCGAGGTGCTCGGTCACGAATTCGCGCATCCCGAACTGCTGGCCGAGGCGCTCACCCATCCGAGCGCCCGCACCCGCCGCGGCACCCGGCGCGGCTACGAGCGGCTCGAGTTCCTGGGCGACCGCGTGCTCGGGCTGATCATCGCCGAGCTGCTGTGGCGGCGCTTTCCCGAGGAGGCGGAAGGAGCGCTGACGCGCCGCCATACCGGCCTGGTGCGCACGGAGACTCTGACCGAAGTGGCGAGGAAGATCGGGCTCGGCGACCATATCATCGTCTCCGCCGGCGAGGAGGTGGCCGGGGCCCGCGCCAATCCGAGCGTGCTCGCCGATGTCTGCGAAGCGGTGATCGCCGCGCTCTATCTCGATGGCGGGCTGCCCGCCGCCGCGCGCTTCGTCGAGCGCTGGTGGGGGCCGAGGCTCGCGAAGCTCGGCGCGCCGCCGCGCGACCCCAAGACCGCGCTGCAGGAATGGGCGCAGGCGCGCGGCCGGGCGCTGCCCGTCTACAGCACGGTCGCCACGGACGGCCCGGCGCACCGCCGCACCTTCACCATCACGGTCACCGTCGCGGGCTTGGCGCCGGCGACGGCGAGCGGCTCGTCGAAGCGCGCGGCGGAGGCGGCGGCCGCCGCGGCGGCACTCGCCGCGGTCGACGCCGAGCCGTGAGCGCGCCGGCCGCACCGCGCTGCGGCTATGTTGCGCTGGTCGGCGCGCCCAACGCCGGCAAGTCGACGCTGCTCAATCAGCTCATCGGCGCCAAGGTCTCGATCGTTTCGCCCAAGGTGCAGACGACGCGCTCGCGCGTGCTCGGCATCGTCGTCGAGGGCGCGGCGCAGCTCGTCTTCGTCGATACCCCCGGCATCTTCGCGCCGAAGCGCCGCCTCGAGCGCGCCATGGTGGCGGCGGCCTGGGCCGGCACCGAGGATGCCGACGTCGTGGTCATGCTCGCCGACGCGTCGCGCGGCGTCGACGGTGACACGCAGCGCATCGTCGACGGCCTCAAATCGGCCGGGCGGCGCGCCGTGCTCGCGCTCAACAAGATCGATCTCGTGCCGCCGCCGCAGCTGCTGCCGCTGGCGGAGCGATTGACGAAGGCGGGCATCTTCGACGCAGTGTTCATGATCTCGGGCCTCACCGGCGATGGCGTCGGCGATCTGCGCCGCCACCTCGCCGCGGCGGTGCCGGACGGCCCGTGGCTCTTTCCGGAGGATCAGCTCACCGATCTGCCGCAGCGCCTGCTCGCCGCCGAGACGACACGCGAGCAGATCTTTCTCCAGCTCCATCAGGAACTGCCTTACGCGACGATGGTGGAGAGCGACACCTGGGAGGAGCGCGATGACGGCAGCGTCGGCATCGCGCAGACCATCCATGTGCAGCGCGACAGCCAGAAGGCGATCGTCCTCGGCAGAGGCGGCCGGCAGATCAAGGAGATCGGCGCGCGGGCTCGCGCCGAGCTCGAGCGGGTGCTCGAACGGCGCGTGCACCTGTTCCTGTTCGTGCGCGTCAGCGGCGACTGGACCGAGGACCGCGAGCGCTACAAGGCGATGGGCCTGGATTTCGAGAGCTGAGCGATGGAGTGGAGCGAGGAGGCGATCGTGCTGGCGGCGCGCCGCCACGGCGAGAGCGCGCTCATCGTCCAGCTGTTGACGCGCGGCCACGGCCGCCACGCCGGGCTGGTGCGCGGCGGGCAGGGACCCAAGCTGCGCACCGTCTACCAGATCGGCAATCGCCTCACCGTGACCTGGAAGGCGCGGCTTGCCGAGCATCTCGGCGGAATCGCCGGCGAGCTGCTGCGCGGTCATGCCGCGCGCTTCATCGACGACCCGGCGCGCCTCGCCTGCCTCGCCGCCGCCGCCGCGATGGGCGAGGCGGCGCTCCCCGAGCGCGAGCCGCATCCGCGCGCCTATGAGGGCCTGTCGGCGCTGCTCGAGGCGCTCGACGCCGATCAGGGCTGGGCGATCGGCTATGTCGAATGGGAAGCGGCGCTGCTCGCCGAGCTCGGATTCGGGCTCGACCTCGCGCGCTGCGCCGCCACCGGAGAGACGGCGGACCTCATTTATGTCTCACCCAGATCCGGCCAGGCCGTGTCATCAACCGCCGGCGAGCCTTATCGCGACCGCCTGCTGCCGCTGCCGGGCTTTCTCGTCCCCGGCAGCAATGCGGCGCCGGTGCCGCAGGATGTGCTCGATGGCCTCGCTCTCACCGCCTTCTTCCTCGACCGCCGCGTCTTTGCGCCGCACGGCCGGAAACTGCCGGCGGCGCGTTCCCGTTTCGTTGACGTGCTGCAGCGGATCACTACATTATCACGGTCACGCGGCGAGGCTTCCTAGGCGCCGGACACAGCGCGGCTCCATTTTGATCGGATACTCATGAGCAAGACGACCACCGCCGGCGAGATCCGCGACGTGGATTTCGCCGAGGCGCTGGGCGAGCGCTATCTCTCCTACGCGCTCTCGACCATCACCGCGCGCTCGCTGCCGGATGTGCGCGACGGGCTGAAGCCCGTGCACCGGCGGCTGCTCTACGCCATGCGCGAGCTGAAGCTCGACCCGAAATCGGGCTTCAAGAAATGCGCGCGCGTCGTCGGCGACGTGATCGGCAAATTCCACCCGCATGGCGACGTCGCCGTCTACGAGGCGCTGGTGCGCCTGGCACAGGATTTCGCGCAGCGCTACCCGCTGATCGAAGGCCAAGGCAATTTCGGCAACATCGACGGCGACAACGCGGCGGCCTATCGCTACACCGAAAGCCGTCTCACCGACGTCGCCGAAGCGCTGCTCGCCGGCATCGAACACGACGCCGTCGATTTTCGCCCGACCTATGACGGCGAGAACAGCGAGCCGGTGGTATTGCCGGCGCGCTTCCCCAATCTGCTCGCCAACGGCGCCAGCGGCATCGCCGTCGGCATGGCCACCAGCATCCCGCCGCACAATGTCGGCGAGATCTGCGATGCGCTCGCGCATCTGGTCAAGCACAAGCGCTGCGGCGTCGAGGAGCTCATCGAGCTCATGCCCGGACCGGATTTTCCGACCGGCGGCGAGCTGGTCGAGGCGCCCGAAGCGGTCCGCCAGGCCTACACCAGCGGGCGCGGCAGCTTCCGGCTGCGCGCCCGCTGGGAAGTCGAGAAGCTCGGCCACGGCCTCTACCAGGTGATCGTCAGCGAGATCCCCTACCAGGTGCCGAAGTCGCGCCTGATCGAGAAGATCGCCCAGCTGCTCGAGGAGCGGAAGCTGCCGCTGCTCGCCGATGTGCGCGACGAATCGACCGAGCAGGTGCGGCTCGTGCTCGAACCCAAGACGCGCAACGTCGATCCCGTCGTGCTGATGGAATCGCTGTTCCGCGCCAGCGAGCTCGAGACCCGTGTCCCTCTCAACATGAACGTGCTCGATGCCCAGGGTGTGCCGCGGGTGATGGATCTGAAGGAAGTGCTGCAGTCCTTCCTCGATCACCGCCGCGAGGTGCTGCAGCGCACGACCCGCTTCCGCCTCGCCGAGATCGCGCGGCGCAGCGAGGTCCTCAAGGGGCAGTTGATCGTCTACCTCAATCTCGACGAGGTGATCCGCATCATCCGGGAGCACGACGACGCCAAGGAGCGCATGGTGAAGCGCTGGCGCCTCACCGAGGTGCAGGTCGAGGCGATCCTCAACACGCGGCTGCGCGCCCTGCGCAAGCTCGAGGAGTTGGAGATCAAGAAGGAGCTGGCTGCTCTGGCGGTCGAGGAAAAGGAGCTGACCAGCCTGCTCGAGGACCAGAAGAAGCAGTGGAAGACGATCGCCGCCGAGCTCGCCGATATCCGCAAGGCGTTCGGCGCCGGCCCGCTCGGCAAGCGCCGCACCCAGATCGGCCATCCGCCGGCCGCGGTCGAGGTTCCGGTCGAGGCGCTGCTCGAGCGCGAGCCCGTGACCGTGCTGTGCTCGGCCAAGGGCTGGATCCGCGCCGTCAAGGGCCACAACGTGCCGCTCGCTGACATGAAATACAAAGAGGGCGACGAGGAGCGCTTCGTCGTGCTGGCGGCGACGACCGACAAGCTGATGATCTTCGCCACCAACGGCCGCTTCTATACCGTGTCGGTCGACAAGCTGCCCGGCGGGCGCGGCCACGGCGAGCCGCTGCGGCTGATGATCGATCTCGACAACGAGCACGACGTGGCGGCGCTTCTGCCCTACAGCGCGGGATCGAAGTTGCTGATCGCCGCGAGCGACGGGCGCGGTTTTGTCGTGCCGGCCGACGAGGCGCTCAGCCAGACCCGCAACGGCAAGGTGGTGATGACTCCCGCCGACGGCGCGACGGCGCGCGTCTGCGTGCCGGCCGAGGGCGATTCGGTTGCGGTGGTCGGCACCAATCGCAAGCTGCTCATCTTCCCGCTGGCGGAAGTGCCGGAGATGGCGCGTGGCCGCGGCGTCATCCTACAGCGCTATCACGACGCCGAGTTGAGCGACGCCAAGGTGTTCGCCAAGGCCGACGGCCTCACCTGGAAGCAGGGCGAGAGCCGCACGCGCACCGAGACCGACCTGCGCAGCTGGATCGGCGAGCGCGCCACCAGCGGCCGCGTCGTCCAGGGCTTCCCCAAGAACAACAAGTTCGGCTGAAGGCGCGGGCGCATGAGCGAGCCGGTGATCCTCGATGCAAAGGGCCTGAAATGCCCGCTGCCGGTGCTCAAGGCGCGCAAGGCGATGCGCGAGGTCCCCGCGGGCGGCGTGCTGCGCGTCATCGCCACCGATCCCGGCGCGGTCAAGGATTTCGAGCATTTCTGCAAGACCACGGGCCATCAGCTTCTCGACTCGCGCGAAGAGGGCGGTGCGTTGGTCTTCGAGATCCAGAAGACGGGCTGAGAGCCGCGGAGCTGCGCCTCACCGGATCGGCGCCGTCGCCCAGGCTTCGACGCCACTGTCCGGCAGCCGCAAGGCGTCGAGCAGCCGCGCGAAGGCGACGCCGTTGGCACCGTTCGGGCAGCCGGACCGCTGCGCGGCGATCGTCTTGTCGTCGATGGCGGGCAGCTCTGCCTCGATGTCGCCGCGCGCCTTGCGCGAGAGCGACCAGCCGAGGGGCGCCTTGTCGTTGACCGTCATGCGAAACGGCACGTAGATGCCGCCGAGCTCGTCGATGCGGCGCTTGAGCTGCTTCATCGCCAACGATCCGCGCGCCGAGCGCGTGTTCAACAGCGTGACGGGCGGGATAGTCAACTCGCTGCCGAGGCGCGGTGGCGTGCCTGCTTCACCGGCAAACTTGGGACAACGAGCGGTGACGTAGCTGTCTTCGTCGTCGCCTAAGGCGGGATCGCTGCTGATCGTGATCACCAGGATTTTTCGATCCTTGTCCTTGCCCCATCGATGAAGCTGCTCGACGACTTCGGCCGCGGTTCCCGCCCCAAAATTCTCGAAATAGCCGCCGTCGACGACGCGATCGCGCGCGCCGGTCCGGCATTTGGTGCAGTAGGTCCCGCCCGGCCCGACATAAGGGAAACGGGCGCTCGTGTAGGCGGCCGTCGCCATTGAGGCCGGATGCCCGAACTGCTCGAAGAAGTCGATCGCGTCAGGAAAGATGTCGCTGGTGATCCGCACATTGCTCGCGATCACCCGTTGGCCGGTATTGACGGAGGTGCCGTTGAACAGCAGGACCGGATGCCGGCGGCTGTCGCTGTCATAGGCGGGCAGGGCGGCGGCGAGGAGCCGCCCGTCTTCCGGCACGGCGTAGCGCCACGCCGCTGTCAGCGACTCCTCGAAGGCCCGTGCGCGGTCGGGCAGCCTCGGCAGCGGGACAAAGCGCTGCGCGAGATCGGGATAGAGCAAGGAGCCGATGGTGCCGCTCAACAGATCCTGGCCAAGCACGGCGCGGGCGCATTGCGTGAAGCCGGCGACGGCCTCGGGCGTGGAACGCAGGCTGATCCGCTTGCGCTCGTAATGGATGCAGCGGCGCTTGTTGTCGTCGACGCGCAGCAAGGCGTCGAATACCGCGCTGCCGATCGTCCCGCCGGACACGCTGCTGACGGCGAAGAGGCTGTCGCGGAAACTCGGCTCCTGCTCCTGAATGCGCGCCAGCAGGAAGGCGGTCCAATAGGCGGCGCGAATCCCGCCGCCTTCCGTAGCCACGACGAGGATGGGCGGCGCGGCCAGTCGGGTGGGCGCGCTGGCGGGCGATTTCGCCCACTGCTCGAATGCCTCGCCGAGCGATCGGTTCTCGGGCGCGGCGCCGCCAAGCGCACGAACCCAGTGATTGTCCGTCAGCGGGCTGACGAGGACGATGTAGATCGCCAGCAGCACCAGCACCGGCAGCCGCGACCATTCGCCGAAATAGACCGCGGTGGTGCCGACCGCGACCCAACTTGCCGTCGCCAGGAAGACGAAGTTGAGCGAACCGAATTGCCGGCCGGCATCGGCCGGGTCGAGGCACACGAAAACGAAGAGCGCCGTCGACAGGGCAAGGTTCAGGGCGACAAAGGTCCAGGCAAGCGGCGGAACCCCGCGCAGGCCCGCGCGGCGCGGCGGCGCGGTTGGCGACGCATCCCAATGCCGGCCCGGCTCGGCGCCGCCGTCCGCGTAGGCGGCCTGTTCGCTTGGGACGTTGAAGCCGCGCCGGCCCGTCAACCGATACATCTGTCGCAGGAGCCACCGCCGACGCCAGAAAAAGACATAGCCGAACGTGCCGCCGATCGCGATCGTTGTCGCCGCCAAGGCCCACGATCGTGCGCAAGCCAGAGCGATCGCCACGGCGGCGAAGGCCGCGAGCCCGAGCGCTCGCGGCACGAAGGTGATGAAATACGCGATGCGCGCCTTGCTCGCGGCAGCGTCCGGCCGCTTCGGCAGCGGCCGCAGCTCGCGATCCAGGATGAAGCGCGCGCCATAGAAAACATTGAACGCCCACCAGGACAGCGCCGCGTAGAAGCCGGCCACGCCGACGGGGTTGGCATCCTCGGCCAGGGCGAGCAGCACGTCCTGCATCTGATCGGTGCCCGCGAGGCCGACACCGATGACGAGGACCACGATCACGCTGAAGCGGGTGGGGCCGAGCGTCCAGAAAAGGTCACGGATAGGATCGAGCCACCGCGCGAGGCGGCTGACGAGCGCGCCCATGATCCCCCTCCGCGCTCCCTTGTCGATCTTGCGATGCTCTCCTGCCGTTTGGCGAGCTGTCAACCGGGAAACACCGTGCGGTGGCGCGGGCGAGCCAATACTTGGGCTTACAACCCGTTGGGCGGCCGCAGCCCTGCCTCGCGATAGAAGCGCGCGGCGCCGCGATGAAGCGGAATTGCGACGCCGTCGAAGGCGCTGGCGAGGCGGATGCGCCGGCCGACCGGGTGGGCGGCGTCGAGCAGCCGCTTCGTCGTGTCGCGCCACAGCGCCTTGGTGATGGCGTAGACGAGATCATCGTCGGTCTCCTCGCGCACCAGCCATAGCGCCGTCGTGCTGACCGTGGCGGTATCCTCGTCAATGCCGGGATAGCTGCCGCCGGGGATCACATCCGTGCCATAGAACGTGAACTTGCGGGACAAGCGCTCGGCGACTTCGCGCGGGATCGGCACCAGCCGCGTCGGGATCGCCGCGGTGACGTCGGTGATTGCCGGCACGGGATAGCCGCCGACGAGGAAGAAGGCATCGATGCGCCCTTGCACCAGCCCGTCAGCCGCCTCGGAGAGCCGGAGATACTCGGGCTTCATCTCGCATTCGCTGAGGCCCGCCGCCTCGATCACGATGCGCGCATCGGTAAGGGTGCCGGATTCGGGCTCGCCCAGGGCAACACGCTTGCCCTTGAGGTCGCGCAGGCTGCGGATCGCGCTGTCTGCCCGGACCACGACATGGACATCCTCGGGGTAGAGCCCGGCGATCGCGCGCAGGTTCTTGAGGGGCGCGCGGCTCTTGAGCGGCGCCGTCCCACCGCTCCGCGCCGCCGCGTCGTCCTTGCCGGTGCCGCAGCGACGCGCGGCGGGCAAGCCGCCGGTATAGGCCCAGTAGGCGATATCGGCCTGGGCAAGCGCGGATTCGAGCTGGCCGGCGCTGACCGCGAGCACGTTCTGGACCGAACCCTGGCTGGCCTGCGCGACCGCCACCAGCCCGGGCACGCCGCAACTGCCGCCATGGTCGCAATCGCGCGATCCCGACGGCTTGGAAATGGCGCTGGCGAGGACGCCGCCGATCTGGAAATAGGTCCCGGTCGTCGCGGCCGTGCCGATGCGGAAGAATTTCAGCTCGTCCAGGGCCGCGCGGGCGACGGGCGACGCGACGAGGCCGAGCATCAGCGCTGCCGCGACGCCGGCGATGCGCCGGCGGCGTTGGCTGTCGTTGTGCTCGTCGCGTCTGGAATGGTCGCCTGCCGCCCGCGCCATGCCCCAATTTCCTCCTCGCCCAAGGGGCTTTTTTTCGATCCTAACGGCTTTCGCCGGCGGGAACACGCCCTATCGACCTGCCGCGCATGCGTTTGATTGACAACGGGCGCGGAGCGATTCATCTTCCATCGCATGACCGCTATGGACCGGATCGCGCGACGACGAACCCGCTGAGCAGCCTTCGGCTGCGCTGCGGGCGAGGGCTGCTGCCGCAGACCCTGCGCCGGAACCACCAGGAGCAGGTTTTCTCCACCGAGAGACTCGGGGAGCGGTCATGTCGGACAGCATCTTTACCATCAGGAAGAGCGCGGGCGGCGCCCGCTACGAGATCGACACCGCTAAGGCGCGGCTGGACCGCGCGCTCATCCACCGTTTCCTCGCCCGCTCGCATTGGGCCAAGGGCGTGCCCGAGGCCGTGCTGGCGCGTGCCATCGAGCATTCGCTGGCCTTCGGCCTCTATCGCGACGGCCGCCAGGTCGGCTTTGCCCGGGTGGTCACCGACCATGCCACTTTCGCCTATCTCGCCGACGTCTTCGTGGTGCCGGCCGAGCGCGGCCGGGGGCTCGGCCGCTGGCTCGTCGAGAGCATCCTCGCCCATCCGGACCTGCAGGGGCTGCGTCGCTGGCTCCTCGGCACGCGCGACGCCCATGGCCTCTATCGCCGTTGCGGCTTCACCGAGCCGATGCCGCCCTTCGCCTTCCTCGAGCGCCACGACCGCGCAGTCTACACGCGCGGCGCCAGCGCTCGCCGGTCGCGCCGGACGCTGGCCGAGCCGCGCCCGGCGTACTAGAACAAGGGCGAGCGCCCATTCAGGGCCGGCGGAGGGGACGCATGATCGCAACCATCACCATGCCGAGGCTCCTCTATATCGGCGGCGGCGCCGTCGCCGAGGTGACGATGGCGCTGGCCAGGCTCGGCGCGGCGCGGCCGCTCATCGTGACCGATCGTTTCATGGAGAGCTCGGGCACCCTCGCAAAGGTGACCGACCGGCTCGATGCTGCCGGCCTCACATGGCGGGTCTTCTCCGACACCGTGCCGGATACGACGACCGAGGTTGTCGACG
>Ga0209180_10001403_pt1 | contig 11989 bp, 10 predicted proteins | sample CZO8metaG_3_FD_188355 | JGI IMG/M metagenome (GOLD analysis project Ga0209180, IMG submission 188355) | Vadose zone soil microbial communities from the Eel River Critical Zone Observatory, Northern California, USA - CZOApr15con2H2.8 metaG... | ecosystem: Environmental > Terrestrial > Soil >...
CATCGGCCGACAGCGGCCAGCCGTGCGAGAAAACAATCGGTTGGCCTGTTCCCCAGTCCTTGTAGTAGATCTGCGTGCCGTCTTTCGTTGTGATCGTGCTCATAACATGTCCTCCTTGCTTACCGTTCTCTCAAGCTGTTCGCACAGCTTCACTGCGAAACTTGATTGCCGCGCCAATCCCCAGCACGACGAAGAGCGCCATACACACGAGGTGCGCAACCAAAAAAAGCGGCTCGGACCCCGTCGGCGCCACGGCCTTCAGTGCCGGCACCTTCATGAAAAGCTGCGCGATCAATACGAACACATTCAAATACAGCGCAATCACCGCGCTGATCGCGTAACCACGGCGCCAGCCCCCGGCGAGTTGCCGCAGGTAGCGCGCAAAAATGGCAATCGGCAGCACTACCAGCGACACGATGCCGACCCCGTGCGATGGCAAGAACTTGTGGAACGGGAAAAGGAAGCCAGTCACGCTCGTTAGCACCGTGGTCACCAGAAACAGCGCGGTCCAACCGTCGAGCCGTTTCCCGCTGAGGAGCCCGAACACCACCACCAATCCCGACAAGATCCCGATCAAACTCAGCACTACGTGCACGAAGGTGAATGTCGTCATTCCCAAGATCATGAGCTTCCCCTCTCGTTGGAAAAGTTTGGATGATCCTGCCGAACGAGAAGATACTACTCATCGCATCCCCGCGCAATTTTTCGGCGAGGACTTTTTTCCGGCGTTTTGGGCCGGATCGAGCCTTTTTCGGAGTCCTGAACGCCTTACTCCAGCGTTCAGGATTGACCCCCTTGCCCCATTCCATCCTCCGTCTTTTCCGTCGCCGCTCCCACACAGCCGTGTGTGTGCCCCAACACGGACGAACTCCGCGATCCATCTCTCCTGCTTCCGCTAAGTCCTTGATCAACTAATACTTGAAATAATCCATTCTACAAATCTCTCCTGGTGCGCTTCTTGCACTCCGATACATGCGGCTCATCGAGCAGGGGAGGAAACCATGTCACGGCCTTTTGGGAATTGCCTCAAAATGTATGCCAGCAGACGGTTCGTACTTACGTTCCTGGCGATCACCACCATCCTTGCCGCATCGGTCTCCGGTGGCCAAGGCGGCCAGGACGACAAGGCCGCGCCGTGTGCCAGCGAAGGAGCGTTGCTTTACCGCTCGCCCAGCTCCGGCCGTTACGAGAGCGTGCCCCTGGTCCATACCGACGTCGCGCTCGACGTGCGCGGCCTCGTTGCCGCTGCGACCGTCACGCAGCAGTACGTGAATTCCAGCACCGAGCCCATCGAAGCCGTCTATGTCTTCCCCCTTCCGCACGATGCCGCCGTCTACGACATGGAAATCCGCATCGGCAATCGTCTGATCCGCAGCGTGATCCGCGAACGCGAAGAAGCCAAACGCGTCTACGAATCTGCTAAGTCCGAGGGCAAGCGCGCCGCTTTAGTGGAAGAGGAGCGCCCCAATATTTTCACCTCGTCCGTAGCGAACCTCATTCCCGGCGATCACGTGGACGTCCGCCTGCGCTACGTCCAGCCGTTACTCTGGGAAGATGGGCGCGTGCGTCTGGTTTTCCCGATGGTCGTGGGCCCGCGCTACATTCCCGGAACACAAGCCATCAGTCACAACGGAACCGGATGGGCCCCGGACACCGACGCCGCCCCCGACGCTTCCCGTATCACGCCCATCGTCCAGCATCCGGAAAGCCGCCCCGCCCACGACATTTCACTCGTCGTCGATCTCGACTCCGGCCTCGAGGCCGCCTCCATCAAATCCATTTCCCACGAGATCACCGTGCGCCGGCTGGCCGACGGTCGCCAGCGCATCGAACTCGCCCACGGCGCCACGCTCCCCAACAAAGATTTTGTTCTCGAAGTCCAGCAGCCCGAAACCGCGCAGCCCAGGGCCGCGCTTTTTCTCTCTCCTGCGAGCGACTCCGGTGAAACCCATTTTCTCCTGGCCGCTTATCCGCCCTCCGTGCAGCCTGCCAAGCGCCTGCCCGTGGAAATGCTTTACATGATTGACGTTTCCGGCTCCATGGCCGGCACTTCCATTCAGCAGGCCCGGGAAGCCCTCCTTCAGGCTCTCGACCGGCTCGGCCCCAGCGATCGCTTCGGTATCCTCGCGTTCAGCAGCGGCTACCATGAATTCGCCTCCGAGCCGCTGACCGCCACCGCGGAAAATCTCGCCGCCGCGCGTCGTTTCGTCCAGCACCTGGAAGCCGGTGGCGGCACCGAGATGCTTCCCGCGCTCCTCCACTTGATGCGCAAGCCTGAAATCCCGGGCTACCTGCGCCACATTGTCCTCCTGACGGACGGCGATCTCGGCAACGAAGAGGAAATCTTCGCGGCGCTGCGGCAATGTCTGGGCGGCGCGCGCCTCTACACCGTCGCCATTGGTAGCGCTCCCAATTTTTTCCTCGCCACCAAGATGGCGCAATTCGGCCGCGGAACTTTCACGCACATCGCCGATATCGGCGAGATTCGTGAACAGATGGGCCGGTTGCTCGAATCCCTCGAGAATCCCGTGCTCACCGACGTGAAGCTGTCCTTCGAAGGAGTTGAGGTGGCCGAGCTTTACCCGGAACGTCCGCCCGATCTTTTCCTCCGGCAACCTCTGCTGATCTTCGGCCGCATTTCGCAAGGTCATAAGGGCAAACTTCGCATTACGGCTCGCTCCGGCAGCGATCCTTACGAGACCAGCATTGCGTTCGATGCTTCGAAAGCATCATTCCATCCCGGCATCACCACTCTCTGGGCCCGCCAGCGCGTCGAGGAATTCATGGACCGCTGGCGCCGCTCCGACGAGAACGCCAGGGCCGAAGTTCGCTCGACTCTAGTCGCCCATGCCATCCGCTATCGGCTGGTCACACGTTTTACTTCACTCGTCGCCGTCGAGGAAATTGTGGCGAACCCGAGCGGCCAATCCAGCACAGTTCCGGTGCCCACGCAATTGCCCGCCGGTTGGCAACTGGACAAAGTCTTCGGCGCGCCGGCCACCGGCACTGCCGACGCCTTTCTCGAAGCTCTCGGCATCGCGCTTCTTCTCGCAGGCATTGTCCTGCTCTGCCTCATCCGCAGGGTTGGAGCACTCTCGTGAAACTCTTGCGGGTTTTGCTTCTTCTGCTCCTGATCGCTGGAGGCTGCCTCACAAGTCGCGCCCTGTACTTGCACGCTAAGGCCGAGCTTGCAGGTATCTTGATCCGCCGCGCGTGGCAAGAAACCGTGAAAAATGGCGAGCCTCGCCCGCCGTGGCCATGGGCGGACACTCACCCGGTTGCACATCTGCGAATCCCGCGCTTGGGTTACGACGAAATTGTTTTGGATGCTGCGACGCCGCGAACGCTGGCGTTCGGCCCCGCACGCCTCCTCAGTGGCGCTGCTTTGGGAGAGCCCGGAAATCTCGTGCTCGCAGGCCACCGCACAAGTTGGTTCCGGCCCATCGAAGCCCTCGCCGCAGGCGACTCGATGGAACTCGAGTGGTTCGACGTTCGGCGCGGCCGCTTGCTCGAACGCACCTACACAGTAACTGCCATTCGCGTAGTCCTCCCGCAAGAAGTAAGTTTGCTCGCGCCTACATCGGATGATGCGCTCACGCTGATAACCTGCTACCCATTTGGACGCAGCCCGCACTCCCCGCAGCGCTTCGTAGTCCGTGCCTCACCGACGGGACCAAGCCGCTCATTGCAAATCTCCGCCGCCACGCAATTCCCATTCACGTCCTTCGCCCACATTCTTACTGCCATCCATCGCCACGCATTCGTCGAATAGCCTCACCATTGATAGGTTGTCGCGTCGCGTATATCATTCCCGCTGGAGCGCGCAATGAGAATACTCAAATGCGTTTTCATAGCGGCAGCGCTTATCCTGGCCTGCTTATCCGCAAGTGTACTGTGCGCCCAAACCTCTCGCTGGCCGGAACAGAAGGCCAACGCCTGGTACGCGCAACAGCCATGGCTCGTGGGAAGCAACTACGTCCCCAAATCGGCCATCAACCAGTTGGAGATGTGGCAGGAGGCCACCTTCAATCCCGAAGAGATTGAGAAGGAATTCACCTGGGCCGAAGCGATGGGCATGAACACCATGCGCGTCTTTCTGCACGACCTGCTCTGGCAGCAGGATGCCGCCGGTTTTCAGAAACGCATCGACCGCTTCTTGACGATTGCTTCGCGGCATCACATTCGTCCGATGTTCGTGCTTTTCGATTCCTGCTGGGATCCGTTGCCTCATCTAGGCCCGCAGCATCCGCCGATTCCAGGAGTTCACAATTCCGGCTGGGTACAAAGTCCCGGTGCGAAGGCACTGGGAGACACAAATGAATATCCGCGGCTGAAGGCCTATGTACTCGGCGTGGTCGCAGCCTTCGCGAAGGACGACCGCATTCTTGCATGGGACGTGTGGAACGAGCCCGGCTCCGATAACCTCGGCAGCTATCCGAAAGAGGAATTGAAAGACAAGCCCGCCCGTGTGACGGCTCTATTGCCCCAGGTGTTCGCCTGGGCGCGAGCGGCCAATCCCGTGCAGCCGCTCACCAGCGGAGTATGGGCCGTGGACACTTCGCCGGACGGAGCAAACCTCGGGGAACTCCAGCAGATGCAGCTCCGCGAATCCGACATCGTCACGTTTCATAATTACAGCTGGCCGGAGTACTTCAAGAGCCAGGTGGCGTGGCTCAAGAAATACAACCGTCCCGTGATTTGCACCGAATACATGGCGCGTTCCGTGGGCAGCACCTTTGACACGGTGTTGCCGATCGCCAGGCAGGAACGCGTCGGGGCCATCAATTGGGGATTCGTCGCCGGCAAAACGCAAACTTATTTACCGTGGGACTCCTGGGAGCATCCCTACGTTCTCAGCCAGCCATCGGTGTGGTTTCACGAGGTGCTCCGTCCCGACGGAACACCCTATCGCCAGGCCGAGGTGGATTTGATCCGTCAGCTCACTGGAAAGCCATAGGATTTTAGAATCATGCTGGACGGGGCGATTCCCCTCATTCGCACTTGCAGCTCCGATCTCATTTCACAGTTTCTTGTCGTACGTTCCGTTCTCATTGCAACTTCGCGTATTCTGCCTTCGCTTCTTTGAGAACGGGAATGTCCGGATCGGCGTCTTTCCAAAGCGTCAAGAAATCCTGATACGCGGCGCGGCTCTTGACGGTGTCGCCCTTCAGCGCGTAGGCGCGTCCCAGTTGGAGGTGCGCCAGCGCGCCGATGGGTTCGTTGAGCACAATCCCGCGATGGTCAAGGATTTTCTGAAACTCTGCCGCAGCTTCCCGGCCACGGTGAGCCGCAAGAAAGGCTTCTCCGCGCACATAAACGGGATACATGTTGGGCCAGTTGTAAAAGGCACCCGCCGGCAAACCGAGTTCATACGGAGCAGCGATCTCGAGACTATCAATCGCCTGCTGCGGATTAGAATGGATAAGCGCCAGCCTGGCGCGAAGGGTCGGAAGGTAATTGAACTGTACATCCGTGTCTTCAACGAACCCTTTTTCGAAACCCTCTACGAATCGTTGGGTCGCCTTTGCGTTTTTCGCATACGCCGATGCCAACCCGAATTCATAATAGACGTCGCGTCCGCTCGATGGCGTCATTGCCATCCTTGTCTGTTCTAGTCCTTTGGCAGTATTGCCAAACAAGCCTTCGCGCAGCCCAGCCATGGCCTCGTAGGCTGCCGAAGCTTCCTTCTCTCCCGCCCGCTTCGCAGAATTTGAAGCCTGCCGTGACAGCTCACGCGCTCTTCCAAGATGTCCGAAATAAGCAACCGTGTCGGCTTCTGGTGCCAAGAGCAAGTCTTCTTCTCCCGTCTTACCCGCGGCAGCGGCCACCTGTCGCGCCATTTCGGACGCGTCATTCTGATAGAAGGCGATCAAATAGGCGGTAGGACCCAAAGCAGAGTCCAGCCCCTTTTCGCGCGCCTCACGGGCTGTGGCTGCGGCGTCCTCGACGCGGTCCAGCAGCAAGTAGGTATACGCGACAAATCGGAATGCCACACTGTCATGCGGGAGAAGACGAAGGACCTCCCGGTGCTCTTTGAGAGCCGATTCGTACTGTCCGAGAGTGTTATAGATCATACCAAGGCCGCCGCAGAAGCCAGGTTCACGCGGGTAGATTTGCTCCCCAAGGGCATAGCTCCGCTGTGCTTCGATTAGGTTGCCAGTCACACCCCTGTAGTAATCTGCTTCGATGTTGAGCTTCTCCACCTCACTCACACGTCCGCGCAGCTCGAACGCTTTCCGCGTATTCTCTACGGCCAAGGCCGTTTCGCCGATGGATCCATACGCGCCGCCCAACTGGTCGTAAGCCATAGCGAAATCCGGATCAAGCTGAATGGCTCTCTGAAGAAACGGGATAGCTGTAGGAAAGTCGCTGCTCTTGCCACCGAGGGTGTAGGCCTGCAATGCCTCAAGGGATGGTGTCGTCGCCTGTTCGAGAGGTGTATTGTACTTTTGGAGGGTGCTCAAAGACTCTCCGAGTTTCCTCCGCATTTCCGAAGCGGCCGTCTCAAGCGCATCGAGAACGTGGCTTTTGTCGTTCGCCTGTGCTTCTGTGCTCGCCAGCAGGTTTCCATTAGCACAGTTCACGGCCTTGAGAATCAGCGTATATCGGGTACCAATCAGTGCAATCGAACCGTCCAGTGCTGCTGCGCTGCTCGTCCGTTGACAAACTTCGCGCGCGATTTCAGGCGTGAGCCGCGTATTTGCCGGTCGTTCCATCATCCGCAAGGTTTGACGGATTCCTTCCTCTGGCGCGAGGCTCAGGAAGGGCGACTGCTCCAGCTCGACAGAAAGGCCTTCTCGAAGCGTCCCGTCGAATACTGCATCGCCAGTCGAATTGGCGAAATCTCCCAGAACGATGCTGTCTTTTTCCGTAAGCCTCCGCGCTTGCCGCGCGCGCCAGAGCAGACCTCCGGCAATTGCCGTGGTGAGCACAACAACTGCCGCCGCCACGACGATCTTCCGGTTGCGTGTTGGCGCTGCCGGGCTCACACCCGTATCGGTCCCTCTCGTTGTTCCATCTCTCCCGGTGACCGGTGCGAGGAGCCGGTATCCGCGTCGCGGCAGTGTCTCGATGAACCGCGGGCTGTCTGCTGAATCGCCCAGAGCTTCGCGCAGCTTGTTGATCGCCGTGTTCAGGCTGTTGTCGAAATCGACGAAGGTATCGGGAGGCCAGTTCTGATTGCGAAGTTCTTCGCGGGTGACCACTTCGCCGGGCCGCTGCAACAGGACGGTGAGGACGTGAAATGGTTGTTCCTGCAGCTTGATCCGCACGCCCTGCTTGCGCACCTCCCCCGCGCGCACGTCCACCTCAAACACTCCAAACCGCAGAATTGTGGGACTTTGAGTTTCGGCGGCCATTGTTACCTACCCCTGACGTTGGCGGCAGTGTAACACCCCCCAATTGGATGGCAAGTTCTAGATAAGCCCGCGCCCTAAATGATTGAAACAAGAATCTTTAGCTGCTTAGAAGCATTCAAGCAGCAATCAAGTCCCCGTCCATTGAGCTTCCTTAAGACCAGCCCCAAGTTCGCCTCCAGTGCACCGCTGGAGGTGGCCGATGAAACTCGCGACTTCGATAGCACTTCTACTTTTTGCATTTCCTCCGTTCGGATGGGGACAAACAAATGGAGCCTCGAAAGAGGTCAGCCGAGAAGAAACAGCGCCCGCACCTTCACAAAACGGTTACTCGGTGATTGGGGCGACCCCGCGGCAAGAGACATTGTTGCGGGCTCAGATTCAGGTTATGAACGCCGAAATTCTCCCACTGCGAATCGTCTTCGTGCCTCACTGGAAGTATCTCGACACTGCTAAGACGTTTCACCTTCATGTGCCCACCGGATATACCAGCGCCCTGTTTACACACCTGCCCAGCCGAACAGTTTTCATCGACACTGATCGCTACATCAACGACGATTCCCTCGGCTACTGGATGGCCCATGAACTCGGCCATTTGGCAACGAACAGCGCCAAGGAGAGCGACGCCGAAAAAGCGGCCGGCCCATTTCGCGCGCGCTTGAAAGAATCCGCAAAGCTTGCTGCGCTGGCTTCCAAGCCCTAGTTGGTATCCCGCTACAACTCTTCATCGCTACACGTTGGCGCTCATTCGCCCGCGACCCTAGAAAGGTGTCTCGGGTTTTCGATCTCGATGACGGCATGCGCGATTTTCTCGAGTTCATTTCGCAATTCGAGCCAATGATCCGAGCCTATCGTCGCGACAAAATGCTTGTGTGCCTTTCGCCAGAGCGGCAGGCTGCGAGCAAGTGTGCGCGCGCCCTTGGGCGCAATCGTCAGAAACCGTTGGCGCATGGTGGAGCGCTCGGAGATCTTGATGAGTCCTTCCTTCTGCAGAAGCCGCAAACTCCGAGTTAGCGTCGTCTGGTCGATGATCAAGACTTTCGCCAGGGCGCCGATGGAGACCGTTTGGTTCTTCGCAATGCCCACCAAAATAGCGAACTGCGTCGAGCGGATACCGGATTCCTGCAGCGCTGCATCATAAAGCTGGGTGACCGCGCGCGCGGTGCGGCGAAAGTTGAACGAGGCGCAATAGCCCGTTCCGGTCAAATCCAACTTGGATGAATCCTGCCGCATTTTTTAGACAACTCGCTTGACTTGTATATGCAACTCAAGATATAATTGATTTCAACGCCGCGTCAAGTGACGGAAAGTCTGGCCGGGTCGGGAAGCCATTCTGCGAGTGGAATAAATTCCATGGTGAATCGGTCCTAGTGTCGAGGCCGAGGGTAATTTCCATGAGTTCGCAACTGGCTCCCATGCCGTCTCCGCAGTTCACTGCAAGTGCTGAAAGCGCGCTCGCTCCCCCTGCTCGCTACATCCGCTTTGGATCCTTCCATCTCGATCTGCGGAAGGAAGAACTGCTCAAAGATGGAACGCGCGTCAAGCTGCAGGGCAAAGTGTATCAGGCGCTGCTCGCGCTCCTCGAAAAACCCGGCGAGGTGGTGACCCGCGAAGCGCTCTGCAAGCGCCTGTGGCCCTCGGATACGCACGTCAATTACGATGCGAACGTGAACACCACGGTGAACAAGCTGCGCCAGGTTCTCCGCGATTCTCCGGACCAGCCCGTCTTCGTGGATACCATTCCCCGCAAGGGCTACAGCTTCGTCGCAGCGATCGAATATCTGGATCAGCCGCCTCCGCAGCAAGCGGAGAAACCGGAAGGAAACTCGTTTTCTGCGGCGCTAGCGGCTTCCGGCGAAGCAAAAAATTCTTTTCTTCGCGCGGCGCTTTCTTCCAAATGGTTTGCGGCCGGCGTGATTTCTCTCGTCGTGGCGGGCATGTTGTTTGGCGCCGCGCTCATGCTGTATTCTCACCGCGGAATTTAGCCGCGCACCGAAGGTATCTCTCCCATCCAAACCACAGCGCGCAGGGCGCGCTGGAAAATCTCTACAGCGTGCCTCGAAGGCCGAGCGCGTCGGCTTGTTCGCGCATGGCGCCGATGCAAAAGGCGATGTGCTCCTCGAGCGGGATGCCGAGTTCTTCGGCGCCTCTGCGCACGTCTTCGCGCGAGACGCCTTTGGCAAAGAGTTTGTCTTTCATGCGGCGCTTCACGGAGTCCACCTCGAGATCGAGAATGCTTTTGGACGGGCGGACGTAGGCGCAAGCGGTGAGGAAACCGGCGAGCTCGTCGCAGGCGAAGAGCGTGTGCTCCAGCGCAGATTGGCGCGGGACGTTGCAATAATCCGCGTGAGAAAGAATGGCGCGGACGATCTCCTCGGAGTAGCCCTGCTCGCGCAGAATCTTCGCGCCTTCGGAGGGATGCCCCTGATGGGGGGAGTGCTCCTGGTTAGGCCAGCGCTCGTAATCGAAATCGTGCAGCAGCGCAGCGAGGCTCCAGGTTTTTTCGTCGGCGCCGGCTTTGCGCGCGTAGGCGCGGACGCAGGCCTCGACGGCAAGCATGTGTTTACGCAGGCTCTCGGAAGCGGTGTACTCGCAAAGCAGTTTCCAGGCGTCCTCGCGGGTCGGCATGCGGTTCTCCCAAAATGAAGCGGATAGTGTAGCGCAGGGGAAACGGAAGTCGACAGTTGACAGTTGAAGGTTGAAAGTTGAGAAGCGAAGAGCGGAAAACGATGATGATGAGGCGCTGAGGACGCGGAGGCAGCTCAGAGGAGAGTATTGAGTTCCAGAATGGGAATTGTTGGTACACACCCGGCAGTTTTCGTATGAGTTGCAGGCAAAGGACTTACGGGATACGGAACTTGGAAGAGTGCGCAGCATATAGAAAACAAGGGATTTGCAAATGTACTTTTTGCTCGTCAAAGCCTGAAGGGAGTTGGTTAACCATAACGCCCCCCTCCCCCCATGTTTTTTGTAAGTGCGGAATCTAAAGGACTTAGCGATCCTGTAAGTTCTTTGTTCGCAACACTTACAAGAGATTTCATAAGTGTCATTTAGGGCCTGCGGCCCGCGAAACTTCATGAAAATCATTCCGAGGTAAGATCGCAACGGCCCGGAGCGGCGAGGTCGATGTCACAGTGGAAAAGTTGAGACCGTGTAAGTGTCTGATCCGGAGCGTGCGTGATTGAGCGAATAATTGGGCGTCGTGTCTTCCCCTGGGGGAGCGGCGATAGCCCGCGACCCTGGTTAAGGTAACCGCAGCACGCTCTCCGCTCCCGGCCAGGAGGAACTATGTCCTATAGGATAGCGGGAATTGATGTCCATAAAAAGATGCTGGCTGTAGTTGTGTCTGACGTCGAAATCGAAAGCGAGTACCAGTTTGAGCGGCGGATGTTTGGCAGCAGCCCCGAACAACTGCGATCGCTGGCTGCGTGGCTGCTCGAGCAAGAGGCCGAAGAAGTAGTCATGGAATCGACGGCCCAATATTGGAAACCAGTATGGGGAGCGCTGGAAAGGTATTGGAAGCCGGTAAACGAGAAGCGAGAAGGCGCAAGGCGGAGGTCCGGAACGTTGCATCTGGCTCAAGCGCAATCGAACCGCGGACCTCGGGGGCGCAAGAAGGATTTTCCTGATGCCGAACGCCTGGTGAAACGGCTGGTGGCCCGGGAACTGACTCTGAGCTTTGTGCCCGATGCCGAGCAGCGTCTGTGGCGGACGGTGACGCGGAGAAAGTACCAGTTGACGCGCAACCGAGTGCGGCTGCAGAACCAACTGGAGTCTTTTCTGGAAGAGGGCCACATTAAGTTGTCCAGCTTGGTCTCGGATCTGCTGGGCCTTAGTGCCCGTCGTATGCTGAAGGCGCTCGCTGACGGTGAAACCAACCCAGCGGCTCTGGCCGCTTTGGCCGATCAGCGCTTGCGCGCCACACCGGCACAGTTGTGCGACGCGCTCGGCGCGTGCGCCGAGCTCAGCCCTGTCTACCGGCGGCTGCTGAAGATGGCGTTGGAGGAATTACGATTAATCGACGAGCAGATCGGCCAACTGGACCAAGAGATGGCCAGTCTGCTCAGACAGCACCAGGATGCAGTCGAGCGGCTGGCGGAGGTGCCCGGTCTGGGAGTGGACTCAGCGCAGCAGATCATTGCCGAAGTCGGCCCTACCTCAGCGACCTTTCCCTCCGAGAAATGTCTCTCCTCGTGGGTTGGTGCTTGCCCGGGCGACGACGAGAGCGCGGGTGTGAACTACAGCCACCGCTCCCCGAAGGGCAACCGTCACATGCGGCGCTTACTCAATCAGGCTGCTAACGCCGCAGCCAGGACCAAAGGAAGCATCTTCGAGATTGTCTATCGCCGCTCAGTCCCGCGCCTGGGACACAATCAAGCTATCGGAGCCATCGCCCATCGACAGTGCCGGCTGATTTGGTTGATCTTGCACAAGGGAGTCCGTTACGAAGAACGGGGCCCAGCGGTCACCAAACGATCGAAGCAACTCCGCACTTCGAAGATGCTTCGGCAACTCCGAAGACTCGGCTATCGGATCGAACCACCGAATCCTCAACCCAGCCAAGCACAAGTGCAGTGATTTTTCGACCCAGTGGCAAATACAGGGCTTACGGGATACGGAAAATGAAAGAGTGC
>Ga0209180_10001409_pt1 | contig 11968 bp, 6 predicted proteins | sample CZO8metaG_3_FD_188355 | JGI IMG/M metagenome (GOLD analysis project Ga0209180, IMG submission 188355) | Vadose zone soil microbial communities from the Eel River Critical Zone Observatory, Northern California, USA - CZOApr15con2H2.8 metaG... | ecosystem: Environmental > Terrestrial > Soil >...
AAGAAAGAAGATGCCGAACCGGAACCGGAGCCCGATTTTGTTACCCCGTCAAGTTTCCGGGAGTTTCGGCGCGGGGCGGGCAAAGCTCCCGCAGGCAGCGCTCCTTTCCCATTGAGCGCGACCCCTGCCGCAGCCCAGGAGCCCGGCCTGGTTCCCGATATTCCCCGCGACATCACACCAGAAGAACTGGACGCCCTGAGCGATCTGGTGGCGAAGTTGGATGGACCGGCCGCCGCGCCGGAGAACGTGACATCGATCAGCGAGAAGATTAGTCCAGGCGAGGCGCCGGTTCCTGAAACAAAAAGCGAAGTTGTGGCAGCGAGTGCGCCCGCAGAGGTGAAGAAGGAAACCGAAATTGTTCCGGCCACCGTTGTGGAGGCGCAGCTTGCCGCCACTCCGGTAGAGACGTCTCTGGCGCCCGCCGCAGTCGAGACGACACCGGTGGAAGGAGTGGTTCCCGCGGTCGTGGCGGAGGAGAAGGCGATTGCGCAAGAGCCCGCTCCGGTGGACAAGAATGACGAACCTATGTTTGCTTCAGCTGCGAACGCGGCGGAAGTCCCGCCGGTAGAGAATTCCGAAATGCAGGCTCAGAGCGCCGCTGGCATCGAGCCGAGCGCGCCAGTCGTTGAGGCAAAGACAGAAACCGCGGCGCAGGCGGAAGAACCAAAGGTAGAGGCCGCGCCCAAGGCGGAGGAGATTCCGCAGCCGGCACCGGTCGCGGCCAGTTCTCAAGAGAGAGCCGCGGCGGAAGGTTCGTCGCCGAGCGCGGAGGAGTTGGCGGAAGCGCTTCGCTTCTTGACGCCCTCGCAAGCACCCGGTGCGTCGCAAACTCTGGGGGAAGCCGGCGCGGCGCTGGCGGACGAACTATCTCGTGGATCAGGGAATGGAAATCGCTGGGTTGCGGAAGCGATGGCGTTGAGTCCAGAAGAAGCGTCGGGGTCGCTGGAGGCCGAGATGTTCCGGACGTTTGCGACGTCCGCGGGCGGGCAGACGCCTGGTAACAGCGCCACATCGGCAACTGGCTCCGGTAGCGAACCGGGCGTTGCCGGCACTGAGACTGGTGCTGAGATCCAATCAAGAGGCCCCCGCTTCACGCCGGCCGAAGAAAGTCTGGCCTTGGCGATGGCGGCGAGTGCCTCGGCTTCGGAGCGGGCGGAGCCTCAGCAAAAAGACTCGCCAGCGAAGCAGGCGGAGGAAGCCCCCGAAGCAGTAGCCGCGGCGACGTTCGCGGATGCGGTACGTCGTGACGAGATGGAAAGCGTCTCGGCGACCGCGCAGACGGTCACCAGCGTGTCGGAAGAAGCGCCGGCGCATGAGGAAGTTTCGATTTCGGAGAACGGTCCGGGAGGTCAGGAAGCCATGGGCAAGGAAACGAAGGGGAAGGGTGGGAAGTCGAATTGGCATCAGATTAGGTCGGCAGCGCCAGCACCTGCGAGTGACGCAGTCGAAACGGCGAAACAAGCCGAAGAAACCCCGAAGACCATGGCAGCCGCCGCCTCGGCGGACGGTGCGTCGGATACCAGTTCCATCGCCAGCATCGTGGACAGCGTGCTCGCCGACCTGCGTCCGAGGATTGTGGAAGAGATTGCGAAGAAGTTAGCGAAAAAATAAGTCGTCAGCGTTCAGCACTCAGCATTCAGCCCACATAGAGCATCTCGGCATTCGCAGTGCCGTGCGCTTGGACTCGTTTGACTCCTGTTTTCTTACGCCTGTTAAGATTAAATCTCCAGCTTTTCGGTACTGAGCAATCAACACTTGGCCAGGGGCCTCTTCCTCAGGTTTAGGGAGATGCATTTGTTGCCATTGGGGCCTGAATGCTGATTGCTGACTGCTGAGTACCGTCAACTGATGCCGCACGAACTGCCAAAATCCTACGAGCCGGGCGCGATTGAAGCGCGCTGGGCAGAGTACTGGATCCGCGAGAAACTATTTCACGTCGAGACGCCTCCGCCGGGCGAGACACGGCCCGTGTTCACGCTGCTGCTGCCTCCTCCGAATGTGACCGGACGACTGCACATGGGGCACATGCTCAATCAGACGCAGATGGATATTGTCGTGCGCTGGCATCGCATGCGAGGGTTCCGCACCTTGTGGTTGCCGGGAACGGACCACGCTGGCATCGCTACCCAGATGATGGTCGACCGGCAGTTGAGGAGCGAAGGGAAGTCGCGGCTCAAGATGGGGCGCGAGAAGTTTGTCGAGCGTGTGTGGGATTGGAAACGGCTCTACGGCGGCGCGATTCTCGAGCAGATGAAGCGGCTGGGCGTGTCGGTCGATTGGGGCCGCGAGTACTTTACGATGGACGAGAACCTGTCGCGGGCGGTGCGCGAAGTGTTCGTCCGGCTGTATGAAGAGGGGCTGATTTATCGCGGGAAGTACATTGTGAACTGGTGTCCGGATTGCGGCACCGCGATATCGGATCTGGAAGTGAAGCACGAAGAAGTGCCGGGAAAGCTGTATGAGATTCGTTATCCCGTCGTCGGAACAACGCCTGGGACGGACGAGTTTATTACGGTGGCGACGACGCGTCCGGAGACGATGCTCGGTGATACGGCGGTGGCGGTGAATCCTTCGGATGAACGGTACACGCATTTGCACGGGAAGAAAGTGTTGCTTCCGCTCATGAAGCGCGAGATTCCGATCATCCTGGATGAAATTGCGAAGCCTGAGTTCGGCACGGGAGCCGTGAAGATTACACCGGCACACGACCCCAACGATTTTGAGGCGGGGAAACGTCACAACCTGCCGCAGATTGAAGTCATGGATGAGCAGGCACGCATGAGCGCGAATGCGGGTCCGTATGTGGGACTCGACCGGTTTGCGGCGCGCGAGCGCGTGGTGAAGGATCTTGCCGAGCAGGGATTTCTGGTTGCGACGAAGGACTACACGATTGCCTTGGGAAAGTGCGATCGGTCAGGGACGATTGTGGAGCCGCGGCTGTCGGAACAATGGTTCGTAAAAATTGCGCCGCTGGCGAAGAAGGCGATTGCAGCGGTGGAGTCGGGCGAGATCACCATCACGCCCGATAACTACCGGCAAATTTATCTGAACTGGATGTACAACATCCACGACTGGTGCGTGTCGCGACAGTTGTGGTGGGGGCATCGCATTCCGGCTTGGACGTGCGATGTCTGTAAGGAAGTGACGGTCGCGCGCGAAACGCCAAGCACGTGCCCAAAATGCGGCGGTGCGAAGCTGGAGCAGGTCACCGACGTGCTCGACACCTGGTTTTCGTCCGGCCTGCTGCCGTTTACCACGCTGGGTTGGCCGGAAAAGACGCGCGACCAGGAAGTTTTCTATCCGACGACGCTGCTAATCACGGCGTACGAGATCCTGTTCTTCTGGGTAGCACGCATGATCATGTTTGGCTGCCACTTCATGGAAGGGCATCAGCAGGATCCGGCGATCAAGAAGGCGAGCGGCTGGGCGGAGAAGAAGAACGACAGTGTTCCCTTTCGCGAGGTTTACATCCACGCGCTGGTACGCGATGCGGACCGGCAGAAGATGTCGAAGACCAAAGGGAACGTGATTGATCCGCTGGAGATCATTGACCGCTTCGGTACGGACGCGACGCGCTTCACTCTGGCCGCGATGGCGGCGCCAGGAACCGACATTGCGTTCAACGAGAGCCGGACGGACGGGTATCGGGCCTTCGCTAACAAGATATGGAATGCGGCGCGATTCATGTTCATGAATGTGGATCGTGTCGAGCCGGGCCTGCGGCCCGTGGCCGGGTCAGAGACCCGGCCCCACACGGTCACACTCGAGGATCGGTGGATTTTTTCGCGGTTCAACCAGGTCACTCAGGAGGTGAATGATGCGCTCAAGACTTACCGGTTCCACGAGGCTGCGAATCGCATCTACGATTTTTTCTGGGGCGAGTTCTGCGATTGGTACATCGAACTGATCAAGCCGCGGTTAATGGAAACGGCCGGCCCCGAGGCGGCGAAGCTCGCGTGTGCGAACCTGGCTGGCCTGTTTGAGGCGTCGTTGCGTCTGCTGCATCCGGTGATGCCATTCATCACGGAGGAGATCTGGCAGGCGATGTACGATGGCAGGCCTCCACTGAGGTCCATCGCGCTGGCGGCTTATCCTGCAGCAGATGAATCGCAGATCGATCTGGCGGCTGAGACAGAGATGGCGGTGCTACAAGATCTGATCGTTAGCGTGCGGAATGTGCGTGCGGAATTGAAGGTTGAGCCGAAGATCAAGGTGCCGATCGAGGTGTTTGCGCAGGAACCGGCGATTCGGACGATGATCGAGAAAAACCGTGGCGCGGTGCAGCGGTTGGCCAATGTGGAGACTTTGAAGTTTGCGCAAGTACCGCTGGCCAACTTGTCCGGAGCGCGGAGCACGGCACGGTTTGATGTGCACGTAGTATACGAAAAGAAGATCGACGTGCCGGCGGAGCGCGAGCGTCTAAGTAAAGAACTGGAGAAGATGGAAAAGGAGATTGCCAACGGCCAGCGTCAGTTGAGCAATGAGCAGTTTTTGGCGAAGGCGCCCGCGAATGTGGTCGAAGGGATCCGCAGGCGGGCGGAAGAATTGAAAGTGCTGCGCGAGAAGGCGTTGTCGAAGGTGAAGGAGTTGACGTAGGGGCAGCCGCCCTCGGCTGCCCTCCGGCTCGAAGAGCCGCATAATTTGCGTAATGGGAAACGCTGGCGCTTGGCGCGCCTGGACAGCCGAGGGCGGCTGTCCCTACGTGAGATATGGACTGGAATTCACGACGCATCACCGCGATCATCGAGAACGCGCTGAACGAAGATCGAGCTACGCGCGACGCGACCAGCTATGCCTGCATTGATCCGAATCAGCGGGCGGCGGCGACGATCATTGCCAAGCAGGAGTGCATTCTTGCGGGCGTCGGCTGCATCCCGCGCATTCTCGATGCTTATGCGGCGCTCGATGGGGCGGTCACTTCGCACTACGAGGTCACCAGTCATCCTTCGATTTTTGACGGAATCCGAGTGCATATGGGGCAGCAGATCGCCGTCATCACGCACAATGCGCGCGTTATTCTCTCGTGCGAACGGGTGATTCTGAATTTTCTGCAGCGAATGAGCGGCGTGGCAACGATCACGCGCAAATTTGTGGATGCGGTGGCGGGTACGCGCGCGCGGATTCTTGATACGCGCAAGACGATCCCGGGCCTGCGTGTGATTGACAAATACGCGGTACGCTGCGGCGGCGGGCAGAATCACCGGCTCGACCTCTCCGACGGCGTTTTGATCAAGAACAACCACATTGCGTTGGCTGGGGGGGCACCGACCGCGCTCGAGCGGGCACTTCGCAATCGGCGCGGCAATCAGCCGATCGAAATCGAAGTTCGGTCTCTGGAAGAAATGCGGCAAGCGCTGGAACACGGAGCCGAGGCCATCCTGCTCGACAACATGACGCCCGAGGCTGTGCGCGAGGCGGTCGAGATTTGTTCGCGATTGACGCGGCGGCCGCCGCTGGAATGCTCGGGCGGAATCAATTTGGAGAACGTGCGGGCCTATGCCGAGACCGGCGTTGATTTTATTTCTGTCGGCGCGCTGACGCATTCCTCGGTGGCGGTGGATATGAGTATGCGGGTGGTACCAGCGTAGAGTCCGTTGGCAAGCGTGAAAGAGCGGCCCTTTCAGGGCCGTGTCAGGCGTTCCCGGTCGGGGCCTTCGGGCCCGGTGGTCGCCTCTTCAGGGGCTAAAGCCCTCTATATTTTTAGCTTGAACGCCGGCCTGAAGGCCGGCTCTTCCACCAAGACCTTAGAGTAGAGCGACCAACGACCTTCTCACGCTCCCGCTATAATTCCCCCATCAAGAGCAAGGCCAAATCCCGTACAACGGCAAAAGCTTCGACGCGGACGGACGCCCGCCTGGGGCGCATTGTCCGGCTGCTGATGGATCATGCCACTGTGGTGGCCAGCGGTACGAAGATCGCCGACGAGCTTGGCACCAACCGGTCGGAGGTTTGGCGACTGATTCAGCAATTACGTGGGCTGGGCGTGGATGTCGCCGGCCACCCGGCAACGGGCTACCAGCTGCGCGCCGTCCCGGACCTGCTCTTGCCGGAGATTCTCGCGCCGCTCGTGAAGGGCACGATCTTCGCGAAGCATCTTCATCACTATTACAAAATCGGATCGACCAATACCGAGGCGATGCAGGCGGCGGTCGAGGGTGCTCCCGAAGGCAGCGTTTTCCTGGCGGAAGAGCAACTCGCCGGGCGGGGACGGGGCGCGCACAAATGGCAGTCCGTGCGTTCGGCGGGGATTTATTGCTCGGTGGTGTTCCGTCCACCATCGCCGCCGTCGGAGGCGCTCATTTTTTCCCTGGCCGCCGGACTGGCGGTGCAGTCGGCGGTCGCGGAGACATTTCCGGGGCTGCGTCCCGATTTGAAGTGGCCGAATGATGTGCTACTGAATGACAAGAAGTTCTGCGGGATTCTTACGGAGATGAACTCCGAGGCGACGCGGGTGCGGCATCTGGTGGTGGGCGTCGGGATCAACGTGAATCAAACGAAGTTTCCGGCGGAGTTGCGCGAGATTGCGACCTCGCTGAAGGGCGAGACCGGGACAGAGTGGTCGCGAGTGGAGTTGTGCGCGGCTTTGCTAAAATCGCTCGACCGCGAGTATCGGAGTTTGCTCCGGGATGCGGGAGCGCGGGATGCGATTCTGCGTCGGTTTCAGGAGCACTCGTCGTCTGCATGCGGGCGGAAAGTGCGGGCTGAAGAGAATGGCGGAATCGAAGGCGTCACCGAAGGGCTGGATCCGCGCGGGTTCCTGCAGGTCAGGACGGCAGAGGGTTTGCGGACCGTCGTAAGTGGGACCGTGCGGCTCGAATAGTTGCGTGGGATCGGAAGGCCGCGAGCTGCGCTCGGTGGACGGGTCAGAGGCCCGTCCCCACACGACACACTATGCTTCTCGTCATTGATGTCGGAAACACGAACACGGTGCTGGGCGTATTTGCCCGGGCAACGGAAAGTCAGGCGGACGGCGATTCGTCCGATCGCGCACTGCCTTATGGGCGATTGGTGGCTAACTGGCGCGTGGGTTCGCATTTGGCGCGGACCGTGGACGAGTACGGTGTGATTTTCCGCAACCTGTTCTCGATGGAAAACCTGGAAGTTTCGGATGTGCATGGGATTGTGATTTCGTCGGTGGTGCCGCCGCTGGATTCGGTTCTGCGCCAGGTTTGCGAGCGCTATTTCAAGACGAAGCCGTTATTCATCGAGCCGGGCGTGAAGACCGGAATGCCGGTGTTGTACGAGAATCCGGCGGAAGTAGGCGCGGACCGGATCGTGAATGCAGTGGCAGCTTTTGAAAAATACGGGGGTCCGTGCGTGATTGTGGACTTCGGCACGGCCACCACTTTCGATTGCGTGTCGAAGAAGGGCGAGTACATGGGAGGGGTGATCTGCCCGGGGATCGGCATCTCGGCGGACGCGCTTTTTCAGCGCACGGCGCGGCTGCCACGGGTAGAGATCCGCAAGCCGCCGCGAGTGATCGGATCGAATACGGTGGGCAGCCTGCAGTCGGGTCTGTACTACGGATATCTTGGTCTGGTGGACGGGATTCTCGAGCGGCTGCGCGACGAAATGGGCGAGCAGACTCAGGTCGTGGCCACCGGCGGGCTGGGAGCCTTGTTCGGCACCGCCTCGCACTTCATCAAAGAGATTGACGAGTTTCTGACGCTCGAAGGATTGCGCATCATCTGGGAACGGAACCTGCCGCTGCACCGCGATGGGGTCGCGAAGGCCGGCAAGGCGGCCGCAAGGCCGGTGGTCGGTGCCAAGCCCTGGCCCTCGCCCAAGTCTCCGAAGGCGCACTGAATTGGTTGAGCAGAGGCTGAAGCCCTCGATGAAATGCTCTTATCACAGCGGTAAACCGCTGCGCCAAACAAAACCTGCCTGAGCCATCGTGGAAAACTACTTCAACTATTTCACGGAAATCGAAGAACACTACCAGCGTCGCCGGGGTACCACGCTGCTCCTTTCCACGCTTGATTGGGCATTGATCGAGACCTGGAAGAATGCGGGTATCCCGCTAGTGGCTGCGCTGCGCGGGATTGACGCGGCTTTTGATAAGTACGATCAGCGTCCGACCAAATCGAAGAAAGTGAACAGCCTGGCGTACTGCGCGCAGGCGGTGCTCACCGCGGCGGAGGATATGAAAGAAGCTGCGGTGGGCGCGGACTCGTCGATGGCGAAGGCATCGGGATTCGACGCGGCGGAAATTGCGGCGTTCCTGCGCGGGAATGCTGAGCGGCTGGAGAAGGCGAAACTGCCGGAGCGGGAAGGGTTCGCCACCGGGACGTTGGCACGAGAGAGTGCACGAACATTGCGGGAGATCGCGGAGGCGGTGGAGTCGAAACTGCCGCGCCTGGAAGATTTGGAACGTCATCTGACGGTCATGGAAGAGAAGTTGTTCGCGGCATTATTGGCTATCACGCCGGATTCCGACCTGGTTGCGGTCCGCGCGGAGGCGGATCGCGATCTGGCTCCGTATCGTCGGAACATGACGGCGTCGCAGGTCGAGCAGTTGCACAAGCAGTATGTTCACAAGCGGTTGCTGGAGCGGTGCGGAGTGCCTCGGCTGAGTTTGTTCTATATGCATTAGGGTATGTGGGACGGGCACTCCCTTCGACTTCGCTCAGGGCAGGCTTTGCCCGTCGCCTTTGACGTTGCCCTTGGTTTTGACTTTGGGCCGTTAGCGAAGTCAAAGTCAAAACCAAGAGCAACCTCTACAGCGTCGGACAAGAGTGTCCGACCTACACAAGAGTGTCGGACCCACACGACAGCATCATGCTTCTCACCATCGAAAAACTGATTTACGGTGGCGACGGTCTAGCGCGTACGCCGCCGGATGCAGACGGCCGCGGCATGGCTGTGTTCGTGCCATTCGTGCTGCCCGGAGAGCGCGTCGAAGGGGAGATCGCCCCCGGGAAGGCGGGGTTCGCGCGGGGATCGGTTTCGCAGCTGGTCGAGCGGTCGCCGGAGAGGGTGGAAGCGGCTTGTCCCTACTTTCAGCGGTGCGGTGGATGTCAGTACCAACACATTCCGTACGAACGGCAACTGGAGTACAAAGCTGGAATCGTGCGAGAGACACTACAGCGGATTGCGAAGATCGAGTTGAAGGCTGAGATCAAACTTCATCCTTCCCCGCCGTGGAACTATCGCAACCGCACGCGGCTGCGAGTGCAAACGGCGCCGGAGTTCGCACTGGGGTACTACCGCTTTGGTTCCCATGAGTTTCTGGCGGTGCGGGAGTGTCCCATCAGTTCGCCGCTGATCAACCGGGCGATGGCGAGGCTCCTCGAACTAAAAGGGTGCGAGTGTCCGGCAGCAGTGGAGGAGATTGAGCTGTTTGCCGATGCCAGCGATCAGAAGTTGCTGGCGTGGGCCTTCTGCGGGCGGGACGCTGACCGGGAAGCTCTCTTGCGCTGGGCGGAAACGCTTCGGCGGGAAGTACTGGCGATCACGGGGCTGGCTTTCTTCCCGTCGAGGCAGCGCTCGGAGGAGGAAGAATCTGCGGATTTGAAGCCGCTGGCGCAGTCCGGCGCATCGGAAGTTCTTTATCAAGTTAATGATACGGACTATCGGGTCAGCGCCGGGTCATTCTTCCAGGTGAATCGGCATCTGGTGAACGAACTGGATTCAACCGTAACAGGCAATGTTAGCGGGGATTTGGGTCTCGACCTCTACGCGGGAGTAGGGTTGTTCTCGGCCGCCTTGGCGCGGAGTTTTCATCACATATTTGCTGTAGAGGCGTCACAGATTTCCTATGCCGACCTCGTTCACAATAGCGCAGCGAACGTGAAGGCGGTCGGCATGCGCACCGAGGACTATCTTCGGAAGTGGCCGGCGCGAAAACGTCCTGACTTGGTCGTCCTGGACCCTCCCCGCGCTGGGCTGGGCAAGCGAGTGACCCGCTTGCTGGTGGAACTCGGAGCGCAGCGCCTCCGGTACGTATCGTGCGATCCGGCCACGCTGGCACGGGATCTCGCTCCCTTGCTGGCGGCCGGCTACCGCATCGAGGAGGCACACTTGTTCGATCTCTTCCCCCAGACGTTCCATATCGAATCGGTGATGCTGCTGGCGCGCTGACCGCTTTCACGTTCGTTTGCCTACTTTTTGCGACTGTCGTCCAGGACAAGCTTTTTAACAAATTGTCATCCTGAGCGAGCCGAGTGATTCGCAACGCGAATCATTCTGCGAAGTCGAAGGACCTATACCGCTGACACTACCGATACCACGGCAAGACGTTCTCTCAGTGCCGTCCTAGATTGCATGACCCGCGACCCCAAGCCCGGACGCCAGCCGCTGCTGTGGGCTGCGCTGGTTTTTTCTACAGGGCTTTGGGACGGTGCCCACGCGTGGCGCCCGGCGACGTGGTGGATCGTCGCCGTGCTCGCCTTTGCGCTGGCGGCGGTGTGGTTCTTGCGACGGCGCGCCTGGCTGGCTAAGGGGCTTTCGCTCGGAACGTGGTTCCTGCTGGGGGCTCTGTTAATTCAGATTCGCGGAGCGCCGGAAAGCGATCCTCGGATTCTAGAGCTGGCGGATGGCAGCGAGGTCACGATTACCGGGCACGTGGTGCGCGAGGGATATGCGCGCTCCGACGGACCCCGATCTTTTCGCCGCCTGATCGATTTGGAAACGGAGAATATTGAGAGCGCGGGCAAGAGCGCTGCGATTCGTAGTGGAGTGAGGCTGACGATCTCCGAAGTGGTCGAAGTAGAGGAGACGAATCCGAACCGAATCCCTCCCCTTTCCGCCGGCGGAGCCTACGGTACGCGGCTACGGGTTCGAGCCAAGCTTCATCCGGGGCGCAACTATCGAAACCCCGGTGCTTTCGACTATGAAGCCTATCTGCGGGACAACGGGATTGCAGTACTGGGGTCGGCGCGCGCACACGATGTCGACGAGCTGCCAGGCTTTGTCGGGAGCCGGATCGAGCGCTGGCGGACGCGCATCCACGCCAGCATCGTGACGAAAATTCATGAGCTGTGGCCGCCCCAGCAGGCGGCGCTGATGGACGCCATGGTCCTCGGTGAAGATGCGTTCCTTGAGGGCGGTACACGCACGGAATTTCAGCGCTCGGGCACTTACCACGTGCTCGTCGTGTCGGGAATGAACCTGAGCATTCTCGCGTTCGTCATTTTCTGGACTTTGCGCCAGTTTCATCTTGACCAGGCGCCGGCGAGCGTCGTCACGGTGGTGGTGTCGTTTGGGTATGCATTTGTAACCGGCGTCGGCCCGCCCGTATGGCGAGCTGCGCTGATGCTGGCGATTTATCTCGGAGCACGCTTCTTGTATCGCGAACGAAGCATGCTGAACGCGCTGGGCGCGGCGGCGCTGGGAGTTCTGATCTTCGATCCGCACGCCGTTTTTGGCGCCAGTTTCCAATTGACGTTTCTGTCGGTGCTGATCATCGCGGCGATCGGCATTCCGGTACTGGAGCGGACGACGCAGCCTTTCGCGCAAGGTTTGCGCCTGTTGCGATTCACGAGCTACGACTTGCACGTTCCGCCGGAAGTGGCGCAGTTCCGACTTGACTTGCGGCTGATCGCTGGACGGCTGCGGCGGTTCATCGGGGACCGCGCTTGCCTGATTCTTCCGGGCGGGCTCATGCGCATCACGCTGGCCGGCGGCGAACTGCTGTTCATCTCCGCGCTCATGCAAGCGGGGCTCGTATTGCCCATGGCGTACTACTTCCATCGGGCGACCACCATGGGGATGCCTGCCAACCTGGCAGTGGTTCCTCTGACTGAAGTGCTGATGCCGGCAGCGGTGGCAGCGGTTGGGCTGGGATATCTTTCATCGTTGATTGCACGACCAGCGGCGTGGCTTTCGGGCCTGGCGCTCAACCTCATTACGGGCACGGTGCACTGGGCGGGCGGCTTGCGGGTGGCTGATCTCCGGGTCGCCACTCCTCCCGACATCGTGATTGTGGTTGCATTGGCGGTGCTGGGGCTCTCGATGGTGGCAGTACGGC
>Ga0209180_10001412_pt1 | contig 11963 bp, 11 predicted proteins | sample CZO8metaG_3_FD_188355 | JGI IMG/M metagenome (GOLD analysis project Ga0209180, IMG submission 188355) | Vadose zone soil microbial communities from the Eel River Critical Zone Observatory, Northern California, USA - CZOApr15con2H2.8 metaG... | ecosystem: Environmental > Terrestrial > Soil >...
CTGGTCCTCAGAGACGGTGATTCTGCGTCCGGTTTGTTTCAGTTTACTTTGCCCGCAACAGGCCTGCCGTGAGGGACACACGTGGCATTCTTCTTTGCGAGCTGCGTATACGCGGATGGTGCGGCCGGGTTGGCGATCGAAGTAGCGAAACGGGAGGCGTCTGTTCTCCGGACAGATCATCTGATCTGAGTTGGCATCATGAGTGAAGAGTTCGGCGCGATAGACGCCTCCTCCTTTTGCTTTGGGTCGCTGCAAGCGACGCTCCCCGAAGCTCCCGAAGAATTCAATGTCTCTTGCATGCATGGCGATCACGCTCTTATGGTTCGTGAAACCTCCATCCGCGACCACTTGAGCAGGATACGAACCATACTGTTGTTGAAAACGATCCATCGCCAGAGGCAATTCCTGGGTATCGTTGGAGGCTTGACCGACAGCTACCCCCACCACCAGTCCCTGTGCTGCGTCAGTTGTGAATTGGATGTTGTAGCTCGGCGCAATCGCTCCGTCCCCATGACGCATAAAGCGAGCGTCAGGATCGGATATGGAAACGTGGGCCGGTTTGGCTTCGCTGTGTTTTTTGGCTTGCTCGAGGGTGCTCAGTGACTGCAGTGCGGACTGAAGTTTCGTTTCGCGCTCACGCTGGACGCGGTATCGAGCGGCCTCTTGGTGTTGGGATAGTGGATCGACGTTATCCGCATCCACGTTTGCCATGTGGCATTTGGCGAGATCAAGACTTTGCTGGAGATGCTTGCGGTCGAGAAAGCTACGTTTCGAAGCCCGCGCGAATCTTGGTGCCGTCTTGGGTAACACGTTCCAGGCCAACCAAGCCTTCAGAAAAGAGAACACCGAGCACTTGCTCCATCAAATTCTGCATTGCACTGCCGTGAGCCACCCGGAAATCACTCAGCGTGTGGTGATTCACTACCTCCATACCGGCCAGCCATTGAAGACCCGGCTCATGCTCCATCTCCCGGCTGATCTGCCGCGCGCTCGAAACACCGCGCGCATAGGAATAGATCCAAATCGACAATAGTAAGTGCGGGGAAATCGCAGATCGCCCGACGCTCCCCTCCACGGCTCGTTGCTCTTCGGAGAATTTACTGAGGTCCAGGCGACCCAGAAATATCCAAATCGCTCGCACCGGATGGTCCTCCGCGATGAGGCTTTCCACGTCTGTGGTTCTTAGGAATATCTGAGTCCGATCGATTTCGAGCTGTGGATCGGGGATGCCGCCGAGATCCGCACGAAGCGAGTACGCAAGCAGAAGACGGATCGCCAGGATGCGCAGCTGATTCTGCGATGGTTGATGGAAGATCGCTTTCCGCGGATCTGGGTGCCGAGTGGGGAGAATCGTGATCTGCGGCAACTGCTGTGGCATCGTCATCGCATGGTGCAGGCGCGCACGCGGATCATGAACCAGCTGCAAGCGGTGGCGTTGAACGAAGGTCTGCGCTGCAAGAAGAAGTTGTGGCGGGAAGCGGGGCGGGAGCAACTGGAGTCGTTCCGGTTAGCGCCGTGGGCGAACAGACGCCGGCACGATCTGCTGGCGTTGCTGGGCCGACTGACTCCGACACTTGCCGTGGAATTACGAGCCGTCAAAAAGTTCGGTTCGCACGCGGGCCAACTCGGAACAGCGATGGTGTGCAGTAAAACACCGAGTAATTGAGTGGGCAGCCCGCTCCTCTTCACGGAGGAGTTCGAAGTAGTAATCATGATCGAACTTGTGACCGAAGAGATGCATGGGTCGAACTGAGTTTCCGACCTGAATACTGATTAGGAAGCGAGCCTTGGTTGGATTTAGCCCAAATCACTTGAAGCGAAAACGCTGAGGTTCGATATTATCCGGAAAGCAATTTCGGCACTCTTGAAGCTCGGCGGTTGCGCGGCTTAGCCCGTCTCCACTGCTTTGTGCCGAAAAGAAACTCTTTCGACCCAGCCGGGGATGTTCATCGTGCCCTGCCCCATGGGCGGCGAAAGTGGCGTTGGAACGTCCGGCTTCAGAGGTGATCTTGCAACAGGCGAATTTGCCTCTTGATTGCTTCTGCCCTGTCGGTCTCTTCCTTAGCCAGCTGCAGCATTTCGTGTCGTTGTTCATCACCGGCCAAAGACGGCATTATCTCCAGAAGTCTCTGGGCATGCAATTCAATCATTGCAGCCTCAACCTCCAAAGCGGCGATTACGCGCTCAAGCTTTTCCTTCATGGGCCTTAGCGCCAGGCTTCTGTGCGAAAGGAATTCTGACCCGAATCCTGGCCTATAATCTTAGCTGTCGCGAGGTGTTTTATGGGCGAAGGCCTTTTCCAACCGATGCATCTGCTGGTGATCTTTTTCATCGCGCTGCTTGTTTTCGGTCCCAGAAAGCTGCCTGAACTCGGGAAAGCAATTGGTGAGGGCATTCGGGCGCTGAAAAAGGGCCTTAGGGAGACCTCAACCTCGAATACCGAGACAAAGCAATCCACGAGTACGGAACCAGGCACCTCGACTCAAAAACAATAAAGCCTTTAATTCTGGACCGAAAATTAAAGGTTTTGGAGGACGCGAAGACCGGAGGATACGCCTCTGGGGGTGCATGGCACCATCAGTGGATAAGCTTGGATGATCCCAACTTCCCACCTTGCTGCGGATTTAAGCTGAGAATCGTACGCAGACACTTGGAACAATACCGATCTCTGGATCGCAGCCTGCGAAGAAAGTTGTATCCGCACAACTCGCAGTATTTGGCATCCAGTATCAACGCGCCAAGCGGAACCCTGTGAGTTTCGTAATCGTGCAGTCCGTGCCAAGCGCGCGACTGGATCACTCGGACGTGGCGTTGGCGTAGCATTGCTTCACAGGCACGCATTCCGGCGACCCTAGTATATTCACTCTTGCGTGACTGTGCGCAGGTAATGAATTTTGGCCTACCAAAGGTGCTAGCGGAATCCTTTGATGCCACGGGCGTGCGAAAAGGAACGGTTTTCAACCAGTTTTCAACGGTGCGATCCCTCCCCACGTTGACTTGCGTAGAGCTAAGAGCCTAGCATTCTTCTTCCAGAAGGCCGGGGACCACTTAGCATGGTCGGCCACACTATTTCTCACTATCGTGTCCTCCGGAAGATTGGCGGAGGCGGTATGGGTGTGGTTTATGAGGCGGAAGACCTGAACCTCGGCCGTCACGTGGCGCTGAAGTTTCTTCCTGAAGAACTTGCCAAGGACCCTCAAGCCCTCGAACGTTTCCAGCGAGAAGCCCGCGCCGCCTCGGCGCTCGATCATCCTAACATCTGCACGGTCTATGATTTCGGACAGTATGAAGCCCAGCGTTACATTGCAATGCAGTACTTGGAAGGCCAGACCCTGAAGCAGAAAATAGCCGGCAAACTGCTGGACATCGAAACTGTTCTGGAATTGTGTACTCAGATTGCAGACGCTCTCGATGCCGCTCATAGCAAGGGTATTCATGCACACAAGCGCGTTTATCGGGACCAATCCGGAGTCACGTCGGAAGACAATGTTTTCTTCAAAAACAAGGGATATGCACCTGAGCCTTGGAAATCGGAACGTCTCTCACCTCAGATCAGCATCTAAACTGCTAAGGATGCGCGAGCCAGGGGTGAATTCTGTCACGTTATCACTTTGACGATCAAATTCAGGAAAACACGCGTGTGGCATTGCAGCTAAAGCGGCTCATCCGCGTTTCCGTTGCGGGTGGCGTGGCTTTATTCTTTGCCTTCACACTATCCTGCGGGGGCGTCAATTTTGGCGACGTGCAGCCGAAGGATCTTTGCGAATGCGTACCTTTGGAGCCGGACGCTGCCGATTTTCGCCACTTCCAAAAGCATGTGCCAATTCCGAATATGGCGCCAACCGAGACTACGGTTGACACTATCCTCAGTTGGCCGCAGGATGCCATCGTTCTTCCGGACGCACCTCGAACGGGACGCGAACTACTGGTGTTCCATGTTGCGCAGGCATTTCTACAGAACGTGTCCGTTAACGGCGAAGACTGTGACGTTGACCTTGAGGTTTCTCAAACGGCAGATAGAAAGGCTCCCAGAGTGATCGTGGAGACGCCGGTTGATAGCGAGTATTGCAGCGCGCGAAAGACTATTCAATCGCAATTAGCACAACATGGATTTCGTCTTGACGCACAGCATGGTGGAGAACTGCCACAAGCTTTGCCGGCGGAGATCGTGGGAATGGCATTCGAGGACTTCGAGCACAATCGCGGATCCGCGCAGGTTGCAACGTTATGGGAACTCCACCCCGCAACTGTGAATCTGCTCCCGTAAGCCGTCCGGGATCGTGAAGCAGGGCAAGCAAGATCATTTGAGGACACCTCGTGGCCCAGCGTCAGGGCTTGAAGAAGGAACATCCAATGGTGCGGGTGAAATTGCGAGTCACGCCGTTATCGGGGTTGTAGAGCAGAATTCTCATAGCGCGTTCTCCATTTTCGAAGGGCATCTTTTGGTGCGTATTTAACATGACAAACCGCTTTCAGCATGATGCGGTTCACTGCGACGGCGCCCCGAAGTCCACTGCCTGCACAGCAAAACTATTGGGATCTAGACTGATTAATTCCGCCGGTGCAAAATGTTGACGAACCGACCGATGTTTGCAAAGTTCATCTCCCCAGGACGTAGCTCGATGCTGGCACCGAAAGTATGCGTGGACACATCCGCAACGGGAATGAAGGAAAAGCCAGAATCAACGTTTTGCGCTGCGTGGTGTCGGACCACATAGCCGCCAATCAGGTACCCGAAGACACTACCTACAAGTGCATCCGAGGGGAAATGTTTTCCCGAGGTCACTCGGGACACGCTTATCGCGGTAGCAAAAGCGTAGACAGCAATCTGGGTTGGCTTGTTTGGATATTCGGACGCTATTACTCTTGCGAGCGCCCAGCTTCCAATTGCGTGGCCCGACGGGAAGCTATCCGAGAATGTGCGCGTACCGTGTGCCCAGAATCCGCCGGTACCATTTCCTTCATCTGGTCGCTCTCGGTTAGTTGCAAGTTTTAGCGCCTCTGCGACAAGGCTGGCGTCGATGACAGCTTCTGCTGCCAAACGCCCCGTTTCCGCAAGATGGTCATTATGTCTTAATCGACCAACAAAGTAGAGAGCGCCGCTTTCTGCAAGCGTTGCATAGGTAGAACCACACAACGAGATGTTATTGCTCGTATCAATTCTGCTCCGATCGATGCCCAGTTCCTGCTGCGCTTTCACATCGTAGTGGATGGCAAGAGCCGTCGCTCCCGCGAACGGCACCAACCAAAATGCATCCCTGGATTGAATACGAAGCGGACTGGTCCAGATCCCCGCTTGATCTTGAGCTACGTCCTTTAAGCATCGTACAAGGTGCGCAGGACCGCAGACTGCGGCGTTTGGGGGCGATTGCTGTGGATCGCCCGAGGCCTGGTCGCGCGGGATGGGCGCACCCGAGACCGGTTGTACCTCTTGGGTCTGTTCACTGACCGGCTCGGTCGTCTGAGCATACGCCGGGTGTGAACCGCAAGTTACCGCGGCGCAGATTAGCAGGGAATGCGCAAAACACCAAGAAGCGTTTGTAATTCGACCAATAGTCAGAGGTTACATCTGCGAACGAAAAGGTGGCAAACCTCTCTCCCCGATCAATCTTTTCAAGCGCTTGGAATGCGCTTCAGGTTTTCGTCTACAGCGCCGTAGCCCTATTTTGAGAACGGTTTAGATCCTCGGAGTTCTCCTCCTCGCTCAGACAGCGACACCTAGATTGATTGTCCACCAAACTCATCGTTTCAAAGACGGGCAACGGCCGCCGCCACCCGCAAGTAGTCTGGAAAAGCTTTTAATGCCTTGGGTGCTCGTACTGAAGGCTGTTTTCTTTTGCATCACGCTTCTGCAGCGGTGCGCCGTTTCGATGAACGCGAAAAGCCGCCAAATGGCGGCCAGACACAGCAGGCTGAAATCCAAATCACTAGGGAGTAAATCCGATGGGCTTGCGTTCCGTCTCTTCAGGCGGTTCCGTGAGTTGCTGAATGACCTCGAAAATCGCTTTGAACTCAGCGTTGTATTTCTTCTCCATCTCTGCTAGTTTTCGTGCCAATTCCTGGTGGGTCGCCAACAGTTCGCGAAGCCTGACAAACGCTCTCACAATCTGGATGCTTGCTTGAATAGCCTTCTCGCTATTGAGAACGCTAGCCAGCATCAGCGCCCCGTGTTCCGTAAATACATATGGCTGATAACGGCGACCGCCGCGGCCATGTTTTGAGGTCGCAAATTGCGACCTCAAACGATCCGATTCTTCTTGGTTCAATCGGAACATAAAATCGGTGGGAAATCGGTCGATATTTCGTTTCACCTGCTCATTCAGGCGTTTTGTTGTCACGCCGTATAGCTCAGCGAGATCGCTGTCCAGCATCACCTTGTGAGTCCGGATAAAGTAAATTCGCCGCTCGATAATCTCCAGCGGAATGAGTCCGTGTTGTGTTGCTGGTCGTGATTTCGACATCAACTCCAGCGTAACCGATTCGGAAAATTCGTCAATGCACTCGTGCTGCAGAGGGCCGTTGCCTCATTTTGACCAGCCCGAACCACGGACACCACCCCCTCGACACTGGCCGTCCCAGGATCATGGTGTTTGAGAGTTCGAATCTCTCTGCTGGCACCAGATTTTTCTTGATCGATAGTGCTTGGTTGCGGGGTCTGCAACCATCCGACTTTTTTGCTCTTCGTCCTCGCGACTTAATCCGGAAACAGGCGTGGCTTTTTTAGCAGTGTGCTCGGGTAAGACCATTGCACCCGAGTGCGGATGCGATTTGGGCTTGAGAGGAGCATAGACAGGCTGTGCCGCGCATGGACATGACCTTCTGATACATGCCGACCCTCGCTGTCCCCGCCTAGCATGAGAGTCGAGAAAGTCCAAAATCTCCAGAAGTTGGAGCGTGCTATGACTGGGTATTTCAGGCGGAAGCTTGCGATGTCGTTCCTAATGATCCTGGCCACATCGATGGCAATGGCGGAAGTGTACGCCCGTATTCCGGCGGGGACAGCGGTGCAGGTGCGAATCGTTGAGAAACTCAGCAGCGAGACGGCGAACGTGGGACAGGTATTTCACGGGACCCTGGCGGCTCCGGTGGTGGCGAACGGAAGAATGTTGTTCCCGAAAGGAGCCCAGGTTACGGGCGAAGTGGTGAACGTGGAACGTTCGGGACGGCTGAGCACTCCCGGCGAGTTGCACCTGAGTTTACGGACGATTCGGTCTGGCGCACGCAGCTATGCCGTGGCCGTTCTTCCCATCGTAATCAAAGGCGAGTCGCATACCAAGTCGAACGTCACCAAAATCGGGAGTGGTACGGCAGTGGGCGCGCTCATTGGAGCCATCGCGGGCGGCGGGAAGGGGGCAGCCATCGGCGCGGGAGTGGGCGCAGCGGCGGGAACAGGAGCAGCCGCGGCTACTGGCAAGAAGCCCGCACAAGTGGAATCGGAGGCAGTGCTGGCGTGGGAAGCACAGAGCACTCCGACAGGCGCAGCGCCACAGCGGCAAGAACAGCGGCAATCCCGCGGCGACTACGCTGAAGAGCGGGAGCGGATGAAGCAGCATTCCTACGATGAAGATGAAGACTACGATGGCCGCGGGCCCGCCGGATTTTCGACTCGCGAACGGCAAATCATTAGCGATTGTTACGTCAATGACCGCGCGGGCTTGCCGCCGGGACTTGCGAAGAAAGATCGGCTGCCTCCGGGTCTCGAGCGTCAACTACAGCGCAACGGAACGCTGCCGCCGGGATTGCAGAAGCGGGTGCAGCCATTGCCGGATCAATGCACAACTCGTTTGCCGCGATTGCCGAGGGACTGGGCGCGAGTGGTGCTGAGCGGGAGAATCATTCTGCTGGACTCACGTCAGAGAATTGTGGACTTGTTTTGGCTGCAAAGGGATTAGGCGTTCGTCTTAGGTTGACGTGGTAGAAGTCTGGCGATGGGGTGGAGCTATACTCCGCAAAGCCGCGCACACGGGCCGTCCTTTCCCATCCTGCGGCCCGCAAAATCCGAGACCCATATCTCACAAAAGATCCGCGATTCAGCCGCTCAGAATTCGCGTGACCTGCCTTCTCGGCAGTGGGCGGTTTTGAAAATTAACAGTCCAAGGCGTAGGCTTTTCTCCGGTCAGGAGGGGCGACACCTCCCGACGAAGCGGGAGTGTGCGCGATGGAAGCTGAGGCACCACAAAACCTACGCGAGAAAATCAGACTATTCGCCGACGATCCATTTACGTGGGGAGGCATCGGCATGATTGTCGGGGCCGTTGCCGTAGGTCTTTCGTTGAAAGCCATGTTTATCCTCGGTTTTGTGCCGATCGGCGTTGCGGTGCTCAGGCGCGGATTTTTCTCTAAGTCCAGGTTTTCATTCAAGGTGTTATGGACCATCGTCATTTTGGCGTTGATCGGCGGTTTACTTATCATCGTTTTCAAGATCGTACCAAAGCCCAAAGAACCAGCTTCTGTTGAGGACATTGCAGTCGCAGTTAAGAAAAAGCTGACAGAGAGTGTGCAATCTGTTGGGGAAACGCCTGCATCAAAAGGAACCGAGAAACCACAACCACCCTTGATCGCGGCAAACAAGCCAAAAGGGCGACCCAAGCCCAAACCGGAACAATCATCTGAGCCTGCGCCAAATGTTGGGACTGCTCCAGCATTGCAAGCACATTTGACCGTTACTCAATCACAAAAGATATTCCACTAGGTCCGACGCGCCCGTTGAAAGCGAAGTGGTTGTGCAGACAGATAAAACTTTTCCGAGCCTAAAGCTTGTCATGCAGTGCAATAAACCATTGGTTGATGCAATCCCAACAATCGGAGGAGCTGCTGGGACCGTACAAATGATGGTGAGTTCAGGAATTCTAAATGAACACCCGAACGTGTTCGTCTATTCTTACGGTTCCTCGACTCCGGCCTTTGGCCCATCCAATCCATTGATAATTGACGTATGGTCGAAGGAGCCAGTCAAATGCGACCAAGTAGCAACGCTCTAGGCAGTGGCAACCACCACTCACCTTTGCGACGAACCCTGCATGCGTTGTCTAAGGATCATGGCGTTCCCCTCACTCGCCAAGAATCCTTATGCCTTGTAGGGCACTGATCGCCTTCCTTTGCACACTTCCTAGAACCCCCTTTTTTGTTGGCAACTTCCGAGTAGCCAACGAATCGTCAGATTCGTTGCGCACCATGAACGGCAAATCCGGGTTGGCACTGTACGAGTTTGCCGTTATACGGGAACGTGGCGCGGCTTGTTCCTTCCCCCGTGCAAATGGCATATTGCAATTTCGTTGATTGACTTCGGGCTCTGGGCGCTCCTAACATGTCTTCCCGAGGGTGGAACCCTCTCCACTTGCTTGGCCAGATCATCTCGCACTATCGCGTCGTCGAGAAGTTAGGCGGCGGAGGGAGGGTATTGTCTACAAAGCCGAAGACACGGAGCTCGGCCGCTCCGTCGCCTTGAAGTTCCTGCCCGAGGAAGTCACGCAAGACCCCCAAGTGCTGGAGCGATTTCGCCGTGAAGCGCGGGCTGCGTCAGCGCTGAACCATCCCAATATTTGCACAATCTACGAGATTGCCAAGCGCGAAGGGCGTCCATTCATAGTGATGGAGTTCCTGGATGGCGTAACGCTCAAGCACTTAATCGCGGGCCGGGCGATGGAGCTGGAGACGCTGCTGACGGTGGCGATGGAGGTCGCGGACGCACTGGACGCCGCGCATGCGGCAGGCATTATTCATCGCGACATCAAGCCCGCGAACATATTCGTCACGAAGCGTGGGCATGCCAAGATCCTGGACTTTGGGCTGGCCAAGGTAACGCCGACCAGCGGCAATCGCGCTGCCCCTGTAGGTTCGCTTGAGCCAACCCTCGTCAGTTCGGAACACCTGACCAGTCCTGGCACGGCGCTGGGCACGGTTGCTTACATGTCACCCGAACAGGCGAGAGGGAAAGAACTCGATACGCGCACCGACCTTTTCTCCTTCGGTGCGGTGCTTTACGAAATGGCTACGGGTACAGTTCCGTTCCGCGGAGACACCTCAGCCGTCATCTTCGAGGCCATCCTCGGCCGCGGGCCCACGGCTCCCGCGAGGCTCAACCCCGATCTGCCCGCCGAACTCGAACGCATTATAGGTAAGACGCTGGAGAAAGACCGCAACCTGCGTTACCAGAGCGCCGCTGATCTGCGCACCGACCTGGCGCGGCTGAAGCGCGATACCGATTCGAGTCGCTCCGCCGCGGTAAGCGCCGCTCCTGCTGATGACTTCCAGAAGTCGGGGCCGCATGCACAAACCGAATCCATCTCAGACAGCGTTCTGGCTGTCAGCCTGGTGAAGCGTCACAAGAAAGGATTGGTGATTGGATTGGCGGCAGTCGGCCTGCTGCTTATGGCGGCCGGCTATGGTTTCTACCATCACAATACGGGTTCGGCGGGCCGCGGATTGATTGACTCGGTCGCAGTATTACCGTTTGCCAATGTGGGTGGCGATCCGGATACCGAATACCTCAGCGATGGCATTACCGAAAGTCTCATCAACACACTCTCTCACGTTTCCAAGCTGCGGGTGGTGCCGCGGAGCACAGTATTTCGATACAAAGGTCAAAACAGTCCGCCGGAGAAGATCGGAAGAGAACTGAACGTTCGAGGTGTGGTAACTGGAAGGGTGACGCGCCGTGGCGACACATTTGTCATCGGCGCGGAACTCATCGATGTCTCGCGGGAATCGCAGTTGTGGGGTGACCAATATTCGGAAAAACTGGCAGCCATCCTCGGCATGCAGGAAGAAATCTCGAAGGCGATCTCCGACAACCTGCGAATCCAACTGAGCGGTCAAGAACAAGAGCAACTGGCCAAACGCGATACCGAAAATGGCGAGGCCTACCAGCTTTATCTCCGAGGACGTTACTACTGGAACAAGCGCACCAACGAAGCCGTGAAAAAAGGTCTGGAGTACTTTCAGCAGGCGGTCGATAAGGATCCAGGCTACGCTTTGGCCTATGCGGGTGTGGCGGATTCTTATGCCGTGGGAGATGGGTCTTACCTTGGCCTGACATCGCAGGAGGCTCGCCCCAAGGCGAAAGCAGCCGCCATGAAAGCACTGGAAATCGACAGCTCATTGGCTGAAGCTCACACCACGCTGGCCGACACTTATCAGTATTACGATTGGGATTTCCCGAAGGCCGAAGAGGAATACCGCAAAGCAATCGCCGCGAACCCCAATTACCCCACCGCCCATCAGTGGTACAGCGAGTTTCTAACGGAGATGGGACGGAACGAGGAAGCCATTTCGGAGGCGAAGCGTGCTATGGAACTTGACCCGCTGTCTGTGGCTATCAACTTCCAAATGGGGGATGCGGCTTTCCGCGCTGGAAGAGTGGACGAGGCGATAGAGCAATTGAAGAAAGCTGTGCAAATGGATCCGAACGTTCTGGCACTGCACTGGACCTTGGCACAAGCCTATGCGCAAAAGAAGATGTACTCGGAATCCGTAGCCGAGTCGGAAATCGGAATGAAGCTCCGAGGCGATGGGGCACGGGCCACGGCATTAGAAGAGGCTTATAAATCCTCGGGCTATCAAGGCTTCCTGCGGGCGTCGCTCGAGCGTGACTTGCGGGGAGGACCCGAAGAGCGTCCGGCGTACGGGATTGCAATACGTTACGCGAGACTGGGGAACAAAGATGAGGCCCTGAAGTGGCTCGAGAAAACCTATGCGCAGCACACTGGCAACATGCTTTTCGTGAAGAGTGAGCCAGCTTTCGATTCCTTGCACTCGGACCCTCGCTTCCAGTCTCTCTTGCGGCGGATGAAGTTTCCTGAGTGAGCGGATCCAGAGTCACAACCTCAAGTACACGGCATGGCAGGAACACCTTCACTGGATCATGGCGTTTGGTGGATAAGCAGTTTGTTTTACCGCCGGCCAGTCAAATTCCTACTATGCAGTCCCCATTGAATGGATCGCCCCACAAATTAACTAATGGG
>Ga0209180_10001413_pt1 | contig 11959 bp, 14 predicted proteins | sample CZO8metaG_3_FD_188355 | JGI IMG/M metagenome (GOLD analysis project Ga0209180, IMG submission 188355) | Vadose zone soil microbial communities from the Eel River Critical Zone Observatory, Northern California, USA - CZOApr15con2H2.8 metaG... | ecosystem: Environmental > Terrestrial > Soil >...
CTGGACTCCTCTGCGTGTGACCGGGGTGGGAGACTGGCTTCCCCACCCCGCAGGTAGCTTCACCCACGTTCATCTTGCTGCTTCCTTTCCCGTTTGCGCCTCTTGACATAGAGGGTCTTTCTAAACAGGAGTGCTGGTGTAAAACAACGTCAGTATATCACAATATAATTGCTTCCTAAAAAACCGGCTCGCCTGCGTTTTAATGACGGGACCTTGCAACAGTAGGGCGGGGGAAATATAATTACTTATATTGTTCTGCCGCTGCAAGGTCCCTTTTTACGCTTCAGCCTACCGCAATCAGGGCCATCGAGTTATAACTACTCCAAAAAAGTTATGCAGCCGCTTATTTTTCGTTAGTTGGAGACTGTATGCTGCGCAATCGGACGCTGCTGGCCGTATCACTTGCTGTCTGCGCCGCTTTTACGGGGATTGGCATGGTAGTACCCGTGCGCGTGCTGTACGCGGAGTCGCGAGGAGCTTCTTTAGCTATTATCGGCGCTATGGCATCGTCCTACCTCATCTCAAACTTCCTGTTCCAGTATCCGAGTGGCTGGCTGGCTGATCGCTGGGGGCGCAAGCCGATGATGATGCTCAGCCTCTTTTTCCAGGCAGCGCTCTCGGCAGTCTACCTGCTGATCAGCGACCCACTCATGTTTGTGTTCCTGCGCTTCGCGGAGGGGGCAGCGGCGGCAGTTTTCCTCCCCTCGGCCCGTGCGCTCATCAACGATGCCATCCCCGCTAAGAACCGGGGCGAGGCCTTTGGTATTTTCAGCGCCTTCTTCAATACCGGTTTCCTGCTGGGTCCTGCCTTTGGCGGCCTGCTTGCCTCGACTGGCTATGCCAGCGCTTTCATCGGCGCGGTGCTTTTCAGGCTGGTTGCCATCGTGATTGTCGCCATCATGATCCGTGTCAAAGTCCAGGCGAGCCAGGAAGCACAGGAAGAAGTAAAACCTCTATCCCTGCGCACGCTCTTCAGGCTTCCCTTACTGGGTGCCTACATCCTGGGCTTTGGCGACTACCTGTTCCTCGGCTTCGATATTACGCTCACAGCTCTCTGGCTGCACGATCACCTGGGAGCATCTGTAGCAGTTATCGGGTTGGCTTACGTTGCCTTTGCCATCCCCAGCATCATCACCTCGCCGTTTGGCGGAAGAGTCGCTGATCGCAGGCGTCGTTCAACAATGATCCTTATATTTGGCCTGGCGCAGGTACCCATCTACATGATCTACGGGTTGGCGAATTCAGTGCTCATCATTATTATTTTCTTCGCCATCCACGGGGTGGTCTATTCATTTATGCAGCCTGCCGTCGATGCACATGTCGCCAGTTCAACCATACCCGGTGCGCGAGCGAGAATCCAGGGCTTGTATTCCGCTGCCGGGCTAATCGGCGGCTTCGCCGGCGCAAATGGCTGTAGCTTTCTCTATGGCTTGAACTTCCGCCTGCCCCTTTTCGCCATAGGCGTAGCTTTCGGCATCTGCGTAATCGTGGGTGGTACTCTCGTACGTATCTCCGAGTCTCACAAACTGATATCGTCCAGACCTGCTGCAAGCAATGACCAATGGACCGGCGAACAAGAGGTTTTCACCACCCTTCCCGAATAACCAAATGTAGTTCACACTTGACAGCAGTTTTTCAATATACTAAAATCCGTATATTCAGAAGTAATACTATGGAGAAACAGCGCGATTTAATTGAAGAAGGTAAGCAAGCATACCAGGAATGGCGAGATAGCCTATGGGCTAATCCTGAGTACAGAGCGATCTACGAACAAGAGGCTGCTAAAAAGGAACTCTGGTTGCAGCTTGTTGAGGCACGCCAAAAAGCAGGCCTCACGCAGGCCGAGCTAGCCAGGCGGCTGGGCGTTTCCCAGGCACAGGTAGCACGCATGGAAAAACGCGGCTATGATGCATATACCCTCAATAGCCTGCGCCGGTATGTACAGGCACTGGGTGAAGGATTTTCGCTTGATATTGCTGTGCGACAGAGTGAACCTGAGCCTGTCACTCCCGTGATAGCCGAACAAAAAAACTCCTATATGATTGACAACTGAGTGACGGCCAGGAAGCGAAAAAGAAACGCTTCCTGGCCGTCTACTCGCAGTTGCAATCAACTCATCAGGTCACCGGCAAAAGCTTACCGCTTTTCACATCGTAGATAAAGCCGCTGATGTCGATGCTCTTGGGAATAAACGAAGAATTCCTGAGCAAGTTAACATCATCGCGCACAGATTGTTCCAGGTCGCTGAATGGCAGGAAGTCGATGTTTCCCGCGTCGGCGTTGAGGTCTTGCCTCAGTTTCGAGCGCAACTGCTCATTGCTAAAGGTGAGCATACCACAGTCCGTATGGTGGATGATCACAATATGTGTTGTTCCGAGCAACTGCTCGGAGATGATGAGCGAGCGGAGCGCATCGGCAGCCCTACCGCCAGCGTTGCGAATGACATGCGCATCGCCCTCCTCAAGCCCGAGGGCGCGTGCCGGGTCAATACGCGCATCCATGCAGGCCAATACGGCAACCTTGCGGGCAGGAGGCATAGCTAGATCGCCTTTTTGAAACGTAGAAGCATAGGCTTCGTTTGACTTGAGAAACTCATGTACAACGGTCAATGTCTTTCTCCTTTTCTTAATGAGACTAAACACAAGACTTGGCTGCCTTGCGCAACTCTGTTCCTGCCGGTGGAGTAGAGGGCGTATAGGCAGTAGTATCGATGTCGAGGTGCCTGACAAGGGCACTCCATTACAAACAATACCAGGTGCATTTCATCTTCCACATTATTACATGCATTCCAAAATGTTATGAATAAAGGAGCAAGCCCTACCTCGTATTCATCAACGCTGTCAATAGTACAGTCAACTGTGCTACAATTGACATATTGAGAGTCCCAAACCTGCATCTAGCGTGGAGTGTTATCACCAAAGGAGGTCACCTTGGATTTTTCTCTCAGCGACGAACAGAAGATGATTCAGCAGACCGTAAAGCGTTTTGTTGACCGTGAACTGATGCCTCTGGAAAATGAGGTGCTACAGAACGAAGGAAAATATCCGCATGGCGTTGAACCATCGCTTTATCACTCTTTACAAATGAAGGCCAAAGAGATGGGCTTCTGGGGCATCAATACTCCAGAGGAGTATGGCGGCGCGAACCTTGGTGCAGTGATGACGGCGCTGATCTACATGGAATTGGGCCACACGCTGGTGCCATTTAGCTTTGGCGGAAGCGCCGATAACATTCTCTACTCTGGCAACGAGCAGCAAAAGGAAGAATACCTGATTCCCACGATAAGTGGGGAACGCAAGTCATGCTTCGCGTTAACCGAGCCAGGGGCTGGTTCCGATCCATCCGCCATTCGCACGAGCGCTGTTAAAGATGGTAAACACTGGGTCATCAACGGGCAGAAGGTATTTATCACAGGTGGTAACGAGGCCGACTTTACGATGGTATTCGCGGTCACGGATCGCAACAAGCCGCCACAGAACGGCGGCGTGACCTGCTTCCTGGTGGATCGCTCGATGGGCTGGACCTCGCGCCCCGTACCCACGATGGGCGGGTGGTCGCCCGCAGAACTCTTCTTCGAAGATGTGCGTGTACCGGAAGATCATATACTGGGAGAGGTCGGCGGTGGCTTCAAGCTGGGTATGCAGTGGATCGGGCAGGGACGCTGGATTATTGCCTCGCACTGTGTTGGCACGGCTGAGCGTTTGCTGCAAATGGCAGTAGACTTTTCCAAGCAGCGTGTGACCTTCGGCCAGCCGATCGCCGATCGCCAGGCTATCCAGTGGATGATTGCCGATTCCGCGGTAGAGATTCATGCGACGAAATGGCTGGCGCTGCACGCCGCGTGGAAAGTTGACCAGGGGCTGGATAACCGCCACGAGGCAAGCATGGCGAAACTGTACGGCTCGAACATGGCCAATCGCGTCGTTGACCGCGTGTTGCAGATTCACGGCGGCATGGGCTATACCCGCGAGATGCCGCTTGAACGCTGGTACCGCGACCTGCGTGTAACGCGCATCTACGAAGGCACCGATGAGATCCAGCATTTCATAATCGCCCGCGACCTGCTCAAGGGCTACGTGAAGATAGGCGCCTGGGAGTAGGGTTTGGTGTTCGTCATTGCAGACCAATGTAAACCAAAGTAAATGGTATTGACTGTCATCTGAGCGTCTACAAAAATGACACCCAAGGAACCTTTTGATATGACCTTGGGTGTCTTCGTTTAACACGATTTTAATTGATTTTTCAAAACATGATTAGCGATAGGTCGTGGAGGACGGTACAGTGAAATTAGTCAATAGCTGCTCATAATATATGATCTCATATACCACTGGAACTGTTTGCTGAGGCTCATGGTATTGGAGCATTTCTTGCACAGGATTAGGCAACGGTTCATGAACTTCGTAGACAGGTGAATCTGTCTTAAAAATGATCTGTCCAAAGGGTACTACCTGCAAATTTATGTTGATTGACATGATTACCCCCTTTCCTTCTCATTATAGCATTACATTATGCCATATTACTTAGTTTCTCTATCCATTTAGCGTCATAAATCCTTCCCTCAATGCCAATTACTGGTGACTGACGAGTTATTTCCTGTTGTACTATTTGCGGGATTCCTTGAGCAATTTGGTTGAGCATTTGTTGCAAGAGTTGTTGGACGTTTGCAGGTAATTGGGCTGGATCGAATCCAGGCGGTAGGTTTAGCGGCAAGCTGATATTAATTTGAGGATTGGAGGGAATTTGTCTCTTGCGTTGGAAAACAGCATTAGCCTCAAAAATGTGCTGTTTTTGGGTACTCTCAATTATGGCTAATGAAACACGTTCTTTGACTTGTTCCGCATTCCGCTGTTCTAATAACTCCTCTGGATCAAGGGGGTCGTTAAGATGCAGTAGGTTCTCGTATTCTGTGTAGAGTTTCCAAATAAGTTTCTCAAGTTCGTCATTGGGCATTTCTACCGGTAAACCAACTTCAGCCGCCTCGGTTCTTCCGATTGCATGCCCGTGAGAGTACATTTTCTCTGTGAGTGCGTCAACAATCGTTCCTATTTTACTTTCTTCCATTTTTTGATTGTGTGAAGTAAGTAGCTTTCTTGCAACCAGCCTGATATGAGAATATTGTCGATTAACCCTTCCCAATGTCAAAGGAGTCAAATGATCTGCTAATTGTGACATAACTTGAGCAAGAGCGGCCTGATCGCTAATGTTTACTTTCTCTCTCATAAATGAGATGTATGAGAACATATCTTCTACGCTAATCTCAGTCGGTGGTACCGCTGCCTCACCGACTATTGATCTTACAAGGGTGGGATCAATCGGGCCTAATTCAGCTTTCTTACCCATAACGATTTGATCGGCTCCCATAGAAATCATGGTAGTAGCACTATAAGCTTTATATGGAATCAAGACACAAAACTCATCGCAAAACTCACGAATCATGCTCACTATTCTCCAAGGAACACTGACATCTCCTCCGCGACTATAGAGAAATAGGTCAATTCTTCCTTTTTTGGGCGTAATCTCTGCTAATGCTAGGAGATGATCATACAAAGGACGCACTGCGTCTTCGGCGATTGCAGCTTGTGTTGGCTGTCGATCACCCGTAAAATATACAAGAACGTTAGAACCTCTTAACTCTTGAATCCTTTTCAAGAGTTCTAATCGGCTTTCTCTGCTCACTATCTACCTTCTTTTCCAGTATCATCTAAAATTAGTGTCTACCTGTAAATGACATATCCGCACTGTATTTTAACACTGGGGTAGGTCATTTTTTCAAATAACGGCGGGCTATATAGGCCATTTGTCCTATCACATAGAGTTAACGAGGCATTGCTAACTGTCGCTGTGGTTACGGGCATGAGATGCGGTGAGCTGCTTGGTTCACACTGGCACGATATCGATTTTAACGAGGGTTGCCTCTATGTTCGACGTTCTCTAAACCGCATAGGAAAGTTTGGCGTTGTAGAGTCAGAGCCGAAAACAAGGCGCAGTAGGCGCAAGATCATATTACCAGCTTTTGTGATTGATGCGCTAAAACGACATCAAGAGCAACAACAAGCCATGCGCGAAAAAGTCGGTACATAATGGAGAAATAAAGACATTGTGTTCTGTAACATGCACAGCGACTGCCTGTCAACCACGAACCTGCAAATTGCTTTTAAGCGGCTGCTCCAAAGTGCCGAGTTACCTTACTCCCAAACCAGATCAAGAAACATAATGGCTTCAAGGCGATAAAAATGCCCTGGGTGTCTTGTCATTTTAGAGACTGGTAAAAAGTTGACTTACTTTACAACTAAATCCTGGTAAGAGTGGAGATTGTAGTACGTCGGTTTCCTCAAGTGTCTTTTCGAGTGTTAACACTGCGTCTTCTCTTCGATAGATTTCAAGGGTTCGCCCTTGCCAATTTACAACCCAATATTCTTTAACATTACGGCGTGAGTACAGTTTCACCTTGACTTCTCGATCTCGCCGTTCATTTTCTGCGCCTGGTGAAAGCACTTCAACCACCAACTCAGGCGCGTTGTGTAGTTTTCCATCTTTGTACAATGCGGTTTTTAACCGCTCCTGGCTAATCCAAATTACATCAGGTATAACGTTAGTATCGTCAGCAAAAATGATCCCTGGTGTAAGATTGACAAAGCCAGCTTGCGATTGTTCGTTCCAAATTTGAAGGAGAAAGCCTAATCGGAAGCCAACTAACTGATGCTGCCAATCTGGTTGTTTTGCCGGGTACAATTCTCCATCAATAATTTCGTATCGACTACTGTCGTCCGGTAATAGTTCTAGATCGCGTGAGGTCCAGTGCAGTGTCCTCATGGTTCTTTCTCAGCTTCTTTTCAGTTATGAACAGGCATTGTACACATTCTAACATATCCATAAGAGACTCCCAAGTCTTTGTATCAAGCAAGCTTTATATGCATAATGCGCACACAAAGACGGCGCGTGCGACCAGAGTTATATAGGATGATTGTGTTCACTCCTTTTCAGCCTCGTATGACGCCGCTGCTCGGAAGTGCAGAAGTGCATAAGGCGCTCGACAAGTGCACGCTGTTCAGGTATACTAGGGGCAAAGGAGTCCGCTGTCCGGAGATGTGCAAGCAGGAAGCCACGTCACGGAGAAAAGCAAGGAAGGAACACCAGGCCATGCCTATTCCACCTGAACCCAAACGCGAGCACCCGAGCACCTATTTTGTGCAGGATCGCTCCAATCAAGAGGAACTGGAGCGTTTACAGATCCAGGATCACCTGTACACCGCAGGCATGGGGGGCGTGTTACCAGAGCAGCCGGATCCGACCGCCTTCCCGCGCGTGCTTGATGTGGGCTGCGGGACCGGCGGCTGGCTGATTGAACTGGCGCAAACCACGCCGACCTGCAAGGTGCTAGTGGGAGTGGACGTGAGCTTCACCTTCGTCGAATATGCACGCGCCCAGGCCGAAGCCGCGCAGGTCAGCGACCGCGTGGCGTTTCACGCGATGGATGCGCTGCGCATGCTCGAATTTCCCACCAGGTCCTTCGACCTGGTCAATCATCGCCTTGCATCAAGCTGGCTGCGCACCTGGGACTGGCCGAAACTCCTGCACGAGTACCAGCGCGTGTGCCGCCCAGAGGGAGTGGTGCGCATCACTGAATACGAGGGGATGGTAGTGAGTAACAGTCCAGCCTTCTCGCGCCTCTCTGACCTTCTCCTACAGGCATTCCACCAGGCAGGACACTCCTTTAGCCCAACCAATTATGGCATGACCGGTGAACTGGCACACCTGTTGCACCAGCATGGTCTGCAACAGGTACACACGCGAACCTCTTCCCTGGAATACCACGCGGGGACTCTCGAAGGGCAAAGCTTTTTTGAGAATATGAAACTCTTCTTTCGGACGATCTTGCCTTTCTTGCGCAAGTGGACCCGTGTGCCTGATGACTACGAGGACATCTATCAACAGATGCTCAGCGAGATGCAGCAGCCGGACTTCGTGGCAACATGGGGCCTGCTGACCGCCTGGGGGAATGCGCCGTTATCAAAACGTCAGCCAGGAGGCGACCGTCCGAGCTAATTGTAGAAAGGTGGGTTTCCTATGCCAACTCAGGAAGAGAGACTTTCTGCATTAGAAAAATTTCAGAAAGTAGCCGCAGCACATATCCGTGAGACGGAAGAAAACACCATTATTATGTTAGGGGTGATACGAGATCAAGGGCGTGATATCAAAAGAATGGTCCAACATCTGGAAACGATAGATGATCGTTTGGATACCCTGGAGCGAAATATGGAAAGTCGTTTTGGGACGTTGGAGAGCCGCTTTGGGACGTTGGAGAGTCATTTTGAGGCGCAAGATAAAAAGCTTGATCAGATGTTACACCTCCTCACCACATTGACAGCGAAACCAGGTCAGGAAGCTTAATGGTTTCAAGGCAATAAAAATACCCTGGTTCGTGTGCACACGAACCAGGGTATTTTTATGAAACGCTCTACTTTCAGAGTAGTCAATTATGTTAGGAGTACTCCATCCCCCCTTGCCTGTCATGTCCAATAGGTGTATATATATATTGTACACGGGAAACCCCTTTGAATCGTGTAATCAGAGACATACAGTTTGAAAAGGAGGGTATTCATCAATGGCACTGGTTAACATGGAACAACGCGCAAACAGAATCACCCGCTTCGTGACGGTTCAGCTTATCGCCCTGGTTGGCTGGATTATCGTGCAATCATTCTTCTCCCTTTCTTCATTTGGCCGCACTATCCCATTTGCGGTTACAATGGTAATCGAAGCAATCTGGTGGATTGCAACCCTGGTCATCATGTTTCTGCTATTTAGGCGAGAATATAGCCGGTTTGTCCGGGCTGTTCTTGACCTGGAAGAGGCGAATAGGAGGCTGAGGGAGACGACAAACAACGTCTTATTAGAGCTAAGAAATCAGGGCAATCAAGAAGAGAAGATCTCCAGGCCGGATTAACGGCATATTTCGTGAAATAGCGCCTGAAGTTTTGTACGCGATAGGCTATCAAGTACACCTGATGTCGTCAGGTGTGCTTGATAGACAATTCCTCGATCACCACGTCAAGGCCAGTCAGGTGCAGAATCATTAGATACTCGCCCTCGGGCACATTGCTAAAAACAATGTGTCCAAGATCGTCTACCTGCGTGCGCAGGAGTGGCTTCTCTGCCTGTTTGTCTCCCTCTGCCGCGAATGGCCCGGGCGAGGCGTAAAGTTCTGCATGCATCCCCTCAAAAGTATCTATGCTCTGGGTAGCATGCGCACTGGTAAGGATGCCCAGCAGCAAGTAGTTCCCGGGGCTAGAACGCGACAGGTGTAGAGAAATATCGAGAGACTCAGCTTTGTACTGGCGCGGCCAATCCGGCGCCGGTACATCACCGCGCACTACAAATTGTGTCTGTCGCCTTACACGAGTAGCACGACAATAAAGAGGTGAAATTACGGTCTCGCACGCATGCAGTTCCTGGTATTGTTGATTAGATTGCAAGGGTACCATCGTATCTTTTGTGGCAGGTAGTAGCTCCTCTTTCATGAAACGCTCCTTGCTGTATGAACTGCTTCCCCTTACCCAAGTGTACCATGACTATTTGTCCAGGTCTAGCTCTGCAAGAATCGCTAACCACACTGGATAAAGCGCATCGGATAGCGGTGAAGTGACTCAACGCCGTTGCTGGTCACGCGTAACAACTCACCCACCTGCACGCCCATACGCTCGTCCCCGGTGATGATATTGGGCTGTATGACAATCGTCATATTCTGCTTGAAGATAAACGGCGCTGCTGGCCTGGCGCTTGTTCGCCGCGTGCGCAAGACTGGAGGCAGGTAGCCGCCTCCGAATCCATGCACCAGGTCGTCGTAAATGGTGTATCCCGCGTCGTGGATAGACTCTGCGGCATCCAGCACCTCTTCGGCGCTGGTACCGGCGCGGATCACACGCGCGATGCGGTTGAATGTCTCAACAGCCACCTCGTACATCCGCTGGTACTGTGGGGTAGGCGGCGCTCCGACCGTAAAGGGACGAAGAATCTGGCCGGGATATCCATCGAGGTAGTGAGCGCTTATCTCAGTGATGAGCACATCGCCTTTTTCCAGCACGCGCGTCGATTGAAATTGCGCAGGAACGCAGGCGCTGGGATTGCTCATAGGGGTAGTAGCCATGTAGTGAATCGTGTTCCTGCCGCCTAATCCCAGGTAAGAGCCTTGCACGATGGCAGCCAGTTCATGTTCGGTAATCCCCGGGCGCACTTCGCGTTCGAGCGCCTCGATAGCCAGGTCACAAAACCCGGCTCCCCTGCGGAGAAACGCGATCTCCTCGTCGCTTTTAATCAGCCGTAACTGGAGCATCTGCGGCGTAAAGTCCACGAACGTGGCTCGTGGGAGTCCCTGTCTGAGGGTTTCATACTGCTGGACGGGGATTCTGCCCACCAGGCCTACACGGCCCTCCATCAGCCCTCGCCCTTTCACGTTTTCAATCACGCTAGCCGCTGTATCCGATCCCCCCCAGCGTAGATCAGCGATGTGTGTCATTTTGCGAGCTGCAGGGATATGGTTATAGAATTGTACGAACAGCGCAGGCTCTCCCTCGCCCGGAAACACAAGGAACGCCTCCCGTGTTACCGGGAAGTTTGCCAGGTACTGCACCTCGCTACTTGCAAAGGGCGGCGTGCCATACACCAGGAGTACCGGGAGATCGACTTCCTGCATACCTGCTCGAACCGCCGCGTAACGGCGCGCAAACTCGGCCTCAGAAAAGCGTGGATACAGGCCTTCACTGTACTGCCTTTGGTCTTGCCTGACGGACGCAGTCCGTAGACGCGCAGCGTCGTTGGCAAGACCCATTTCAAGATCCATAATACTCCTTTTCTATCCACGAACGGGTAATGCCGACCCGCATCTGATACGAGAAACAGCCACACTGCTTCTGCATGTAAAAGTATACCTGATGCGTGGTAAAAACCGCGCGAACCTACATCATTTGTACTAGGTGGGCACAGGTTCTACCAACAAGCAGGGGCTAATATCTAATGCCAGGAACAGCGAAGCCGTGTATGGTAGGGGCGGGCTTGCCCCCGCCCTGAACCCATGCTCTGGCCGCTAATCGCCGCCCTCACCCTCAGCCCTCAATTCTTACTGGAACATGGCCACCAAACACAGTTGCACAATCTTCCCAGGTGTGCTATACTCACCTGGCACGCGGGGTTAGCTCCAGAAACAGGCTTCTCTGCGCCTTCGTAAGGAGCAACTTGGGATTGAAGTGCAATCAATCACCATCTACACTGCCTCTCTCCTTTGTGCGCCTTGCTTTGCGCTCAAACAGACAGATTTGCAGAACCTTATTGTACTATGCCCCGTGGGAAGAGGAGTTTATGAAGCAGAAACTAAAAACACACACCGCAATGGCGAAGCGGGTCAAAATCACCGGCTCCGGCAAGATTATGCGCCGTAAAGTCGCGTTGAGCCACCTTCGCCGCAACAAATCACCCCACTCCGTCCGTTCGATGGACAAGGAATTTCCGCTGGCAACCAGCGATAAACGACGCATCAAACGTCTACTCCCCTACTCCTTTTAGAGTTGGGCACCGAATGGAGGAGAAGCATATACTATGCCAAGAGTAAAACGTGGGGTTCCGGCTCACAAGAGACATAAGAAAATCCTGAAAATGGCGGAAGGCCATCGCGGTACGCGCAAACGCCTGTTTCGTCCCGCGAACGAATCCGTCATGCGTTCAATGGCCTACATGTACCGCGACCGCCGTAATCGCAAACGCGATATGCGCCGCCTGTGGATTACACGCATTAATGCCGCCGCACGCATGCACGGCGTGAGCTATAGCAAGTTGATCTATGCCATTCATCAAGCCAATATCGATGTAGACCGCAAGATTCTCGCCGAGATGGCTGTACATGATGAAGCCGCCTTTAGCGCGCTGCTCAAAGCTGCTCTGGCGACAATCTCGTAGGGGCTGGGCT
>Ga0209180_10001416_pt1 | contig 11946 bp, 10 predicted proteins | sample CZO8metaG_3_FD_188355 | JGI IMG/M metagenome (GOLD analysis project Ga0209180, IMG submission 188355) | Vadose zone soil microbial communities from the Eel River Critical Zone Observatory, Northern California, USA - CZOApr15con2H2.8 metaG... | ecosystem: Environmental > Terrestrial > Soil >...
CCTCGCGCGCCTCGCTGCGCTCCATCCCGCTCATCAGAAACTCGTCGTAGAGCGTGTTTCCGTGACGGACGGCGGCGACGACCGCGAGGATCAAGGGGCGCTCTTCCATCTCCTTCGCCGCCGCCGGCCTCCCGACCCGGCCGCTCTTCCGCACCGTCGCATGCCGAGCGATGGCCTCTGCCTGTTCGGGCGGGCAGCCCGGAAAGAGCCTCCGGATCCCCTCCGCCATCGACCGCGCAAGCGCCTCGTCTTGCACGGCGCGACGTTCGGTCTCGCGCGCCCTGCGCCGCGCTCGCCCCTCGGCGTCCGCCAGGCATTCCGCCTCGGCTTTCTTCAGCGCGAGCTCCTCGATGAGAAAGGCCCTGCCGCTCGTATCGCTTGCGGCAAGTTCCCGGTGCCCTGGCAATCGCGGCAGGTCCAATCGTTCAGCGGAGAGATGACGACCAGTTCCTTCATGTCGGGGGGCGATGATAAGCGAGCCAAGATGGGCGAGGACCCGATTCCGCTGGCGCTCGCGATCTCGCCCTCGGGCGCGGTACATCTCGACGCGCGCCCTTCTCCGGAGAGCTGCGTTCCGGCCGCGCTGGCGCGGACGTTCACCGCCGACCTCGCCCGCGGACCTGGCTTCGCCATCCTTCAGCTCGCGGCGCGACATCCGGGCGAGACCTTACCGCCCAGCGTGGCCTTCTTCCGCGACCTGGGGGCACTCTTCCTGGCCCGCGCCTGCGCGCTCCCCGAAGGCGGCGTGGTTGCGCCCCTGGACGAGCTGGCCCGTCTGGCCGCCGGAGCACCGCCGATCAGCGGCGGCGAATACTTGCGCACCGCTGCGCTCGAGGCGCTCTGGCTCGATCTGGACGCCGCCCTGCGCGACGAGCTTCGACAGACCTCGCTCGAGCAGTGGTTCAAGGACCGCCACGCCGCCTGGAACGTGGTGGGCCGCGTCTGCTTCCACCTCGCCGAGAACAAGGCCGACGAGCAGCGGCCCTTCGCCTTTCTCGCCACCTACACCACTCGCTTGTCTCGGGCGGCGCAGCCGCAGCATCGGCCGCTCGGGCAGGCCCTGCGCGATTTTGCCTCGGACAAGAGCGCCCTCCTTTCCCTGCTCCTGCCGGTCCAACGTGCCTCGGCGCAGAGCGCGCTGGCGAAGGAGCTGGCCGACAGCGGGCAGGTGTTCCGCACCCTGACCTGGACGCCGGCCGAGGCCCTCTGCTTCCTGCGCGAGGTGCCCGCCTTCGAGGCGGCGGGCATCGTCGTCCGGATCCCCGATTGGTGGAAGAAGCGGGCCCGCGTGAGCGTCGACGTCAGGCTGGGAGGGCGCAAGCCTCCGGCGCTCGGGCTCGATGCGCTGGTCGACTTCGACGTCCGCCTGGCCCTCGACGGCGAGCCGCTGAGCGAGAAGGAGTGGAAAGCGCTCGCGGCGCAGCACGAGGGCCTCGCGCTGGTCCGCGGACGCTGGGTGGAGATCGATCGGGACAAGCTCGAACAGGTCCTCGCCCACTGGAAGCAGGCGCAGCGTGCGGCCCGCGGCGGAGGGCTCTCCCTCCTCGAGGCCATGCGGCTTCTGGCCGGGGCCGAGGGCGAGGCGGCCGCGCCGCTCGACCAGGGGGTGGCGGACTGGTCGCGGGTCAGCGCCGGACCCTGGCTCGCGCAGGCCCTCGCCGGCCTGCGCAGTCCGGACGCGCTCGAAAAGCTGCTGCCCGGCCCCGAGTTGCGCGCCGAGCTGCGGCCGTACCAGGAGGTCGGCGTGCGCTGGCTCTCGTTCACGGCCGGGCTCGGCCTCGGAAGCTGCCTCGCCGACGACATGGGTCTCGGCAAGACGTTGCAGGTGCTCGCGTTCCTCCTGACGCGCAGGAAAGCCGGGCAGGCGGCGGGCCCGAGCCTCCTGGTCGCGCCAGCGTCGCTCTTGGGAAACTGGAGCGCGGAGATCGCGCGCTTCGCGCCCACGCTGCGGACGCGGATCGAGCATCCCTCGGCGCACGAGGAGCAGGCCGAAGATGCGGACCTCGTGATCACCACCTACGGCATGCTGCTGCGCAAGCCCGCGCTCTCGTCCGCGGCCTGGGACGCCGCCATCCTCGACGAAGCGCAGGCGATCAAGAACCCGGGGGCGCGGCAGACTCGCGCGGTCAAGGAGCTGAAGGCGCGCGTGCGCATCGCGCTGACCGGCACGCCGGTCGAGAACCGGCCGCTCGACCTCTGGTCGATCTTCGACTTCCTCAACCCGGGCCTGCTCGGGTCGGCCAAGGCGTTCGGGCAATTCGTCAAGAAGCTGGAGAAGCGCGGCTACGGGCCCTTGCGCGAGTTGACGCGGCCCTATCTCTTGCGGCGGCTCAAGACCGACAAGAACGTCATCCGCGACCTGCCCGACAAGACGGAACTCACCGCCTTCTGCGGCCTGACCAAGAAGCAGGCGGCGCTCTACCAACAGACCGTCGCGGAGCTGTCGCACGCTCTAGAAGGCGCGGAGGGGATGAAGCGGCGCGGCCTGGTCCTGGCCTCTTTGCTGAGATTCAAGCAGATCTGCAACCATCCCTCGCAGTGGCTGCGCGACGGAGACTTTGCCCCGGAAGCGAGCGGCAAGTTCGCGCGGCTCTCGGCGCTCTGCGAGGAGATCGCCGCGCGGCAGGAGAAGGTTCTCGTGTTCACGCAGTTCCGCGAGCTGACCGAGCCGCTGGCGGCGTTTCTCGAGCAGCTCTTCGGCGCGCCCGGCCTGGTGCTGCACGGCGAGACCAAGGTGCGCGAGCGGCCGGCGCTGGTCGAGCGCTTCCAGACCGGCGAGGCGCCCTTCTTCGTGCTCTCGGTCAAGGCGGGCGGCACCGGGCTCAACCTCACCGCCGCCTCGCACGTCGTCCACTTCGACCGCTGGTGGAACCCCGCCGTCGAGGAGCAGGCCACCGACCGTGCCTTCCGCATCGGGCAGAAGCGCAACGTGCTGGTGCACAAGTTCGTCTGCCGCGGGACGGTCGAGGAAAAGATCGACGCCATGCTGGCGGAGAAGCGGCGCCTTTCGGGCGAGCTGCTCGAGGGCGGGGCCGAGGCGCGGTTGACGGAGATGAGCGACGCTGATCTATTGCGCACGGTCGCAATCGATCTCGACCGCGCGCTCGACGAGGCGGCCTGACCAAGAGGGGCGATGGCCTATTACGATTTCGACGGTTACGGCGGGTTTCCCAGGTACGTCCCGGTCGGCGAGCGCCGGGCCAAGGCGCTCTTGCAGGCGAAGAAGCTGGAGAAGCGCGGACGCGTGCTGGAACCGGTGACGCTGGCGGGGAAGCGCATCGCCAGCTCGTTCTGGGGCAAGGAGTGGTGCCAGAACCTCGAAGCGTACATGGACTTCACCAACCGGCTTCCCCGCGGACGGACGTACCTGCGCGCCCGCGCGGTGCTCGATCTGCGCATCGGCCCGGGGCAGATCGATGCGCTGGTCGCCGGCAGCTCGCTTTACGAGGTGTCGGTGCGGATCGACAAGCTCGCCCGCAAGCGCTGGGGGGCGCTGATCAAGCGCTGCGCCGGGCGCATCGACTCGGTGGTCGAGCTTTTGCGGGGGCGGTTGTCCGAGACGGTGCTGGAGGCGCTGGTGGACCGGCGCGCGGGGCTCTTTCCGGCGCCGCGGGAGATCGACTACACGTGCTCCTGCCCGGACTACGCGTCGCTCTGCAAGCACATCGCCGCGGTGCTCTACGGCGTGGGGGCGCGGCTGGACGAGAAGCCCGAGCTGTTCTTCACGCTGCGCAGCGTGGCCCTGGAGGAACTGGTGGCGAAGAGCGCGCTCCACCGCGCGGGGCCGGCGGAGGATGCGCTCGACAGTCGCGCTCTGGAGGGAATCTTCGGGATCGAGTTGGACGCGGTGGCGCGCCGGCGTCGCCGGTGAGGCGCCGCCGAAGAAGGTTCGAAGATCGGAGTCGTCGGCGAGCCGTTGAGCCGACGTCCTGGCTTGCGAGGACCTGCTGGTAGGTCTATATTCGGACCATCCAGGTGGTCACCGTGAAGCCCATCCAGGTCTCAGAAGACATCCTTCCCATCGCGAGCTTCAAGGCTCGAGCCTCGGAAGTCGTCCGCTCGCTCCGGTTGCGCGGGCGCCCGATGATCATCACCCAGAACGGGAGGCCCGCTGCGGTGCTCCTCTCACCCGAGGAGTTCGACCGCCTCACTTACCGCGAGCACTTCCGCGCGGCTGTACGCGAAGGGCTCGCCGACGCCGAGGCGGGACGCGTCGTATCGGACCGGGACCTGGACGAGGCAGTGGAGCGTGAGTTCGGCAAGCGCAAGCGATGAGCAAGCTCCGCTGGACCCTCAGGGCCCAGAGTGACCTCCTCGAAATCGCGCGATTCATCGCCCGAGACAAGCACCGGCAAGACCGGCCGACCGTGCACGACCGTGCTTCGGCGTACCTGCCTTGACGGGTCTCGCCGGGTGCTTGACGCGATCCTCCTTCCTCGCCCTACACGGCGCGCGACTTCCCCACGTTCGCCGAACTGGAAAGGTCTCGGCAGCCCAGGTATCCAAAAGAGATGGATCAGCTTCTCAAGCCGGCAGGCGAGGTGGTCGCGGAGCACAGCGCGAACGTCGCGTGGCGGATCGTGTCGGTCGTTCTCCTCGGCATTCCCGCCGCGACGTGGCTCACCGCCGCCTGGTCCGGGCCGCGCGAGAACGCCGCGCTTCTCTCCATCCCTGGCGCGGTGCTGATCGCGCTTTGCGTGCTGGTCTTCGTCCAGCAAGGCACAGTCCGCGTCGTCCTGCGCACGGACGGCGTGGAGCGGTGGGGCCTTCGCGGCGAGCTCTGGACGCTGCGCTGGGAGGACGCGACGCAGCTTCGCTACCAGGCCACGCGCGTGCATGCCGTCGGCCTCGACCTGATGCTGCTCCTCAAGCTGTTCCCCGGCCTCGGCAAGAGCGTCAAGATCAGCTTCGTGGACGTCAACGGGAAGCGGCGCAAGCTCCCTTCGAGCCTGAAGGCCATGGACGTCCTCGCGGAGCGAGTCATCGAGCATCACACGGCGGCGCAGTTCCCGGCCCTGCGCTCGGCGCTCGACCGCGGCGAGGAAGTGCGCTTCGGCAACTCGCTATCGCTCGACCGGGAGCAGGTCTCGGTGCGGAAGCTCTTCGGCGGCACGAAACGCTGCCTGCTCTCGGACGTGGAGAAGGTCAGCATCGACGAGGGCAAGCTCAAGATTCGCCAGAGAGGCAAGACCTTCGCATTCGCCGGCTTCGCCCTGGCCAAGGTGCCGAACGCCTTTCTCTTCGTGAAGCTCTTCGAGTCGGCGCGGCCGGGCAGCGGCGCCGCCGCGCCGGCGCAGAGCGTGACGCGCGCACGCATACGGAATGTCGGCTGATCCGGAACGCCTGGAGCAGTGGAGCATCGAGTGGAGCATGACGGGACGATCATTGCTCAAGCGGTAGGCTGCCCTGCCGGGTGAGATGGATAGCGAGTGCCGGGACGGTCTCGACCTGAACCTGAATCCGTAGAGGCCCGGCGCTTGAGCTGCTGGAGCTTCTTTGACAGGACCCTGGTGTAGCTGCGGTAGATCTCCGCGACCTGTAGCATCTCTTTCTTTTCCTCGGGACTGAGCGGCCGGGTCTTGCGCCTGGTGGAGACCAGGGCACGGTTGGCCGCCAGGGTGGCGGAGCGGATGGCCGTCCTCACCCGGTTCGGGTCATCATCAGCCCATTCACCGAGTTTTCGCACAGCCTCTCTTGCCTCCTCGGGAGAACGGATGGTGATGATTTCGGCCAGCTCCTTGTGCTTGGGCGGGAAGAAGATCGTCCTTCCCCCTCTTCCGGGACGTGCGGCCGCCCCGGCGCGCTGAGCGGCCCTGTCACGGAGACGAGCGAGCTTTTGCGAAGCGCGCTCCACGTACCTCCGGTACGTTTGCGCGACTCGCATCATCTCCTTTTTTTCCTTGTCGCTGAGCGGTCGCGCCCTTCGTTTCGCCAGGGCTTCGGCCCGGTTCGCAGCGCCGGTAGCTGTCCGGATCGCCCTCCTCAACCGGCTCTCGTCATCATCGGCCCATTCGTTGAGGACGTTGACAGAGTGCCTGGCCTCCTCCGGGGACCGGATGGAGATGACGTCAGACAGGCTCTCAGACTTGAAGCCAGAAGACTTGGGTCGCTCGGCCATGTCGGGCCCTCCTTCGAAAGCGTCCGTCGTGGACCCGTCGGCCGCCATGCATTCGTCGTGCTTGCCGACCAGCCGGCACGAACCGCTGAAGGCAACAATGTAGTGCGCCGTTCTGCCGCCAGCCACGCTCGCGGGGCGGTAAGCAGCCGGCCGGAGCTGGTCGTACAGCCGCACCCTGACGGGGCCGCCCTGTACTACCGGTGATCAGCGAGGTGCTGCAGTCTCGCTCAGCCGTGCCGCGTGCATACGGGCCGGAGGACGAGTACCGCGTCACGGTGCCCTTCCTGAAGGAGGCGCTCGATCGCAAGGAGCGCGCGTTCTACATCGTCGATCCCGAGGTGCAGGCCGATACCGTCCGGCGGTTCCGGGAGGCCGGCGTCGAGGCGAAGGAGAGCTCGGACGTCCGCGACTGCGAGATCTGCACCTGGAGGGACACCTATCTGCGCGGGGGACGGTTCCAAGGGGCCGCCATGCTCGCCTTGATCGAGGACATCCTGACGAGCGGCAGACCGCGCTTCGGACTGACGCGGGTGATCGGGCACGTCGAATGGGCACCCGACGATCCGGAGAGCACCAACGATCTGCTCGAATACGATGATCGGGGGCATGCTGCACGAAAACCCGTTCTTCGTCCCGCCCGCCGAGTTCCTGCGGGAGATCCGCGAGCGCTCCGGCGCCGCGAGCGCCTGACCCGGAGCCGTCGATTTCCTGCGTCGCGGGCGGCCGTTCCTCTGCTACTTTCGCCAAATGAAGCAGAGGTCCGGTCGCAGCGGGACCGGCGCGAGCGCGCCGGCGGACGGGAGGGCCCGCGATCCGCTGGCGGTGCACCGCCAGCATCCCGCGGCGCCCTCGGGCGCGGCCAGGTCGCCCGCGCGCGGCCTGCTCTTCGCCCTGTTCACCGCCTCCGGGTTCGCCGGGCTCATCTACGAATCCATCTGGACGCATTACCTGAAGCTGTTCCTGGGGCACGCCGCGTACGCGCAGACGCTGGTGCTCGCCATCTTCATGGGCGGGATGGCCCTGGGGTCGTGGCTCTCCAGCCGGTGGTCGCCGCGGTGGCGGGACCTGCTCGCCGCGTACGCCGCAACCGAGGCAGCCATTGGCCTCCTCGGCCTCGTGTTCCACGAGGCGTTCACGGCGGCGACCGGGCTCGCCTTCGAGGCCGTCCTCCCGCGCCTGGCCGGATCGCCGGCGGCGATCGCCGCCTTCAAGTGGGGCCTCTCCACCGCGCTCATCCTGCCGCAGTCCGTCCTGCTAGGGATGACGTTCCCTCTGATGACGGCGGGCGTGCTGCGCGCCTTCCCCGACCGGCCGGGCCGCTCGCTGGCCATGCTCTACTTCACGAACAGCCTCGGCGCGGCGGCCGGGGTGCTGGTCAGCGGATTCGTGCTCGTCGGGGCGGTCGGCCTCCCCGGCACGATCCGCATCGCCGGCCTGATCAACCTGGCCGTCGCCGCCGCGGTGCTGCCGCTCGCCCGCCGCCACGCGCAGCCCGCCGCGCAGGCCCCGCAGGTCGAGCCGAGGCGCGACGCGGTCCTGCTCGCGTTCCTCGGCGTCGCGCTCGTCACCGGCGCGTCCTCCTTCATCTACGAGGTGGCCTGGATCCGGATGCTTTCGCTGGTCCTCGGCTCCTCGACGCACTCCTTCGAGTTGATGCTCAGCGCGTTCATCCTCGGCCTCGCCTTGGGCGGGCTCTGGATCCAGCGGCGCATCGACCGGCTGCGAAGCTCCGTGCGCGCGCTCGCCGTCCTGCAGGTCGCGATGGGCGTCGCCGCTCTCGCCACCCTGTTCGCCTACGGCAGCACCTTCGAGGGGATGCGGTGGCTCCTCGTCCACCTGCCGCGCACCGAGCGCGGCTATGCGCTCTTCAACCTGGCGAGCAACGGGCTCGCTCTCGCCATCATGCTGCCCGCCACCTTCTGCGCGGGAACGACGCTGCCGCTGATCACCTTCCACCTGCTCCGGCGCGGCCACGGCGAGGCGAGCATCGGCTCGGTCTACGCCGCCAACACCGTCGGCGCGATCGCGGGGGTGTTCTTCGCCATCCACGTCGGCCTGCCCTTCCTGGGACTCAAGCACCTGCTCACCCTGGGCGGGGCGCTCGACATCGCGCTGGGAGCGGTGCTGCTGTTGACCGCGTCCGCTGCGTACACCACGCGCCGGCTGCCCCTCGCGTTGACCGCCGCGGGAGCGCTGGCGGTCGTGCTCACCCTCGCGCTCGCGCGCCTCGACCCGCGGAAGATGGCGTCGGGCGTCTACCGCCATGCGAGGATCCTCTCGACCGGTGACGAGGTGGTCTTCCACCGCGACGGGAAGACCGCGACGGTCAGCGTCACCGGCGATCCCGGGAAGCACACGCTCAGCATCCGCACCAACGGGAAGACCGACGCAGAGCTGTCGATGGGGATGGACCAGCCGCCGGGTCCCGACGAGCCGACGATGATCCTGATGAGCGCCGTGGCCATGGCGCTGCATCCCGAGGGGCGGACGGTGGCGTGCATCGGGTTCGGCTCGGGCCTCAGCACCCAGACCCTGCTCGGCAATCCGCGCCTGTCGCGCGTCGACACGGTGGAGATCGAGCCGCAGATGGTCGAGGCCGCCAAGCATTTCCGGCCGCGCAACGAGCTGGCTTACGTCGATCCTCGTTCCCGCATCGTGATCGACGACGCGAAGACGTTCTTCTCCACCCGGCAGGAGAAGTACGACCTGATCCTCTCCGAGCCGTCGAACCCTTGGGTCAGCGGCGTGGCCGGGCTCTTCTCGGACGAGTTCTACCAGCTGGTGCGCCGCCACCTCGCCCCGGGCGGCGTCTTCGTCCAGTGGATCCAACTCTACGAGATCGACGTGCCGCTGGTGGTCTCGGTGCTCAAGGCGCTGGAGGCGAACTTCGGCGACTACGTCGCGTACGCGGCCAACGACGGGGACCTGCTCATCGCGGCCCGGGAGTCCGGCCGGTTCGGTTCGCCGGACGCGTCGGCGCTGATGGCGCCGGCCGTCGCCGAGGCCTTGGAGCGCGTCGGCGTGCGCAACCTGCAGGACCTCGAGGTACGGCGGGTGGGGACGCGCTCGTCCTGGGACGGGCTGACCAGCGCCATCGGCATGCCGATGAACTCGGACTACGCACCCGTGCTCGATCAGAACGCCGTCCGGGCGCGGTTCCTCCTGTCCGACGCGAAGCCGCTGCCGGTCTTCCAGAAGCGGTTATTCCCCACCGTCGAGATGCTCTCCGGTATCCGCATGCCCGGGTCGGTCACCTCGGCATCCCCGTCGCCGTTCTTCGAGGGTAGCCGGCGCGCGGTGGAAGCCATGTGGCTCCGGGACGTCTTCCTGCGTCGGACCTCGTTCGCCGAGCAGTTCGTCGAGTCGCGCGAGCTGCACGATCATGCCCGCGCCGTCTCGGACTGGATGAGCGACTGCGGGCGGCGGCCGGTACCGCTCACCAGCCTGGTGCGCGTCGTCCAGGCGATGGTCGCGGACTTGACGCCGGGCGACCTGGACGCGGTCTGGTGGGCCCTCTCGTCCACCGGCTGCCCGCGGCGCTTCTCGGCGCAGGATCGCGACTGGATCGCGCTCCTCCAGGCCATCGGGCGCAGGGACGGCGCGCGCATGGCCGCGGCGGCGCGCCAGCTCCTCGCCGCGGAGCCGGACCTGGGAGCGCCCTCGAAGCGCTACCTCGTCGCTGCCGGCATGCTGGGGTCCATCGCCGAAGGCAGGCCGGCGGACGCGCGCGAGCTGTGGGCGCGCCACCAAGGTTCCCTCGGGCCGGACGAGGACTTGCTGCTCCGCGTGCTGGTCGCGCGCAGCGGCCGCGAGCAGCAGGCGAAATAACCCCCGATTCGCCTGTCACCCCGATGCTGGCGGCGGTCTGTCCCCGGAGGCGGACATCGCGCAGGCGCGAGCCTCAGGCGGTCACCTTGGCGGCGAGCACGTCCACTTGCTCGATCCGCGGCGGCTCCGCGAGCAGCTCGGAAGCCTTGGCCATCAGCGCGGCGGCGATCTGGCCCGAGAGGTGCGCCTTGCGCGCCGCATCGTCGGGGAACGCGTCGAAGATGCCGAACTCGCGGGGGCCCAGGCGCAGGGCGAACCACACCGGCGTGCGCGTCTCCGCCTGCGCGGCCGGCAGCGCGCCTTCGAGGAACCTCGCGACTTCGCTTTCCTTTCCCGATTTCGCCAGCAAGCGGACGAGCAGCGCGACCCGGACCATGACGCGACCTCCTTCGGCGAGCTTAGCCTCAGGAGGTCGCGCCCGGGCGTCGAATCGGATTCGGGCCTTCTTCCGAACCGGGGCGCGCTACGCGAGGCCGCTGGCCGCCTGCCGTGGCGATCCGGGGACAGATTCGTCCCGGCGCCAATGCTCCTCCCACCGCACCAAGGCGCGCTCCTCGACCACGACGGCGGCCCAGGCCATGTCGTCATACCGGGAGCGCCAGGCCAGCAGTGCTTGCTCGAGCTTCGCGCAGATCTCACTGACGGCGTCGAACCCGAACGAGCCGGCGGTCCCCGCCACCTCGTGCACGTGCCGGCGCGTCTCCGCGAAGAGCACGGGATCGCGCGCCCGCCGGCGGACTTGCGCAAGGCCCAGGTGGATCTCCTTCAGCCGTCCGGGAATGCTTGCCGTATACGCGATGCGCATCGCCTCGAGCTCATCCAGATCGGCGGCGGACAGGGCGCCCAGCGAGGAATTGCCGAGCACTTTCTGCACTTCCCCGAGGATCTGTTCGGCCGTGGCCGGCTTGCGCAGAAAGCCAGCCGGCTTGACGTCGGCGTGCAGCTGGCGCGCATCCCGGATTCCCTTCCAGAATGCCGAGACGAAGATGAACGGCGCTCCCAGCGTCTTGCGGCGCTCGCCGATCCAACGAGACCCGTCCGCATCGGGGAGCAGCCCGTCGACCAGCACGAGGTCGGCGCGCTCGCGTGCCAGGACCGCTTCGGCATCGCGCGCGCTGCCCGCCTCCAGGACCTGGTGCCCGGCCGGGCGCAGGGCCACGGCGACGAGATGGCGAAAGTTCCGATCGTCATCGATCACCAGGATCCTGGCCATGCGGATGCCCCCTACGGATTTATCGGCAGCCGCTCCCCCGGCTTGAGCGCACGCGGCCGCGGCGGCCGTCGTTTTCGGCCTGCCGATGCCGCGGTGCGCGGCCTCGACGGTCCCCCTCGGCCGGCGGGGAGATTTCGCGACCTTGGAGCCGGCTGGCGTACACTGTCTCCCGTGCATGGGCGAGACCAGCTGAACCTCGACCAGGCCATCGCGCGCGTCGCGCCCGCAGGCACGCTGGTCCGCCACGAGGCCGTTTCCGTCTTCCTCGAGGTGCTGCGCCTCGCCGCCGAGTCGCAGGCCGCGCCGGACGCCGCGACGACCCTGCTGGAGGAGGACGGCACCCTCACCTTGGCGGAGGCGCCCGCGACCCAGGCCCGCGATGCCGCCGAGCCCATCCGGGCCGCCTGCCGGCTGGCGACCCGGCTGTTCGGTGCGGCGAAGCTCGAGCCGCCGCTGGCGCTGGCGGGGGCCGCCGAGACCGCGCCGGAAAGGTTCCCCACCCTGAGGCACCTGCGCGACGCGTTCGAGCTGGAGCTGCTGCTGTCCGGGACCCCGGCGCCGACGGAGGTCGAGCGCAGGATGGCGATCGCCGCGCTGATGGCCAAGGCGCGGCAGCTCCGCGGAACGAGCGCCGGTCCTGCCGTGCGCCGCGCGCAGCCGGTGCCGGCCGCGCTGGATCCCTCGACGCAGGTCACCGACCCCCCGGTGCGTGCGGCGCGGCGTCGGCCGCCCCGGTGGGTGCCGCTCGTCGCCGCGGCAGGGCTGGGGCTCGGTGACCTGCGTCGAG
>Ga0209180_10001422_pt1 | contig 11917 bp, 14 predicted proteins | sample CZO8metaG_3_FD_188355 | JGI IMG/M metagenome (GOLD analysis project Ga0209180, IMG submission 188355) | Vadose zone soil microbial communities from the Eel River Critical Zone Observatory, Northern California, USA - CZOApr15con2H2.8 metaG... | ecosystem: Environmental > Terrestrial > Soil >...
AGCGGGAGGAGGCACGCCAGACTTTTTAGTAAATAGCGTGAATGTTCGACGATTTTTGAGGTCAATGATAGGAATTCGGCGCGAAACAGAGGAATCGACCATTCAGAGCCTGGAGAAACCGCCCCAGATCTGGTGTGACTTCCTTTGAATGTTGTAAATAAAAACCGTCTTTCGGTTGATCTCGGAGACAGGTGCTGAGGCGGCACTGCCGCCTCTCGACGAACCGGCGGGTAATAAAATGACGCCACACTTCCCCTTGCAATCCACCGTCAGACGCATCTTGAGAGAGCAGTGCTTACAGATCGGAAGGAGCAGTCTGCTCCGTAAGCAACTGGTACAAGCGAGCCTTCCGTTGTGGTCCCTGGAGAATGGGTGAGAGGAGCCGTCGACCATGGAAGTAGGTAAAGATGTTGCCTCTACTGAATGGTCGTTGTAATGATGCGAGTTCACGACGCGCAGCCTCTTCGCTCACCAAAGCGTAACGCACCAGATAGGCCAGCACTTCGTCATCCGGACGACCCTCGCTCAAGAGCCATGCCGCATTGCATGACACACCGAACAAGAGATCTTTGGCGCGGTGGATCTTCGTCAGGTCGCTGTGATCCGAGCGCATGCCTGCTTCTGGATAGATATGTTCAGCCAGCCACGCTTCTGCCTCTCCAGGAGCAAAGACCATCTCGTGAGCAAGCAAGGCTAGCCCTTCACTGATTCCATAGCGTGGCGAGCAAGGCAAAAGCACCTGTTCTTCCACATATCCTCGCTGTTGGATGAGAACCTCATCTTTGAGCACAAACTCCGCCAGATGGCCGGGATATCCTTCATGACATAACACGTAGAAGAGATCGGTGAGAGGAAAAGGGACCGCAGGGTTGAGATAGACGCGCGAGCGATGGTTCCCCAGGTAACGGGCCATGGCCCGTGCAGGCCGATCAACGATGGTCTGGATCTCGGTCTGCGCGTCAGCGGGCAGGGGAACAAGCGTTTGGGTGCGAAGCTTTGCCTCCGTTAAGGCACGCTGAAAAAAAGAGGGCAACAGAGAGGTTTTCTCTGGCGGCAAGGTAAAGGACGCTTGCCATTGATGCAGCCGTGCAGCGATGCTGTCACGGCCAGGAAGCGCTTCCTCATAGAGGGCATAGGCTTGCTCGAAGGTACTCTCTGGCAGCCAATCAACGTCGAGATCATAGCAGCGTCTGACCTCCTCTTGCAACGAAAAGTGCTCACCTTGCAGGCGACGGCTCACCGTTTCAAGCGCACGAAGTTGCTTCGCCAGGTACGCTCTCCGTCGCGATGCAAACTGTTGGAGAGGCAAGGTCTCTTGTAACTCCTGAGCGTTGCGGACCAGCAGATCTGCCGGTTGAATAGGCTCATGGAGCACCTGTTCATGCCATTCTGGCGGTTGATATTCCTCTACAGGTGCGTAGGGAGTACTCTGCTGAGTAGCCTTGTTCAGTCTCAGCGCTAGAACAATGTAATCGTGTAACCAGCGTTCACTCAAAAGATCATTTTTCCTTTCCCTGCACGGTGTTGCTATCTTCAGCCCCATTTTCCCGCGATCAGGACAGCTCGACGCTTCCCCCAGAAAAGCTTTGGTCTTGTGTCAAGACCAGATCTCGATGGTTAGCAGACACAGTATTTGACTGCTAAATCCCAGTCTACCATATCCTCTGGCTCTTTTCTAGCAGTTGGTACGGTATATGGAGTGCTCACACGCACAGGTTGTCTCATCTGTGCTGCCAAACAGACGCACACCTGATCGGCTGATGGGATCAAAAGCTGGATCAACGCCACAGGGCGTTACCATGAATTTACAACATGCGCGTGAAACAGGCCGCTTCTGGCGCGGCTTCACGTTGAGAGAGTCAGTCGATTCCAAGCATTCGCGCCGAATTCCTATCATTGACCTTAAAAATCGTCGAACATTCACGCTATTTACCACTTTTCCCGACCCCTGTGGGGGTGGTAAATTGGGTGAATGTTCGAACAAATCGGCCCCAATCATCGAAAAGTGAGATCAAAAATAGGACAGGGCCACGAATTGATCTCCCGTGGTACATAGGCTGAAGGTTCGCCCATTTTTTGGCCCAAGGGTGAGCCATGGTATGAAGGTTCGAACACCCACATTCCGTCTGAAGCGAGCATTCTGACCTTTGGAGGCATCGCGTCGTTTTTGGCCTTTCCAGTTTTCCTTCGTGCAAAGAGAATGGACTGGTATCTTCTCGCGCGCCTCGCGAGAGGAACGGAACGATTGAAAGGAGTTCTGAGGATGAACGAACCCATCACAACACTGGACACCCGACACAGCGGACCAGACGGAGTGGTCACGCCATGGGAGGAGACGCGTCGGGTGCTGGAAACCGCCGACCTGTTCTGGCTCTCGACAGTGCGGGCCGACGGTCGCCCTCACGTCACGCCGTGCGTTTCCGTGTGGCACGACGGGGCCATCCACTTTACCGCTGAAGAAACCGCACAGAAGACGGTCAACCTGCGTGGAAACCCGCACGTCATTCTGACGACCGGCTACAACCAGATAGGGGGACTCACCGTGGTGGTTGAGGGCGACGCCGTGCGGATCACCGACCAGGACACCCTCGAACGCTTAGCCTCGGTGTGGGCGACCAAGTGGGATGGAAGCTGGCCATACCAGGTACGCAACGGGTATTTTTACCTCTACGATGAAGACGAACAACGAGTTCTCGTAGATTCGAACCTCGTGTTCTCCGTCAAACCCACCAAGGTCTTCGCATTCGGCAGAGGCCAGACCCGCCACCAGTTCTGACTACTCGCTTCGCGTCGCCACGCGACAGGCATTGGCCGCGTTCTGTCTCAACCGATGGAACGCGGCGGTGTTCGAATCTTCACCCCATGGCTCATCCTTGATCCCCAAAATGGACGAACCTTGAGCTTATGTACCATCCCGATGAGCTTGTAGAGCGAGTACACTGTTCTGTAGAGATGGAAATTCGTGGATGCAAGGAGCTTCCCATGTCTGAGAACGGAATTCGTGGTGTCGATCTGTTCAAAATCGCTGGCGAGAGTATTTCTGGCTGGATTCCCAGTTGGAAATTAGGAGGCCAAAAACCTACCCGGCAGCCTTTTTGTAGCCTGATGGAAGAACGCCTGTTGATGTACCTGGAGTATGATACTTGCTCAAGACCTGGGCTACACATACTTGCACTCATCGGTTGCGGGTAAAACTGGAAAGTATGTAGAAAAGAAGCAGAAAGCGAGAACGAGCCAGTAGCCAAAAATGGCTATGGCTCAGCGCGAAAAGCAGGCAGAAGTTACTCTTGAAAGGCACAAACCGACAAAGAAATCAGGAGAGAGGAAACAACGTGAAAAGGTGGTCGTCATGCCTGCGCGCAAGCGGAAGCTTCGAGAACGGACCCACGATTGGCAAGAAATCCAGCACTATACGCTTTGGCCGGAGCAGGAGCAATATGAACGGCTGCGCCCTGTCATCCTGTTCGGAGAGACGGCGGCTGAGCGTGCCAAAGAAACCGGAACCAGCGAACGCACGTTGTACCACCAGGCCCGGCTCTTTGAGCAAGAAGGCATGGCAAGCCTCTTTCACAAGGAGCGCGCCCCTTCCACCGAGACCGGGCGCAGTCTCCCACTGGAGATGCGCCAACTGATCGTCGATTTGAAAGCTGAGCACCCAGGCTTTCGTCCCCATGAGATTGCCACCATCTGTTTTCTGCACTTTGAGCGCAGGCCGTCCGACCACACTGTGAAGCGTATCCTGGCAGATGGACCCAAGCCCTCTCTTTCAGGGCGGCGCTATCCCCCCTACGCTCAGATTGCCGACGGGTATGAGAGACGCCATACCATTGTCGATCTACACACGCAGGGATGGTCTGTCAAAACGATGAGCGATTACCTCCAAACGTCACGCGCACGGGTCTATGAAGTGCTCAAGCGCTGGGCGGCTGAGGGCTATGCAGGACTCGATGATAGGCCAAGCAGTGCGCCACACCAGCCCGCACGCAAAGCCAGCATGGATGCGATCAGCGAGGTAAGGAAGTTGGTCAGGGAGTCTCCTGAATTGGGCGCGTATCGCGTGCGCGCCGCTTTGGAGCAGATCGGCATCCATCTCTCCCAGGCTACGTGCGGAAGGCTGTTGGCTCTCAATCGGAAGCTCTACGGATTGCCCACGAAATCCGCGGGAGCCCCGCGCGAGCACAAAGAGATGCCATTTAAGGCACGGTTCAGGCAGGAGATATGGTCAGTTGATATCAGATATATTGAAGAGCATAACTTAGGATTCCCGGAACCCGTCTATCTGATCAGTATATTAGAGAATTACTCAAGGGCCTGCCTGGCAAGCAAGATTTCTGCGACGCAGACCGGCTGGGATTATCTGGAAGTCCTCTTTGAGGCGCTCTCAGCCTTTGGTGCGCCATCGATGATTGTCAGTGATGGGGGTGGGCAATTTCGCAGCAATCAAGCAATGGACGTCTATACAGCTTTGGGCATGAGAAAAGAGCAGATCGAGAAGCGGCAGGCATGGCAAAATTATGTCGAGTCGCACTTCAATACCGTCCGAAAAATGGCGGACGCGAAATTCGCACGAGCACGCTCCTGGGAAGAGATGACTGCTATTCACCAGCAATGGATGTATGATTACAACGTGCAGCGACACTTCGCACATGAAAAGCGAGAGGATGGCTGTCATAGCCCCGCCGCCGTCCTGGGAGGCGCGACCGGCACAGTGTACCCCGAATCGGTGCTCAGTCGCATTCTGTTTGCCACCCGGTATGTCAGGCGGTTGGATAAGCATGGCTTTCTTCGCTACCAGGACTGGAAATTCTATGGAGAACGGGGCCTGTTAAGCGCATAATAAAAAAAAACGGCTCATCCCCAAAAGAAGTGAGCCTGCTTGCTGCAACTATCTCAAATTTCTGATACAATGTCATCAGCATTACCTATCAGGAGTATTCTATCAATGGACCCCAGAGAGATAGCTCTCTTCTCACGTGTGTTCCACCTGCCTGCTGAAATCACCATTACATCTGTTGATCCCTCTCCCACCGAACTCGTCATGGGTGTGGCCTGCCAGGCCCCCCGTATGGAGTGCCCAGAGTGCCACCAGCCCTCGGCTCGCATGCATGGGAGCTATCAACGAACCGTCGCTGACCTGCCTTGCGCGGGTCGCAACGTGATCCTAGTTCTCACCGTACGCAAATTCGTGTGTGGGACACCAACGTGTCCGCGCAAAATTTTTACGGAGCGCCTCCCAGGGCTGGTCGAGTCCTATGCACGAATGACCAGCAGGCTCATCGCGCTCGTACAAGCTCTCGGGTTAGTGGCAGGTGGGCAAATGGGCACGCGACAAGCCGACCGATCCGGCATCGCGACCACCCCGTCCACCTTGTTACGCCATCTCATGCAGTTGCCTGCTCCGCAGACACGAGCGGTGCGGGTCCTTGGGGTTGATGACTTCGCCTGGAAGAAACGCTTCACCTATGGAACCATTTTGGTCGATCTTGAGCGCAGAAAAATTATTGATGTGCTTGCTGATCGAGAAAGTGCGACCGTCGAAGCCTGGTTACAAGCGCATCCAGAAGTAGAATTTGTGAGCAGAGATCGTGGCAAGGAGTTTACCAAAGCAGCCACCATGGGCGCGCCGCAAGCGCAGCAGGTGGTCGATCGTTTCCATGTCGTAAAAAACCTGTCAGAGGTGCTCCAGGAGATCCTTGGGCACTGTCGTGCGGAAATCCGAAAGGCGAGAAGCAGCAGTCTCTGAGTTTGAGAAGGCCGCAGAAGAGCGCACCCGCGGGCTGCCAACGGTAGCCACCTGGCAGCAGCGTACTCCTGCCCACGTGAAGAAAGCCCATCAGGCACGTCAAGCCAGTCGTGATGATCGCTATCAGCAGATGGCCACCTTGCGTGCGCAAGGCTTGACGCAAAGCGAGGTGGCAAAGCGGATGGGGATGTCTGAACGGGCGGTACGCCATTGGCTCAAACGGGGAGCGGCACCCACCAATGAGCGCCGTTTCCGCCGTCGGAGTGTCTTTGATCCTTACGCCGCCTATGTATTAGAACGCTGGCAAGATGGGATTCATGAAGCCAGGCACCTGTATGAAGAAATTCAGGCACAAGGCTTCTCTGGAACCGTCCGGATTGTCCAACGCTTTGTGCAGGCTCTTCGAGACAACCCGGAGAAGATTACGCTTGCTCCAGCTACAGGAGCCGACCGCTTTTCCTCAAAGACGGCGACCTGGTTGTTCATCCGGGATCCCAAGCAACTGACCACGCAGAAACAAGCCGAACTGGAACTGATCTGCCAGCGAAGCGAAACAGCGCGAAAGACGTATGCGTTGACACAACAGTTCATGAGCATGGTACGCCTGCGTCGTGGTCAGGACTTTGAGTTATGGCTCTCGGCAGTCGAAGCCAGCTCTATCCCAGAACTCTGTCGTTTTGCACAGGGCTTGCTCAAAGACAAGGCTGCTGTCGTTGCTGGATTGACACTCTCCTACAGCAATGGACCCGTCGAGGCCCAAGTCCACAAACTCAAATTGGTCAAGCGCTCGATGTATGGCCGTGCCAAACTTCCTCTGTTACGCCAACGCTTGCTCCATGCCGTCTGATCTCTACATGTCGCCTTTCACCAGATCTCTTTCTTCTTCCGTTTGTGCTTCGTGTTTCTCCTCGCGCGTCACCTCCTCCCAACTCAAGTAGAGGCAGGGCCAGGATATGTTGCACCTATTTGACTGGATGTCCTGCACATCACGTGTTGCTCTCCTGCACGTCATGACAATTTGCGTATCACCGGGCCTTCTGAACGTGGCTGTTCTCCTGGGGATGTGGGTGTGATCTCCTCCAGCTTCTCGCCTTCTTGTGGGGCGGTCCATTCACCCCTGAAAGGTTGACGGGGCCACGAAAGCCCCTCAACCTCACCACGCTCAAGACGCCTCTGCCATTGCCACAGTTCATCGCGTTCCTGATACCATTGCTGAAACACGTTGAGATTGGCTCGGGCGAGATATTCATCCAGACCAAATCGTTCGCGCAACACCTCGGTCACCTCCTCGGCGTCAATGGTTCCGACAGCGATGGCCAGCTTGATATTGCCTTGATACACATTCTGCAGATGCAGCAGGTTCACCCCAAGCGCTCCAAAGGTCAGAAACATCCGAGCCAGTTTGAAACGCGACGGGGGAAGTCCCGCTGTCTCCAACCCCTCCAGCGCATGCCAGGCTTCCAACTGCCCAAGGGTATGGGCCAGTTGGTCTTCCAGCTGATGCAGGAGTTGCAAAGAACCACGGGTCCGTGGTTCAATGTCCCAGCATGTTTGCAGTGCCTGACGAAGCATGGGGATGGCCCGTGGATCATTCCAGGCTCCCAGGACGTTGGTAATCGTTTGCCGATGTCTCAGGTACCACGTGTACTCATCACGGTACCCCTCCATTTCGCCCCAGATTTGAACCAGGCCTGGATGAACGAAACGCTCCCAAGCGGTAGGAGTGCCATACAGTTCCTTTGCCCGCCTCTCTGCCTGAAAGACCATGTTCCTGACCTTGTTCTCCTCAGCAGCTGGGGAAAAAGGCTCCAGGTGGTCCGTCAGCAGCTGTCCCAGCAAGGCGAAGGCTCGTTCATCCTGGTGTGCTCCTAACACCATCGCGCTCGCCCAGCGTTCTTTGCGGACGGAAGAAGCAAGAAAAGGAACCAGCAGTGCTTGTGTCTCTTCATACGCGAGATAGCCCAGCGCAAAAAGGGCAACCAGTCTGTCCGCCTCGTTGCCTTCTTGCAAGGCGTGCTTGAACGCGTCGATCTCGAAGCTTCCCCACCACTGCCGAAAAGCGTGCATGCGCGCCTCTCGCTCTTCATCCGGGATCAGATCATGCACAATCCAGGCATGAGCAAAGGCTCGTTCAATCGCATCAGCTTCTCTGGTTCTTGGCATGGTACTTTCCTGTGTCCTTCCTGTCGTCACATGAGCAGTGCATGCCTGGATCGTGGTCCGGGCAAAAGAACACCGTCTGTTGAAACCTTCTCGATCAAGAGGAGAGGAAACGCTTCCTTCTAGAAGGCTCTCACCCTGACCTTGACCTGCTGCTTTCGTAGAGCAATAGAACGAGAAAATTGCTTCCATTATAACTCAGAGGGAAGAGGACTGACATATCCCGGCGAGGAATACAGTCGTTGACAATGATGCTACCTCAAGTACGTGCAGATGATCTCATCTCCTTTGTCATTCGTAGCAAGCAGGCTCACTTCTTTTGGAGATGAGCCAAAATTATTGACCGCTGACAAATCGCGCTAAATGGGTCAATCATCAGCCTACCTTCACTCTATCTTGTAGTTTTTCAGTGGCAATTATAACATAGGCTGTCCAAGTTTACGATATGGAGCGAGGTTTTGAGACTAGAAGAACATTATACATTATCCTCTGAATTTAGGGGTTCGATTATAGCCCTTAGACGGATCATTTGCCCCGTATTCAAGAATGAGGGCTATTTCATGGCGGTACATCTCGCTGTTGTCCGTGGTGTCAGGGAACTCCAAGAGTATTTCTTTTCTGACGGTGAAGTCTCGCCGTTGCTCTCTGGTAAAGTCCTCTTCAATAAGCCTGCTATTGGCACTTCCAAAGTAGTTGAGGGTGTCGGTGAGGTCTGAGCCAATATAGATTTTGCCGTTCGGATAGGTGATTTTGTAAATAACCTTCATTATCTGTTGCTCACCCAACTAATTTTTCAGGCAGTATAACATAGTGAGGGAAACAGCAAAACAGGGAAGTATTCGCTACTTCCCTGCTCTTACTATCACGCGAACATATTACGCGAATCGCGCCTTTTTCCGCCTGCCCTGGGTACTTTCTACTCGGATCTTCCCGCGCCATTCGTTCGCGGTGGTGACACTGATAGTCAAAGCACCCGCTATTTCATGGAGCGTTGCCTTTGGATGATCGGCTTGGAACTGAGTCTCCTCATGGCTGGTTTGCCGTTCTAAGACAAAAATTCTCCCCAGAAGGGAATCGCCTGGTACGTTTCCCATCTCTCTGGCATTGGCTGGGAGCTTCCCAATCTTCCTACTCCGGCCAGGTCCCCAAATTCCGCCAGGAAGTAGCTATGCAAGTCATCACCGTAGATAATCATATCTGATTGGTAGATAGACAGGACCGGGTTCCCCGCCTCACATGGTTCGGCCAGCAGGTAACGATGTATGAAAACGGGAATCAGTTTGGGTGCGGCGTTTACTAACTCTCGCACCCGAGCCTCTTGTGCCTCTGACGTGGTGGGTTTCGCCCCCCAGCTCTGCGGCCACAGGTCATTCTGCTGGACATCGAAAAACAATCCTTCAACAAGCCACTCATAGGCCCTCTGAATCGCCTCAGTATCCGTTTGCCAATTGTAGAACGATGGCACAGTAGTTGGGGTCATGGTCCTGCCATCGGCATAGCCCGCACCCACGCGTGGCCGATCCACACTGTGCAACACCTGAAGAAAGAGGCGATAATCGGGGGGGAAACGCAAGTGATAACGCTGCTCAATGGTGGCGATTTCCTGCTCACTCAGCCCGCCCAGCCAATGGGTTCCTTGCTGCCAGTCGCTCCCGCCCACTCGCGAAGCCACGAACTCCTTGAATGTCCTGGTCTGATACTTCTGCCACGTCTCCTCCGTCCGCTCTCGGAACCAACGCAGGAATGCCTCGTCGAAGCGCTGAGGTATATCATTTATCATGCTCTCATCCTCGATCATTTTTCTCGGATTATACCTCAATGCGCTGCTCCGTAGCACCTGGTAGTCGGATCACACCAAAACCGAGATGAGTCATCGGTATCCTGTTCATTGTTTGCCAACCACGCACCGCCGTGAATTACAATCCCTCTCTTGCCTCGTTGGAGCAACATTCCCACTCCAAGTTTACCGCCCTTGAAAAAAAGGGCTGAATGGCAAACTTCGCTTGAGGCACGCTCATTTTGGGGTGACACCACGGACATTTCTCGCTCATCTCAAGGCAAGTTTGCCATTCAGCCCTTTTTTTGAGCAGTTGGTGGATGGTGTTGTCGGCAATCTTGCCTTCGTCCCATCCATCAGCCAGTTTCAGTAAGATCCAGGCCCGAGTGAGGGTGCGTGCATTCGCCTTGCCTTGACGCACAAACCTTGATGCTGTCACTGTCATCGTCACCCCAGGCAGAGGTAATAGCACCATCAGTCTCTGGTCGATGTACTATAACGAGTCGCCTGACGTTCGCCCAATGCAGGGCTGACCATAGACGACCTAGCTTGCGTAAGCATCTTGGGAGCGGGTGCTTCCCCGACTCGGCTTTCACTCCATGCTCCTGTCTCCTTTGGCTTTCGCCTCTAAGTAAGGAAGTGCTTTAACCACGTATGCTCCAGCGGTGTTGGACTCCTCCAACAAGGAAAACGAGTGCGCATCGGCGCACGACAGCTTACGTAGCGATGCCCCTAGCATAGATGTATAGACACCCATGGCGAGGCCGCCCCAGACGGGGCAAGCACGCCGCTACGGCAAGGGGCCAGAGGCGTTTGGCTTGACATTCAGGCAATTCTATGAGAACCTCACGGAAAAGCTTCTGTTTAAGCGAGTTCGCTATCGATAGAGAGGATAGCTTTATGATACATGAGCATCAGTATCGTTCTCTGGGTACATCAGGCATAATGGTCTCTCCTCTGGGGGTTGGTACCAACAAATGGATGCAAGGACGGAATGACGAGCCTGTTTCCCAGGTAGCGCAATCTTTTTTAGATGCAGGCGGGAACTTTTTTGATACCGCTGAGGTCTATGGCCTGGGGAAATCAGAACGCTTGCTCGGTACCTGTCTTCAGCAGAACACCCGACCGGTGGTGGTGGCCAGCAAATTTGCTCCCTGGCCCTATCGCCTGTCATGCCGTCAGTTTATGGACGCCCTGGATGCCAGCTTGAGCCGCCTGGGTCTACCAGCCATAGATCTGTATTATATCCATTGGCCGTTTACCTTTCTGAAAGTTGAAACCTTGATGGATATGATGGCACAAGCTGTCGAGGCAGGCAAAGTACGTGCGGTAGGCGTGAGCAACTTCAATGCCGGGCAGATGCGTCGAGCAGCGGCTCGCCTCGCTCGTTATGACATCCCTCTGGCCGCCAACGAAGTTCACTATAGCCTGTTGCATCGTAAGCCGGAAGTGAACGGCGTACTAGATGCCTGTCGGGAACTCGATGTCGCCCTGGTTGCTTACTACCCCCTGGAAGCGGGACGCCTCAAATCGAAAGAAACTTCATCCAGCTCATCCACCTCGATAAGTGCGAAGCAAGAAGGGGAGTTGCGGAAAACACTGACGGAGATTGCCAACAAGCGTGGCAAGAGTGTCAGTCAGGTCTCTCTAAACTGGCTTTTGCGTAGGGATAAACACGTGATTCCTATTCCAGGTGCAACCAGTGCCCGCCATGTGCTTGATAATGTCGACATGCTCAGTTGGGAAATGGCTGACGAAGAATTTGCTGCGATCGATCAGGCATCATCCCCACTTCATCACGAATACCAGCGTCAATGAGTGTCGTTTGTAGAATAAACTTTCGTTTTTTGCCTCGCCATGCTATTCTCTCTCCTTATAAGGATCAGCTATGTAGTTCGCAAAAGAATAAGGGTGACATAAAGCAAGTTTTTTGATGCTTTGAAATTCATCATACCAGGTATTGGACAAGTTCTGGTTTTCTTTGTTCGAGAAGCATAGAAGTTTCCATATTGTTCTGCTTTATAGCAAAATAGAAACAGGGTAACATTTTGCTACCCTGTTTAATTTTCTTCTGTCTCAATCCGGTTGCGAGTATTTGGGGTTTTTTTGTGACTGTGTTAGCGGCTCACCATGACGACGGTTGCGCCCATCTGGGCCAATCCCAGCGCGGTAGCCTTGCCGATTCCTGAAGTGGCACCGGTCAATAGGCAGACCTTACCTTGCATACTTGTATTTAT
>Ga0209180_10001426_pt1 | contig 11909 bp, 8 predicted proteins | sample CZO8metaG_3_FD_188355 | JGI IMG/M metagenome (GOLD analysis project Ga0209180, IMG submission 188355) | Vadose zone soil microbial communities from the Eel River Critical Zone Observatory, Northern California, USA - CZOApr15con2H2.8 metaG... | ecosystem: Environmental > Terrestrial > Soil >...
AATCGCGGCATCGGACGAGCGCTCGTAACCGAGACACTCAGACGCGGAGCGAAGAGGGTTTACGCGGGTACGCGAAGCGGCGAACTGCAAAACGCCGACAGCCGCGTGACGCCCCTCACGCTGGACGTAACCAAGACTGCGCAAATTCAGGCGGCCGTGGAGAAAGTCGAATCTCTCGATGTCCTCATCAACAACGCCGGCTTGGCGTTATACGACGACTTGAGCGATCGTGCCGCGATCGAACAGAGCCTCGCCATCAATCTCTACGGCCCGTATGGTGTGACCCAGGCTTTCCTGCCGTTGCTGACTGGTTCTCGGGGCGCCATTATTAGCGTGCTGTCGTTGTCGTCCATTGCCGCCGTGCCATTCTCTCCGGCCTACTCGATCTCAAAGGCGGCCGCGTTCTCGCTGTCACAATCGCTGCGCGCTCTTTTGGCTGGACGTGGCATTAAGGTACATGTGGTCCTGCCCGGCCCCGTGGACACGGATATGACTCGAGACCTTGACATATCGAAAGCGTCTCCGGAGTCGGTCGCGCAAGCCATCTTCGACGGAGTGGAAAAAGGGGAGGAGGACATCTTCCCTGATCCGATGTCAGCGTCTATCGCTGACAGCTGGCGCAGCGGTGCAGCTAAGGAGCTTGAGCGCCAGTTCGCGGCCTTCGTGCCGGAACGCCGGTGAATGTTGTGTGACTGATTCGGCGCTACCTGCCGCCAAGCTTGTGAAAGGCGCCAAGCTCAAGATCGTCCCGGCGGGCCGCACGGCATCTGCTCGACCTTGAAAGACCAGATCAATGCCGAGCTGCTCGCCTTCTTTCACCAGGCCGAGCGGAAGGAGGGAGCGTGGAAAAGGTACATATGACAAGGAAACACCGCACTTCTTGTCATACGTCCACCGCTCGTCAGTGATCTGTGGGCTCGTTCCCTGATGACGGGCAAGCAGGAAGTCATCCCAAGGTAAGGGTTGCCGACCATCCGGGAGCGATCCAACGGCGAGTTCCGGGTAGGCAACCGTGTTTACCGCCTTTTTGCGCGATCAAGGTGTGGTGAAATGCTTGACAGCGCTCCTGACCCCGTCGCCCTTGCCATTGGCTTCAATCGAGTCGACCGTGTAGTAGTAAGTTGTTCGCGGCCGGAGGCCGTCTATGCGCACGCGGAAAACCGTCGATGCGTGACCCGGGTTCAACCGGATCGGCGATTTTGCCGTCTCGCTCAGGCCTCTTGGATCCGTACCGTAGTGCACGATTCCGTAATGCACAGGGGAGCCACCGGGATTGTTCGTTGTCCACCTGATAATGGTTAGCTGCTCCCTTGCCAACTCGATCGTAGGGCCTTGGATGATCCGTACCCGCGCGGCTTTTGGAGTCGTTGGACTTTCCTGAGCGAGCAGGCTGCCGCTCAAAACCGAGATCGCCAGTATGAGAAGCACTCTGTTCATGTTCACACCTCAAAGAAATACTCTGCGCCCAGATGATCAAAGGTACGCAACCGCGGTGGATCGCCATCCGCCATAACTCGCTCCGGTATCGTCCCCCTCGCATTCGCAGTTTTGCGAAACGGACGAGCCAAGAGAAGACATGCATTGGTTCTGGCATTCCCGGCGTTTCGCGGTTCGTATTACGGTATAGGCTTAGGACCGGGGACAGGCGCAACGCCGCAGATCGCCGATGCACAGGGCGGTAGAGGCGGAGTCGGGATCAGAAACTCGTTACCCTGGGTTGCCGCAGAACCAGCTTTCATACAAGAGCCCGTAAAAATATCGCTGTTGAGGTAAGGCCTCGTGAAACCATCCGACAATGTTTCCAGAAATTTAACGATCTGGTTCTCTTCGTCATCCGTCAAGCCAAGATTACCGCTGGTCATATCGATATTGTTCCGCACCTCTGGCATAGGCCAGCAGTCTACTTTTTCGGTCGTTCCGGGCGGGCAATGTCCGGAAGTGACCGGGTATGCATACTTATCGCGCGTATTGTAGAAATGTACGAGCTGCTTCAGGCTCTTAATGTAGCCGTTGTGAAAGAATCCCTTCTGGAAGTAGGGCCCGGGGGCTTCGGTAGTAGGACATTGTGGCGGTGTCAATGCCACGTCGCGCGCCGTAACCACTTGCATTTGGCCGTCGACCGTTGGCGCGTATTGCCTCCAACTCACGTTCGGGTTGGGGCCGGAACCGAACCCGCTCCTGAGGAAAGTCCCGAGTCCCAAATCTCTGTATCCGAAGCCGTAAGGATTGGGAGTGAACCCGTAGGAATCCGGCTTGGTCTCATAATAAAAAGCATTCCTGGGATTCAGGGGTACGCCCTCATTGGCCGAGCCGAAGCACGTAAAGAGAGGGTTCACCATGGCCGCCGCGCTGCTGTCGGTCTGACCTGACTTTAGGGTGGTTCCTCTTCCGTCGAGGTGGCATGAATTGCAATTGCCCTTGCCGTCGAACAGTTTGAAACCGGCCATCTCGTCTGCTGTGAGCTTGTACTTGCCGGCCAGGAAGGCGTCGAATTTCGACGAGAAAGCGCTGACCTGCACGGACTGCTCGTATGAGTCAACGGACTGGGCCCAGTGGTCATAGACCGTGTTGGCGCGGGTTCGGTCGCTCGCACTTAGAGGAATCGGCGTAGTGCTCCCGCCAAACACCGCAGCCCCTCCAGGGGTTGCGCAGATTCGCGCAGTTTCGTGTGGAAAGTTGATATCGAACGAGCCTTTGCCCCATACCTCTTCGAACAGAGGCCTGTACACAGCGTGCGAAAGGCGGAATGCGATGCAGGCAGTATCCGGGAAGCCCATTTCTAGAGTGTCGACGGGAGGACTCTGTGCCTGTTCGGCGTCGGGAATCCTAAGCTGATATCCGGTCGCGCGTGAATCGAAGAAGTTTCCACCAAAGAATAGACCCTGTACTTGGTTGTATTGCAGTACAGGGAAGAATGGTGAATACGGGTGTCGTTGCGCTGTCCGCTTGCCGGCCCGAAAGTGAACCGTTCCGGGAAACGCCACCATTGTGAGGTTGACCGAGGGGATCGGTCCACCAAAGCCGGCATACGGCATGTGGCAAGACGCGCACGCTTGATTTCTGTTTGGAGAGATGTTCTTGTCGTAAAGCATAAGTTCGCCGAGTGTTTCTATTGCCTCAGTTCCGGTATTCTGAAGGACTGGCGGCTGACCTGTTAGGATAGGGGGCTTTAAGGCGTGCCATCGTGCAAGCGCCCGGCTTTCGATGACATCCAGCTCCCGTAGAACCCGAGCTATCTCGGAACTCAAATCAGAGGGGACGATGCTAGGCGGGTACGGGTTGTAGACCCGTGGATGCTGGTCGTTGTCGGTTTCTTGTTCTCCAGCTTGCACTGGAATGAGCCCAGCGCAGATCAGGAACGCGACGATAATTCCTGCAAATGGGCTCAGCAGCCCGATCCATCTTCTTTTTTCTTCCCTCATTTGCTACGCCCTTTCGTGACTTCGGTCGGGGCGGACGGTTCGGAACGGATGTGATGGCAGGCACGCCCGGTGGACACACACCAGATTTGAGTTTACATCAAGTGAAAATCGAGCTCGGCAGGCATGAAGGCCAGCACATCTTGATTCGTACCTTAGTACCCAATAACTCGCGGACCGATGAAACGGAGAATCCTCATTGCTTTCTGAACCCTTCAGCCAATTTTCTGATCAGCTGCGAGGAGCATAGGGGCTAGGGCAGGCAACCGGGAAGTTGTTCCGGGCCAGAAGTCGGCTTGGAGGACATTGCAATGACCTCCTCGAAGCCCGTTTCTGCGGAATTTGATGCGCCACCTCTCCAAGACACGACATTGGGGTCAATATACGTCGACGAAAGCGACGACGTTTATTGGGAGTGAAACAGCGATTTCTCCGGTAGAAGAAGTTGGTTGAGGTGCGCGTCTACCGGGATTCTTCGCTACGTCAGCCGATAACCCATCCACCCGGAGGCCCTTCAAAAATCGCCGCCGGCGCCTCCGCCTCCCGTATTTCCCCCACCGAAGCGGAAATCCGGACTCTTTGTTTGCGGTGCTGGCGTTGAGTGGGGCGATAGCAGGCCGAATACGGTCGATCCGACGTTGATCCAGTGTTTGTCCCTGCCCAATAGGCGCGCAGCGGTAAAGCCATGGCGAATTCCGCCCGGCCCACGGGCAAGCCAGCGTTGGAGGCAGACTGCGACACTGGTTAACAACATCCCCAGAAGCATCGGGTCCCAGGTATGCCGGGGCCGGCCGAGATAAGGCTTATTGGAGACGAGCGTCAGGATGGCAACGATCGCGCCCACTGCGATGACGAAGCGGTCCTTTTGGCGAACGCCGCGCGCGAGTACGATTGGCGGCAGGCACCAGATCAGCACCCACGTTCCCCAGTAGAACGGCCTACCGAATTCAGAGGCAGCCCGAGTGCCACTCCACCACTGCGCAGGCAGGTTCAACGACGAAATCTGAAGATTGAAGGCCAGGTAGATGCCGAGCCAGAGGAACGCTTCGACGAGCGAATAAGCCTCATCGAGGTAGTTGAAGTGGTGGCGGGCGCGTACCGCGGCTACACCCGCTAGCCCGGCTGCATAAAACACAGCGACGATCAGATGCTGCGCCGACGGGGACAAAGTCCAGTGGCCGGGCAGAAAGAGGACGAAGATCATCGCGGCGAGAAATGCATAGGAGAGCCCGAAGCGGCGCCATATCCAGAGCGAAAAGACGACGCCGGCGGCGGGAACAAGGCACTTGGCTGGGTCTGGCTCCGGAGAATAAGAGCTACCGCTGAAAAAAGCGGCCTGCATCCCTGCGCAGAGAAAACCAACCGAGCAAACGACGAGCGCTTCTTCGATACCGTAGCGATAGATCCTGGCTCGGGAAACGGAGACTTCGGCAGCCGCGTAGCAGGCGGCAGCGAAGATCAGGAAGAAAACGCCGGCGGTTTCCTCAGATGGCCGCGAAAGAAAAACCACGAAGAACAGGCCGGCGCCGGCACCCACGATGATCAGGGTGAAGACGAACAAGACCAGCCGCAGGAAAATGTTGGTGGTGCGGAGCTCGGAGACGGTTTCCTTTTCCAGAAGCTGGTACTGCTCCTTGTTGAGGAAGCCATCGCCGGCCCAGTCCCTCAGGAGTTTGCGGGCGCGCAGACTCTCTTCGCTGGATGCACTGTAGAGTCTCACGCCGGCCTCCCGAAGCGGCGCCCGATCTGGACCAGCAACACGAGCATAGCCACTCCGCTAACGACGAAATAGCTCAGGACAGCGGATTCATCATTGACGCCACGGAGGAAAAGCGAGCTGATGCCCACGTAGCCGTAGACGGCGGCATAAGCAACGAAGGCAAACTGCCGGCGTGCCAGTCCCCAGGTGAAACAAGCGCCACAGGCGATAAGCAGAACGAGAAACCATAGGCCGTATCCCTGCCGATTGAACACGCCGGAGAGGAGTGCCCAGAAGAGAACGTTGGCCACGACGTTCAGATAAGTGCCGAAGAAATGCGGTTTCAGGCCGCCGCGCTGAAGAAGTGCCCCGCCGACGCCGACCAGCAGACAGTAGAGAAGAGCATATCCGCGATAGGCAGCGTCCTGATGGGCCGACCAGTGCGAGATGGTGAGCCCGAACCATCCGGCAAGTGAGGACAAACCAAGCGAGAGCACGAAGCGATTGTCGAAACGATAAGCCAGGAAGAAGAAAAGGCCGGCGGTCGCCAAGAGATAGAGATCCAATTGTCCGGAGAGCACATGGAAACGGTTCTCCAAGTAGGCGAGTTCTAGTGACCAGATGAGGGCGCCGAGGTAAAGCACGTAATCGAAGATGGGATTCGGTGCAGGCGTTTCAGCGGGGGACCAGGCGGGTGCGCGGGAAAAGCAGTACCAAGAACAGGCTGCGAGGATGGCGGAGAGGACGGTCAGGACGAGGACGTCACCGAGTTGCTGCGACCAAGTGCTGACAGTCCAGCCGAGTCCAGCAACGAACGCCAGCACACCGGCATAGAGGAGAACGTTCAGCTCGAGAAAAAGGGAGAAGGGTTCTCCACGGGAGAGGCCTGCCAAATGGGCGTGCTGCTCCGGCGATATTTTGCCCTGCTCCTTCCATTGCTCTAATCGGGTGAGGATGGTCATGAAGCCTTCGTTCTCCGGACCTGGGACACCATGTCCATAGCCCGGCGTTGGATCCCGGTGCCACCTGCTAGGCCCATGAGTTTACTCATCGTACATTTCCGAACGCTCGCCGCGCTGAAAAAACGCGAGTAGATGGCCAGAATCGAGGCGGTCTATAAGTCGGCTTCGAGGACTCGAAGCCCGTTTCTGGAGCGAAGCACATGTGCAGGAAGCCGACTTACCCTCCAAGTGGACGCGTGCTGGGAGTCCACGAGCGCAATTCCTGGTCAGTGGCGAAACGGCTGAGCTACCGAGAATGCGAGCGAGCCCCATGTGTCTCGTCCATCGGATTGCTGGTGGCAAGTCACGCATAGCTGAACGGCTCTCGTAGCGCCCGAATTCCCTTGACCGGTGTTGGCTTTGCAACTACCATCCCTTCCCGGTGCGCGAATCATGGAATTCGTAATCGGGCAGACCGTCTCTCACTATGCCATAGCTCACAAGCTTGGAAGCGGTGGCATGGGTGTGGTGTATGAAGCTGAGGACACGCGCCTCGGACGTCAGGTTGCCCTGAAGTTCTTGCCTCAGGAATTAGCCCAGGACGCACATTCACTGGAACGCTTTCAGCGCGAAGCTCGCGCAGCCTCTGCTCTCAACCACCCCAATATCTGCACGGTCTACGCCATCGAGCAGTATGAACGGCAGCACTTCATCGTTATGGAGTTGCTGGAGGGGCAGTCGCTCGCATTGATGATCGGCCGGCATCCGTTCGAGATCGAGCAACTGTTAGGCCTCGCGATCCAGATTGCCGACGCGCTGGAGTCGGCACACGCGAAGGGCATCGTGCACCGCGACATCAAACCGGCAAATATATTCGTCACGCCGCGAGGGCAAGTGAAGATTCTCGATTTCGGCTTGGCCAAGATTGAGGCTTCGCGGTCCCAAATCGATGCCGCTGGTGCAGTCACCCAGTTGGAGACGATCGGTCAGCGGGAGGATCTCACTCTACCGGGTACGGCGCTCGGTACCGTGTCATACATGTCACCGGAGCAGGCGCGAGGTCAACTTACCGATTCTCGAACCGACTTGTTCTCACTGGGAACGGTTCTCTATCAGATGGCGACCGGGCTCCTACCCTTTCAGGGCGATACCTCGGCCGTGGTTTACGAAGCGATTCTCAACCGCGACCCAGTTCCGATCATGCAAGTGAATCCAGCCCCGCCGGCGGGATTCGCTCGCATCGTGGAAAAGGCTCTGGAAAAAGACAGAAACATGCGTTATCAAACCGCCACCGACCTTAAGACCGACTTGATCCGCCTGAAGCGTGATATTGATTCCGGTAACAAGCGGGTGGCTGATTCTGGCGAATTGCGCGCGGGAATTGTCAAACAAAGCGCGAAATCTATAGCTGTCCTCTATTTCGAGAACCTCAGCGGGGCAAAGGAAGATGAGTACTTTCGCGACGGCATCACTGAAGACATCATTACCGAGCTTTCCAAGATCAAGGGGTTGAACATCTTCTCGCGCCCGACTGTGCTCGTTTACCGGGACAAGCAGGTAACTCCCGCACAGATTGGGCAACAGCTAAGAGCGTCGTATGTCTTGGCAGGCAGCCTGCGCCGCTCCGGCAACCGCCTGCGCATCAATACGCAACTGGTGGATACCAGCACCGATTTTCCCATATGGTCCGAGCGCTACGACCGCGAGATGAAAGACGTCTTCGAGGTGCAAGACGAGATCGCAAGCAAGATCGCCCAAGCACTACGGATCACATTGTCTCCGCAGGAGCAGGAAGCCATTGCCGCAAAACCAACCGACAATCTTCAAGCATACGACCTTTACCTGCGCGGCAAGAGCTACGCACGGCGTCTCCAGCGCCAGGACCTAGAATTTGCACTCCAGATGTTCGAGAACGCAGTCATTCTGGACCCGAATTTTGCTCTGGCCTACGCGGCCATCGCCAATGTTTGCGCCCAGAATCATTACAATTACGGGCGCGATCCCGTTTGGATGGAACGCGCCATGCAGGCATCGGAAACCGCCGTTGTCCTGCGCCCCGATTTGCCAGAGGTGCAGGTGGCTCAATCTTGGATCCTTTACGCGAATGGCAAGTACGATGAAGCCGTGGCGGTTGTCCAGAAAGCGATCGACCGCAAGCGCGATTGCGAGGGAGCGTACTACATCCTAGGACGCACTTTGTTTTCTTCCGGGCGCTACCAGGAGGTGGCAAACATTGTCGATGCCGCTGTGGAGGCAAGTGGCGACGATTACAACATCTACGTTCCGATCATGAACGCCCTCGGAGCATTGGGAAAGGAAGAAGCCCTTCGCAATCTCCGACAGCGGCGCGTCTCCGCGCTGGAACGACACCTCAATCAGGTGCCCGAAGATGCTCGCGCACGCATCCTTCTGGCGGGAGACTATGCCGAAATGAATCGGCTAGAAGAGGCGGTTCGCGAAACGAATCTCGCCATCACGCTTCGTCCAAACGAGGCCACCGTGCTGTACAACGCCGCCTGCGCCTTCTGCCTGATGAAGAGGAAGCCTGAGGCTTTGGAAGCCCTTCGCAAAGCCTGGGAAGCCGGTTTCAAGGACCCAGATTGGGCGCGCCGTGATCCCGACCTCGCTCTCCTGCACGGCGATCCTGAGTTCGAGCGACTCTATCCTGAAAAAGCCGCGTCCACCGAGCGGTTAGCCGCTCACAACCTCAAAGCATCGTAACGCCCTGTCGACGCCCGCATACAATTAGCTGAATCAGACCTACAGTTTCCCTGCAACCTCCACTTGGCTTAATAACGAGCTATGCGTAGAAGTGGCCAGACTCTCCCGAAGTCGGCTTCGAGGAGATCGCCGTTGATCTCCTCCAAGCCCGTTTGCCGACTATACGGACAAGTGGACAGCGGAATCGATAAAGGGCAGCTCAGCCGGGGACTGAGGGCTTCTCCGGTTAGAGCTTACGCACGTACCGGACCCGCTGACCTTCCGCAACTGCGTGCACCCCTACTCGGGCGAAGCCTGCTTTTTCGGCGACGCGAATCGAGCGACCGTTCTCCGGCGCGATCTGCAAGACGATCCCTCTCGCCTCCGTGGCGCTGCGAAGATATTCGGCCACAAGGTCGATGGCACGCCCGGCGAGTCCCCGTCCTCGCCATGGGGGGAAAATCCCATAAGAGACATTGACCTCCGCAGGATAACCAAGAAGCTCCAGGTTCGCTTCGACAAAACCGATCAGCTGATCGTTACTGCAATCGAAGACACCGAAGGCGCGACGTGGGCCGCCGGTGCGCCATTGCTCCTCAAACTTGTCGATGGCGGTCTGCACCGTGGCAGCCGTGCTGCGTCCACCACTGAGCCATTTCGCCATCTCCTCATCCTCGCCGGCTAAATGGGCAGCTGCATCCGCTTGCGTCAGCGGACGTAGTTGAATGACGCCGTCGGTGAGGCTCGGAATGGGAGAGCGTTCCATCACTTATATTGCGGCAGGTGTGCCGCACTTGTCCGGTTAGCCGACCACACGGCCAATTTGCTCAGCGTTAGGTGATTACGTGGAAGGGGCTCGGTACCCAGAAAGACTGGAGCAACTGACCGGACGCTGAGCGAAAGGTGGCGTCAGACCGTCGCGGCCAGCGGCTTCTGGTTCGCGCCCTTGATGATGAGCCAGAGCATGATGGCCAGTTCGCCGAAGAGCAGTGGCTGCGCAAAGAGGAACGCCTTGCCGCTTAGCTCGGGCCGCAGTAGGCCGATGCCGCTAAGGGCGACGTAAGCCGCGCCGTTCACCACCAACCACGCGCCGAGGAAGCGCGGCAGGAAACCGGAGCGGTAGACGAGCATGCCGAAGGGGAGCAGCCACAGTCCCCAGAAGGTCTCATTGACCGTGTTTCCTATGCTGTGCAGGCGAAGGAAGAGCATGGCCAGCGCCTCGCGCTGCATCTGGTCAAGGACAGTGAGCGATTCGCCGCCGCGGGCCAGTGCAAGCGCCGCCGCGTTGGGCAGCACGTTCACGCAGGCGATGGCCGACGAGACCACGACGAGCGCGACCATGAACGCGGCCCGCGTCGGGTCGACCCGGCTGAGCAGGCGGTAAAGCGCGAATGCGAGCACGACGAAGAAGACCGAGCCGGCGACATCGGCCACCATGCCGAAGCGAAAAAGCGTCTCGTGGGCGAGGAGGTTGGCAGCGGTCGCGGCGGCGTCCCCGCGCACAATCAGCTTGCTGGGCAGGTAGATAAGCACGAACGGTCCCGGTATGACGAGCAGCAAGTAGAGCCAGCCTGCGGTCCTGGCTTGCCGATCGAGTGCGTCCATGGCGGGCCTCTCTTTCTTCAGTGGGCCTGAAACGGGCCTGCTTTCACACGGTGACACCGGCCGGTGCCCGAGCAGCCGTGATCATCTCCGACCTCAGACCTTTGATCACGAGCCAGAAGCCGGTCGCCAGTTCGAAGAGCCCGAGGCCGGTATCGAACCACCACAGGTTCACGAGCTTGGCGAAGTCAGGGGAGATGATGAAGGCAATTGTACACACCACGGCCCACGCGGAGACGACCACGCCGAAGGCGGCGAGTCCTCGTGGGATGTAGCCTGACTTGAAAAACAGGTAGCTGCAAGCGGTGGATGCCAAGCCATAGAACAGCAGGCCGACGTAGTAGGCGTCAAAGCCGGAGAGATAAAGCCTCCCCAGCGTTTGGGCTTGTTCCGTCCCGAGGACGCGCAGGTAATCGGCACCGTTCAACAGCCGCAGAGCGGTCAGCTGATTCAGCGACATCAGGATCCACATCGAGGCATAGACGAGCCTCGAGAACCCGGCCAGCAATGCCAAGGTGCGACCGGCGGGCCTGAGGGTCACGTAAAGCGCGCTAAGTAGGACCAACAGCCCCGCCTCGTACACCAGGTTGCTGGCGATTCCGATGCGGAAGAGCCGCTCGTGCGCCAAGACGTTGCGGGCAGTCTGCGTTGCATCACCAGCGACGATCAGGCGCTCGTTGATACCAAAGTTCACCGCGACCACGATCGCGAAGGTGAGCAGGTAGAAGAATCCCGCGACTCGTGCAGCTTTGCGTTGCGACTCGTTTATGGTGCCGGTCGTCATTCCGTTCCTCCACGGAACTCGACAAAGTTGTGTGCATGATTATACGCAGAGCGAAGCGCGAGAGTTCCGTTGTCGATTGGATGGAGAAGGTAAGCGACAATCACTACAGCGCTGACGCAATCATCTCGACCGTGCTATTTCCGAACTATTTTAGCTTGAACTTTGTCGCGTTGCCCCGACCATCGTGTCCTAATGACGGTCTAATCGGAAGTAATCCGATTAGGAAAAAGCGGGCTTCACGTCGGCGTGGTTCCGCGCTCGCGGTCCGGAGGTCCAATTCGCGGAAATCGCCCTGAATTCGTCTGTTAGGAGTGCTGGCGTTTGTCTCGCACGAGCCGAGGGCGCAAGTTGGTGGCGAGAGCAGCGGCTGCTGTGTAGCTTTCGACCGGCGGCGTTATACTCTGCCGACTCTCAAGCGTGGTCTGGAGGAGGCAAGTATGCGCAAGCGACTGGCATTGATTCTTCTGAGTTGCGTTCTGTGCGTGGCGGCCACGGCACAACAACCAGCGCTCACTGTGGGAACTGCGACAGCAGTCACCGGGCAGACCATTACCGGATTCATCGAAGTGTCGGCGGGGAGCGACGTGGGCACGAATATCCCGGTTGCGGTAATTCGCGGCCCGAAGCCCGGGCCGACCCTCGCCCTGGTGGCCGGCGCACATGGCACCGAGTATGCGTCCATCATTGCGCTCGAAAAGCTTATACAGGAACTCAATCCCGCGGATATTTCCGGGACGGTCATCATTGTCCCATTGGTTAACATC
>Ga0209180_10001430_pt1 | contig 11885 bp, 12 predicted proteins | sample CZO8metaG_3_FD_188355 | JGI IMG/M metagenome (GOLD analysis project Ga0209180, IMG submission 188355) | Vadose zone soil microbial communities from the Eel River Critical Zone Observatory, Northern California, USA - CZOApr15con2H2.8 metaG... | ecosystem: Environmental > Terrestrial > Soil >...
AATGGCGCACGGCGGCGTGGTGGCGCTCATGCTGGACGAAGCGGTTGGCTGGGCGGCCTGGCACGCCGGCCACCCGGGGGTGACGGGGCGTTTGCAGGTGAGCTTTCGCCGGCCGTTGAAGCTGGGCGAGCGCGTGCGCGTGGTTGGAAAGGTCGAGAACGTGCGGCGCTCGCTGGTCTACACCTCGGCGTACGTCGAAAATCGAGACGACGGGTCGCGGATCGCGGACGCGACGGCGACGTTGATGGAAGTGAAGACGCAGGTCGATGCCGAGCTTGGTGGTGCTCACGGCCCGGCGCGCTGAGGGGCCGGCGACCGCAGGCGTCTAGAATCACATCCGCGTCGGGGGCTGGCGCAGTTTGGCAGCGCGCACGGTTCGGGACCGTGAGGCCGAGGGTTCAAATCCCTCGCCCCCGACCAAATCTGAGTTCAGATTCGCCCAGTTCGCGGAGTTAATGTAATACCGTCGCTGTACTGGTGTAGCAACCGTGTAGCAACGCACGCCGACCCAGCTCAGCGAGAGGTAATCAAAAGGTGGTCAACGATTCGTATCGGCGAGTCCGCATCAAGGGCGCCGATCTCGCCTACACCGAGCAGGGAGCCGGCGCCCCATTGATCTACGTGCACGGCGCTCTCAGTGACGTTCGTTACCTGCAGCCAGAGCTTCCGGCGTTGGCGCCACGCTTCAGGACCATCGTGTACAGCCGGCGCCACGCCTGGCCTAACGAAGCCTTGGGCGGAGGCGCGATGGACCCGGTTGCGCAACATGTCGACGATCTCGCCGACGTCATACGTGCTTAAGACGCGGCGCCCGCCCACGTGGCTGGAATCTCGCTCGGAGGAACAATCTGCTTGCTCCTGGCGGTGCATCATCCAGAGCTGGTGCGGACGCTGATCCTTGAAGATCCATCAGCCTTCCCTGTCCTATTCAATATCCCACCGAAGCCTGGAGAGATTCTGCCGCTGTTGTTCAGGCAGCCACGCACGTTATGGATGGCGCTGACGACTACGGCCAGTTTCGGGAGGATGGCCCTGGGGTGTGGCCAACAAAGCGACCTGGCGTGCCGCGCTCGAGCGCCCAGGTCCGATCGACTTGACGGCGACGGACGCGCGCGCGGCATCCAGAAGCCCACGCTCCTAATTTCGGGTGAAAAGAGCGTGCCTCCCTTGCGAGCGGTCGTTCAGCGCCTTGCCGAGCTGATCCCGAATTCCGAGGTGAGGGTGATACCCAACGCCTCTCACGGCATGAACTTTCAAAACCCAGCCGCCGTTGACGCGGCGATCCTGGATTTCCTGGAGAAGCACCCGGATGCCTGACGGCGATCCGTCCTAGCTGACTTTGGACAACGAGAGTTTCGTCAGCGGCGTGGCGATAGCAACTTGACCATGTAGCAACGTATGTAGCAACCGAGGCGGTCTCGAGCGTCACGCAGCAGCGTCTGGCGGACTCGAATACAGACGCACTGAACTCAGGCGGTCTCCAGCGCCACATCCGGAACCGAGCGCTACTGCGGTTCGGGACCGTGAGGCCGAGGCTTCAAAGCCACCGGTGCCTCGCCCGCGATTCCGCAGCTTTTGGCGGAGCCGCTGACATCAGGCAGTAACAGAGGCCTGGGAACCTGAGCGGTGCCGCGATACCTCGCGGTACTGGAAAAACACAGAGGAGTCATGACTATGAAGCTCGTCCGCCTCGCGACCATAACGGCGTCCATCGTCAGTTTATTGGCGTTCGCACAACCAGCCTCTGCGAACGCAGTGACCGCAAACTCAGGCTTCTACGACCACCAGATCATCCAGTACCAGGCCACTGCAGAAGTCACCTCGTCGCCTCACGCGGCCCAGTTGATCAGCAAGGGCAACATCGTCTTTCATATCGTCGACGCCAGTGGCAACATTCCGGCCGTGCAGGTTGCACGCCTTCACATCGCCTTGCCCAACGACCCCACAGGCGGCAACGTGCTCAACTTCATTCCAACCGAGATCGGCTATTCAGGCGGTGCCTGGAACCTGCAGATCTTCCACTGGAACGCCGGAGTGACTCCAGTGGAGCTGAGTAAAGACGACGACATCTTCGCTGCCGTCACGGCGGGGCAGGGGACCCTCGAGGTAACGTCGACCCTGGTGCGCTGCCCGGTGATCGACTTCGCGGCCCTGCGCTAATAGTCTGAGAAAATTGAGAAGACGCCTTCTTCTGGTTCAGCAAAATGTCGTTTGGGCGGAGGCCACTGCCTCCGCCACGTTTTTCTTGACGATGAGGTCCGCATGATCGCGCCAGGAGGCTGACTCGATGCGACTCTCACGGTTGCTGCGCAGCGTCAGAGGCCGGATTGCGCTCGCCTCGCTGGCGGCGTCAGGGCTCGCGCTCGGTGTCGAGGCGGTCGGCGTCCAAGTCGTTGGCGCCGCTACGTTTCAACGCTTGATGGTCGAGCACGGCGCCACTGCCGAGCTGGCTCACGCCATGTTCGACGAATCGGTTACGAGAGTCGTGATCGTCACGACACTGCTGGCCTTGCTGGTTTCCTTGGGTTTGGCGATCGTGCTGGCCCAGGCTGTGACGCGGCCCCTGGACGGGGTCGCCCGTGCCGCCCGCCGCTTGGCCGAGGGAAACTATGGAGTCAGGGTGGAGCGACCCGCCGCCCCCGAGTTGGCGTCCCTCGCCGACTCGTTCAACCAGATGGCGGCGGGACTGGAGGATCAGGAGCGGCTGCGGCGCGACCTCATCATCAACTTCGCGCACGAGCTGCGGACTCCGCTGACAAATCTAAAGGGATACCTGCAGGCGCTTCGAGACGGGGTCATGCCGACCAGCACGGAGGTCTTTGCCTCACTCGACCAGGAGGTGGATCGCCTCTACAGGCTGTCGCTCTCACTGGACGAGCTCGGGACCGGCGGGTCACCCACGGCGCCCTCCGGACTCGGCATCATCGACCTCGGACAGGTCGTCGAAGCCGCATTGAAGCTCTCGTATCCGAGCTTTGACCGTCGCAGCATCAAGATCGAGCTGACTTTGCCCGCTGGGCTGCGCGTTTTGGCCAACCCGGACCACATCGCCCAGGTGTTGCTCAATCTGTTCCAAAACGCCGCCCGTTACACACCCGAAGGCGGCTCGGTGTCGATTCGCGCCGAAGTCGACGACGGGTCAGTCGTGGTCAGCGTTACCAACAGCGGTGAGGGCATCCCGGCGGTCGACCTGCCCCACGTTTTCGAGCGCTTCTACCGTGTCGAGAAATCGCGTGACCGGTCTCGAGGCGGTGCGGGGATCGGCCTGGCGCTGGTCAAGCAGCTTGTCGAGGCGACGGGCGGTCGGGTCGGAGTCGAGTCGGACCATGGTCTGACCAGGTTCTGGTTCAGCCTGCCAACCTGAGCGGAGCAGGTGAGCGCCCGGGTCGAGCAGCGATCGGCGTCACCGGGTCTGGGGTTTGGGGAGGGGTGCGGCTCGATAACCGGCTCCGCGTACGGTGCTTATGTAACGCGGCGCCTCGACGTCGTCACCCAGCTTGGCCCTGATCCGTTTGACGGCGACATCAATCGCCCGGCCCGTGACCTCTCCGCCCAGCCCGTAGACAGACTCCACAAGATGCTCGCGCGAGAGCACCCTGCCGTTGGCCCGGATCAGAGTCACGATCAGACGGAACTCGAGGTCGCTCAAGGCGACGATGCGCCCAGCGCATAGGACTTCTCGTCTCTCGAGGTCGATCTGCAGGTCGCCGTGATGCAAGGCCTCGGTGGGCAGGTCCCCCGGCGAGCTTCGACGCATGAGTGCGTTGACCCTGGCCACCAGCTCGGCGGGGCTGAAGGGCTTGGCCAAATAGTCATCGGCGCCTTCGACCAACCCCGTGATGCGGTCGCTGACCGTTCCCCGCGCGGACATCATGAGAACGGGCAAATTGTTGCGCTCGTCCCTGAGGTGGCGGGCCAGAACCAAACCGTCCACGTGCGGCAGCATTACATCCAGCACTACCAGGTTCGGACGGTGCGCCTCGATCTTTCGCAGCGCGTCCTCTCCATCCACCGCTGTGACCACCGCATAGCCGGCCCGCTGTAGGTAGGCCCGTACCAATTCAAGGATTTTCGGATCGTCATCGACAACCAATACCGATCCTGTCTCCATGGCCTCCTTCGATGGTACGGGTCTTGCAGCAGCTCTCGTCGCGTGTAACCGGCGTGTAACACGCGGTCTTGATACTCGGCGAAAGTTCATGGCCACCCATCTGAAAAACACCGAGGTTGAATAGATGAAGTTCCTTCCGGACCGCCCTCACCTCTTCAGAGGCGTTGTCGCCCTGGGTGTGATTGCGCTCGCTGCCGCGTGTGGCTCGAACAGCCCAGGCTCAGCTGCAACCACTGCCTCGCCGGCCGCGTCTGCGGCGAGCGGGGTGGATCTGGAGCAAGGTACCGCCACCGTGATGAATGCCCAGGAGACAGTTCTGACCTCGCCTGATGGCTTCACGCTGTACTACTTGACGGTCGACACCGCGACCGCGCCCAAATGCACCGGGGCGTGTCTCTCCACTTGGCCCCCCCTGCTCACCAACGGGAATCCCAGCAGCATGGTGCCGCTCACCGGAACACTGACCGTGGCGATGAACGCCAACGGCGACCAGGTCGCCTACAACGGTCATCTCCTGTACCGGTTCGCGGGCGACAAGCTCAAGGGTGACGCCAAAGGAGAGGGACTACAGGCGTTCGGCGGCGTGTGGAAGGTTGCGACGCCAGGTCTCACGGTAGCGGGATAGACGGGCCAGGCGAGTCGCCCTCCTTAGGCCCATGAGCATGCGGCGAGTTGTGGTTCGCGGTTTCAGCTCCGGCGTGGTCGCCGGACTTCTTCTGGTGGCGCTGATGTATTTGGCCAAACTCGTCATCGGCACCACCCCACTCCCACAGCTGCTGCAGCAACCCATCCTCGCCGTGATGCCGGGCTTCGTGTTCGGCTTCCTTATCGACACCCTGCAGCACGCGGGCAAGGTCGTTGAGGAGGCGGGCCTGATCGTCGGCATGATCGTTGGACTTGGGTTTCTCGGTGGAGCGTGGGCCTGGTCGAGGCAGGTCTGGGCTCGTCCACCGCACGCTCTCTTGTTCGCTGCCGCCGGTTGGGCGATTGTCGCCTTGGTGCTGCTTCCGATATCAGGGGACGGCTTCCTTGGACTCAATGAGGGGCCGATCGCACCTCTGGTCTGGGGCCTGCTGTTCGCTGCGTACGGCGTGGTGCTCCAGGTGGGCGGCGTTCCCGCGACTGTGACGCCGGTCCGGGCAGACCCAGGGCGGCGCCGCATGTTGCGGCTGATGCCCATCGGAATCGCGGCGTTGAGCGCCGGCGGGCTCGTCTCGGTACTGCTCCCGCGCTGGTACCAGGCGGTCTTCAAGGCACCTGAGGCAGGGTTGTCAGGAGCATCGCTTGAGATAACGCCGGTCGAGAACTTTTACGTTGTATCGAAGAACTTCAGCGACCCGGTCGTCTCAGACCAAGGGTGGAGCTTGAAAGTCGGCGGGCTCGTCGACAACCCGCTACACCTCTCGATGGCGGACCTGAGAGCTCTGCCGAGCGTCACCGTGTACGTAACCCTCGAATGCATCAGCAACAACGTCGGAGGATCGTTGATGAGCACGGGCCAGTTCACAGGCGTCCGCCTTCACGATCTCGTCAGCATGGCGGTGCCGCAGTCAAACGCGACGCACGCCCGCTTCAAGGCGCGAGACGGCTACACGGAGAGCTTGCCCTTGAGCCTGATATCGAGCCAGCCGGAGATCCTGGTCGCCTACGCGTTGGACGGCGCACCGCTGCCGACCGGTCATGGATTCCCAGCCCGCATCCTGGTGCCAGGGCATTACGGGATGAAAGGGCCGAAGTGGCTTGACTCGATCGAGCTGGCGAGCCAGGACGATGGCGGCTACTGGGAGTCTGAGGGCTGGGACAGGATCGCGCTGGTCAAAACCACAGCGCGATTTGACGTACCGAAGGACGGCGACATCGCGAAGGCCGGGGAAGCGGTCCGTCTCATGGGGGTGGCATTCGCCGGTACGCGCGGGATCAACAAGGTCGAGTACAGCACCGACGGCGGCAGGAACTGGTCGGCCGCCGATCTCGGAGCGCCACTCTCAAGCCTGACCTGGGTCCTGTGGACCGCAAACTGGACGCCTCGGCAGGTGGGAGCGAATGTGCTGCAGGTCAGGGCGGTGGACGGAACCGGGGTGCCCCAGCAGGCAACTGCGTCTGCAAGCTATCCAAGCGGCGCCTCCGGTTATCACACAATCCGCGTCGATGTGTCCGGATAGCTGACGCTTCTGGATCGGTATGAGCTTGCCTACGTGAACCGGGCGCATCATGATGGCTAGAGCCATGCCCGCGAATGCTGACTTTGTGGTTGAGGTCGATGCCGCAGCTCGTGCGTGGCTTGACTCGCATAAATCTGAGGGGCCACGCGTCATCACCTACGACGTGCATCGCTGTTGTGGCGGCGGCAAGATCTGTGATGTTCGGGTGCGAGAGACGGCGCACCGTGACGACATCACCAGCTACGCCGCGGCCGTCTTGCCGGACACGACCAGGCTCGTGATCGATCCCAGAGCGGCCGGGCGGCTGCCGTCGCGATTTCGTCTGACCGTCCGGGGGCTCGGTCCTCTGAAGCACCTCGATCTCGACCTTTCCGGCGAGGAGTGGGGAGCGCTTCTCTACGACTGAGTCGACGGCCTTTCCTCGATGATCGTCGATCCCCCTCAGACCGCTTGGCGATCGGCGTGATGCTGGCCGGCGAGAGTCGCCAGCGAACCTGGACCTCGTCGCACACCCGACGAGCTCGATGGCGTTCTCGTCCTTCGCCGGATCACATTCGGATCACACATTCCCGGAAACAGGCGGGTGCGTGAGGCCACGGGAGGACACCATGGCGGCGGCAAGGGGCAGACCACGGCAACAACCCGTCGTCCGCTTTGGCAAATCTGCTTCGGACGATCGACCATATCGCGCCACTAATACCCGCAGACTTGCCGATAGCGAGCTGATTTGGGTTGGTTCAGCTCGCCGCGCGGAAGATCGCTGATTAGTTTCGGTCGTCTGCACTCATGACGGTCGATGACGTTCAAAAGGGGGTGGCCCACAGCGCCGAATTCCGATCGACCGGTCAAATGCTCGGGTCAGAGAAGATGGAGCACTGCTGGCCAGAAGTCGCAAGGTGGATGCGACGTTCAGAGTTGGCGAGCTCTGTAGTAGTTCATGTAGTAATCAAGGCGGGTCTGGTGGCTGAAACTGGCTTGACCCTGGTGCCTGAGTCGCCGAAATGAACTCAAAACCCTCGAAAACGATCTCGGTGGACGAAACCGCCTAGATTTCGGGACCGTGAGGCCCCGGGTTCAAATCCCGGGCCCCCGACCAAAAATCGTATTCAGAATCGAGACTTTGCCGGCTTCGCCTACCCCGCCGTGTCACAGGGGAGGTCACAGATTTTCTAGGAACTCGGCGGCGGCAGCCCCCGTTCAAGTGGATTGCGGCCGTCGATTGAACTCGCTCACGGCTATGGCGCAGCCGATATACCAGCACGCGCACGGCCCCGGGACGCCAGTTGTTGACGGCCGCGGGCAGGAGCGAGGCGTGGTCGCCGAAGGCCCAGTTGGAGCCCGGTGGGCTGGGCGGTTTCGCATCTTTCGGTACGAAATGCGCAGGTGGCGCGACGGCGTGGTTCCTGACATCGGTGAGGCGGTCGACAGTCCGCGACGACTGAGTGACGATGTAGCCGATGCCCGGCGCCTGCTTGAATTGGTGCCGCAGATACCGATCCTCGTGTGGGGCCGTGACGAGCTCCGGACTGGCGAAATGTGGAACTCGAACTCGATCATTGCCTGGTTGATCGCGTGCACTGGACTTGATGTGGATTCGATAAAGCCACCTCCTGGCGGACGAGCGCCTGGCTGGAATGCCGGCCTAGTGGTAGCGGCTGGAGAACTGAGCGGGTTTTGTGCTGGACACAACGCGCACTCGGAGCGGCCTTCCGAAGTCATCCAGGAAGTCGGAGCGTTCATCTCGGCCGACGCAGCCGTACTGTCGCAGCAGAGCCTCCGCCCGCTTGGAGGTAAAGAGCAGCTGGCGCTCTCCCACTCTGGGAGGCCTGGCGCCACAGTTAACTGAGCGCGATGGAGCCCGGCCGAAGCCGGGCTCCGTACTGTCGGACGGAGGCGGGAACTCTATCGAGCAGCCGCCCCAGGGGCCAGGGAGCCGTTGTCCACACCGGCAGTTCGGCTGTAAAGGGTGGTGATGGCAGAGGGCTTGAAACCTTTGACGACCAGCCAGACGCCCAGCGAAAACTCCCAGAGAGCGATCGGGAGTGCGGTTACCAGCGCCGGTGTGGACGTTCGGCCGATGAGGTCGAACAGAACGGCGAGGTCTGCTGCGACTAGCAGCGGAGCTCCGATAAGTCCGAGCAGGGGAAGAGCTCTCGGCACCAGGCGCGACTGGTAAAGCAGATAGCCGAGCAGCAGGGCGTTCACAGCCGGGATGAAGCTCTGCGTGATCAAGAACAGCCGGTCATACAACGCGACCAGTGCATGGCTGGTGACCAGCGCACTTGCTCCGGCTCCCTCCTGCCTCAAGGTCACAACCGTCAGGAGGCACGCGACGCTGGCGAAGATGCCGGCGGCTTCCAGAGTTCGTGAGGCGACGAAGCCGAGCGCGACGCCCTCGTTCTGCCTCTTGACCACCGGGAACAGCGCGACGGCGGTGCCGATGCCGGCAAGGGCGACGATGATCTCGAGGAGGGCGCCGACGAGGGCGCCAGTGTCCGGACCAGCGCCGAGGATGTAATTCGCACCTTTCACCGAGCCGTAGAGAGCGAGGGTCGGGATCGAGACAAAGGTGAGCAGGTACAGCACGCCAGCAGCAAGCGAGGTCTTTCTATGTGGACTCATCTGAAGCTCCTTTTGTTTGAGGAGGTCATCGACACGATGACCGTGTGGAGGTCAGGCTTATGACCTCGGAACCGTGCAAGGCTTCGAGAAACGGCTGAAAGCTGCCACAGACAAAGCAGCGCAGCCGGCGGCCGTCGACCTCCACCTCGGTGACCCCAGACGCCAGCGCTACTTGTCGCGCCGGAGGCGGGCCGACGAAGGTCACCTCGACTCGGTGGTTCGATAGCTCCTGAGCCATGCCTGTCAGCCTGCGGCTGCAGCCGCACCGTCCGAATCCTCTGAATTGATGATTCGATGAGCAGTCGACACCGCTAGTACGTCGGCCGCGGGGTAGTCTCGTACTCGCCATGGCCAGGCCCAAGCACCACTCGGGCAACCTGCCGGCTGAGGCGACAAGCTTCATCGGACGCCGTCATGAGCTTGCTGAACTCAAAAGGAAGCTCACCACGGCCCGATTGGTCAGCCTCGTCGGGCCGGGTGGTGTGGGCAAAACCCGAGTTGCGATTCGGATTGCAAGCGACCTGGGGCGGGGCTTCGCGGCCGGCGCGTGGCTGGTCGCGCTCGCCGAGGTCCGGGATGCGGGCCTGGTGGCCAACGCTGCGGTCGCGGCACTGGACCTTAGAGACCAGGCTGCAACGGAGCCGATGCAGATCCTCGTCTCCTACCTACAGGACAAAGAGTTGTTGCTCGTCCTGGACAACTGCGAGCACCTGGTCGAAGCGGCCGCCCAGCTCGTGGCCGAAGTGCTTCGCACTGCACCCGCTGTGCGGGTGATCACTACAAGCCGGGAGCCGCTCCAAGTACTTGGGGAGCACGTGGTGCCGGTCCCACCGCTCGAACTGCCTCCAGGGGACGAAACGGTAGCGCTCAGTCAGCTGCGACAGAACGAAGCCGTGATGCTGTTTACAGAGCGTGCGGCGGCGGCATCTGGCACCTTCGAGCTCACCGACTCGAATCAGGCCGCGGTCGTTCATCTCTGCCGACGGCTCGACGGCCTGCCGTTGGCGATCGAACTCGCCGCAGTCAGAACCAGAGTTCTCACAGCCGAACAGATCCTCGAACGCTTAACCGACCGTTTCGCTCTGCTCACCGGAGGAAGTCGCGCCGCCTTGCCGCGGCATCAAACACTCCGAACGACCATTGACTGGAGTCATGACCTGTTATCTGCCGGCGAACAGGCTCTATTCAGGCGTTTGTGCGTGTTCGCGGGCCGGTTCAGCCTTGACGATATCGAGGCGGTTTGTGCGAACGACCAAGTCCCGGAGGCGGGAACATTGGCCCTGCTTTCATCTTTGGTCGACAAATCCCTCGTGATGAAAGAGGACGTCAAGCTGCTTGCGCGCTATCGGTTGCACGAAACGATGCGCGAATATGCCAGCCTCAAGCTTCGAAACGCGAATGAGGTGGACGTTCTCGAAGAGCGGTGCCTCGAGTACTACCGAGCCAGGTGTCTCCGAGCTGCGGAGCAAGCTCGTTATCAGCCTGTCCAGTGGCTCGAGTGGATCGAGCTGGAAATCGACAACATCCGATTGATCCTCGAGCGATGCCTCGCGCGCGGCGACTTCGCTCGCGGGCTCGACCTCGCCGCCGCGATCGGTCATTACTGGATCACGCGCGGGACCACAGAGAGCGCGCGCTGGCTCGATCAACTGCTCGCATCCGGCGAGGCGTCTCCGCGAACGCAGGTGCGGGCCTACTACCTTCGTGGATGGCTGAGCCTGCTGCAGGGCGATCCGGCAGCCGCCAGGCCATGGATCGCTCGAGCTGTAGCGACGGCGCGAGAATCGCACCAGCTCGCGCAATTGTCGGAATCACTATCGATAGCCGCGACAGCCGAGGACGCGATCGGCGATTTTGCGGCCGCCAGCCGCTTCCTCGATGAGGCTGAAGCGATGACCGCGGCTCTCCACGACTACCCAGCGACGATCGAGTTGGTGCTGGCGCGAGTCATTCACGCGGTCTTCCAGGGAGACATGGACAGAGCCAGCGCAATGTCCTCAGAGGGTGTACGCCTCAGTCGAGAGGCCGGTGATCTCTTTCAACTTGAGACGATGCTTCGCCTCCTCGGCATGGTCGCCATGATGGCCGGCGACCTTGATGCCTCCAAGCTACGGTCGGTCGAAGCGTTGCGGATCGCTCAGCAGATCGACCACCGGATCGCCCAGTACTACTCGCTGGCGGCTCTAGGCTGGCATGCCGCCAGCTCTGGCCAGGCACGACTCGGGGCACAGCTGCTCGGGGCGGCGGAAACCGTCGCAACGGGGGCCGGCGCGATCATTTACGGACCGTCAGTCCCCTTGCTCGCCGCAGCCAAAGAGTCGGCGGTTGCAGCACTAGGGGCATCGAAGTTCGAGGCGGAATTCAAGACCGGCAAGCGCTTGAGCCGCGAGGCGGCATTACGCCTGGCACTTGGCGAATCCGATCACGTCGAGGTCGCGACAGAACGCATCGAGGCGGGGCCACTGGCGAAGCGGGAGGTTGAAGTCGCGCGATTGGTCGCCGAAGGCTTGAGCAATAAGCAGATCGGAGCGCGCCTCTTCATCTCCGATCCCACCGTTGCCACCCATATCCGCAACATAATGAACAAGCTCGGAGTGAACTCACGGGCACAGATCGCAAGCTGGATCACGTCATCCAATTGCTAGCGGTAGCCACCAGTAGTAACCGGTAGAAAGACCCCAAACACCGGAAAGGTCCGACACCGTCCCTAATGCGCCCTTGGATCTTGAGCCTTGGCAGATTCGAGGTCCTAGCTGAACTGCATGTTCCCCAGATGCATTTCGTACGGACGCAACCGCACCGTAATGACTAGCCGTACATCATCAGGGTTCGCGCCAGAGCCAACAAACTCCAGCAATTGATCAGTCTCTAGGGAAACCTTGGTGATGAGCTTGTCATCCGAAAGAAGACAGTAAAACGGCTTCTCGTCAGGGTCGTCCGGCACTCGGTCGGCGTACATCTCGTTCGCCTCCGGGATCCGCAGAGCGTCG
>Ga0209180_10001431_pt1 | contig 11885 bp, 5 predicted proteins | sample CZO8metaG_3_FD_188355 | JGI IMG/M metagenome (GOLD analysis project Ga0209180, IMG submission 188355) | Vadose zone soil microbial communities from the Eel River Critical Zone Observatory, Northern California, USA - CZOApr15con2H2.8 metaG... | ecosystem: Environmental > Terrestrial > Soil >...
TGTGACGACCGCTATATTTTCAGCGATGTCACCTTCACTGCGTTGGAGCGCTTCCACAACGGAAGGTGCAAGCTCTGGATGTAAGATGAACAGGGAAATACTGGCGTTCTCGACGAGAGGATAGCCACACGCTGCCAGTCGCTGAATAAGGTGGACCGGATCAACGCTTCCATCATCCTCGCTCACAGACGAACCATCCCCTATGAGGTAGGAAATTCCTTTTGCGTATAAAAGAGTGATCAGGGAATCAACTTCATCCCAGTCAAATCTGCCGTTCAACATACCGTTATTCCTCTGAGAGAGCTTCTCGCAGCGCTCTCTTTGGAGCATAGCATACTCAAAAGGTTCTCGCAAGAGAACCAATTTCATAGTACGTGACTGTTGCCCTGGCAGAAAAAAAGTCGTCGCCCCATATGGTAAGGAGTGAGCGACAAGGGCACTCGCAAAAAATTGTCCTGCCTACGCCAATTCTCCGGCTCTGTTGGCCCTGCCTACACGGTGGGCGTCAGGCTCCCGGCGGGTGTGGGTAATGTGGGCAGCGCGGCAGTAGGCAGACTGGTGGGATTGATGGGAATGATCTTGATCTGCGACGCGCTGCCGGGCAGCGTGTTGGTGTCACCAAACGTGGTGTGAATGGAGATCGAGACCGAGTTCGCATCCACGCCCGGTTGCTGCCGGAGGTAAGCGCGTGCATCAGCAAGCGTCATACCTTTAATGTGATTCAGGATGGCTTGTAACTGGATAGACAGATACTGGTATTTCTCGATGCCAGCCGCCGCAACCTTCATCGTCGCCATGCCCAGATCGGTCACCGCTTCAACCACTGGCCGGCCTATCTGTACCGTGGAGTTCACGAGGGTCGTATTTGGCCCCAGTTCCTGCACCAGCAACATTTGTGCCAGTTGCTGCGCGTCCATGTCGTTGATGTACTCTACGCTCCCCTGCTCCGTAAGCGTCACGGTGACCGTTCTGCTCACCGTACCGATATCTGGATTGCTCGATGCTGAGACGTCGGTAAACTGCTTCGACCCGATTTCGGTGGCATGGAGAGCCCGAAGCTGGCTGTCCATTTCCGCGGAAAGTTGCGCGATGAGCGATTGCCGCAATTGTGAGGACAGGTTCTCCACGCCGCCGGGGGTGACTACCTGCCTGCACCGGAAGAAGAAAAACTGGTTACACTGCTGGTCCGACGTCTGCTCCGTCTGCGAGCCGGTCATGTTATCGACCTTCGCGTAGGCGGGAACAGATGAGGTGGCAACATCGATACCGGTTTGTGATGGCTGGGCCGTGATGGTGTATACCTGTTGGAGCGCTTGTACCCGCGGGCTAATATTGACGCTGGCCGAAACAACCAGTGGAAATGCAAAATAGATCACGCCCGCCATGACGAACAGCACGACGACGGTCAAGAGCGGGATGGCCACAAACAGTGGCTTTTTTCTGCGGCTACGGCCTCTGCGGGCAGGCTGCTTGCCACCGGGAACAGCTACTGAGATTTCGGCGGCAGCGGGCTTCTGTCTCTCCTGCGAGCTCACGCCAGCACTCATCCCCAGATGCGCGTAGGCAATGTCCATAGTGGGTGCGACATAATCCACTTCACCAAATGCCTCATCCTTCTGCGCCGTGGGCAAATCTCCCGTATCCCGCAGCGTGCGCACTTCGAGTATGTTCTCCGCGTGAAGGGGTTGAGGAGACACGACCGCTGGGGGTGGCAATACGATTGACCCAGGGGCAGGGAGAACTGCAGGCGCATGTAGTGCCTGGCACGCCTGCTCAAAGGCGTGCAGGACGCCGGTGGCGCTGGCATAGCGATCTCCGGGATTCGCTGCCATGCAGCGCTGGACAACGGCTTCGAGGGGTGCCGGAAGCATGCCGGAGGTGAGGGCTTCTCCTCCTGGAAGACGCCCGGTGAGCATCTGGTACAAGATGACGCCGAGCGAGTAGATGTCGTTGCTTAGAGCGGTAATGCCATTGAGGCGTTCAGGGGCCATATAGGCGAGGGTGCCCATCTCCTGATCTGCCGGCGTCAATGGCGGACTGGCAGCCGCGCCCTGTTTCGTGGCAATCCCAAAGTCGATGAGGCGCATATAGACCTGCTCGGTCGCTTCCTCGTTGTCGAGCAGGATATTGCTCGGCTTGAGGTCGCGGTGAACCACGCCCCGGCGATGGATGTATGCTACCGCCCGCACCAGCGCGGTGAAGAGTTGCTGCACCTCCGCCACCGGCAGGGGCCCAGCGTGCAGGCGCTGATCCAGCGTACCGCCGGAGATATACGGCGTCACCAGGAAGAGCCTGTCCTCGACCTCACCAAATTCAAACAGGGGCAGAATATGGTCGTGTTTGAGGTGTGAACTGACTTCAGCCTCGCGGAAAAAACGCGCACGCGCTAGCGGGTCACGCGACAGGTCATCACGGATAATCTTGACCGCTACCTCGCGATTAAAGGCGGTGCGCTGGTGAGCAAGATAGACTTCGCCCATGCCGCCCATATCGATGCGCCGGATCAGGTCATAGTTGCCGAATTGCCGCTTTCCCTGGTGATGCCCCCCACTCGTCAAATCGTGTTGTTCTTTCATCGATTTTCCGTCAAAAGCCATGCGCGCCCACCTTATTTAACAGACATTAAAACAGCAGGACAACTGCTCAGGTGGTGATTCCTATTGGTTGGATACCTCAGCAGTTACGGCTTTTTTTGCTAGACATGTACCTGGTACATCCCGGTATCTCAATATGATAGCCGACAATTATCAAAAATAGTGCAAGGAAGTGTAAAATAATTGTGAAGAGGCCTGCGCTGGCTCCTTCTGCTCTTGACAATTGCCGGGCCTATAATGTATTGTTTGTTATAACATATTACTGTTACTAACAATTACTGTTAGTAACAATCATTTTTTTGAGCAGACACTGGAGATCAATGTCAGAAACAAACGATTACGAGCAGAAGCAAGTACTGCTCAATGAGCAGTTGGAACGGTTTCTCGCCACCTTCTCGGACATGCGCAAAGTGATGGGGGCGGGCTTCAAGCATGCGCACCAGCATGGGTTTGGCACGACGCAGTTCATGGTCTTGGGGTTGATTGAGAGGGCCCAGGCCACCGATGGAGAAGCCTGCACCATCAGCGGCATCGCCGGAAGCCTGGGGATCGACCCCGCGACGGTAGTTCGCACCGTTGATAGCCTCGAAAAGCGCGGGCTGATCGAGCGTCGGCGAGACCGGCAGGACCGCCGCCAGGTCTTTGTTGAATTCACGGATGCAGGCCGCGCTGCACGCCTGGAAGCGCATCAGCAATTCATCGCACGCGTTCGCGCGATTTTTCTTGCCATGAGCGCGGAGGGGCGCGCTTCGCTGCTGAGCGGATTGGAAGAATTTGCGCGGGTAGGGCTGGAGGTGCGTGCGGAGCAGGAACGGGAACCGGAAAAGCACATGTCGTACCTATAAATTACGTCTGTTTTTCTCTTGACAAAATACGATATATCGTTATACTGGGGAAGAGAATACGATATATCGGTAATTAAAATGGAGATGAATAAGCATGATCAAATTGCTGCGGTTCATGAAACCGTATCGGGCGATACTCGTGCTTGTTGTGGTGCTCGCCTTTGCGCAAGCCATAGCAAACCTGTACCTGCCCACCTTGTTTGCGAATATTGTCGATAAAGGGATTATTGGTAAGGATATCGGCTACATTTGGCGAACCGGCGGCATTATGTTGCTGATAACTTTCGGGGGAACCGTTGCTGCGGTCGTCGGCATTTTCTATTCTTCCCAGGTGGCGACCGGCTTTGGCAAAATCATCCGCGCCAAGTTGTTTACCCACGTGGCACAATTTTCGCTGCACGAGTTCGACATCGTAAGCTCTTCCTCGCTGATTACCCGCACCACCAATGATACGACACAGGTACAGCAGGTGATGATCCTGGTGCTGAATATGCTGATCACTGCCCCATTCACGTTGATTGCCGGGATTATTCTGGCGCTCAACCAGGATGTGGGACTCGCCTGGATCCTGGTGGTGGCCATTCCAATTCTTGTGGGCGCTATCGTGATCCTTATGAGCAAGGCCATCCCGCTGTTCCGTATTATGCAGAAGAAGCTGGATAAGCTCAATCTCGTCCTTGACGAAGGTCTGACCGGGGTGCGCGTGGTCCGGGCGTTTGATCGTCAGAAGTACGAGGAGCAGCGCTTCGACGAGGCCAACCTGGATTTGACCAATGTTGCCATCAGAGTGAACAGGCTCGTGGCATCGCTCATGCCGATTATGATGCTGGTCCTGAACATTTCCAGCATTGCTATTCTCTGGTTCGGCGCTATCCGCATCAATAATGGACAAATGCAGTTTGGGGCGCTCATCGCTTTCCTGCAATATGCCATGCTGATTCTGTTCGCTCTGCTGATGATCTCGATGATGTTCATTATGCTCCCGCGTGCCGCGGCATCTGCAGACAGAATTAACGAGGTGCTGGAGATCGAGCCTGAGATCAAAGATGCCGACCAGGTGAAGCTGGCCGACAAGCAAAAGGGGTATATGGAGTTCCAAAATGTGACCTTCAGCTATCCTGGTGCGGAAGAGTCCGCGCTCTCCCACATTTCTTTCAGCGCTGCCCCTGGCGAGGTAACGGCCATCATCGGCGGCACCGGCTCAGGCAAATCGACGCTGGTGAGCCTGATCCCGCGCTTTTACGATATCGACAGCGGCCACCTCCTGGTTGACGGCGTAGATGTCCGCGAGATGGCGCAGGAGCATTTGCGCTCGAAAATCGGTTTCGTGCCGCAAAAGGCAGTCCTCTTTTCGGGAACGGTTGCGGAAAATATCCGCTACGGCAAGGAGGATGCAACGGACGAAGAGGTGAGGCATGCCGCCGATGTCGCGCAGGCCACCGAGTTTATCTCGGAGATGAAAGATGGCTTTGATTCCATAATTGCCCAGGGAGGCACAAACGTGTCGGGCGGACAGAAGCAGCGCCTCTCGATCGCACGCGCCCTGGTAAGAAAACCTGAGATTTATGTGTTTGACGATAGCTTCTCGGCATTGGACTTTAAAACCGATGCCAGGCTACGAGCGGCGCTCAAGAAAGAAACCCTCGACGCTACTGTGCTCATCGTGGCCCAGAGGGTCAACACGGTCATGGATGCTGATCAGATTATCGTCTTAGAGGAGGGGAGAATTGCCGGAATCGGCACCCATCGAGAGCTGATGAGGTCCAACGAGGTCTACCGCGAAATCGTGTCCTCACAGCTTTCATTAGAAGAAATTGATCTTATTCCGACCGGCAACGGACTGCGTCCTAGCTCCGCTCAGCCGGTCGGAGAGGTAGTAATCGCGGAGGAAATCGCATGAGTGAAGAGCGTAGAGAACAGAGACCTGGCGGCGGCATGCAGGGCGGCCCGATGGGCAGAGGCGGATGGGGCGCGATGGGCATGCCGGTGCAGAAAGCCAAGGATTTTCGAGGGACGGCCTTGCGTTTGCTTGGCTACTTCTTGCCGCAGAAACGCCTCCTGATGATCGTGCTCGTCACGGCCATCATCGGGACCGTGTTCAACATCGTCGGCCCGAAGATCCTGGGTTTAGCAACCACCAAGCTCTTCGATGGCATAGTGGCGAAGTTCCAACACCGGCCGGGTGCGACAGTTGATTTCGGCTATATCGCGACGGTCCTGTTGATTTTGCTCGGGTTGTACATTATCAGCTCCATCTTCATCTACATTCAGCAGTATGTGATGGCAGGTGTGGCGCAAAGAACGATGTACCGGCTGCGCAGGGAAGTGGATGAAAAGATTTCGCGTCTGCCGCTGAAGTACTTTGATTCGCGCACGCACGGCGAAATTATGAGCCGTGCGGTCAACGATATGGATAACCTCAGCACCACACTCCAGCAGAGCATCACGCAGTTGATCACCTCGGTGGTGACGCTGCTGGGCGTGATTGTGATAATGCTGCTGATCAGTCCGCTCCTCAGCTTGATTGTCGTGCTGACCCTCCCGCTGAGTTTGTTCGTCACCGTGGGGATTGCGAAACGCTCGCAAAACTACTTCAGGAAACAGCAAAGAGCGCTTGGAGAACTCAATGGCCATGTCGAGGAAATGTACACGGGCCACAAGATCGTGAAAGCATTTGGGCGCGAAGGGCAGTCTGTTGCCGAATTTAACGAGCGCAACGAGCAACTGTATAACGCTGGCTGGAGAGCGCAGTTCGTTTCCGGCATTATCATGCCGCTGATGAGGTTTATTGGCAATATTGGCTATGTCTTTGTGGCTGTGGTCGGTGGCATCATGGTCACGAGAGGGGCGATTGCGATTGGGGATGTCCAGGCCTTTATTCAGTACGCCCAGCAGTTTACCCAGCCGATCATCCAACTGGCCAATTTCGCGAATGTGATTCAATCGGCGATGGCGTCGGCGGAGCGCATCTTTGAACTGCTCGATGAACAGGAGGAGGTCCCGGAGGCAGCGGATGCCAAAGTTATTGAGCATCCAGAAGGCGAGGTCAAGTTCGAGCATGTCAAGTTCGGCTACTCACCGGACAATATTCTCATGGAGGACATGAATATCGATGTCCAGCCAGGACAGATGATCGCCATTGTCGGCCCGACCGGCGCCGGCAAGACCACCCTGGTCAACCTGCTGATGCGTTTCTATGACGTCAACAGCGGCAGAATTCTGGTGGATGGTGTGGAGATTAGGGAAATCAAGCGTGGGGCGTTACGCCGCACGTTTGGTATGGTGCTGCAGGACACCTGGCTCTTCAACGGGACGATACACGACAATATCGCCTATGGCCGGGAGGGAGCCACGGAAGAAGAGATCATCCGTGCGGCGAAGGCGGCAAACGCCAACCACTTTATTCGCACGTTGCCAGGTGGTTATAACACCGTTCTGAATGAGGATGCGACCAACATCTCGCAGGGGCAAAGGCAGTTGCTGACCATTGCCCGCGCGTTCCTGGCCAATCCAGAGATCCTGATTCTGGATGAAGCCACCAGCAGCGTTGATACCCGAACGGAGATGCAGATCCAGAAGGCGATGGCCGAGCTGATGAAGGGTAGAACAAGTTTTGTGATTGCTCACCGGCTCTCCACGATTCGGGATGCAGACCTGATCCTGGTCATGAATCATGGGACGATCGTCGAGAAGGGTACCCACGAGGAGTTGCTCGCGAAGAACGGCTTTTATGCCGACCTGTATAACAGCCAGTTTACCGGTCGAACCCTCCTGGAGGAAGCGGTCTAACGACTCTATAAAAAGTCAATCCACAGGCTCGACCTGCACGCCTGGCTTCTCCAGCTGCAAGCTGATGATGCCAGCCATCACCAACACTCCCCCGGTGATCTGCAGCAGGTCGAGCGATTGGCCGAGCCAGACGTAGGCGATGAGCCCGGCGGAAACCAGTTCGAGCATGCTAGCGATGCCGACACGGGTGGCGTCAAGGCGGCGCAGGGAGCCAAGCGTCAGCGAGAACGGGATCGCCATACCGACGATGCCGACCAGGAAGATCAGCAAGAGGCGATGCGGCGCCCAGGTGCTGGTGGGAATCACCCAGGGAGGCTGGACACAGAGCCAGAAGGCGCCGGCGATGAGCGCACCGTAGGCCGTCGAGGTAATCGATGGTAAGTCGCGACCGACGTGGCGGCCTAACAAGAGATAGGCCATAAAGGCCAGGACGGAGAGAGAGGCAAAGAGCAAGCCGAGTCTGTCCAGGCCGCTGAAGCTCTGCCTCCAGAGGCCGGTCAGGAGCATGATGCCTCCGAAGGTGAGGAGGATGGCAGCGATGACATAGGGCGAGGGCAGCTTTCGTCGCCACACCGCTTCCCCAAGCGCCATCCACGCAGGCGCGCTGAATTGGATGACCAGCGCGATGGCTATAGGAAGGCGGCTGATCGAGACGAAGTAGGTATAGGTCACCATGGCCAGGGAGAGACCAAAGGCGATCATCCAACCCCAGGTGCGGCGCGGCAGCTTCAGCCCACCACGCCAGCCGGCGATCATGATCAGCAGCAGGCAGATGCCACCGATGAGCATGCGGCACTCGACGAGGGTGACCGGCGTCACGCCCCCGTCGAACAGCAGGCGCGAGAGGTTCCCGTTGAACCCGAAGAGCGCCGACGCGGTCAGAACCATGGCGTAGCCGGTGAACCGGTCTTTCCTGGATCGTCGCTTGTTCGATGGACTCTTCTCCTGCATGTGTCATTGCCCTTTCTCACAGCGTTCCTGGGTCAATTATATATTGGAGTTAATGTTTTTCTCTCTTCACAACCGGTAGAGGATCATACGCGGTAATACAGGCCAAAATCCAAATCGCTGTCTGGTCGTGCTTCACCTCTGGCACGAGACCCTCCAAGAGAGACAGCGACGACCCCGGGGATGCTGGCCAGTCGCTCGACGAAGGATTGAAGTGATGGAGATAACTGTTCTTGATTCAACATGCGCTCTTTTTTGTTGTTCTTCTTTCAGTATATCATCTGAGGCCAGTGCCTGAGCGACAGCCTGCAGGCGGTCCAGCGTCAAGGCCTCTGACTTGCCCATTATGTAGGATGGTCTTAGTGATGTCAAACTCTTCCATTAGCAACTGAGGCCTTAAGGATGAGACCATTCCATTTCGAGGGCAAACAGCTGTGTTTCTTAAGAGGTGTGGTCGTCCGGGAGCGAGGTGGCAAGGCGTTGGGCGTGCTGCAGCACCGGGTGAATCTGTGGCCCAGCCAGAAAGCGCGACCGCAGCGTCTCATCCTTGATACCCTCAGCCAGCTTCTGGATGATCCTCGCTGCCTCCCTAAACGCCTTGTGCGCTTGCGCAGACTCACCTCCCGCCTCATACACGCTTCCCAACGCCGCTTGGATCTGCCACTGTTCTCCTGGCAAGCCGATCTCGGCTGCCAGCTGAGCGGCCTCGCGCAAATGGCCGATGGCTCGCTCCTTCTCCCCCTCCCACGCGGCGAAGATCGCCAACGACCGGAGGGAGGGAATACGGAAGCGTCGATTGGACCCCAGACGTTCCTCCAGTCGTCGCACTTCTTCTCGCGCCTGGCGTTCATCCCCCGTACGCAGTAAGGCCTCTATTTCATACTGCCGGGAGAAATCCAGCATGTTCAATGCCCTCTCAGCTCTCTTCCGTATGGCAATGGCCTGCACGGCATAGTGGTAGGCTGCTTCCCATTCCCCTGTCACGCCATAGTTCATGCACAGCTGCGATAGGGAGAGCGCCTGTAATCGTCCGAGGTCTAACGTCTCGGCCACAGCATCTGCCTCTATAAGTATGCTGCGCGCTTCTTCCCACTGCTGCAAGGCGTGATACGTCCTCTCCAGGGCCGTGAGAAAGCGCTGGAAAAGGAGCGTCGGAGGAAGGGACCGCCCTGGCGCGACAATGTCTTGCATGAGACCGAGCGCCTCTTCGTAGGCCCCCGTATCCAGTAAGGCATGCATTAGGGCGAACGTACCGATGAAGTGTGCCCAGACGTTCTTGGTCTCTTGTGAGAGCGCGAGCGCCCTGCGACCACTACGAATACTTCCCAGCATCTGCCCAACATGCGCTTGTGCGAGAGACAGGAACGCCCAGCAAAAGGCTTCTGCCGCGCGATTCGTCAAGGATTGGGTGAGCGGAGCGCCACTGAGAAAGTGTGCAAGTGAAAGCTCCTGCGAAGCGGTCTGCTCGGTGTGAAGTCGCGCGTAGAGCGCCAGGGACGCTTCAAAACAGGGTATGACCTCCTCAAAGTCTCCTGCACGAAGATGGATCCATCCCAGTGAGGAGAGGCTTCTGGCTTCCAGCTCCTCGTCGTGGAGTGCGCGTGCCAGGGAGAGCGCCTGCTGTCCATGGGATAAGGCACTCATTGGGTCCTCCCACGCGGCGGTCGTGATCTGGGCCAGGTTCCACTCCGTTTCCGCCAGCGCCCGCTGATCCTGACTGATCTCGGCCATGTACAGGGCTTCCTCCAGCAGCGCGCGAGCCTTTGGCTTCTCGCTCGCTTGTTGCACGGCCAGGATCGCCAGGCGGTTGAGAGTCAGGCTGGCCAGCGTGAACTGACGCTGGCGCTGCGCGTAGGCCAGCAGTTCTTCATACGCCTCCTGGGCTTGCTGCCAGGCGTTCTGGTCGGTATAGGCCCGCCCCAGATGGACATAGAGGCGTTCGACCTCCGAGGCCGGAAGCTCAGTCTGTAGGCGCTTTTGCTCCTGTAGCAAGGCGCGCGCCTGTTCGTAGTGCCCAATGGCGTCTACGACGGCGAAGACGGCCACCGCCTCCACCCCGGCCTGCACACTGAAGCGATAGGCAGCCTCGACCTCTCCGGCGAGGAGCGCATGATATGCCAGTTCGGCGGCCCTGGCTCCCTCGCTCTCAAGCACGGCCAGGGTGCGCTGGTGCAAGACCTGCCGCCGCGCCTCGCCCAGGTCCGTATAGACCACGTCGCGGATCAGGTCATGCGCGAAGCGATAGCTGCCCGGACGACCTCTCTCTGCCTCGTCCTCGCGCAGGATGCCACTCTTGATGGCCTCCTCCAGAGCCTCCACGCCTGCGTGTGTTCCCTGTCCTCCGGACAGGCCGCCCAGCTCGGCCACCTGCCAGAGAAGCTTGGCGCTCCCCTGGGTCCCCAGCACCGCACTGGCCATCACCAGCAGGCGCGAGGGCTGTGTGAGCTTGGCCAGGCGCGCCTGGATCAGCGCCCGCACCGAGGGCGGTAACAGCTCGCGCCGCGACCGCTCCTGCGCAACCGCCGCGGCCATGTCCACGGTCGGCTCCAGCCACCAGGTGCCCTCCGCTCCCCGCCGTGGCACGAGCAGTTCCCGCTCCCGCAACAGCTTGAGCGTCTCCAGCAGGTACAACGGCTGCCCCCCGGTCTGTGCAAACAGGAAGTCGGCCAGCATCACCAGCAGCGTCTCCCGCGCGTGTGAAGGCGATGCCCCTGGTTCGGTGGTGAAGGGGCGAATCGTGCCAGGCTCCCCCTCCCCGATAAGCGCCTCGATGAGCTGGAGCGTCTCCGGCTGGCTGAGCGGCTGCAACGAGACCTGCGTCACCGGCAGATCACGTCCCAGGTTGACCAACTGCGTGGAAAGCTGAGGGTTGAGCTCTAGCTCTTCACTGCGCACCGTGCAAAGCCACAGCACCCGACTGCCCTGTTCCTTCCAGAAGTGTCCCAGGTAGCGGACCAGGTCCAGGGAGGCCTCATCCGCCCACTGCAGGTCATCTACGAGCAGCAGCAGCGGTGCCCGCTGGCACAGCGCGTCAAGGAGCCGCGCCACCGCTTCAAAGAGCCGTCCTTTGGCGGTCAGCTCATCCTCGGTGGGAGCTGGCAGGTCGGGGTAGCGCACCCGCAGTTCCGGCAGCAAGCGCGCGAGCTCCGCCAGCCACACGTCCTCCAGCAGATCCTCCGGCGCGTTCTCCGCCTCCAGGCGCTCTCGCAGGGCTTCGACGAGTGGCTGGTAGGGTAGCCGTCCCCCCATCTCAAAGGCATGCCCACGCAACACCTCTGCCCCCTGCGCTCTGCTCCAGGCCACAAACTCGCTGGCCAGCCGCGTTTTGCCAATGCCCGCCTCGCCTATCACGAGCACCGCTTGCGGCTGCCCAGCCCTGGCCTGCTGAAAGCGCCCGACGAGTTGGCGGAAAGCGGCAGACCGCCCCAGCAGCGGGGCGACGAGCTCGGATGGGGGGCGGCTCTCCGCTATGGTCGGCCGGACGGTGGCGCTCCTGCGGCGCTCCGCCAGGGCGCGACTGTGTTCCGCCAGGGCGACCGTCTCCGGAGAGGGCGTGATCTGCAGCGCCTCGGCCAGGTGCGCCTGGAGGGAGGCATAGACCTGCAAGGCGGCAGCCGCATCCCCTCGTGCCAGGGACATGCGCATGAGGCGCCGGGAGGCCTCTTCCGCGAGCGGATCGAGCGCCATCCACCGTGCGAGGGTGACCATG
>Ga0209180_10001432_pt1 | contig 11881 bp, 9 predicted proteins | sample CZO8metaG_3_FD_188355 | JGI IMG/M metagenome (GOLD analysis project Ga0209180, IMG submission 188355) | Vadose zone soil microbial communities from the Eel River Critical Zone Observatory, Northern California, USA - CZOApr15con2H2.8 metaG... | ecosystem: Environmental > Terrestrial > Soil >...
GGATATCTTCCTGCTGGGGGGGCATTCGCTCTTAGGCACGCAACTGATCGCGCGGGTGGCCGAGACGTTTGGGGTGGAGCTGTCGCTGCGCACCTTGTTCAGCAAGCCGAGTATCCGGGAGCTGGCTGTTGAGATCGAGCGGGTGGTGCGCGCCAGGCTGGCGAGCATGAGCGAGGAGGAAGCCCTGCTGCTCTTACAACAGGGGCAGAGCCGCTAGCCAGGAGAGCAGCCCACACGAGACCGGGCACGGCACACACCAGCAGGCCTGCCTCTGGCGACCTCTAGGAAGAGAGCAATGACCATGACGATGCACACCGAATCAGCACGCGCAAAGAGCAACGCGAACATCCCCGATCGTACGCTGAGCCTGTATCACTTACTGGACCCCGAGGTGCTGGCCAATCCCTACCCGTTGTACCAGCGGCTGCGCCGGGAGGACCCGGTGCACTGGGATCCCTACCTGCATGCCTGGGTGGTCACCCGCTACGCCGATGTGCTGACTGTCTTCCAGCGCTTCTCGGCCCAGCGCACCCCGACCCCCGAGCAACTGACCACGCTCGGCCTCGCCTCGCTGGCGCCCCTGGCCCAGGTGATGGTGCGCCAGATGCTCTTTCTGGACCCTCCGGCGCATGCCCGGGTGCGCGGGCTGGCCTCACAGGCCTTTACTCCCCGGCGGGTCGAGCGCTTGCGCAGCCATATCCAGGACATCACCCACAGCCTGCTGGATGCCGTGCAGGACAAGGGGCAGATGGAGATGATCGCTGACCTGGCTCGTCCGCTACCGGCGATCGTGACCGCTGAGCTGCTGGGAGTGCCCATTTCGGACTGGCGGCAGCTGACGGCCTGGTCGGCTGACTTCGCCCAGGTGCTGGGCAACTTCCAGCATAATCCCGAGCGGGCGCCGCAGGTGCTGCGCAGCCTGGGGGAGATGACGGCCTATTTCCAGGCGGCAGTAGCCCAGCAGCGGGTGCACCCCCGCGAGGGGCTGATTGGAGCTCTGCTGAACGCTGAAGTGGACGGGGATCGCTTGAGCGAAGAGGAAGTGGTAGCCAACACGATTGTGACGATGGTGGGGGGCCAGGAGACGACCACCAACCTCATCGGCAACGGCATCCTGACGCTGTTGCGCCATCCGGAGGAGTTGGAGCGACTGCGTGAGGATTTGTCGCTGCTGCCACCGGCGGTGGAAGAGTTGCTGCGCTACGAGAGTCCGAGCCAGCACACGGCGCGGCTGGCGCCGGAGGATGTGGTGTTGGGCGGGAAGTTGATCGGCAAACGGCAGGCGGTGATCGCGGTGATGGGGGCAGCGAACCGCGACCCGGAGCGGTTTGCAGAGCCGGACCGCCTGGACCTGGGGCGGCAGGACAACCGGCACGTGGCGTTTGCGTGGGCGGCGCATTTCTGCTTTGGGGCGCCGTTGGCACGCATTGAGGGGCAGGTGGCGTTGGAGGCGGTGCTCAGGCGCATGCCCGGGCTGCGCCTGGCGGGTGGGCCGTTGCAGTGGCGCGAGAACCTGGGCTTGCGCGGATTGACCGCCCTGCCTGTCAAGTTTTAGTAGGCTCTCTATCCTGAAGCGCTTGAAAGTGGGGAAGCAGGGTCGCTTTGGGAAGCTGGAACAATATATATATCCCTGCCGAAAATGAATGGAAATGGCGTGATGTCAAATACAACAGAACTCTCAGAAGCCAAGCGGGCCCTGCTTGAAAAGTATCTACGGGGCGATCTCCCACAAGCCAGAACTGGTGGCGATACCATCCCCCGGCGCTCTTCACATAAGGACGTGCCTCTCTCCTTCGGACAGCAACAATTATGGCTTCTTGCCCAACTCATGCCCAATATGCCTGTCTATAATGAGTGCGTGACTATTCGCATGCCTGGTCCTCTCGACAGAGCAGCACTCGAGGAGAGCTTTCGTGAGATTTTTAGGCGTCACGAAGCATGGCGTACCAGTTTTTCGTTAGTAGACGGACAGCCAGTACAGAAGATCCATCCAACTCTGAGTTTCACCTTGCCAGTAGTGGACCTGCGGCATCTTCCCAAAGCTGAGCGAGAGGCTGAGGCCTTGCGCCTGGCAAAGGAAGAGGGCAAGAAACCTTTTGACCTCGCGCACGTCCCTTTACTACGGGCTTTATTACTACGGTTGAGCGATGACGAGCACTGGTTGTTCCTCACACTGCATCACATCATCTTCGATGGCATTACCATCTACCAGGTGTTCTTGTCTGAACTACGTACCCTTTATGAAGCCTTTTCAAGTGGGCAGCTGCCGTCGCTGCCCGAACTATCGATCCAGTATGCTGATTTCGCTGCCTGGCAGCGGGAATGGCTGCAGGGAGAAGTACTCGCTCAGCAACTAGCTTACTGGAAGAGACGACTCGAGGGCGCTCCCACGATCCTGGGATTGCCCACCGATCACCCCCGACCGCAAACTCCTAGCTATCGCGGAGCGATGTATCGATTCACGTTGCCCAAGGGTCTGACGGATAAGCTCAGGAGTCTGAGCAGCCGGGAAGGGGTTACCCTGCATATGGCGCTGCTGGCTGCATTCAACGTTCTACTCTACCGCTATACGGGACAGGAAGATATCCTGGTCGGCACGACTACCGCAGGGCGCAAGCGCTCAGAACTAGAAAAGCTGATGGGGATATTCATCAATACGCAGGTGATGCGCACGAACCTCGCGGGCAATCCGGGCTTTCGCGAACTCCTGCAGCAAGTGAAAGAGGTGACGCTCGAGGCGCATGAGCATCAAGACGTACCTTTCGAGTACCTGGTCAAGGAGCTACAGCCTGAACGGGAGTTGGGCCAGAATCCACTCTTCCAGGTGATGCTGCTGCTCGAACCGCCAGCAATTACCCTGCCATCGGGATGGAGCCTGACACACATGGACGTCAATACCGATACGGCCAAGTTCGACCTATCACTGGTACTCGAAGACCGGCCAGAGGGCTTTGTTGGTCGTTTCGAATACAGCACCGACCTGTTTGAGACAGCAACCATCGAACGGATGGCAGGGCACTGGCGTGCGCTCCTGGAGGATATCATTGCCGATCCTGGGCAGCGCCTATCAGAGTTGTCCATCTTGACGGAGGCGGAACGCTCTCAACTAGTGGTGGAGTGGAATGCAACAGCAACAGCATATCCCAGGGACCGGTGTGTACATCAACTCTTCGAGGAGCAGGTAGAGCGCACACCTGATGACATTGCACTGGTCTTCGAAGAGCAGGAAATGACCTACCGGGAACTTAACAAGCGAGCAAACCAGCTTGCGCATCATTTGCAGAAGTTGGGAGTGCAGCCCGAGACGCCAGTGGGCTTGTGTATGGATCGCTCGCTGGAGATGGTAGTCAGCCTGCTTGGCATTCTAAAAGCAGGGGGAGCTTATGTACCACTTGACCTTGCATACCCCAGGGAACGCTTAGCCTTCATGTTGCAGGACACGCAGGCTCCAGTCCTGCTCGCACAGTCGCAGCTCGTTGAGCTGCTGCCAACGCAGGATGTACAGGTGGTTAGCCTGGACCCAGGATGGCAAGCAATTGCTCATGAGAGCGAGGAGAATCTGCCAAGCGAGACGAAAGCCGAAGACCTGGCCTACATCATGTACACCTCTGGCTCAACGGGCAGACCAAAGGGGGTAGAGATACGACATCGCAGTATCAACCGATTGGTCTTTGGCGTTCATTATGCACGCCTGGATGCGACGCGAAGGATCTTGCACATGGCTCCCATCTCGTTTGATGCGGCCACATTCGAGCTATGGGGAGCATTGCTGCACGGCGCACGCTGTATTCTCTATCCCGAACGCATTCCTACGCCCAGGAGCATTGGCACTTTGATCCGTAAACACAAGGTCACCACTGCATGGCTAACAGCCTCGTTGTTCAACGCCATTATCGACGAAGCTCCAGGGGAATTGCTGGGCCTGGAACAGCTTCTCACAGGGGGAGAGGCACTATCGGTGACGCACATTCGACGCGCCCTTGACCTGTTGCCCTCTGTCCAGCTTATCAATGGCTATGGCCCTCATGAAAGTACTACTTTCACTTGTTGTTACTCCATACCGCGGCAGCTTAGCGAAAACGTGCTCTCTATTCCCATCGGACGCCCTATAGGAAATACGCAAGTCTACATACTCGATCGGTACTTGAATCCAGTACCTAGCGGGGTACCGGGTGAATTGCATATTGGTGGTGCCGGCGTAGCACGTGGCTATCTCAACCGGCCAGAGCTTACGCAAGAAAAGTTCATTGTTGATCCTTTCAGCAATGAGGTGGGCGCACGTCTCTACAAGACAGGGGACCTCGTGCGCTACCTGCCCGATGGAAACATTGAGTTCGTGGGACGTTCCGACCAGCAGGTCAAGATTCGTGGGTTCCGCATTGAGCCGGGTGAGATTGAAGCGGTACTGGGCCAGCACCCTGCTGTTCAACAGGCACTGGTTCTGGCTCGCCACAATGAACGCAGAGGGAAGAGCCTGGTGGCCTATGTCGTTCCAGGCCAGGGGCAGAGCATCACAGCCAGGGAGCTAGCTGGTTATCTCAAAAGGCATCTGCCCGACTACATGATACCATCCGACTTTCTACTACTGGATGCTCTACCGCTGACCCCTAATGGGAAGCTAGATTATAGCGCCCTTCCAGCGCCTGTTGAGCTCAGAAATACGGCAGAGGATAGCTTAGAAACGCCTTTGCTGACGGTGCATCATCAACTTAAGCAGATCTGGGAAGACCTCTTGCATGTACAACCAATCGGGATTCGCGAGAACTTTTTTGATTTGGGGGGACATTCTCTCGTTGCCGCTCGTCTTATTGATCGTATCGAGCAGGTCTTCGGCAAGAAGTTACCTCTTGCTACCTTCTTCAGCGCCGCGACCATAGAACGCCTTGCAGAAGTTTTGATGGGAGAAGAAAATACGCGCTCTCGGACCCCATTAGTCATAGTTCAGGTTGGTACATCGAAGCGCCCGTTCTTCTTTCTGCATGGAGATTGGGCCGGCGGTGGCTTCTACTGCCTGAACCTGGCACGCCACCTGGGCGCGGATCAACCATTTTACGTGCTTGAACCATATAAATTTGAGGATTTGCCTGTTCCACCCACATTTGAAGCTATGGCGGCCGCCCACATTGATGCGCTGCGTGCGTTTCAGCCAGAAGGACCGTATTTGCTGGGAGGCTTTTGCAATGGGGGTCTCATGGCCTATGAAATGGCCCGCCAGCTACAGGCACAAGGGCAGACAGTTGAGTTGCTGGCATTGATAGACCCCGCATCTCCAGGCGACCACAGGCTGGTACGCAGTGCAATCAGCCGTTTTGGCAGCTTGATACGCGCCAGTCAAGAGAAGCAACTGGAATGGTTTCTACGGTACATCTATCTACGTATTGCTTCCTACAGGAGCAAGGTTCAAGATGCCGCCAGGCGCTTGAGCAGCAAATCTGAAAATAGAAAAGCGGCCTATTACAAAAAGGGCCCTATACATGCAAAATTCGACCCGGTGTTCCCAACTGTCCAGGCACTCCGCTACCCGTGGGCAGGCACTTACCGCTGGGTTGTTGCAGGCTATGATACACTTAAACCATATCCAGGCAAGATCATATTGCTTTGGGCAAGTGAAGCGTTCGCCCGTTGTGGACCCTGGCATAACGTGTCTGAAGCTAAAGATGTTGAAACTCATATCTTCCCTGGTACTCACTTTAGCTGTAAAACCGACAATCTTCACATTGTAGCCGGACGACTGAAAACCTATCTGAATAAGGACACTTTGAGTTAATGCATGCATCCGAGTCCCAATGGCGCACCCCACCGGAACAGCTCGCCCTGGGCAGGGAGGAGGTGCATGTGTGGCGTGCAAGCCTAGAGCAGCCGGGACCGGGTATCCGGGCACTGGAGCAGCTACTTGCAAGTGATGAGCAGGCGCGGGCAGAACAATTCCGCTTCCAGAAAGATCGTTTGCACTATATCATCGCACGTGGTACATTGCGATCTATTCTAGGCAGATACCTGGGCAAGGATCCACACACATTACGATTTAGCTACAGCACGTTTGGGAAGCCAGCGCTTGTCCAGAATCCTGACAGTAATGCCTTGTTTTTCAATGTGACACATTCGCGTGGCTTAGCTTTGTATGGGATCACTCGCGGATATACTATCGGTATAGATATCGAGTACCTTGACGCAGGTGTGTCATGCGAACAAATTGCCGCACGTTTTTTCTCACCTCTCGAGGTGAATATGCTACGTGCAGTCCCTAAAGAGCTACAGCACGCAGCTTTTTTTGCTTGCTGGACTCGCAAAGAGGCTTATATCAAGGCAAGGGGTATGGGTCTCTCGCTCGACTTAAAAGCATTTGATGTTTCGCTGTTACCAGGTGATCCTACCGCAATCCTCGGCAGCAGAGAAGAAGCCCTGGATATCTCTCACTGGTCGTTATATGACATCTCACCCGGTCCCGGATATATAGGGGCTCTTGCCGTAGAAGGACATCCTGCAACTGTTATATGTTTTCAATGGCAGCAGTGACAGGTGGTTACGCAAGATGCTACGCTTCCTCCGCCGTCTTACGCAGCGCTGGAAAGAGAATCACGTCGCGAATAGAATCCCGGTCGGCCAAGAGCATAGTTAAGCGATCGATGCCAATGCCCAGGCCACCTGTTGGCGGCATACCCACCTCCAAAGCCTCGAGGAAATCCTCATCCAATACCTGGGCTTCCTCGTCACCCTGGGCACGCTGGCGCATTTGATCCTCAAAGCGCGCGCGCTGATCGAGCGGATCGTTCAATTCGGTAAAGGCGTTACCCATCTCTAAACCGCCGATGAATGGCTGGAAGCGCTCAACTAAACCAGGAATTTCGCGATGCTGCTTTGCCAGGGGGGAAACATCCAGGGGATAATCGGTCAGGAAGAGCGCCTTACGCAGGGCCGGGTGGCCCTGGCGGAACATGGCTCCCTTCAAGTCATCGATCAGGCGACCACGACCCAGCCTGGGGTCTGCCTCGTAGCCCTGGGCGCGCATCGCCGCTGCAAGACTCTCCTCGTCTGGATAGCGGTTGACATCGATACCCGTAAATTCCTCAATTGCATCCAGCAAACGTATACGTTCCCACGGTGGGGTGAGATTGATCTCTGTTCCCTGGTAGACAATACGAGGCGAGCCTTTCACTTCCTGGGCAATAGAACAAATCATCTCTTCGACGAGCTTCATAATATCGTTGTAGTCGGCATAGGCTTGATAACATTCCATCATGGTAAATTCAGGATTATGGGTGCGGTCGATGCCCTCATTGCGAAAATCGCGCCCAATTTCATAGACCCGCTCAAACCCGGCCACAATCAAGCGCTTCAGATAAAGCTCCACAGCTATGCGCAGGTACAAATCGCGGTCTAATGTATGGTGATGCGTGACAAATGGGCGAGCAGTGGCGCCACCATAGAGCGGTTGCAGGATCGGCGTCTCGACTTCGATGAAGCCGTGCTCATCCAGGTAACGACGCATAGCGGTAATCGTGCGGCTGCGTATAATAAAGACTTGTTTGGCCTCATCGCCATTAGCAATCAAATCCAGGTAGCGCTTGCGCTGGCGCAGTTCTATATCTTCAAGCCCATGATACTTTTCAGGTAGAGGACGCAGCCCCTTTGCAAGGATGTGAAATTCGCGTACATGCAGCGTGCGTTCTCCCCTTGTCGTGACAAAAAGGAAGCCGCGCACCTGCACGAAGTCGCCAATATCCAGCAGCTTGAGGGTCTGATACGTCTCTTTTCCTAGATCATTGACCTGGAAAAAAATCTGGATGCGGCCAGTGCCATCTTCGATTTGGGCGAAGGTAACCCTGCCCATGTCACGCATCAGGCGAATACGCCCGGTAAGAATAAAGTCGCCCTCTTCTCCTCGCCATGCATCAAAGTGTTGTAACACCTCTGCGATGGTATGGGTGCGCTCTACGAGATTGGGATAAGGGTTGATGCCCTTCTCCCTTAATGCCTCTAAGCGCCGCCTTCGGGCTTCCTCTTCGGATATTAGATTAACCCTGCCTTTAATATCCCGTTGCTGTTCGTCTGCCATGTAATTCTCCTCCAGAATGGTGTCACCTATTGTAACATTGTTTTTGTGATTTTGCATTGTTGAACATAAAAAAGCCGACCTGCGGCACCTTTAGATAGGCCACAGGCCGGTCGATTGCTGTTATCGCCTGGGAAGTGTTACTCGATGCTGATGATGGTATACTCTTTCACACCGCCAGGCGTAGAGACAATTACAAGATCACCTACCTTGTGGCCCAGCAGCGCTCTACCCACGGGAGATTCATTGGAGATGAGCCCGGCACTTGGTTTCGCTTCAAATGCACCAACAATCGAATAGCGATACTCGCGACTGTCGGCGGTGCGAAGCCGGGCAATAGAGCCAAGTGAGACGACATCGCCCACCAGTTTGGAAATAGTCTTTGCGGTAGCCAATAACTGCTCCAATTCCATGATGCGTCCTTCGAGACGTGCCTGCTCGTTCTTGGCATCTTCGTAAGCTGCGTTGTCGACGACGTCGCCTGAATCCTTCGCATCGTGAAGGTATTGAGCAACCTCCGCTCGCTTGACGGTGCGTAGGAACTCTAGTTGAGCGATTGCACTCTGTCGTCCTTCATTCGTAAGGAATACATCCTGTGTTTCCATCTCTGCTTCCCTTCTTATCTGGTAGGGTTTCCACGCCCGCCAGGTCTAGCTCACCCATCCTCGATGATAGGTGCTCACCTGGCAGGATACTCTACATTCCCCCAGGTGATAGTAACTACTTCTCCTGAATGACGACGGAGTAACAGCTCCCCGTTATCATTCACATCTTCAGCAACACCGCTGATTTTCGAATCTCCTTGTTGCACCGAGATAGTGCGACCAAGTGTTGATAATTGACCTCTCCATCGCTCCCGAATCAACCGGGAAGCGGGTTCAGAAATTCCTCGGCCCGAAGTGGATTCCTGTTGCAACGCGAGATAGCTTTTCTCAACGTGTAGCAACATTCGAGCAATAAATACTTCACGGCTTACTTCATGACCATACACTGTCTCAAGGGTTGTGGCAGTTGTAATGAGTGATGCCTGCCCCACATAGTACTCGATCTTATTCCGACCGGCAACGGACTGCGTCCTAACTTCGTTCAGCCGGTCGGAAAGGTAGTGCTCTGACAGCTCCTCCAGCTCCTCGACACGCCCATTGACATTCACGCCAATTCCAAGCACAGCAACCAGGCGGCCGGCAAGATCATGGCTGGTTTCAATCAGGATGCCAGCTACCTTGCGCTCTCCGATGAGCACATCATTCGGCCATTTAATAGTTGCATGAATATGACACGTTTCAGCAATAGAGTCAACCACAGCCAGTGAAGCTAGCATGACCAGCAGGTGAGGAGGGAAAAGAGGCCGGAGCAATATGGATGAGAGCACATTGCGTCCAGGCACATCTACCCATCGACGGCCCTGCCTACCCCTACCAGCAGTTTGATTATCAGTAAGCACCACCGACCCTTCTTCTGGCCGATCATGAGCCAGTTGCAAAGCCAATGTATTTGTTGATTCTACGGTTGGAAGATAGAGTAAACGATCTCCAATTCCGAAAAACTGTGTTTCTAAATGGCGTTTCAGCGCCTCAATATCAAGTGGAGTAACGCTTTGTATTTCTCATCCCACTTCTATCCGGCTCAAATCCAATGAAGTAGCTGATTATCGATGCAGAAAAACCAATCTGAGCAAACCTCTAATAAAAAGATGTGATTTTAAGCGCAATGAGTCAGGTTGCCCAATGACCGATTATGTGGATAAAAACCCCAGAGCAATAGCATGCTTGATTTTGCCATCACTCTGGGGATGCGCTGCACAGGTAGTTCTTTCAATCCCAAATGAGAAAAGATTCCACCTACCAGCGAGCTTGAACCGGCACTAGCGCCGGTCACCTCTCATCTGGAAGGTGTAGGAAATGACCTCGCTGCCTGTGCAGCGATGACTTTGGTCCATTACACACCACCTCCTTTCATTGCGTTTATTGTACCTTGCAATTTGGAGACTGTCAAGCTTTTTCTGAAAATTCGCAGGCCTGGATGAGGATAACACGTCTCAAGAAGCCCCTCGACAGAGACCAACAACCAGGAAAAATCATCCGAACCGCTTTTTGTGGCGTAGTAGTTGACGATGATGAACTTCTGGACTACACTAACAGTAAGTGAAGAAAGGAGTTTGCCCTCATGGCTATTGAACGCACAGCACATCCCTACATTATTCGCGATTCTGCTCTCTATGAGGGCGAGCCTATCATCGAGGGAACGAAGACAGGCGTGCGACACGTCATTCTTTTGTTTCAATCAGGCAAAGACCCCGAGGAAATAGCCAACATTCATCGCCTTTCTCTAGCACAGGTATATGATGCCCTCAGCTACTATTATGACAACGATGCTGAGATTGAACATTACATTCATAACGAGTCATGAGGAGCTGGCTAGCACGGCACACGTGCTTTGCTAGCAAAAGGAATATGGTATCAATGGCCTCCTGGTTGCCTCCTCTTTAGTTGTGCCTGTTGCTGTATACTCCTGCTGTCAGTACCTTCCCAGTATTACAGACTGTGTCCGATGTGCTTGCACTCCCCCAGTAAAATTTTAGTATGGAAGTTGCCATTAGATGACTACAAAGAGTACAACAACTGGTTTCAAACGATCTTAAAAGCCAGGAAGCCCGCGTTCGTCGTCATCGATGAACGCGGGCTCTTTGGGGAAGGGCAAGGATGAGAGCTACCCGCCTAACTACCGGCTCCTTTTGAAGCAGGGTAGGAGCATGTTTATTCCGGTCATCTCTATGACGCAAGAAGTCGCGCATATTCCCAGGCAGACAACAGGGCAGACTTCGCACCTCATACGGTTTCACCTGATGAACGATGATGATATCTTGGCGAGTGCAAGGCTTCTTGGTGTCCCACAGTATCAAAAGCGGGTAGAGCCACCTTTGCCTGATGAGTTCTGCTACAGGCGAGTGGACTTGCCCAGGGCAATCTACAGCTTTGATAACTACCAGCAAATTTTCAGGGTAGCGTAAGGAAAAGAAACATGACAGCGGGAGAGGAACTGTTACTCTTGATGTTTATAGGAGCGGTCGGTATCTGGTGCGGGATCGGCGTTGCCTTAAAGAATGCGGCAATGGCGTGGCTTGCGCTCCTTGTCCTAGCGGTCGTGATTGCGTTTGTCTATTTTGTCGTGCTGCATGGCGGTTTAACAATCACAATCTGGCACAGTTGAGGCCTGACAAGCCCATCGAAGCATGGTGGCAAAAATAACCATAAAGCCCCCTAAGAAGCCGGACTAAAACAACACTGCCCTTCCTTGCAATCACCCACGACTAAATACTATACTATGTATAGTAGGTAGCAAGAATGAAGGTATATGGTGGATAGAGGTGATCGCTCCTACATTGCTCCAGTTCATAATCAACGCCAAGGCATTTCTCTCTCACGTCGACTGTTACGTTGTTTCTTACGTGTATACCTTTGTAGGAAGTGGTTTTAAATGGGTCTTGCCAACGACGCTGCGAACCTTGCAATGGGTCTTGCCAACGACGCTGCGAACCTTGCAATGGGTCTTGCCAACGACGCTGCGCGTCTACGGACTGCGTCCGTCAGGCAAGACCACAGGAAGTGTCTACGGACTGCGTCCGTCAGCCAGGACCACAGGAAGTGTCTACGGACTGCGTCCGTCAGGCAAGACCAGAGGAAGTGTCTACGGACTGCGTCCGTCAGGCAAGACCAGAGGAAGTGCATCTGACCGGATGACCAAAGGAGGATTATGCATATGCAGCAGTATACTGATCTGCTCATTGATGCCCTCCTGGATGAGGGCTTTACAGTGGAAGAGGCCAGC
>Ga0209180_10001433_pt1 | contig 11873 bp, 9 predicted proteins | sample CZO8metaG_3_FD_188355 | JGI IMG/M metagenome (GOLD analysis project Ga0209180, IMG submission 188355) | Vadose zone soil microbial communities from the Eel River Critical Zone Observatory, Northern California, USA - CZOApr15con2H2.8 metaG... | ecosystem: Environmental > Terrestrial > Soil >...
GAAGTTGAGCTGGCCGGTACCGGGAAAGAGGCTGCCGTCGGAGAGTGTCACTTGCACGGCGAACACGCGGGCCGGCACGAGCAACCGGCGCGTCGCGATGTCCTGCCGCCAGCGCAGCACCTCCTGGTCGGACGGGCTGAAGTTCACGTAGACGGGATCGATTTGCTCGACGGTCGTGAGCAGGTCGCTCGGGCCCGTGACCCGCGCGCCTAGGTCCAAGAGCGCCCGGCCGGCGCGCCCGGCGATCTCCGCGCGGATGAAGGTGTCGTTGTAGTCTTTCTTGGCGCGATCGACCGCGGCCTGCGCGGCCTGTACGGCGGCGCGCGCCTGATCGAGCGCCGTCTCGGCGTCGTCCACGTCCTTCTGGGCAACCGCACGCGAGCCGAGCAGCGCCTTGAGACGACCCCGGTTGCGCTCGGCGTTCGCCGATCGAGCGGTGGCGTCCGCGAGCTGTGCCTGGGCGCTCCGGTAGGCCGCGTCGTACGTCGTGGAGTCGATCTGGAACAGCAGGGCGCCCTTCGGGACGTCCGTGCCTTCGGCGTAGGGCCGCGCGACGATGACCCCGGCGACCTGGGCCCGCACTTCAACGCGACGCGACGCCGCCGCCTGCCCGACAAACTCGAAGCGCGCCGAGACGGTCTCGGGGGCGATCGTCAGTACCGAGACCTGGGGAGGCGGGGGCGCGGCGGGGGCGGCCTGCCGACACGCCCAGTCACCCTGGATCAGGGCGACGGCACCGAACGCGCAGACCGCTATTGGGCGGTAGCGTCTACTGGGCACCACGGCATCAGGAGTCATGGAGCTTGTGCTGTGGAAATACGGGCCCGCCGTGCGGGCCGCAAGACCCTGCCGGGCTTTCTTTCGGGTTGGTCGGCTTCTAGGTTTCGGGGCCTTGCCTCGGGGCGTAGCGCAGCCCGGTTAGCGCGCCTGGTTCGGGACCAGGAGGTCGGTGGTTCAAATCCACTCGCCCCGACTCATCGAAGGCCAAGCTTTGCAATGGATTCCGTTGCGGGGCCTTTTCTCCCCCAGTCCCGGTGGTGTGAGTTTCGGTGTGAGTTTCTCCCGCTGCTAGCGGCTCACGACCCGCTGCGTCGGGTGCAACACGACTTGCCGCACGGTTTCGGCGTCGACCTGCTGGTACGAGGTCAGCAGCGTTTGGGTATCCCGCCACCCTCCCGCCGCCGCGACGTCCTTCACGGGGTACCCCTTCCGCTCGGTCGCCCACTTCCGCCGGATCGAGTGCCACAATCCGTGCAGCGGTGGTGGTAGTTCGGCGAGCTGAAAGCCCCGGCGCAGCCACTTGTCCATCATCTCCCGACTGCAAGGCGTCGCCGGATTCTTCGGCGCAGGAAATACCGGCGTGTTGCCGATCGCCTTCTGCGCCTTCCGAGCCACCGAGAGCGCGTGCTTGACCGCGTCGCTCATCGGCACCACCTGCTCGTACCCCTTCTTGTCGTTCACCGCGCTCCAGCGGATCATCCCGGCCTCGAAATCGACGTCGTCCCAGAACAGACTCCGCCAGGCCGACAATCGACGACCCGTACCTTCAGCCACGATCAAGGCGAGCTTCAGCAGCGGGTGAACCCGTTCAGCGACCTCTAGCAGCCGGCAGTACACATCATGGGTCATCACTGGCCGGTTGGGATTCTTTTCGCTCGGGAGCCGCGCTCCGACGAGGGGGTTCTCCTTCAACAACCGCTCCCCGTTTGTCTTCCGCTCCCGCACGGCCCACCGCAGGGCCCGCAGCAACATCTCCAGCTCCGCCTCGATCGTGCGGTCGCGAACCGGGCGACCGTGCTCGGCTCCAGGCGGTACGACATCGCCCTGGCGCCGTGCCATCGTGTAGCGTGTGACATCGGACTCGGAGAGGGTTTCCACCCTGCGTGCCATGCCGAAGAACTCCACCACTTGCCGGAGCATTCGGCCTTCATCACGCTGAGTCCGCGCCTTCTTGCTCAAGTGCGCGGGGCTCTCAAGATACAAGTCCGAGAGGAGCCCGAGCGTTAGACTCTGCTCGTCCAGCGCGTTCTCGTTTGTCAGCAGGGCGTGCAGCAGTTCGTAGCCCTGGCGAGTGGCCTTCTCCTGATCGCGATGTGCGAGGCTCTTCCGCACCTCCTTTCCATCCACATAGACCGACCGCATGATCGGGCCACCCGGGTACTTCTCATACAACCGAATCCGGTGGCCGCGTTCGCCGAGGGACTTAGTCCAGCACTTCCGGGTCATACCTTCCTCCGGAGCCTGGCGATGTCCTGGGCATCGGCAGTGGGATCATACGGGCCGGGCTGGGGCGCAGCAAGCTTCTGCAAATCGCCGCGGCGCACGCGGATATGGTACTTCCGGTTCGCGCGGCTGTCGGGAATGGTCCCGTCGCGGACGGCGCGCCGGATGGTCTCCTCGCACCGCCCGGTCTCTTCAGCCGCCGTGACTGTGTCCAGTTCGGCATTGAGCCACGCCGCGGCCGCGGCGACCAGTTTCTTGAGCAGGGCCATTCGAGCTGAGGCAGCCGGATCGGCGCCGTTCTCGCGGAGCGTCTCCGTCTCGCGCAGGGCCTCACTAATGAAGGCCGCGAGCCAGGGCGGGAGGCCGTCCGGGAGGGGGAAAGTCTTGATCCTAACCGACTCGTCCACCGGCATTAATCCTAGGATTTCCGCGCCCCGTTCCTAAGATTCCAACCCTAGGATTTCGAGGTTTGGGCGCTCAGAATTCATCGGTTTCCTCTTCATCGTCATCATCTTCATCATCGTCATCCGGCTCTTCTTCCCACTCGGCGAGCTCGTCGTCCACGGCGTCTTTAACGCGCTGCTCGGTCCAATCAGGCTCGACACTATCCTTCAGCATCCGCTCGACATCCCGCAGGGCGCGGTCTCGGTCGTCGGACTCCCAATCGAACGGGGTCTCGCCCGACGCATGGCGCTTCCCGCAGTCGATGAGCGCCTGAACCCGGCGCTGGTCTTGCGCCTCTTGCTGCCCCCGCGCCACCTCGTCGCGGTACGGTTGCAGCACCTCCTCGACCTTGCCTCGGACGAAGGCGTACGCCTGCTGGTCGGAGACCCACGACGGGAAATTCTCGAGGGTCACGTAGCCCTCGAGAGCGGTCGCCACCTTCGCCCGCCAGCTGTCGGACACACCCCACGCGACCTGGTTCAGGCCGTACTGCTTGAGCGCGACGAGGCGCCTCCGTGGCGCCTCGGCCCGATCGCGTTTCAGCTGCTCGGTCATGTCGCGGACCAGCTGCTCCAAGGGGTTCGACTGAGAAACGGGCACGGGCGGCGGCACGTCGACCGCTGCCTCCAGTTCCGCATCCATCAGCTCGAGATCCTCGGGGTCGTCATCGGGCGGCTCTGGAATCCGCTGCGCACGAGACGCCCGGGACGGCGGGCGGCGCGCGCCCACCTCTGGCCGGACGTTCCGTCCCCTCTTCTTGCCGAGGTAGGCGTCGAGCTTCTCGCGGGAGAAGCGTCGATGCCCGCCTTTGGTCCGCTCGGCCTGCAACTCGCCGCTTTCATCCAGGTCGCGGATCGTATCGATAGAGACGCCGAGGTACCGGGCCGCCTGGCTGCTGGAGAACCAGCGCTTCGGGCTTCCGCGACGCTCCCGCCTCGCTTTTGTCGTCATAGTTTCACCTCGCTGTTCCTTCTTCTCCCTTTGAAGCACGAAGCCGCGCGGGGTCGCGCGGCTCCAATTTCGGGCCCGGTGGCTTCGAGTATTCGAGGCAAGGCGTCTAGCCCAAGATCTTCAACCGGCTGCCGATTCGCACCGTGCGCCTCTGCTCCATCGCCGCGTTGAGGACGTCACGCAGGCGGAGTATCAAGAACCCGTTGCGTTTCCGACTCCTGATGCGCCGTCTCTTGATCCTCCGACTCAGCGTCATGATTGGTAGACCAGCTAGTTGTGCAGCTTCTCGAACCGAAACAAAGTCGTCCAGACCGATCACCCGTTCGTACCGGAACCCGATGCGGTCGCGCACCACGATGACGGCGGCTCCGATAGGCCGTTTGGTCGAAGCAAGCAGCGCCCCATGGGTCAGATATTCGCTGGTTACGTGGCCCGGGCCTGTGGGCTCCGGCGGCGACTTCCTCAGCTGCGATTCGTCCTCCGGGTATCCGCTGAAGCCGCCCCCGTCAGGGTCGACCCAGAAGCATTGCACGAAGTCATGGCGCCATGGCATAATGGTATCCTAAGGATACCACCTGGCTGCGAGTGGCGCAAGGAGGATCCGCTCCGCACCGTGCAGCACGAGGACGGCCGGCGCGGCGTCGCTACGGGCCGATCATCAGTCCGGGGAACTTCACCGTCGCGCTCGGACAGGGCAGCATTCTCGCCAATCAGTGCACCGTGAACCTGACGGGCGCAGTGCCGGGCACCTACAGCGGGACGATCACACTGACGGTCACCGTCCTCTAGTTCTCTAACCTGAGCAGAGTCGGGCCGAGTGGACCCTGCCTCGCGGTGCGCGGTCAGCCGGAGAGCGGGCTTGTTCTCCTTTCTCCCATGCCCGGCACTCGGCCTTGACTCAGCTTCGCAGGACCCTTAGTTCCCGCGCAATGGACATCCGCGAGTTTTTCGAGCGCGTTGAAGACACCCTGCTGGCCCGATTTCGGGAGTCGGGTTTCATCGACCATTCGGGAGACAAGGGGGAGAACCGCGAGGACCTGCTTCGTGAGTTCCTCAAGGACCACCTCCCGAAGCAGTACGGTGTGTTGAAGGGCGAGATCGTCACGAAGGATGGCGCGAAGAGCCACGCCGCTGACGTGATTGTCTACGACGCTCTCTCCTCGCCAGTTCTCTACAAGGGCAAGACCGCCGTGGTGCCGATCGAGGGCGTCTACGGCATTATCGAGGTGAAATCGCGTCTCTCGAAAGCCGAGCTCGTGGACGCCATCCGAAAGATCGAGGCTTTCAAGAGGCTCGCTCCGCGCGACCTGAGTGTCATCCAGACGCGCGAATATGTGACCGTGCACCGACCGACGCGCCCGTTCGGGCTCGTCTTTGGCTATCAACTCGCCGACAACTCGCTGAAGTCGCTGTCGGAGAATTGGCTTGAGGAGAATCAGCGCATCCACGACGTGAACTATTTCGCGAACCTCGTATGCGTACTAGGGGTCGGGCTGCTCCACTACGAGATGGTCAATCTCAGCCTCGGTACGAAGGAATTGCTGTTGGACACCGATCAGTTTGTGAATCTCGTCCAGACGGCGCACAAACGCACGGCGAACGACGAGCCGCAAGACGAGATCAAACTGAGGGTCGTCGAAGAGGCAGCCGGGCAACGGAGTTTCGGTCGCTTCCTCGTCTACCTGCTGATCATGCTGGCGCGCATGAAGCTGGCGGTTCCCGATCTTGGACGGTATCTCGATCCCAGCTTGCCGCTCATGATCATCCGAGAATCGTGAGGGCGCGGTGGCGCTCATCGACCCGAATGAACCCTGCCCGTGCGGTTCCGGCACAAAGTACGCGGAGTGCCATCTACCGAAGACGCGTGGACAGAACCCACCGGCCATAACCGAGCGATGCCGCCTCCAAGTGATTCCGGAGCCGGACCCTGATGCGCGATCAGTGTTCTGCCTAACCGGAACCGGCACCGTCATCTTTCAAGGATTTGAGTCCGGCTTGGCGATGGACTGCGGCAAGTGTGGCGCTCCGCTAGTCGCTGGCTTGAGACGCGAACAAATTCGCGGTGTCGTGTTGAAATGCAACTCGTGCGGCGCCTTCAACGACACTTGAGGAGGTAGACTGTTGCCGATATGGTGACTTGGCCGTGGTCTCGGAAGAAGTGGTATGCCGGTGTGATCTGTGGCCGCTGCGGCGGCTACGTTCAATGGGTTGAGGACCCGAGCAGGGGGAACGTGAAGCTAATCTCCGAACCGGGCGCCAAGATTTCCTTGACGTGCCGCTCCTGCGGTTTGGCGGCGACATACATGTTTGACAAGATCGTGAGCTTCCCGGAGGGGGCGCCGCCCCCAAAGCGCGCATAGTCCCCCGGCCCGCACAGCGGGGCGCTTTCGGTGTGCTAAACGTAGTGCGTCCTGTGACTCCTACGACGTATCCGGCGCCCGGTTTGTGCTCGTAGGTGTCCTTAGGAGTCACTGGCGCCGCTTAGGCGAGCACTTAAAATCCCATGCGATCGCGGTACGGGATACCCTCTCCTGATGCTGAACCAGGACAACGCATGCGCATCTGTCGGAGGAGTGCGCCGGGCGCGCACGGCCACGTGAGCCCGGCTCAAGGGGTAGCTCGTCTCGGAACGGCGAGAATTGACGCGTCCGGCAACCAGTACGGCGACTACGAGGGCTTGGTCTCTTTCAGCGGCGTGTCGCATCCCATCTGGACCGACAGCCAGGGCAACTTCGCGCCGCTTCTCGGCTGCCCGCAGAACCTGACGATGGACGAAGTCTTCAGCGCGACCGTGAGGAATTTAGGCGCGCGTCCCCGTCGAAGTCCCGCCTTTCGCGCTCGTCATTCTAGGACGCGGCGGGTTACCAGATTGGCGCGCGGCGCTCCCCTAGGGAGTGACCGTGATCGTCCCGGTGAACCCCGGGTAGAGCGACGGCGGATGGTTCGAGCAATGATAGTCGTAGGTGCCCGCCGCCATGAACGTGTGCTGATACGTGCCCCCCGCCGAGCCGCCGCCGTATCCTCCGCCGCTCGTCGGGCCGCTGACCTGGCCGCTATCCCAGTTGCCCGTATTGCTCGTGGCGGTATGCGCGGATGGGCCATTGTTGGTCCACTTCACCGTCGTCCCAACCTTCACCGTCACGGCGGCAGGGGAAAAGGAGAAATCTTGGATCGTGACGCCGACGACCGAGCCGCTCATGTTCCCCCCTCCACCTCCACTGAGGCCGGTCGAGCTGCCGCAGGCAGCGCTGACGAGGAGCAGCGCCTGTAGTTGAGGGTAGAGTCGCATCGCATTCCTCCTTAGTCTGAGGATTCCTGCAGCTGAATCCCCGTGGTTCCGGGCTCGGTGCGCTAGCGCCTACGCCCGCCACCGCGGCGCAGCGAGCCGGCCGCGCGGGACGAGCGGACAAACGTGCGGCCCGACACGCCGCCGACGGAGAATCCGCGATCCCGCATCGTCGACGCCCGTCCCGAGCCGGGCAAGCCGGGCTCGCGCGGCCGCTCGGTTGCACGCCAGGCGGGCGGGACCTCGACCCGCTCTGGGGCTCGCGCCGCGGGACTGGGCACCCGACGCTCAAACGTCCTCGGCCTTCGATCCCAGATGGGTGCTTGGGGTTCCTGCACCGTCCCATGCTGCCGGTTCTCGATCCGCGGCGCGGGCACGCGCTGCTCGAGATTCCGTCGCCGGTCCTGGACCGGCCTCCCGGCCTGCCGGCCCATCGGCTCACCCCGCCGCGCAGCCGCATTCGCGAGACTCGCATGACGGAGCAAGGCGCCCGTCGGAACCCGCAGGCCCGGTCTCGTCGCGGTGATCGGGGTCGGATCTTTGAAGAGGAAGCGGGCGCGAAACGCTGGGCGGGCGCCGTCGATCAGCAGACGCCGGCCAACCGGAATACCACCAACCACCCCGGTCCGGCCGCGCAACACGATCACCGTTCGGCTGAACACGAACACCCGCGGGAAGAAGAAGAACCGATGGGGAAAGAAGAACGGATCGACGAAGAACGGGTCGCAGAAGAACGGATCAAAGAAGAACGGGTCGAAGCAGCGCGCACGGAAGAAAAACGGCCGGAAGAAAAACGGGTCGCCGAACGCGAGGCTGAAACTGAAGCTCCGGGGCCAGCCGAACCCGTATCCCAGACCCAGGCCGACGGACGGGGAGTAAGCGCCGTCGTACGCCCGTGGCGACGCGACGGTGTAGCTCGTCGCGTCGTAGTCGAAGTGGCCGTCGGGCACCATGCGCTGGACGATGTCGAGCAGCGCCTGTTCCTTGTCGTCGCCGGCGTCGCGCGCGGTCAGCATGCGGTAATCCCAATGATCCCCGCGCACGAACTCGTCGAACTTGAATGGTGTCACCGAGCGGGCGGCGAGCACGAGCCCCGAGCCCTCGCGCTCGTCGATCGAGAACGCCTCGCGGTCGCCGCGGCCGCGGAGCTCGATCGTCCGCCCGCCGCGCACGAAGGCGTCGTCGCCCGGGTCGAGCGGGAACAGCACCCGGACGCGGCGGTCGGCATCGGCGCGGAGCACGACGAGGTAGCCGTCCTCGCCGAGCTTTACGTTGACATGCGCCTTGTCGCCGCGCCTGTAATTGTCCTGGTCAAGCCAGACTTTCACTGGTGGGTCGTCACTGCGCAGGGCGGTCGCGGCCGCGGGGGACTCAGCGGGAGCAGCGAGCAAGAGCAGCAGCGGGAGAAGCATGCGTAACCCCTAGATAGTCTACCCTGCGGTGCACCCGGGGTTCAAGCAGACCCCGTCTACCCCATTCTTTAAACTAGCGATCGCTTGACAAATTCCCGGCCGGTGTCGCGTGCAGGCCCGCGAAACTGTCGCGGTGAGCCTCGATAACCGGCATGCGGCTGCCGATCTGGCGGGAGTCGAGATGTCCTTCGATGTGATTGGCTGCTGTGTGCCACAACTTGGCCGGACCCCCCGCCGCAGCTTGAAGTCGTCGAGCTCCAAGAGGTCATCAAGTCACTCTCCCACTCCGAGGAATCGGGGCCTGGCGCCTTACGAGCGCGTTACCCTGTCGGCCCGCGGCTTGCGCGCTGTCCGTTCGGCGGGCCACCCGACCGCTAATTGGCGAGGGAAAGACACCGAGCAAAGGTGAACGACCTCCTGCATCCACTCCAGGAGGTCCTCAAATGAACGCCCCCTGAGTCGGGCTCATGTAGTCCCCCACCCCCTGTACGTGCATCAGGGGGTCGCATCGAGTGCCCAGCCGGGGATGCTGGTGGGGGACCGAATGCAAGAGGGCAGATCTCTGCCGAGAATCGGGAGCTACAAGCGGATGCGAACTGCGAGATTGAAGAACCGGCATTCCAACGTCTGTCACTCATCGGTCGTCCGGCGCCTGCCCTCGCCTGGCGCCGGAAGCAGCAGGGCCACCGAGCAGTTAAGGCAGCGCCACGAACTGCCCCAGGAAGGCGCGCGCCGACGGCGTGTCGAGCCGGTAGTCCCAGCTCGTCGCGCGGCACGGCACGTCGCCCGTCGTCACCGTCGCGACGATCAAGTTCGGGTTCCCGCTCAGGAACTTCGGCCCGCCTGAATCGCCGTAGCAATCACCCCCGAGGCCGGTGGCGTTGTTGTTCATCAGCAGGCCCAGCCAGAACGGTTGGAGCGCCATGAATTCCGACTCCGACGTCTTTCGGATCCCATCGTAGGGAAAGGTCGGCGGGCCCGTCCGAGTCGCCGACGTGCCGTAGCCCACGTTCACGAAGATCTGGTTCACGAGGCCGCCCTGTGCCGCCAACTGGTCGAGGTAACCCGCCGGCGGGAGCTGGAGCGGCGTCATCCCCTTCGTTGAGGCCTTCGGGAGGAAGATGACGGCCAGGTCGTGCAGGTTGGCTTGGTCGTGCCCGAATAGCGGGTCGAAGACGTAGCCGGTCGCTTTGACGACGTTGATCGCGTTGGCGTACAGGTCGGGCGCAAAGGACACGTAGAACTGGGAGCCCGTGGGGAGGAACTGGACGCAATGCGCTGCCGTGAGGAACACGGTCGGCGAGATCAGGCTGCCGGAGCACAGCTCGTCGTCGCCGTTGATCACGCCATCCTGGTTGAAGTCGAAGAGCAGCGCGCCGACGTTCGGGTAGCTACCGCCCGTGGGCGTGCCGTTGACGATGAAGCTGGGCCGCTCGGGTGCCGCGGTGGGAGCCGGGCGGTCAGTGCACGCTCCCATCAGGAGCGAGAGGATGGCGAATGCCACTAGGGACTCGCTGCAGCGCATAACATTCCTCCGGTGCCGATTCGGCCCCTGGGATGAGGCGGCGTAGGGTCCGTGACTGAATCACCGCGAAGATGCGCCTCTCACACTTCGGCGGCAAGGGGCTGCGACTCGAGCGGCCCACCGCAAGACGTGCATTCTTTCTCGCGCGTGCGAGTGTTTATGCAGCGGCCACGACCTTGACGGCGCTCGCCGCGCGGCTCACGTTGATGCGCACAAACGCGACGCTCGGTGCCGCGCTGTGCGGGCCAAGCCGCCGAGCTTGCGGTCGTCGCGCCAGGCGGCATCCAGGCCGCGCAGGACCCTGATCTCGAGGGCAGGCCGGACCTCATCGTGGACGCCAAGGCCCCCAGCTCACCACAGGAGGTAGGTATGCGTGTGGTTCACTTGCTCACACTGGGCGGGTTCGCGCTCGCCGCTTGCAACCTCACCGACGGGCGTGGGGCGGCTGTACCATCTGGACCACAGTTCGCCCACGACCAAGACTTGGTCGGCACTCCGGATCTGATAGTGGACGCTCAGCGGCTGGCGGATTCCTGGGTCATCTACGATCAGAACCTCCCATCGACGCTTTGCAGCGTGCAGGAGGGGGGCGTGACTCCGGGCGTCCGCCGCGTGCTCCGGTTCACGGTGACCACCCCGAACATCGGCAACGCGGACGTGTTCATCGGCGATCCGCTCGAGCACGTCGCGAACAACGACGGCCTATTCGAGTTCGCTAGCTGCCACAATCATTTCCACTTCCGCCATTACGCCACCTACGAGCTGCTCGACGCCAACACCGGAAAGGTGTGGCGCGCCGCCAAGCACGGCTTCTGCATGATCGACGTGACGCCGTGGCAGAGCGATGGCGGGGTGGGGTCATGGGTCTACCGGATCTGTGGAACCAAAACCACGCACGGTAACCAAGGAATCAGCGTCGGGTATGCAGACACGTACTTCAAGTGGCTCGGCGGCCAGTACTTCGTGCTGGATGGGGGCGACGGCCAAGACCCCGTTCCGCCGGGTGACTACTTCATCCGGATCACGGTGGACCCGCCGTTCCCCGAGACCGCGGGCGACGTCTGTCCCCACAAGGACTCAGCAGGGTCCTGCCACATGCTGCTCGAGAGCAACTACGACAACAACGTCGCCATCGTGCGCATCACCATCCCCGACCATCCGGGCAAGACGGGCTTCGGTCCGGGCGGTGGAACGGATCCGCAGGACGAGGTCATTGACGACGAGAAGCGGCCAAGCTGAATCGTGAGGTCGCGTCGCACGCCCGCCTACGGCATCTGACTTGGGATCTCGAGCTGGAGCACGTCGCCCGGGTGGACCGTGATCGATTCCGTGATCGGGGTCATCCACCCCCGATCGAACGGATCTCGACCCGCGACTCGGTCGAGTATCCCACCAGGGACGGGGGCAGCATCGCCAGCGGCGCGCAGGGAGGAAGTAGGGGGAAGTCGCGACCATGCTACAGACTATCCCGAGATTTGCTTGAGGGGGAACGTGTAACCTGTAGCCGCCATCGCGGTCTGAGCCCGTCCGGGCTTACCCGTGACCTCCTGTACGTGCATCAGGGGGTGGCCGCCTCCTCGGCTCCCCCGTGCACCGCCGTTGCGATCTTTGCTGGCTCATCATTCCTTAAGAGGCCTGCGGGGGACGCGAATCACCGGCAGGATTCTCGATGGGCTTGCGGAGAGGATGGTGTTGGAGACAATGAGTAGCAAAGGCACCAGCGACAAGCCTGCCATCGTTCTCGTCCACGGTGCATTCGCCGACGGCTCGGGCTGGCGACACGTCATCCCGCTCCTGGAGCAGGACGGTTACACGGTCATCGCCGTACAGAATCCGCTGACCTCGTTCGGCGAGGATGTCGCTACAACCAAACGAGTCATCGATGCCCAAAAGGGTTCCGTGGTCGCCGTCGGGCACTCTTACGGTGGCGCGGTGATCACAGGTGCCGCGGCCGACAACCCCCACGTGAAGGCGCTCGTCTATGTGGCCGCCTTTGCGCCGGACGCACGGGAAAAGATCGGCGAATTGCTTG
>Ga0209180_10001445_pt1 | contig 11820 bp, 10 predicted proteins | sample CZO8metaG_3_FD_188355 | JGI IMG/M metagenome (GOLD analysis project Ga0209180, IMG submission 188355) | Vadose zone soil microbial communities from the Eel River Critical Zone Observatory, Northern California, USA - CZOApr15con2H2.8 metaG... | ecosystem: Environmental > Terrestrial > Soil >...
TGTTCATCCCCTGTACGTACACTTCGCTTGTGCGCCAGCCCTCCGGCTCCAGGAAGACCTGGTGCGAACTTTTATCAGCGAAACGCACGATCTTATCCTCGATTGAAGGACAATAACGCGGGCCGATCCCTTTAATGACACCCGTGTAGAGCGGAGAGCGATGCAGGTTATCGCGAATGACCTGGTGGGTACGCGCGGTCGTGTGTATAAGATAGCATGGCAGTTGCGGCCGCCACCCGTGCAGGTCTTCGTCGGTCACCGGATAAATAGGGTTGGGTCGGCTGCCAGGAAGCTGCACATCCTCCCATGCACGCTCGTCTTGCGAGAAATACAGCGGCACGCGACTGCCCGGCTGCGGCTCCGTCTTGCTAAAATCGATGGTACGGGCATCGATGCGCGGCGGCGTGCCGGTCTTAAAGCGCCGTATCTCCAGTCCCAGTGCCCGCAGCGAATCAGAGATACCCAGCGCCGGTGCCTCGCCCGCGCGACCGCCAGGCTGCGTCTTCTCGCCCACCACCAGGCGGCCATTGATAAACGTGCCTGTCGTCAGGATCACTGCTCCCGCCTCGTACTGCCAGCCGTTCGACGTCACCGCACCCGCAATCGCAGGCCGTCCATCCTCCCCTACATGGCTCAGCAGCCGTGCAATGGTGGCCTGCTTCAACTCCAGGTTTGCCTGGCCCTCTAGCGCAAACTTCATCGCCAGTCGATAGGCCTGCTTATCGCACTGTGCTCGCAGCGCCTGCACTGCTGGACCCTTACTGGTGTTCAGCAAGCGAATCTGGATAAATGTGCGGTCGGTATTGCGCCCGGCCTCGCCTCCCAGCGCATCGATTTCCTTGAGCAAATGTCCCTTGGCGGGACCTCCCATCGAAGGATTGCAGGGCATTAACGCAACGCTGTCAAGATTCATCGTCAACAATAGCGTCTTGCGCCCCATACGCGCGCTTGCCAGTGCCGCCTCGCAGCCCGCGTGCCCCGCCCCCACGACAATCACATCATACCTCCCCCGCACAATCTGCTCCTCTGGAATCGCCCTGTGTTCTGTTTCGTTGTTCATCTGAGCCATGGTCCTGCCGGTTCCTTAAATAGTGGGTGTCCCCAACTCTTCCCTCTCTTTACCAATCCGCCAGGAGCAAATAAAAGCACTCTTCAAAAACTCTTGACGGAGATTGCCGCATAAAAAGTATTATGCATCAAGCGCATGTACACGTCAATATGAGCAGAACCCGCCCAAATGGTTGACGAATGAGAGGCGCCGTGCTAATATCGTCTCAGCCGCAATAAGAGAGAATTACTATTGTGGGGCGGTGATGAAACGGTAGACATTGAAGACTTAAAATCTTCTGAGCGAAAGCTCGTGTGGGTTCGACTCCCACCCGCCCTACTCATCAAAACGAACCCACCCACAGAGCCGAAGCAAGCCGAATTGCCGTTGAGCTTAAAAACCCTCAACGGCTTTATTTCAATCTATACCAAATTGATCTTAGTAGAGAAAACACCCTGGAATGTGTGATAACCATTGCAGGGTTGGAAGGTCACGAAGCCCAATGTAGGGGCGATCTAAGCTCAAGCATAATATACAAAAAAATAGGCCAACATGAATGCACGCGAGGTAGAAACATACCTAGCTGAACTAGGAGCAGAATTAAAGAGAAGAGGCGTCAAGAAACCCATTCGTATGATGCTTATAGGAGGCGCTTACATGCTTGTCCTTGAGCACACACCTCGTACCACAGAAGACATTGACATTTTCTGGCTTGAAGGGGACGCATTCCAACAAATGCGTAGCACATTAAGCGAGTGTGTACTGACCATCACGAGGAGATACACACTACGGCCCGACTGGTTCAATTATCTCAGCCAAATACTCATGCAAAACGACGTTATCATCCCTCATGGCAAGCTGTGGAAACGGTATGGACCACTCCATATCTATATCCCACCTAAAGAATATATGCTCGCACTTAAAATCATAGCTGGGCGAGACAAAGATCTCGCAGATTGTGCTATACTACTCCCACAGACAACCATTAAGACATATCAACAAGCCCAACAATTGTTAGATCGGTATATCCTACCCGAAGCGCAGGAGAAGAACGCCGAGCAGATTGAAAACTCATTGAACAAGCTTTTTCAGAGCTAGTATGACGGTTTCCAGTAAAGAAAAGGATAGCAAATGCTGTCTCCCGAAACAATCCGGCTTATGGCACAAACGTACGAGGAATGGATGCAAGACCCCTCAGCACTATCCAGACCTCTTGAAACAATGACATGGGCCTACCAGCAAATCTGCGCAGGAGCAGACCCCTGGACTGGTCTGGGCAGCTTCAGCCACGCATGGTACGGCTATGCCAAAGGCAGACGAGCAGCCTTAGTAAGCGAACCCCTGGTGAGACCCGAGCAGGAAACAGAATATACTCACCGTTGGGGTGCCTTCTGTGCGGCATCCGTCGAATTCCTCTGTGACCGCTACGACATCCCCTGCCCTGATTGGGTTCACGGTCCTTCCTACACCTTAGAAACCCCCTGGTGGTACACAGGACAGGCAGATGACCCATCCATGCGAGAGCGCCTCTTACACATGACACCGGCACCCTTTGCACGCCGCAACATCTTTTGCACGAATCGACTCTTCCAGAATAAGTACGAGATGTACGAATGGACCCAGGAAGCAAGGGCTAAAGGAATAACCGACCCCGGCGAAATTTGGCGCTATGCCCGTGACAAAGAAATCAGCATCCACGGGGCTTGAAAAGTTAGCAATTCCCACATCACAGAAGACCTCAGAGATTATAGCAAGTTGCAGAGCATGAAAGGTTATTAATCCCCCTGTAGCCTTGATTGGTGCTCATGTATAACCCCATGTTATAGAGTTATCCACAAGTTATCAACATCATACAATTATGAAGAGATTCTCGTTAGCTGTGAAGGGATTATGACGGAATTATTTGTTAGCTATGAAGAGAAAGGAATCGCATCCAGTGATTAGACAAACCGGTATCTAGTAAGTTATAATCAGCATCAAGTACACAAACCACTTCTAGTTCGCATCAACCAAAGAAACAGCAGGGGAAATATGAGGAGTTTACTCTGGACATCACGGGACCTCGAAATGATGCCGGATGATGGCAAACGGTATGAGATTGTAGATGGAGAGTTGTACGTGTCGAAACAGACACATTATCATCACCAGCATCTTTGCCTGCGTTTAGGCGGCTTGCTTGATACCTGGTGTCTTCAAACGGGTGCGGGAGAAGTCAATGCTGCACCGGGGCTGATCTTTGGTGAGAATGACGATGTGGCTCCAGATCTGGTTTGGTACAGCCGGGAACGCCTGGCTACCGCGCTGCGAGAGGATGGCAAATTGCATACTGCGCCAGAATTGGCAGTGGAAGTTCTTTCACCCGGTGTAACAAATGAACATCGAGATCGTGAGATCAAGCTTAAACTCTACTCACAACGTGGCGTTTTAGAATACTGGATAGTGAGTTGGCAGCAAAAACGCATTGAAATCTACCGGCGTATCGAAACTGTACTGACGCTTGTAAGTACGCTGTATGAAACAGATACGCTGCAATCACCCCTGCTTCCAGGCTTCGCGTGCCCTGTAAATAAACTTTTTATGGGTATTCGATAGCTTTCTCTGTGTACAACTTAAACCAGGGAACCGTTGAGAAGTTTCTAACCTCAACGGCTCCTTCTATTTTTCTGATCTCCACTGCTATCACCTGAAAATTTTTGTGGGCGTAATACGAATCGCTTGCGAATAGTCCTGTGCCATCGCTTCCCCTGTCCACCCATAAAGCTCTAAGCGCTGCTTGTACTTCTCTGCATACGCGGGCAGCGCTGCTGACACTGCGGGATCATTGAGCAACTCTGCTTTTCCCTCGATCATCACGACATCGTCACCCTGCCCCGCCGTGTCTAGCGCGACCATGACATTGGGATTGTGCTGCAGGTTGCGTAACTTCTGCTGGTTGGGTTGGCTGAATATCAGGATGGCCCTGCCATCCCAGAGGAACCAGACCGGCACAAGGTGCGGGCGTCCATCCGGCCGTACCGTGCTCAGCCACATCATCAGTTCCGCGCGCAGGCGCTTGTCAATATGAGCATCTCTTTCCTTTGTCAAATCAAGCATACTTCCTCCGAATTAGATAGTGTGTGCGAAATAGCATCCCTGATCTAGTATACACACGAGAGGTCCAGGCTATTCCCACGTGCTGGCCTGCGGGAAACTTGCACGTTTATGAAAATGCTATCATACAAATATGAATTTTCCTAATAAATTGTGAAGAGATTTTCATGGGAAGGACCTCCGGCTTGAGACCGGATAACGGCCAAAATGCAAGGGCGAGGATACCTATCCCCCGGATAGGATGCCCTGCCGGGGGGGCAGGTAATGCCCTCGCCCTGCTAACCGGCACCCCAAGGTACTTCCCACTTGCGACTTGCCCTTTGGCATGTTACACTGCCTGCAAGGGATTACAACTTTTTAAGTTACCGCTCGTATTTTTCTACGAAGAGACATACTACTAACCCGTTTCATGGTAGTGTAATGAAATAAACATTTTATGCTATCATACTAACATCGAATCGGTATTAGCATATGAACAGACAAAAAGATAGTGAGCGGTGATGCATTATGGAATCAACACTGGGCGCTTCAGGTATGCTGGGAGCCATTGGATCGCTGGCGCAGTCAGCACCGGCGCAGAAAACGCGTCGCGGCCGTGGTGCCGGGGGATCAGTGGCCTCGCGGAGTATTTCTGGCCTGAGCCGGTCTAGTAGTCGTCACGTAGTGGTAGGAGAACAGAGTACATCCGCAGTGTATCCGCAAGGGGCTGTTGTGGAGTCCATGAGCGATGTGGAGCTCGTCGAGTTAGTGCTCGCTGGCGATCAAAACGCTTTCGCAGTGCTCGTCGAGCGATATAAGGATGCCGTGCAGAATCTTTCGTACCGCATGTTGAGTAATACAACGGAAGCGGAAGATATAACACAAGAGACATTCGTGCGAGCTTATACCCAGCTTGTTACGTATAAACCTGTACACAAATTCAGTACCTGGTTGCTCTCAATCGCATCGCACCTGGCTATTGATCAACTGCGGCGACGTCGATTTCTGACTATGCCGCTCGAAGACGTGCCATTTCTGGAATGGATGGCCGACCTGGGCGCAGGTCCCGAACAAACAGCTCTGGAAAGTGAGCAACAGGACGAAATCCAGACCTACCTGCAACGCCTACCGAGCAAGTATCGTGCAGTCATCGTACTACGCTACTGGCACGACTTCTCCTATGAGGAGATTGGAGCCGCGCTCAACCTTACCCCCGCTCTGGTTAAGGCTCGCTTGCACCGCGCTCGCGAATTACTTGCTCGTTACATGAAAGAGAATGCACAGAAGGAGGAAGAGCAGATCGATGCGCTGCCAAGACGCTAAACTTGCCCTGGCTGCTCAGCATGATGGCGATCTGGCACAGTCGGATGTCTTGGAGCTTCAGGAGCACCTGAAGCATTGTCCAGCCTGCCGCGCATACAAGCAGCATCAAGGCTACCTGGACTCTCTGGTTCACACATCTCCCTCGTATGCGCGCTCTGGTATATCTACTGAGCGTATCATGATGGCCATACAGCAGCAGAAAAGGATCACGCAACAACTTGAGGACATACGCTTGCAGCAGCGCTCGCGTGAAGCGCGCCTGCGCATCATAGGTCCTTTATTAGTAGTAGTTGTTATATCGATCCTCGGCGGTATGCCGCTATTGCTGCTCGCTGCAGCTATCTTCCAACCAGACCTGATGGTAAAGACGCTGACATGGTTAAGTGATGCTGTCGGTATGCTCATCATGCTTGCCCAGTACGTTCAGGCGGGGCTATTGCTTGTTACACGCAATAACCTGCTCCTGTCGGGTCTGGCTTTTGTTTTAGTAGTCATGATGGCCATGTGGCTTCGCTTGATGCGCCATCCGCAAGAGGTCTAGGTTAAGTGGTAGAGGTTACGTCATGGTCAGGTGACCGTGATGGGGAGTTCTAGTATGTTAACCGGGCGCATACGATGGTTTACCTTGCTTTTGCTGCTTCCAGTGCTGCTGCTGGGCATGGGGGGAGAAGCTCTTCCCTGGGTCACGCCCTCTGCCCTGGCTGCCGGCAAACACCTGGAGAATACCTCAGGTGATTGTAAGGGTGAGCATCATCAACCATCCTTTGGAGGAACCATCGTTGTAGATACTGGTGAAGTCGTGTGTGGCGATCTGACCTCTTTTGGAGGCACGGTTGCAATTAACGGCGAAGTCCGGGGAGACGTAGTTTCCTTCGGTGGAGAGGTGGTTATTGCAGGGACAGTTGACGGAAACGTCGATATCTATGGTGGTACGGTTACTTTACAAAGTGGCTCTGATGTGCGCGGGGATCTTAACCTTTATGCTGGAGGCTGGGCCAGGGGCGACGGCTCGCAGCTCAATGGCGCGCTTATCGATCATACCAGGCATATAGAACTGTTATTTTTTAGTAGCAGCGAATTTCACTTTCCATTTTGGCCTATCTTGACCTGGATAGTCCTGGGCCTCTTGCTCACCCGGTTGCTCCCCGAACATGTCATGTTCGTGCGGACAACTGCAGCCAGCAGGCCGAGGCGCAGTTTCCTCATTGGGCTGCTGAGCGCCTTGCTCGCCTTGCCAGTCGAGGTTGTTCTGATTGCACTTATTCTTACTATCCCGGTGGCAATCATAGTAGCATTAGGGCTTATCATAGCCTGGGCCTTTGGAACAGTGGCGATCGGGTGGCTGGTTGGCGAACATGTACTACGCATGATAGCCCCACACCGTAACACGCGCCCCTTTCAGGTGGTAGTAGGTCTGACAGTTTTGGTGCTGGCAGGGTCACTCCCCTATATTGGGAATTGGATTAGTATTGGAGCAGGCTTATTGGGATTGGGCGCTGTCTTCTTGAGCCGCTTTGGAACGCGACTCTATAGTCAGCCCAAACAACCGCTTACGTTATAAGCTTGCTTTAATTAAAAAGGGTCTAGTCGTAGGTGAACATGAGCATTGATGTTGAACTCACAGATCTCGCCTATGGGGGCGACGCCGTAGGGCGATATGAAGGTCGCGTACTCTTTGTACCTGGCGGTATTCCGGGAGAGCGGGTGCGCGTAGAAATCATCGAAGAACGCCGTGGGCATGCGCGCGCTAATCTGCTGGAAATTCTCCGCCCAGCGCCCGAGCGGGTTGAAGTCCGCTATCCCTTACTCATAGATTGCGGCTGCCAGTGGCAGCACATTGCTTACCCAGCGCAGCTTACCTGGAAGGCGCATATTGTTCGACAGCTTCTGGTACGCATTGGCAAACAACCCGATGCGCTCGTGCATCCCACCCTCGGGATGCCTGCCGGTACCTCGCCCTGGCACTACCGCAATATCGCTCAATTTGCGGTCGGCCCTGCCGGTGAAGTAGGTCTGAGGCATACGGAGAGCCACGATGTAGAAGACCTCGAGGATTTCGCTTTATTTCATCCTGCTCTAGACATGGTGTACCAGCGCGTACGCGGCAAGTTGCTCGAAACCTTCGGCGATTCCATTGGCGAGATGATCCAGGGCTTCACTATCCGTGGCGCCATTGGAGCAGTCGCCGCCAATGGCACCATCGCGCCTGAAGCAGTAAAAGCCGTTCCTGCGCTGATCACCTTGCAAGCCCGTCCTGGCTCGATCATAGAAGCTCCACAGCAACTCGCGCAAGAACTCGTTACCGTCGCTCCGGGTATCGTAGGTATAGTGATCGAGCGTGTTGGGGGACGCTATGGCCGTGTAGTAGCGGGCCAGGAATTCCTGACAGATGTTGTATTGGGCCGCCGTTTTCGTGTCTCGACAGACTCGTTTTTCCAGGTCAACATTGTGCAGACCATGCTTCTCGTGGAGCGCGCTCTGACCATGCTGGAGCCGCAGCGTACCGATGTTGTCCTGGATGGCTATAGCGGTGTAGGGCTATTCTCCGCTTTCCTGGCAGCTCGCGCTGCACGCGTAATCGCTGTCGAATCACAACCGAGTGCCGTGATGGATGCTCGTGCTAATGCAACCCTGAACAACCAGAGTAACATCACAACACTGGAAGGTACACTCGAACGGCTTCTCGGTCAGCTCCACTACAGGCGTGAACGTATTGACCTGGCGCTGGTTGATCCGCCTCGCGCGGGCTGCCACCCCAAAGCGCTACAAGCATTGCAGGCGCTTGGTCCGCGCGCCATTTGCTACGTTTCGTGCGATCCCAGCACCCTGGCGCGCGACGTAGCGGCGCTTTGCTCTGGTGGCCGTTATCGCCTGGTCGCAGCCCAACCCATCGATATGTTCCCACAAACCTACCATATCGAGTGTACTGCTCTGCTTACGCGCATCGGCGCCCGCTAAAAATGTAAGGCTAAAAATGTAGGGGCGACCACGTGCTCGATCAATCGCTCCCTCGATGAATCGGGGAGCTACAACGACGGTCGCCCTCTTCTTATCTCCGGCTCAGTAATACCTGGATCTCACCGCCATTACTCAATGTGCCGGGAGGGGGACTCTGCTGGATCACTACCCCAGGAGCGTGGCCTGAGTTCACTGCTTCCTCACCCATCACCACCACACGTAGGCCAAACTCACTCGCTAAGTCCACCGCTGACCAGAAATCCAGGTTCTTCAAGTTTGGCACTCCTACGTTCTGCACTTTTTCTTCCAGGGCGGTCACAACGGTACTGAACCACTTGTTGAGCTCTTTCCTGGATTTATTCTCCTTTTCAGCTTCGTCAGCCTTTTCCTTGAACGTCATGATTTCCTGGAGCTTGTCCTGAATATCAAACGGGTGATCGATATTGGAGAATTCGATATTGGGTGTGCTCCCCGGCGTCTCAATAAATAAGTTGCCGATATCCAGCAGCCGTCGCACTATATTGGCAACATCGACCCTGGTGTCGCGGACGTTCTTGTATTCCGTCTCCGTGCGTGCTTCATAGAAGATGATCAGGCGACGCTCTATGTCGATGATGCGTCTGGTGCTCAAAATGAAAACGTCGTCCGCGTAATTGGTATAAATCAGCCCGATCAATATGAGCAACACCAGTGCAAATATACTGATCAGCGGCAGCAATACAGGACTGGAGAATCCTGCGAAGAGTATAATGACGAGCAGAAGCACTGGCAGGGCCAGGTTGCGATAGAGAATGTAACGGGATCTCTGGAGATACATGACCGTATATTCGCCCGGAGAGTAATGCACTTCGCACGGAATGCGCAAAATCCCACCAAAGGTGCGCCTGGGCCGTCGGGGCTCGCCAGGAGGAAGCGGCGGATAGTGTGCATCTGCATCTGGCAGCTTTGGCACTTCCTTCTTTTGGGCGAGCGTTCCAAGCACCGTTGCCAGTTTCGGATCTTCTGGTACAGGAGGTTCCTCGGATGGCTTCTTCGCCTTGATTTCGTCGCTAATACCCTGGATAGCATCCTTGACTTTCCTGGGATTTGGCACGTCCTCCAGTTTAAAGTCTCCACCTACCAGGTAGACATGCACAGTACCAAATGAGAGGATAATGCCCAGTGGCTCCATATGCAAATCCACCTGGATAACTTTCTCGATGGGCGTTTCCTGGCGCTTTGGCTGCAGCAGTCCGCGCGATCCGATAATGCGCTTGTTGGTAATAATGTAGGTCTCGAGCCACCAGACTACGAAGTCCTTGTAGGCAAACCAGGCAAAGGCAATGAGCACCAGAATGCTCGCCACTATCTCCAGGCCCACCCAGAGGGGGTGGAAGGCGCTCAGGGAGGCATCGGCCATCAGAGCAGTGGCGAACAGGAGAAATGCAATCGACCCTAGTAATGGCAGCGCTGCCTTCAGCAGGAATAGCGGATGCTTACGCACCAGCATCTTGACCGTTTCATCTGGCTGTTGACCCGAAAAATGCCACTGCCTATCCCGTCCACGGTGAAAATTCTTTATCCCCCAGCGCGAACGTCCTGTGCGCCACGAGCCATCCAGCTGGGTAGCTGCTGTGTTCTTTCTCCTAGGTAGCCTGAAATTCAGTCTGGGGGCTCGGATGCTCATCATGTCACCTCGGTCGGTACATCATACCACTACTTCTTCTCCCCTCCGCCACCACCACTCTTTTTGGGCCTTGTCGCCATAAGCCCGATGACCACCACCACCACTGCAATCACAAAGATCAACAACACTGTGAGATTACCGAGGAAATTCAGGTTCATCTGTATCGTACCGGTCGTGATCACGCTCTTCCCGCTGTTCGGGAGGAGATAGAAGGTCAGCTCGGCGCCAATAACCGCGCCTGTGATGATACCGGGAATGAGGCCCAGCGTGCGCCCTTGACCATCTTTCGGTTTAGGACTCCTGCTGCCAATAATGTACCCTAAAGCAATAATCACTATCAGGCTGCCAATAGTAACAAATAGCCAGACATTAGGATGGCTATGCAACAAATCCTTCTCAGAAATAGACTTGCCCAAAAGGAATTGATAGAGGAGCCTTGACAGGTAAGTGCCGCCGTTCAGGTTCAAAAACCCCACGCCCAATATAATAAATAGCAGTGAAATAGTCTCACGTTGCCAGCCACGTTGATAGCCGATTATGCCGAAGATAATTATGGAAAGTAAGAAGAGAGCCTCTTGTACAGTAAACTGCCAAATCATACGATCTTAACTCCCTCCAATGCACCACAGAGCATATGTTACATGCATACGCAACTATGGAACCAGTGTCAATCTCTCCCGCTAAAATGAAATCCTGCCTTTGCTGCTCTCACTTTAATCATACCACAGGTCCTTTATAAAACCTAGTGGGGCGAAGCCGAATTTGCCTGGGTATGTTACACAGTGAGATACATTGACATATACCAGCTATACTTCGGAAAACTCATCTATAGTGAGGCCTCTCATAAGATATAGGTAATTCGTTCTTGCCCACGTAGCCAGATTGTGCTATACTGAGTACGGTGAAGTAAAAGTGTTCCAAGCCCCACTTGGTTATGCATTTCAATCTATTAACACTTCGAGACTCTACCTGGCCTTTTTTGGTGAGGAATCTTCTATGGAACTTGGCAATATTAAACAGGTCAGCATTGTTGAGCAAATGACGAGCGCCTACCTCGATTATTCTATGAGCGTTATCGTCAGCCGGGCGCTCCCCGATGTTCGCGATGGCCTCAAGCCCGTGCATCGTCGCGTACTATACGCTATGGACCAGATGGGCCTGCAGTCAACAAAAATCTTTCGCAAGAGCGCAGGTACCGTTGGCGAGGTCTTGAAGCTCTATCACCCCCACGGCGAAGTCGCGGTGTACGACTCATTAGTGCGCATGGCCCAACCCTGGTCGATGCGTTACCCGCTCATCCTGGGACAGGGAAACTTTGGCTCCCAGGACGATGATCCTCCGGCCGCCATGCGCTACACCGAAGCCAAAATGGCCGCTATTGCCGACGAGTTGCTGCGCGATATCGACAAGGATACGGTGGATTTCGCTCCCAACTACGATAACCAGGCCAAAGAACCGGTTGTATTGCCCGCTCGTCTCCCCAACCTGCTGCTCAACGGATCTACCGGCATTGCCGTAGGTATGGCAACCAATATCCCACCCCATAACCTGGTAGAAGTCTGCAACGCTATCATGCATTTGATCGATAACCCCGAGGCGACCACCGAAGACCTCTCGCGCATCGTGCGCGGCCCGGACTTTCCCACCGGCGGCATCATCCACGGGCGAGAAGGCATTCGCAACACCTACGCCAACGGGCGCGGCAGGATCGTCGTTCGCGCTCGCACACATATCGAAGAAGCTGAACATGGCCGCG
>Ga0209180_10001450_pt1 | contig 11793 bp, 12 predicted proteins | sample CZO8metaG_3_FD_188355 | JGI IMG/M metagenome (GOLD analysis project Ga0209180, IMG submission 188355) | Vadose zone soil microbial communities from the Eel River Critical Zone Observatory, Northern California, USA - CZOApr15con2H2.8 metaG... | ecosystem: Environmental > Terrestrial > Soil >...
ATCGGCTCCCGGAACGCATCGTCGCCGTAACCTAATCATGCTGATTGCAACCGGCGTGGTTGTTTCAGCGGCGGCAGGTTTCTTCCTTTTGCCGCGCGCTTCCGCGCACAAGATCGACAAGTCGATCGCGGTCCTGCCGTTCCAAAATCTGAGTGACGAAAAAGAGAACGCCTACTTCGCCGATGGAATGCAGGACGATATACTGACAAACCTTTCCAAAATTGGCGACTTGAAGGTCATCTCGCGCATGTCAGTGATGTCATATCGGGGCGATGGGGTACGCAACGCCCGCGAAATCGGCAAAGCGCTCGGAGTAGCCACACTTCTGGAAGGTAGCGTCCGTCGGGCTGGCAATCGCGTCCGAGTAAATGTTCAGTTAATCAACGCGGACACCGACGAGCACATCTGGGCGGAAGATTATGACCGTGATTTGACCGATGTCTTCGCGATTCAAACTGATCTCGCGCAAAAAATCGTCTCCACCTTGCGGGCAAAACTCTCGCCTAGCGAGAAAGCACGACTCGATCGCCGGCCGACAGAAAATTCGGATGCCTACTTGTTGTTTATTCAGGCAGAGCAGTATGCCAATGGGCCGGATATGTTTAGCGACGATTCCCGGAAGGCGAAGCAGCTTTTGGAAGAAGCAATCAAACTTGATCCAAACTTTGCCGCCGCCTTCGCCTGCCTCTCAATGGTAGAAAGTTGGGCATATCATACTTTTGATCCGACGCTGGCGCGACGAGAGAGAGCGCGACTGACTGCGGATCAGGCTTTGCACTTGCAGCCCGATCTTCCGGAAGGACACCTCGCCCTCGGGTTCTCTTACTATTATGGGGATCGCGATTATGATCGCGCGCTGGCCGAGTTCGAGATCGCAAAACGCGGTCTGCCCAACGAAGCCCAGGCTTACATGGCGATCGGCGCCATTCAGAGGCGCCAGGGCAAATGGACGGAATCGACAGCGAACTTTGAAAAGGCGTGCGCCCTCGACCCGAAGAACGTGAATTTCCTTTACAACCTCGGATTCAGTTACGTGGCACAGAAGAAGTTCGAAACTGCCGACAAAATCTTCGATCGAGCTCTTGCGTTGTCGCCGGAATCGTTCGGCGCGCGGGCATTGAAAGGAGTGGTCGCGATCTTTTCGAGGGGTGACGTCGATGCGGCCGAAAATCAACTCGCCTTGGCGCCGGCAAGTGACTCAGGTGGTCTGGTTGTATCCATGCGCGTGTGGGTCATGATCCTGCAGCGGAAGTTTCCGGAGGCGCTGCAAGCGATCCAACAATTTCCCAAAGAAGTGTTGGAAACGCATAGTGGCCAAAGCCCGAAAGCTTTCTTTGAAGGTCTCATTTATCAATACCAGGGTGACAAGGCGAAAGCCCAGGCTGCGTTCGAGCGGGCCCGCGTTGTGGCCGAGCAATTGGTGCGCGAAAGTCCGAACGACGCCCCTCTTCGTGCCCTGCTTGGTGAGATTCTCGCGGCGCTTGGGCAGAAAGGCGCGGCCATCTCCGAAGGCAAACGCGCGACGGAGTTGCTACCAGAATCTCAAGACGCCTACGACGGTCCGCAAATCACCGCCGCACTTGCGACAATCTACGCTTGCACCGGCGAAAACGATAAGGCGCTACAGCTGCTCGATCATTTACTTCAGACATCCAATGGCATCACCGTTCCCTTTCTCAAGCTCGATCCCGTTTGGGACCCGCTGCGCAAAGACTCGCGCTTCCAAGCGTTGATCGACAAGTACGCGGCCAGAAAGTGATTCGCGTTCTGCGGAAACGAATATGAAAAGCGCGTTCGGACTCAGCATACCGCAAACGCTCGAGGAAGTGTGCGACCCGCAGCGGATCGCGTTGCTCGTTTACGACATGCAGGTCGGAATTCTCAGTCAGATCAAGAATGCTGACCAGGTTACACGACAGGTTCTCAAGGTTCTCACCGCTGCTCGGGATGCCGGAGTGCGAGTATTCTTCTCGCGCCACCTTTCGCTCTCAAAGGAACTCATGGGCATGTCTCAGTTCCGCATGGCGATGGCCTGGCAACGGACGGATTCGCCTGAACAGGTAAATCCGTGGTTTTTGCGCGATGCTCCCGGATTTCAGATCACGCCGGAATTGTTGCCGCGTCCGAGTGAAGGCGTCTTCGACAAATTGACCATGTCGGCCTTCGAAGGGACTTGGCTCGATTTTGCTTTGCGAGATTGCGGTATTAACGCCTTTATCATTGTCGGCGTTGCGACCGAGATCGGAATCGAACCGACAGCGCGCCACGGCGCTGACCTCGGTTACATTCCGGTGTTGGTTAGCGATGCATGCGGAGCCGGCAATGAGGAAGCTGCCAAACGCGCGATCGAAAACTTAAAATTTATTGGCGATGCGCTGCTCACCGACACGAAAACGATTTGTGAGGTCCTGGCGCAGCAATCCGCTCGTAAGTCGTGAATCTCAACCAACGCTAGGAAAAAATTCTTCGCAACAAATAGTCGGAATTTTGTGTTGTGGGCGCCGGTCCATGTCAGGTCGCACCGTTCCAGTGCTTCCAGAGAAGAACAAAGATCACGTAGTGGGTCACCAACAATAGCGGGACCCAAAACGCTGGGATCCAGTAAGCTGGTCCCATGGCCACGGGAGCATTATGAATTGTGGCCAGAGTGATTGCCGTCACCAGGTCCAGTGTGCCGACGATGTTGAAGAGCCACACTGCCGGCTTGGCCAGCGAAGAGCTGCGCAATACCAATGGAATTGCTACGAACGCGATTACGGCCGTTAGCAAATCGCCGAACGCCGCCGGATAAGCGAATTCCGAGGACAATCCAGGATAGGTGGCGCCGCGAGTCAGGAACATCATTCCCAGATGTCGCGTCGAGTGCAAAAGAAGAATGGGAACAAGAACCTGTTTCGGCCGAAGCCGTGACAGTTGCGGCAGCAAATACAGCCGCGCCGCGACATAGAAAATCGCCGTGTTGGCGACGAGATTTAACGTCAGGACGCGGTCAAAGATGGCTGACATGCTCGTATTATTAATTCTCGCTAATCGAAAAACGCGCGCGCTTTCCTCAACACCTCATCGAGCTTCGCTGCCTGCACCTTTCCAATTGAGGAAAGAATAGTGTGGTGTTCAACCGTGAAGAGGCGTTGCGGACGAATGAAGCACGGCTGACCGAGTTGGCCGCGTTCCAAATCCGTCCGATCCAGCGGAATGGAGTAAGCATCTGAGTGCGCGCGGCTCGTGATCTGGCAAAGAATCAAATCCGCGCCTGGAAGATCGGCAAGCACCAAAGCGGGCCGGCGCTTTCCGGCGGCAGGATCATCCCGCGGAAACGGAATGACAACGACTTCGCCGGCTACAGGTTTGACCACGCGGCATCCTCTTCTGGTGAGTTCCAATCGCGCGCGAGCACAGATTCGCTCAGCTCCACGCCGTTAAATCCTTCGTTCTCCATGCTCTTCGCTCCTCGCTCCTAGCTGTTGTTCACTCTGATTTAAGAGAAGCCATGTCGATCGAAAACCGGTACTTCACATCGGACTTGAGCAGTCTTTCGTAAGCTTCGTTGACTTTCTGGATCGGAATGACTTCGACATCGGCGGTGATGTTATGCTGGCCGCAAAAATCGAGCATCTCCTGGGTTTCGGGGATGCCGCCGATGGCAGAGCCAGAGAAACTGCGGCGCCCCATGATGAGGCTGAATGCCGAAACCGCGACAGGCTTAGCGGGAGCGCCGACCAACGTAAGATTGCCGTCGACGCCGAGTAAATTGATGTAGGCGTTGATATCGTGATCGGCGGAGACGGCGTCGAGGATGAAATCAAAACTGCCGGCGTGCTTTTTCATCTCGTCGGCATTCCGGGAGACGACAACTTCGTCGGCGCCGAGGCGGAGCGCGTCTTCTTTCTTGCCGGGTGAAGTCGTGAAAACGACGACGTGCGCTCCAAGCGCGTGAGCAAACTTTACCGCCATGTGACCCAGACCGCCGAGACCGACCACGCCAACTTTCTTGCCCTTGGTGACGCCCCAGTGATGCATCGGCGAGTAGGTCGTGATCCCGGCGCAGAGCAGCGGCGCAGCTGCGGAAAGGTTGAGGTTGGATGGGAGGCGCAAAACGAAGTGTTCATCGACGACGATGCTTTCGGAGTAGCCGCCGTAGGTCACGCCTCCGAGGTGCTTGTCCGGGGAATTGAAGGTGAGAATCATGTTCGGGCAGAACTGCTCGAGGCCGGCCTTGCACTGCGGGCAGGTGCCGTCCGAATCGACCATGCACCCGACCGCAGCGAAATCGCCCGGCTTGTACTTGGTAACTGCCGAGCCGACTTTGGTTACGCGGCCGACGATCTCATGGCCGGGGACAATCGGGTAATTCGTGGCCATGAACTCGCTCCACTCGTTGCGAACCGAATGGAGATCGGAGTGACAGATGCCGCAAAACAAGATTTCAATTTGCACGTCGCGGTCACTTGGATCGCGACGAATAATCTTAGTGGACGCCAGCGGCGATGTCGCGCTGCCAGCGGAGTAAGCCTTCGCGTTGTACGTCGATTTATGCATGTGGGTTGATCCTCCTACTGGTTTGGTTTCCGAGCGCGGTATTGCTCGTCGCTCCCGTTTTCCATTTAAAGATCGCAGCACAAGGTCACGCCGCGCTTAGTACGAGATACCGGAGCGAAACGTCAGCGCGCTTCTCGCCCGCGTGCCAGGCCGTAGCCAACCGAACGCGGTCTCTCGTCACTTCCAATTATCGCGCTGCAAAAAGTCTCCACTCGCCGGGAACGCCTTTGAGCTGGTGAACACCGCGATCCTGAAAATCGATTCCAGAACCCGACACAAGATCCTTCACAGTCCCGGAGACCAGCACGGAACCCGGCTCGGCCTGCGCCATAGTCCGCGCACCGATGTGGACGGCGATGCCACCGATATTGTCACCCATCAGTTCGCATTCGCCGGTGTGCACTCCAGCGCGCACATCAATACCGAGCTGTCTGACCGCCGACGCGATCGCGAGCGCACATCGAATCGCGCGGGCCGGACCGTCGAACGTCGCAAGAAAGCTGTCACCCGTGGTATTTGTTTCCTTGCCCCGGAAACGTGCCAATTCCTTTCGCACAATCGCGTAATATGAGTTCAGGACATTACGCCATCCCGTGTCACCCAGCGACGCCGCGCGTTCGGTCGAGGAAGCGATGTCGAGAAACAGCACCGTGGCCAGGATCCGATCGTAGGAATCGATCGGTCGTTTCCCGGTGATGAACTCTTGAATGTCGGACAGCACAGTCTCCATGTCATCGAGCATCATCGAATGGCTGTTACCGGCATATTCCTTGAACTTCGCGCCCGGAATCCGCGACGCCATGTCGCGCGCGGCTTCCACGCGCGCGCACGGATCACCGGTTCGGTTCATCACCAAAGTGGGCGCCTGAATCGACGGAAGGATGGGGCGGGTGTCGATCTGGCCGTTCATTATTTCGTACGCACGCACCGCCGAAGGGCTCGCTGCCGCGCGCATGTAACGACCAAGGGATTCGATGAATGCCGCATCCGCATCGCGACCCAAGCCAGCGCCCGGTCCCGTGAGGTAATCAAACGATGGCCAATCATCGTCGATCATTGCGACCATTCGATCGTGCTCTTCCTGCGTCTGACCCCACGGATGATCGGGAGAAGCGATCCAGCGGGCCTGCGCACCCCAGACTAAGAGCGAAATCACTCGCTGCGGATACGTAGCGGCGAAAAGACACGCCATCGAGCCGCCTTCCGAAACGCCAAAAACATTCGCGCGCTCGATACCGATGTCATCCATGACGGCTCGAATGTCATCGGTGCGCTCCTCCAGCGTCGCCATTTTCAGGGGCCGATCGGACAGACCAGTTCCGCGCTTGTCGAAACGAATCAGCCGGCAAAATTTACTGAACCGCTCGAAGAAAAGAGCGCGCTGCGGAATTTCCCAATCCAAGTCCAGATGCGACATCGTCCCCGGCGCCCACACCACGTCGACTGGACCATCGCCGCTAATCTGGTAAGCGATGCGCACATCGCCGCTGCGCGCGTACTTTGTTTTGGGCAACATAAGAACGACAAACGCAATCCTAACGTCTTTGACAACTCTGAAAAGCCTATGTCCTCTGACTCCTGACTTGCGTCCTCTGACATCTGCCCTCCACTTCTCTCAACCTCAACTCTCAACCATCAACTTCCCTAATATGAAATCGCTCACGGAACATCTTTGGTTCGAGGTACCGGATCGGCGCGGGTTCATCAACATCACGCCGAAGATCGAGGAACTCGTTCACCGCAGCGGCGTGGCCGAAGGCCTTTGTCTGGTCAACGCCATGCATATCACCGCTTCGGTATTCATCAACGACGATGAATCGGGGCTCCATCACGATTACGAGATCTGGCTGGAAAAACTAGCGCCGCACGTGCCGACTACCGCCTATCGACACAATCGGACCGGCGAAGACAACGCTGACGCCCACCTCAAGCGTCAGGTCATGGGCCGGGAAGTCGTCGTTGCAATCACCAAAGGCAAACTGGATTTCGGCCCGTGGGAACAAATTTTCTACGGCGAATTCGACGGCCGAAGAAAAAAGCGAGTGCTGGTCAAGATAATCGGAGAGTAAGAGCTGACCTGTGATCTCAGGTCGCGATCAGCTCTTGCCTCTTCAGCGTTTTCTTCAGTTCTGTTGTGCCAAAACAGCCTGCGGCAACGGACATGGAGGCGACTGGTTCGGCGAACAGGCGAAGTTGTTTGGATCGTTTGATGTCGTCAGCGTGTCATCGGTGTAAATGATCGCCGCTTTGCTGTTCTGCGGATCGATCGCAACCTTGAACAAGTCGAGCAAGTTTCGCGTGCCCGGACCACAGCCCGTGCCGCCGGTGCAGATGACGCCAACGTGATTCGCGGAGGAATTCACCTGAGTTTGCGTGAAGCTCGTGCCGTTGAATTGAGCGAAGTAAACATGCCAGCTCGCGCTCGGATCCAGATTCGACGCCGCGTTCGTACCATAATAGACAACATCGACAGTCCCATTGTATGCCGCGATCCACGGCAATAGCGCCGTGCTCGCCGGAGAATTGCTGACAGCGATGGCGGAAGACCAGGTATTCCCTTGGTCTGATGAACTGGCAAACGAGACTGTTTTTCCATCCGACCAGACTGCATAGAGATTGCCATTCACCGGGTCGACGGCCAGAGCAGGAAAAATGTTCGCCAAGCTTATGCCGGCGGCAGTTGTAAAAGCCACGTTTGCCGTCCATGTCTTACCCATGTCGCTGCTGCGCGACACGATGATGTGGTTCGGTGTGAATGTGCGGCCCTTTAGCACGCCGGTCTCACCCGCCGCGTAGATATCGTAGACGTTATGTGTGCGCGGATCGGCCACCAGATTTCCCTGAATATTGTTGAAGGTCGACTGGCCCGTTGTTGAGCCCTGGCCGACGACCGGGTCTCCGATTTTCGTCCACGTGAATCCATCGTCGTCGGAGCGCTGCGCATGGATCAATGAAGAGTTGCCCGAATCGTGGTACGAAATATAAACATGTGGGCCCTCCGACGTGATCCATGGCCGGTCGTCGCCGGCCGTGTCGATGATTTGTTCCGTGCATTGGCTGATTGAGAAACCGGCCACTGGACTCGGGCACGTGATCGCCGAAACGCCGAGCTGCGCATTATTAAAAGTTGGATTGAAAAGAAAAATGAGGGTCGTCGCATGCAACCTGCCACTCGAGCCGATGTCGACATCGGCGTCACCGGCGCCAAAAACTGATTTGCCGGGGTGCTGCAGCGCTGCGTCGATTACACCCTGAAAAGTCGGCGTCGAACCGAACGCCCCAGTCCAGAGATCGGTCCCGAAGTTTGATGGATCGAACAACCATTGCAGCGAAACCATGCCCATCGTGCCATCGAGTCCGATTGAAATTTCGGGCTCGCTGGTGCCGTTCGGGAGCACGAGCGGTGTGATGCTGAAAGCAGATTTCGGAGCCGCGCTGGTTCGCACGGGAACCATGACCGCGAGCAACAATGTAACGATCGCAGTTATGATCATGGTCGCTGCGATCCACGGTCGAGCAGACGAGAGTGATCGTGAATGGTAAGCCGCTGAAAGAAGTCGTTTTGTGCTCATAGGTTCATATTGATTTTGATGGTTTCACTAACCTAAAAATTCTTTGCAGCCGCATGACGCATAGAAGTCTCCCTTTGGTTCAACACTAATCAAGTTCATCAGTTGCGCGCGGACAAACCCGAATGATCGGACGCCGCCTGACGCGCTCGCGGAAGTGCTTAGTGATCGCTTGCCAAGTCCGATCACCGAGACTTCTAAGTTGCTCTTCCCACGTTTGCGCTTCTGCATGTTTGAGATTGTCTCTTATTAAAAAATCGGCGCAGAATCGAATCGCGCGCTTAGTTATCGGCTTGTCCGACTGCGACTGACACTTAACCGCAGAGATCTCTAAGGAAATCCGGAACCCAGGAAATCCACGAATTCGCTTCCTGCGTTCATGGCTGATCCACAGATTGCGCAGATTTTCGCAGATTGTTCTGAATCTGTGTCAATCGGGACCAAGGCATCTGTGGATACGAACCACTGTGGGACGCTCCTCTTCCCGACTCCGTGTTCTCTGCGATCTCTGTGGTGAAGATTTTTCTGCTGGGTTTCGTGAAAATTGGGGAAATCCTGTCTAGCTACGTCGGTACTCGGCGTCGGTTACGTGTTCCATCCACTCAACGACTTTTCCGTCCAGAGCCTCTTGAATGGCTATATGTGTCATCGCAGAAGTTGGACTTGCCCCATGCCAGTGTTTTTCGTTAGGCGCAAACCAGATCACATCGCCTGGCCGGATTTCCTCGATCGGGCCGCCCCACCGCTGCGCCCACCCAAGGCCGGACGTGACGATCAACGTCTGACCGAGTGGATGCGTATGCCAGGCGGTGCGAGCACCCGGCTCGAACGCCACGCTTGCGCCACGAACACGTGCGGGTTCCGGCGCTTCAAACAGCGGATCAATTCGAACAGTACCCGTAAACCAATCAGAAGATCCGATACTGGAACTCTGTGAATCTGCTCTTTTGATTTCCATCAGCTTTTTAGTTTTTCAGCCTTTCAGCTTTTCACCGATCGGTCGTGAACCACTTCTTTTGATCTCCATCTCTCAACCCCTCAAGTTTGATCGCTTACAACCGAGAAAGGCCTTACCGCAATCTTCCAGATCAAGGCATTTACAGCGGTCCGCCTTTTTGAGCAGACGTTTCATTTTCTTCGCTCTCGCGATCAGATTGTCCATTTCGGTTATCTTGCGTTGCGCGAGTAATCGCCATCGGCGGAACGCCGGGGTCCCTTTGCCAAATCCGTGGAAGAGGTGCCTGATCTCGTCCATTCGGAACCCAGCGCGCTTGGCCACGTCGATGACCTCCAAATAGTTCAAGACGCCGGTTTCGTAACGGCGCTGCCCGCCGATTCGCTGAGTTTTGGGCAGCAGGCCAATCTTCTCGTAGTACCGGATGGCAGAAGCTTGCAGAGCTGCCCTGCGAGCTACTTCGCCAATGGTGATGGTCGCCATATAAAAAAGTCGCTTGACTTAAAGCGCACTTCAAGCCGGAGCGTCGCAGCAAAGTATGAAAACATCGACAACGCTTCGTTTACCGCTGATCGCCAAGATCGCCATTGCCATGACGTTCATTAACACGTGGGTCATCTTCGAAGAGACGGTCGTAGATCGACACGGCCTCTGGCGCTACATGCCCTTCTACAGAGTTGGATCATTCTGCGTCTGGGATGCCGCGGTGCTCGCGGTCACTCTGCTACTCCTTCTCGTAAGCGTTGCGCCGTTACGTCGTCGTAGCGGCCCAACGTTATCGACGACGCTTCCAATACCATTGATCGCCAAGGTCGCGATCGCGGTGACCTTTCTTAATACATTGGTCATTCTTTTTGGCTGGCCTGGCGTGCTGCTGCGAGTCTGCCTCTGATCTTGTCCCGCGTTTTCGACTGTTACTGCTGGAAACTACTCGCTGACGCAGTTGAACAGCGATGAGTTTGGGTCGTCGTACTGGGTGTCATTCGCGCAGAAGCCGTGACAAACGCCCCAATCAGCCCAAGCCCTCAATGCGGACGCTCCCATCAACTCTACAGTACATTGCCACTGCGCTGGCAGGTGGTTAAAATCGCCGCGCTTCTCGGAGCTTTACCGTTTCAAGCCACACCAATGGAAACGCCACTGACGCCTCTCGAATTTGCTCGCCGCGCGCGCAAACTCTATCCCGACCGTGTCGCTGTGATCGATGGCGGCTCACGCTGGACCTATGCACAGTTTTTCGATCGATGTGATCGTTGGTCGGCGGTTTTGCAGAAACTCGGAATCGGCTCACGCGACCGCGTCGCTTATCTTTCGCCGAACACGCACGCGCAACTCGAATCGTTCTATGCTGTCCCGCAAATCGGCGCTGTGCTGGTGCCGTTAAACTATCGACTCACGGCCGACGACTTCGTTTACCTGATCAACCATAGTGGGTCGTGCATGGTCTGCGCAGACCGCGATTATCTTGGCACGATCGACAGCATCCGGTCCCGCCTTCCATGCGTTGAACACTTCGTCGCCCTGAGTTGTAGCGTCGGCTGTCCTCAGCCGAATTCCGCCTGGCTCGACTACGAAGCAATGCTCGACGCGAGCTTGGGTGGATTTGCGCGCCCGGAAATTCAAGAGACTGATCTGCTCACGATCAATTACACCAGCGGCACCACCTCGCGTCCGAAGGGCGTGATGATCACGCACCGAAACGCCTGGATGAACTCTATCGGCACGCTCCTCCATGCGCCGATGACCTGTGCTGATCGTTATCTCTGGACGCTGCCGATGTTTCACGCCAACGGCTGGACTTTCGTTTGGACGGTAACGGCAGTGGGAGCGGCTCACGTCTGTCTGCGCAAAGTCGATCCGCGCGCTGTGTTCGAATTGATGGCGACCGAGCACGTCACCATGTTGTGCGCAGCGCCAACGGTTTTGATTTCGTTAGCAAACGCGCCGGAAGATGTCCATCGCCTCGCGCCCAAAGGAATTCGCGTTGTCACGGCTGGTGCGCCGCCCGCAGCCTCCACAATCCAGCGACTCGAAGAAGAACTGGGCTGGACGATCACGCACGTTTACGGACTGACCGAGACAGCGCCGTTCATCACCGTCTGCGAGCCGCGCGCGGAACATGCGCCCCTGCCGATCAGCGAACGGGCCGCGATCAAAGCGCGCCAGGGCGTTGAGTTGATTACCTCGGGTGAGTTGCGTGTAGTGGACCCGGAGGGCAGCGACGTGCCGCAGGATGGCGTTACTCAGGGTGAAATCGTCGCCCGCGGCAACGTGATCATGGCCGGCTACTACAACGACCCGGAAGCGACCGAGCAGGCTTTGCGCGGCGGATGGTTTCATACCGGCGACGCCGCGGTCGTGCATCCGGACGGTTACATCGAAATTCGCGACCGTCTGAAAGACGTCATTATAAGCGGCGGTGAAAACATTTCTTCTGTTGAAGTTGAAGGCGTGCTTTTGCGACACCCGGCCGTGCAGGAAGTCGCGATCGTCGGCTTCCCGCATGAACGCTGGGGCGAAGCGCCGCACGCCTTTGTCCTTCTCAAGCAAAACGCGCGCGCCGATGAGCGCGAGCTGTGCGAATTTGCGCGCGCGAACCTCGCGCACTTCAAGGCGCCGCACAGCGTGACGTTCGTCAAAGAGCTACCGAAAACTGCGACCGGCAAAATTCAGAAATATATTTTGAGAGCGCAACAGCCGGCGATCGCTCCCCAGTGAGTCAGTTTTCCT
>Ga0209180_10001451_pt1 | contig 11786 bp, 8 predicted proteins | sample CZO8metaG_3_FD_188355 | JGI IMG/M metagenome (GOLD analysis project Ga0209180, IMG submission 188355) | Vadose zone soil microbial communities from the Eel River Critical Zone Observatory, Northern California, USA - CZOApr15con2H2.8 metaG... | ecosystem: Environmental > Terrestrial > Soil >...
GGGAACCGGAGCTGCAGGCACGCCGGTGGCAGATGTCATGGCGCCGGATGCGGAATTAACGTCGGTGGTTTGTCTCTGAGTCGCTTGATCTGGAACGGCAGGTGGGGCGACTGCCTGAGCCGTGTCGGCCTTGATGATCATAGGGGCCTTAGCTTGGCTGACGGGGGGACTTACAAGCCGCGCGACCGACGCCGATGGCTTCTGCATCATGATGGCCGGACTCTGGGGATTGGCGTCGATGATCCGCAGGTTATCAACCACGACCCTGACGCCCTCAACCTGAGAAGCATCCTGTACCGTGGCGAGGCGTTGCTCACGACTGGTGACATAGCCGGAAAGGGTGACCACGCCGTGGATCGCCACTACCTGGACTCTTGCCATCCCCATCCGGGCATCGCTGCGGATTCTGTTCTGTACGTTCGAAGCAACCTGGGCACTACCCCGTCCACGGGAACAGCCCGTGGCATCGAGTGCCACCAGGGCAAGGGTGCCGATACATACGATCCCGATTTTCCGCGGCCGCAGCATGGGGTTGCCCTCCACCCGGTAAGTTGGATGCAGGCTCGGCCCGGATTGCCACCTGAGGGGTGCGGACAATCGAACATTTCCCTGGATCGCGAGCGTCGGACCGCCAAGGCCAGCCTACGCCTGCAAGGGATCCAAGACGTGAAATTCTGGTGCGGAATTCCCATCGTGAGTTAGGATCAACCTCGGTAGGCGCGGGGCGAAAATCGGTCGGAGTCTAGCGCCTGCAAGAGGGAAAGGAAAAAGCATGAAAGAGTTTGTCAACCGCCGTCATTTTCTAGGCGCCAGCGCAATCGCCGCCGCGGGACTTGCCTTGCCCAAACAACTGCTGGGCTCGAAGAAAAAATCTCTTCTCGTGTTTACCAAGTCTTCGGGGTTCGAGCACGAAGTCGTAAAGCGAATTGACGGACGCCCCAGCATCCTGGAGACTGCGGTCACCGCCCTTGGGCAGCAACACGGCTTTGAGGTGACGGCTTCCAAAGACGGACAGATTTTCGATTCCAAAGACCTCCAAAGGCACGCAGCCGTGCTCTTCTACACTACCGGCGATCTGACCAAAGCGGGCACTGACAAGAATCCGCCTATGTCGCCGCAAGGCAAGAAGGCCTTGCTGGACGCGGTACAGGGCGGACTTGGTTTTGTCGGAGTCCACGCCGCCAGCGATACGTTTCATACCGAACCCGACCCGCCCGATAACTCCAATCGTTATATCGCGCACGGGGAGCAGTCTGATCCGTATCTCAGGATGCTGGGTGGCGAGTTCATCGTCCACGGAAGCACTCCCCGGCTGCAGACAGCCAACCTTATCGTGAAAGACGAGAAATTTCCTGGATTGGAAGGTGTGGCGTCACCCGTCAGCTTTACCGAAGAGTGGTACTCGCTCAAGGATTTTATGCCGGACCTCCACGTGATCCTCACGCTGGACACCCAGGGAATGAAGGGTGAACCCTATCAGCGTCCCCCCTACCCAGTGACGTGGGCGCGAATGGATGGCAAGGGGCGAGTGTTTTTCACCGCCATGGGTGACCGTCCGGAAAACTGGGCGAATCCGTTTTTCCTGAACCTTCTGGCCGGTGGAATTGGCTGGTCCATCCGCGATGTGAAGGCTTCATTGGACAAGAATCTCACCCAGGCAGCGCCCGGCTATGGCGAGATTCCTCCCAAGCCCGCGCCAAAAACGTAAGGGCACGTGTGCTAAGTGCCGGCAGACGATTGGTCAAAACTGAACCGCTGCAAATCACACTCATGGACGTTCTCAAAAAGCTCTTTGCGCAGCATTTTCACTCGCCGGTCGAGCGGGTGCAGCCGCTGCATGGTCAGCTGGGCGGTTCGGGGCGCAGCATCATCCGGCTGGCCGGTGAGCAGGTCAGCGCGATTGGCATTCTGCATGGCATATACGAAGAGAATGCCGCGTTCGTTGAATTTTCCCGGCATTTTCGCCGGCACGGTCTGCCGGTGCCGGAAATTTATGCTGAAGATTTGAGCCACGGCGCTTATCTCGAGGAAGACCTGGGAGACACAACCCTGTTTGAGTTTCTGTCTGACAATCGCGAGGGCTCGAACATTTCCGCCCCGGTGGTTGAAGCGTACCGAAAAGTTGTGGAAGTACTGCCCCGTTTTCAGGTCGAGGCCGGCCGCGATTTGAATTACAAAAAGTGTTATCCGCGCGGCAGCTTCGATCGCCAATCCATCACCTGGGACTTGAACTACTTCAAGTATTACTTTCTCCGGCTCGCCGGCATCCCCTTCAACGAACAGGCGCTGGAAGACGATTTCAGCCGCTTGACAAAGTTCCTATTGAGCGCGCGACGAGAGTACTTTCTGTATCGTGATTTCCAGTCCCGCAACATTATGTTGCGCGACGGCCATCCATTTTTTGTGGATTACCAAGGTGGGCGCAGAGGCGCGCTGCAATACGATATCGCTTCCCTTTTGTACGATGCCAAGGCTGCTCTGCCGCCGGAGCTACGCCAGCAATTGCTGGATCACTACCTCAACCAACTTGCGGGGTTCATCGAACTGGACCGCGAAGTGTTCATGCAGCACTACATTGCCTACGTTTACGTCCGCATCATGCAGGCGCTGGGCGCGTACGGATTTCGCGGCTTTTACGAGCGCAAGGCTCATTTCCTGCAAAGCGTGCCGTACGCGCTGAACAACCTGCGCTGGCTGCTGCATAACGTCAAGCTCTCAGTCGAGCTGCCCACGCTGATCGACGCCTTCACCAGCATGGTGGGCTCGGAGAAGTTGCAGAGCCTGGCTGCCCAAGCAGAAACTCTGACTGTGCGGGTTTTCAGTTTTTCATTTCATCAGGGCTTGCCGAAGGACGACAGCGGAAACGGCGGAGGATTTGTTTTCGATGCCCGCAGCATTCCGAATCCCGGACGCGAAGAGCGCTACAAGAGTCTCACCGGCAAAGACGCGCCCGTGATCGACTATCTCAATCAGCAGGAGAGCGTGCATCAGTTCCTGGCCAGCGTCATGTCGCTGGTCGATGCCAGCGTGAGCGAGTATCAGCGTCGCGGCTTCAAGAACCTGATGGTATCTTTCGGCTGCACCGGCGGGCAGCACCGCTCGGTATATTTCGCCGAGCAACTGGCGAAACGGTTGCGCGGCCGGAGCGGGCTGGAGGTGGCCGTGCGGCATCTTGCCATGGAGAAGCTGGGGCGATGAAAGCCATGGTCCTGGCCGCCGGCCTCGGCACCCGCTTGCGGCCACTCACTGACGATCGCCCCAAGGCGCTGGTAGAAATCGCCGGCCGCACCATGCTGGAGATTACTCTCACCCGGCTGCGCGGCTTTGGCGTTCATGACGTGATCATCAACGTGCATCACTTTGCCAACCTGGTTCTCCAGTACCTGAAAGCGAATGACAACTTCGGTATGCGTATTGCGGTCTCTCACGAGCCGGTGCTGCTCGACACCGGCGGCGGCTTGAAAAAGGCCGCCTATTTTTTTCTCGAGGATTCCAACCATTTTGCCGAGCCGTTCATTTTGCATAATGTGGATGTCATCAGCACGATTGATCTCGGGCGCATGCTGCAATTTCATACTGAAAATCAGGCCCTCGCCACCCTGGCAGTGCAGGACCGCGAGACTTCCCGATACCTTCTCTTCGACCAGCAGCTTCAGCTTCGCGGCCGGCGGTCTGGGCGCGATCAGGAAACGGAAGTTGACCGGTCTCCACCGCACACGCAGGCGCTGGCTTTCTCCGGCATCCACGTCATCTCTCCTCGTCTTCTCGCCATGATGACCGAAGAAGGAGTTTTCTCGATTGTTACTTCTTACTTGGGTCTCGCGGCCCGGGGAGAAAAAGTCCTCGCCTTTCGCGCCGATGAATATTACTGGCGCGATCTGGGTAAGCCGGAGAATGTCAGGCAGGCTGCTCAGGATTTGAAGGAGAGAGTACTTGTGCAATAAGCACTTCGCCTCTGCCACCGGCTATTCGCCGGTGGCAACAAGCGTTGTGGTGCTGCAGCTTTAGCGTCGGTGTCCCGAACCGCCGGAGTGCGGCGGTGAACCACCACCGGATCCGCCGCGGTTGCCGCCGCCACCGGATGGTTGAGGGTGGCCGCCGCTATTGCCGTATCCCCCGCCGCCACCGGACGGCTGAGAGTGGCCGCCGCCATTGCCGTATCCCCCGCCGCCACCGGACGGCTGAGGGTAGCCGCCGCTATTGCCGTATCCCCCGCCCCCTCGCGACGGAGAAACTCCCCGTGGCGGCCCTGCATTTTCTTCCGAAGCGCGCGGGGTCACGATGGGCTGCCTCATCTCTAAAGGCGGCCGGGAGTAGCCTCGCGGTGACTCCTGAGAAGATCCGCGCGAGCCTCCCGATTCTCTGGAGATACCGGGAGACTCCTGCATAGTGCCGCGGGGCTGTGGCGTGAAGTGCCGCCAGCTTTCGTCATTTCCGGAAGATCCCGGCCTGACCGAATTTTCCGGCCGCGGAGCCTTGGATCCCGCCGCCAGAGAGCTTTCCGGTGACCGGGGCATCGCTCCACCGCCACTGCGTTGCGCGGGCGACGAATCGGAGAACCGGCGCCATCCTGCGCCATCGGGAGCCGACGATTTTTCTACGCCGCTGCGAGCGGAAGAAGATGGAGGGGAAGATACGGGCGAGGATAAGGTTCCCCGCGCGGAAGCATGGTTTTGAGAAGCGGGCTGGTTCTGAGCAGCAGGCTGGGTTTGCCCCGCGCCTGAACCAAAATGCCGCCAGCCCTGGTTTTCCACGGAACTGGATCCTCTGTCAGGCGGTTGAGCGCTGGAATTTGCGGCACCGTGGAATTCGGTGTTCGCCCCCATGCGCACTCCCGGATTCGGTCTTGGGACCGAAGTGCGCGCGGCATCTGCCGCAGCGCCGCCCGGAGAATTCTGTGCGGTCCTGGCCGCATTGGCAACTCCCCGGCCCGCATCGCTATGGTTGGCTTGGAACTGACCATTGCGCTGGATCGCCTGCTGCACTTGGGCCTGCTGCTTCTCGAACGGCTGCGGTGCAGGTCCGGGCTGGGACTTGGTGAAAAAGCGCTGTTGGCCTCCGTGCTGCAGCGTGGCTGGAGCAGCGGGACGGTTGCTCGCCGACAGGGCTTCACGGGTTGGAACCACGGGAAGATTTCCGGCCATCATGCGTCCCCGGTTAAATTCTTCGCGGCTCGCCACTCCTGGAGCCTGGCGTCCGGTGCCAAAACGATCTGCGGGAACGGTCGAGATCCCCTGACGGACTCTCTCGTCCATGGTGGCGCGACGCAAGTTGGAATAAGCGCCTCCGGGGCGGAGTGGAGCGTAGCCCGGAAATCCCCGGCCCGGTCCGTTGTGAATATTCGTGATGTTGGTGATGTTCGTAATGTTCGTGACGTTGACCTGGTTGAAGTGCGAGCCGTAACGCCCGTACCAGGGGTAGAACCGATCACACGGTCCGACCGGCAACCATCCCACGGAACCGAATCCGAAACCGACCCCGACGCCCTCGCCGAAGCCGAAGAAAGACACATAGGCGGGCGCCCACACAGGACGATAGGCCGAATACACTGGACCCGGCCACCAGACCCAGGAACTGCCGTAGACAAACCAGCGGCCATAGTGATACGGAGCCCAGCCCCAAGGCTCGTACGAAACCCATGTCCAGCCCCATCCCGGCTCCCACACCCAGCGGCCTGAGCGATAAGGCGCCCAGCCACCAGAAACCACGGGTGACCAGACCGGGCCATAATCAGGCACGTTCACCCAGCGTCCGTACGCATCAAGATCTTCCGAGCCCACGTAGTACCGGTTGGTGTGACTCCAGGATTCGGCGTCGCGGATGGTGCGGTCGCGATCGTTATTCCACGAGTCCCAGCTATCCTTCGACGGGGCTGGTTCTTCCTTGAACTGAGCTTGGTCTGCCGTGCCGCGCACGATGATCATGCGGCCCTTTTCCAGGTGAGTGCTGCCCTGGGGAGTCGAAATTTCCGCCTCGCCCTTGCGCACAATCACTTGCGTCTCGCCATCCGAATTGACTTCCACACGATAAATTCCGTCTCTCTGCGCAGGATGAATGGCGACGTTGGCCGTGTCAATTTCAACGTCAGCTTCGGGGCCCTTGAAAACCGTGTAGTCCACCAGTCCGCGTGCGATTTGTACCTGGATTTGGGTGCGCGAGAGACTGGAGACGGTCGCCAGCGTGTTGTCGCCGAGCCGCAGGATATTCGCTTGGTCCAGCTGCACTTCAGCCCGCGAGCGGACGCCGGTCGAAACCTTGTCACTGGTCATAATCGGCTGGTTCAGAGCCCCGGCCGTCCAATCGCCGGAATCTCCGCGCTGCGTGGAAACATCGCCGTGGATCAAGCTGATGCGCGCTACGCCGGAAGAAAGCTCAACGCCCTGGGCGTTTTCTTGACCGTTTGCAGTCGCGAGCGCGAACAACGTCAGTGTCAGTACTCCAACAATTACAGCCAGCCGGTTTTTCATGGCCCACCTCTTGTTTGAACGCCTCTGGGGGAGAGCGCTCAAGCACCTTGAACGATGCAGTTACCATGCCAAAGGCGACCTCAGAAGCATCACCGTAAATCTCTCATTTTCAGTAGATTAAAAACGGTCTCTAAAAGCCTTGATTTAGCGTACGGTGATGGTGGCTGAGTTCAACCGGAAGTGGTGGATTTCAACCACCGAGGAGGACTAAGCCTCGGGTCCCTTTTCGGGCTCATCGGCGATGCCGATTTTCGAAAGCCGGTAGCGTAATGCATTGCGCGAGAGACCCAGCAGGCGCGCCGCCTGGCTCTTGTTTCCATTGCTGCGGCGGAGAGCTTCGCGAATCAACTCATCTTCCCATTGCTCGAGCGTCACGCCTTCGGGAAGGAAAGCGCCGGGGGAATCAGCCGGCTTGGCACGCTGCGAGTCAATGTGAATATCAGCGGCTTCCAGGACCGACCCAGACGTCAACGCCGCCGCGCGCTCCATGATGTTTTGCAGTTCGCGAACATTCCCCGGCCAGTGATGGTCGATCAGGACCCTCAAGGCTTCCTGCGAAATGCTGTTAATTTTCCTGGCGGATTCATCGGCCTGGCGGGAGAGGAAAAGATTCACCAGGTCGGGAATGTCTTCCTTGTGATCCCGTAACGGAGGAATATCAATCGGCACCACGTTGAGGCGATAATAGAGATCCTCGCGGAAGGTGCCTTCCTCAAGCGCGGCTCGCAGGTCACGATTAGTCGCGGCCACAAGCCGCACATCCACTTTGATGGTGCGGGTGCCGCCCAGCCGTTCGAACTCGCGCTCCTGCAGAACGCGCAGCAGCTTCACCTGGGTTGCGGGGGGTACGTCTCCGATTTCATCGAGGAACAGGGTTCCCTTGTCGGCCAGTTCGAACTTTCCCGGTTTACTGGTAGTAGCACCGGTAAAAGCGCCCTTCTCGTAACCAAAGAGTTCGCTTTCCAGCAGGTTTTCGGGGATCGCGGTGCTGTTGATTTTGACGAACGGCCCGGACGCCCTGCGTGATTTCTCGTGGATGGCACGCGCGACCAGGTCCTTGCCCACGCCGCTTTCTCCGCCGAGCAGGACGGTGGAGTTCGTCGGAGCCACTCGCTCCACCGTGGCCAGAACCTCCTGCATCTTCACGCTGCGCGCGATCAGGTTGGGATGCTGATAGCGTTGTTGCAGGGCCTCGCGCAGCGAGCGGTTCTCGGCACGCAGGCGGCGCACGTCCAGCTCTTTGTGGACCACCATACGCATCTCGTCGAGGGAAAAAGGCTTCAAAACATAGTCGCTGGCGCCCCCTTTCATGGCTTCGACTGCGGTTTCCACCGTACCGAATGCGGTCATGACGACCACGGGCAGAGCGGCTTGAAAACGTTTCACCGCCGCCAGAAAATCCAGGCCGTTCATGCCCGGCAGCTTGAGATCGGTTAGCACCAGATCCACGGGGCCGTTCTGCAACAGTTTCAAACCGGTTTCTGCATCGCCTGCGGACAAGGTTTGGAAGCCGTCGTCGGCAAGATTGAGTTCCAGGAGCCGGCGCATCTTGGCTTCGTCTTCGACAATCAGAATGGTCGCGTTCGAGGTTGTCATTAAAATTTCTCGCGAAAACTAAACTCACTCTCCCTGCACGGCATCTTCTGCTATGGGGAAGAAGATCACGAAACCAGCTCCGTTTCCCTCCGCGTTCTCCAGCCGTATGGTGCCGTGATGTTCGTCAACAATTTTCGAAACGATCGACAGCCCCAGCCCCACGCCAGTTTTCTTCGTAGTCACAAAAGGATTAAAGATCTGGTCGCGCATTTCCGCCGGGACGCCAGGCCCGGAGTCCCGCAGGCGGACCTCGACTCCGTTGCGACCGTTCGAGCGAGCCGTCGAAACTTCCACACGAAGATTCCCTCCTTCAGCGTCCATCGCTTCGTATGCATTCTGAACCAAGTTCAAGAACGCCTGCTGGCAAAGCTTCTCGTCCAGCGGCACCAGAGGGAGATCGCTACCGTATTCACGCTGCACGGAGACCTTCCCACCCTGCCACTGCCCGGCAACGGAGTTCAGCGCCTGATCGAGCAGCACACTCACCTGCTGGGGACGAGTTTCAGTGCGCAGCGGCCGGGCAAAATCCAGAAAGCGGGTTACCAGCGCGCTGGCGCGGTTCACTTCGCTGGATATGTATCCAGCCAACTCGCTGGCCAGTGGATTGGAGTTCTCGAGTTTTTGGTGAAGCATTTCGGCCGATCCCTTGATCACACCCAGTGGGTTGCGGATTTCGTGCGCCAGCCCGGCGGAGAGATGTCCCAGAGCAGCCAGCCGCTCGGATCGGCGGGCTTCCGCCTGCGCGCGTTCAAGCTCGCGATTCGTTTTCGTCAACTGCTCGGCCACCTGCTGATATCTGGCGGTTTGCCGGCGGTTCTCAAGGGTGAAGCGGTTGACCACCATCGCCGCCAGAAAAAAGAACAGTATACGGATGACAAGCTCGGCCGCACCTCCGGCAGTCAGGGTGTATTCCTGCAGTGCCGGATAGAGATGCGAGCAGTACGCCGCCGAAGCCAGCAAGGTCCAGAGCAGGGTACCCCAGGCGCCAAAGTGCAGCGCTGCGGTCACGATGGGAACGTAATAGATCGGATAGTAACTGCTGTTAATGCTCAGCTCGCCGGTGTGATTAATCAGCAGTGTGGCTAGCAAGATCTTGACCAGAACGACGCCATACCTCCCGTACAGCGGCCACCGCGCGATCAGCCTGCTTTCGACCAACTGCACCACGCCAATGGCCACCAAGGTTAGCTGTTTGTGTGGCTCTCGCAGCGGCGGCACCAGAGCCAACCCCAACAGAAAGAGCAGCCAGAGCATGTCTAGCCAGTCGATACCTCTATGTTTTTGCTCTTCTCTCATGCAGAAACGGTGAAATCCCGCAGCTTGGCCAACTCTACCAAAAACAGAGATACGGCAGGTGACCAGTAGGTCTGGGCGCACATTTATCGTCGGTCCTAGGTTGCACGTTGGTAACATGCGCCTGATGCCAAGATTTGGTGCAATTGAGGAAGTTAAGCACCCGAGTGAGTACGGAGGATCGGTCCCTATGCGCTGGCAGGCACCCCTTGGCTTCACCTTGACGATCATTGCAGCCGCGATTTTTCTTATGAGCTGCGGCGGAAGCTCTCAGCCAGCCACAGTCGCCACAGTCAATGTCAGTCTCAGCGATCCAGCCACCTGCGCAGCGCCGCAGGGGCCATTGCGCCACATTTATGTGACAGTTACCGATGTAAAGATCCACCAGAGCGACAACGCCTCGGCCAGTGACTCGGGATGGTTGGATCTGGCTCCCGCCCTCAAGGACAATCCGGTGCAGGTGGATTTGCTCGGCGTCGCGAACCAATGTTTTCTGGCGATGCTGGGGTCGGCGGAAATCGAAGCCGGCCACTATCAGCAGATTCGCGTCATCCTGGCGGACAACAGCGTCAGCGTGAACGGGAACAAGTGCGGGAGCACGGCCAATTGCCTGATGTTGACCAGTGACCCCAGTAACACCCCGCAACCCCTGCAGCTTTCATCGGAGTCGAACACAGGAATCAAGATTCCGTCAGGACAGATTGCCGGCGGAGACTTCACCGTCGGTGCGGGAGAAACCAAGGACTTGAACCTTGATTTCAACGCCTGTGCTTCTGTGGTGGTTCAAGGCAACGGGCAGTACCGTTTGAAGCCCGTGCTGCACGCGGGCGAAGTGTCCACCCAGTCTGCTTCAACCGCCATCAGCGGTACGATCATCGATGGCAACACACAACAGCCGGTGGTCGGTGGCAATACGGTCGTGGCCCTGGAACAGAAAGACAGCGCGGGTGTAGACCGGGTTGTGATGGAGACCGTAGCCGCCTCCAATGGCGGATTTGCCTTCTGCCCGGTACCGCAGGGAACTTACGATGTGGTGGCAGTGGCCGTCGATGGACTAGGAAACACCTACTCAGCCACCGTGATTACGGGCGTACAGCCGGGCAACGCCCTGGGCACAGTTCCACTTGCTCCGGCCGGTACTCCGGCTTCGATAACCGGCCAGATCACGACCAGCACTGGGAGCACTGGGACGGCGGCTGATCTTGTCGCCTCCGCGCTGCAATCGATTGGCAACAGCGTGCTGGTCACTGTTCCCCTGGCCCAGCAATCCGCAGCGACCACAACCCTTACAACCGCGTCCGGCCTTGCCTGCCCGCCCAGCACTGACTGCGTCAATTACGCGTTCAGCGTTCCCGGCGCGAACCCGAGTATTGGCGGCTTCAATTCCGCCGGCAATCAAGTCCCCGCCGCGCCAGCCTCCGGCTCGGTTGACTACACCATGGATGCGAATGCGCTTGTGCCCGGATCGGCGGGCCTCTCGGATTGCAGCCCGTCGAGCCTCGAGACCAATGTGACCAACACCAATGCAACCCTGTCAGTAACTCCGGGGATGGGTGCGACTGCTGCCACACTGGCCTTTACAGGCTGTCAATGAGAACCGGCTGCTCCGGACCTGATGCTTGCAGGTAACCTCTGTAACTCAATGGCAGGTTACTAGTAAGTATTTGCTCCGGACTTCAACATCCACCTACATAACTTGCCCAGAATCTTTAGCGGGCCAGCCCTTCGAGGTTGACTCGCCGCCTGGCCACGTCCCTGAGTAATCTCGTGTGCGGCAGGCCCCGGTGAGATAGTCGCGGCCATGACCTATTTCCCACAACCCAACTCGGTCACGCGAGCGACTCGGGTAAAGCTTGGTGGATCAGTTCTGGTTGCGATTCGATCGGAAGCCAGCGGAACGGTTCGAGCGAAGTTGCATGTGCTCTCTGCGACGGGTGGATTGTTTCGTCTGGCTAAGCCGCTGGAGCACGGCGACTTCGTGCAAATAACATTTCAGACCAGCCAGGGAGCAGTTCGCGCCATGGCTGAGATGCTGCAGCCGACGCAACAGTCGACCTCGGGCTGCCTTCAACCCTTCCGTTTTGTGGCCTTGGACGACGAAGATCACACCAAACTTCGCATGGCCATGGAATCAGTACTCGATAACCCCATGATTGGGGTTCGCTCCGGCAAAGCCGGCTCACTATGACAACACCTCCGTAGTGTTATCGGGGCAGCGGAGGTCTAGAGCCCAGGCGACTCTCGTGGCATGCACGCGTTTCGCGCTCGCTGCGATGGCCACAACCGGCGCGGGCGCCGCTCTTCCCATCTGCCGGTCTTCCCATCTTAATGTGCCAATCTGATGTGTCTATCATGCGACAGCCGAAAAGGTACAATGTCTCTCGATTATGCGGATGGTTTTGGACATCTTCGCGCAAATCTTCCGCAGCC
>Ga0209180_10001452_pt1 | contig 11777 bp, 11 predicted proteins | sample CZO8metaG_3_FD_188355 | JGI IMG/M metagenome (GOLD analysis project Ga0209180, IMG submission 188355) | Vadose zone soil microbial communities from the Eel River Critical Zone Observatory, Northern California, USA - CZOApr15con2H2.8 metaG... | ecosystem: Environmental > Terrestrial > Soil >...
ACTTCTTCTATTACGCGGGCTGGGCGGACAAGCTCGAGTGGGCATTTCCCAACCGCAAGCCGCGACCGCTCGGAGTGGCCGGCCAGGTCATCCCGTGGAACTTCCCATTGCTGATGCTGGCGTGGAAGATCGCGCCCGCGCTCGCGGCGGGCAACACGGTGGTGTTGAAGCCGGCCGAAACCACTCCGCTGTCGGCCTTGCTGTTCGCGGACATCTGCATGCAGGCGGAGCTGCCCCCAGGCGTGGTCAACATCGTCACCGGGGGCGGCAAGACCGGCTCGCTGGTGGTGACGCACCCGGCGGTCAAGAAAGTCGCGTTCACCGGGTCGACCGAGGTCGGCAAGCTCATCCAGCGCTCGCTCGCCGGCACCGGCAAGCGGCTCACGCTCGAGCTCGGCGGCAAGGCGGCCAACATCGTTTTCGACGACGCGCCGCTCGACGCGGCCGTCGAAGGCATAGTCAACGGCATCTACTTCAACCAGGGCCACGTGTGCTGCGCCGGCAGCAGGCTGCTGGTGCAGGAGTCGATCGCGGAGCCTGTGCTCGAGAAGCTCAAGCTGCGGCTGGGCACGCTGCGCCTCGGCGACCCGCTCGACAAGAACACCGACATCGGAGCCATCAACTCGAAAGCGCAGCTGGAGAAGATCCAGGAGCTCGTCGAGTCGGGCGTCGAGGAGGGCGCGGAGATCTTCCAGCCGGAGTGCAAGCTGCCGGAGCGCGGTTACTGGTTTCCGCCCACCTTGTTCACGAACGTCTCGCAGTCTTACCGGATCGCGCGCGAGGAGATCTTCGGCCCGGTGCTGTCGGTGCTGACATTCCGCACTCCTGCCGAGGCGGTGGAGAAGGCGAACAACACGCCTTATGGGCTGTCCGCCGGAGTGTGGACCGACAAGGGCTCGCGGATTCTGTGGATGGCGGAGCGCATGCGCGCCGGAGTGGTGTGGGCGAACACCTTCAACCGCTTCGACCCGACGTCGCCTTTCGGCGGCTACAAGGAATCGGGATTCGGCCGCGAGGGCGGCCGCCATGGCCTGCTTCCGTACCTGGAACTGGTCTGATGGCTACTACCAAGAGCGGCGCAAACGGCCGGGTCGAGGTGCGCAAGACGTACAAGCTGTTCATCGGCGGCGAGTTCGTGCGCTCGGAATCGGGTCGAGCGTATCGATTCGATGGCAATGTCAACGTGCCTCGCGGATCGCGCAAGGATTTGCGCGACGCGGTGCGCGGGGCCCGAGGCGCGGTTGGGGGCTGGGCAGCGCGGACGGCCATGAACCGCGGCCAGATTCTTTACCGCGCCGCCGAGATGCTCGACGGCCGCCGCGCGCAGTTCATCGAGCTGCTCGGTTCCGGGCGAGGCGCACACAAAGAGGTCGATGACGCCGTCGAGGCCTTGGTTTGGTATGCGGGGTGGACCGACAAGCTGGCGCAGGTCATCGGCGGCACCAACCCGGTGTCCGGCCCGTACTTCAACTTCACGATCCCCGAGCCGACAGGCGTGGTCGGCATGGTGGCGCCGGAGGAGCCGGCGCTCGTCGGACTCGTGAGGCGCGTCGCTCCGGCGCTGTGCGGCGGCAATGCGGTGGTCGTTCTCGCTCCCGAACTCAATCCGCTGCCAGCGCTCACTCTGGCCGAGGTGCTCGCGACGAGCGACCTGCCCGCGGGCGTTGTCAACGTGATCAGCGGCTTTCGGAAAGAGCTGCTGCCCTGGCTCGCGTCCCACATGGACGTGAACGCGATCGATGTCGCGGGCTGCACCGACGAGGAGGTGACCGAGATCGAGAAGGCCGCCGCCGACAACGTCAAGCGCGTGGTGAAGCTGGCGCCTGGCGAGATGAGCCCATACCTCATCACCGCCTTCATGGAGATGAAGACCGTGTGGCACCCAGTCGGGGTTTGATGTCCGAGGTTCAGACGCTGACCCCCACTGCCAAAAAGCCCGCCAGGGCGATGATCAGCTCCGAGCGCATCAAGCGCCGTGTCCGGGAGCTGGGACGGCGGATCTCAGAGGTTTACGCCGACATCGACACCCCGCTGGTGATGGTCGTGATCCTCAAGGGCGCGACCGTCTTCGCGGCCGACCTGCTGCGCAGCCTCAGCATTCCCGCCGAGCTCGAGTTCGTGAGCGCGGCGAGCTACGGCTCCGGGATGTCGAGCAGCGGCCACGTGAGGCTGGCCCACATGGTTGAAGGTCCGCTCGTCGGCCGGCACGTCTTGCTGGTGGAGGACATCATCGACTCGGGCCGCACCGTGAACGTGATCGCCAAGCGGCTCAAGAGGATGGGGCCGGCGTCACTCCGGCTCGCGGCGCTTCTCGACCGTCCGGCGCGGCGGGAGGTCGCGGTCAAGATCGATTTCACCGGGTTTGTGATCCCCGACCGATTCGTCATCGGCTACGGGCTCGACTACGCCGGGCTCTATCGCGAGCTGCCGGGCATCTACTCGCTGTCATAGGCAAGTACGAGAGCTGGCGTAAAGCCGAGCTGCACTGTCATCTCGACGGTGCCGTGCGACCGTCGACCGCGGAAGAGCTCGCCACACAACAAGGCCTCGATTTGCCGCGCCCGTTGCGGATGGTGGCGCCGGCGGATACCCCGTCTCAGGCGGTCTACATCTCGTTTTTCGACGACGCCATCGCGGTATTGCAAACGGCGGCAGCGCTGGAGCGCACCGCGCTGGAGCTGTGCATCGACTCTGCGGCTGAGAACATCGATTACCTCGAGGTTCGGTGGGCGCCGCGGCTGCACCTGCGGAACGGACTCACCGTGCCCGAGGTTATCGGAGCGGTACTGGCGGGCCTGGCTGCAGCGCCGATTCGCGCGGTCGCGATCGTGTGCGCGATGCGGCAGCACTCGGTCGAAGACAACGTCGCGCTCGCCCGAGAGGCGGGGAGGTTTGCGGGTCGGGGCGTGGTGGGATTCGACCTGGCGGGTGATGAGGTTCGCTATCCGGCGCCGCGGCAGCGGCCGGCGTTCGAAGCCGCGCGCGCGGCCGGGCTGCGGCTCACATGTCACGCGGGGGAGGCGGGCGAACCGTCAAACGTCGAGGACGCGCTGAACCTGGGCGTGGAGCGAATCGCGCATGGGGTGATCGGCGCTCGCGATCCGCGGATCGTCGAGCGGGTGCGGTCTGAGGGTGTCGTTCTCGACCTCTGCCCCACCGCGAACTGGAAGTGCAAGGCGGTGCCGACGCTAGCTGAGCATCCCCTGCCGAGGCTCGTACGCGCGGGCGTGCGCTGCACGATCAGCACGGACTCGCGCACCGTCGCCGACACCACTCTCAGCCACGAGTTCGAGCTCGCCGCGGGGATGGGCATGAGCGATGACGAGCTGAAGAGCTGCAACGAGACCGCGTACGCTGCCCGCTTTGGATAAAGGGGGGGTGGGAGCCGCTCCCACCCCTTACCTTGAGCCTAGCCTCTACAGGCGACGCTGAAGCGAGACACGCTCGAGACGATCGACCCGTCCGAGTTGACGGTGATATGCATGGTGAACGTGACCACGAGATTGGGCGACGACCCTGTACTGATCAGACCGAACACGTTGGTCGCCGTCGCGACGAATGGAAATGGAGGATCTGCATTGAACTCGGTCCAGAAACCACCGACGCCGTGGTAGGTCGCTCCGGTCACCGAGCCAACGCCTGTCACGTCAGACACATTGACGTCCAGGTGAAAATGGAAGCCACCGCTCGCATCAGCGGTCTCGGCCGCGACTACGTGAATCGTGCCGCTCGCGACGAAGAGGTCACCGCTGCACGGGTTGAATACCGTCTGGTTCAGCGACATGTTGGCGTTTTGAATGACTGCGGCGGACGACGTGGCGGGTACCAACCACAGGGCTGCGGCTAGAAACAGGGCGGACAGCAAGCGTCTCATGATCCTTCCTCACAAAAACACCCCCTGGCCAGCGGCGACGCCGACAAGCTATCACTTTTCATCGCTGTTGAGGGCCGACTCAATCGCCTCTTTAGTCTCCATGCCTATGAAGATCAGAAGGAGCAGGGCGGCGGCGTATTCGGCCCACCACAGGCCGGCGACCAGGTTCAATGCAGTGCCGGCGAGAGTGGCAGCGGCGAGGTACGCGCAGGTGATGGTTTCAGCTATGTCAGCTCGCAGAGCTGAGCTACCGATGGCGAGGTTGGCGCGCTGCTTCCGCCAGGCCAGCAAAGGCATGACCACCACCGCGGCTGCCGCCACTCCTACGCCAAGAGCCGACCCCTCTGGCCGAAGCCGGGTCGCAAGACCCACCAGCCCAACGCCCACCAGGTAGACGCAAAGCAGGACCAGTAGCACCGCGGAAATCCACGTCGCCCGCCGCTCGACGGCCTCGATTCGCTCTGAGCTTGCGCCACGCGACTCCGACGACAGCCGCCACAACAGCGTGCCTCCGCTGATCAGCTCGATGACGCTGTCGAAGCCGAAGGCGGTGAGCAGCACGCTGCGAGCCGCAATTCCGGCGCCGATCGCGAGCACCGCCTCGACCGCCATCCACACAACGGTTGCGAGCTCGAGCCTTATGCCGACACGAACTGCGGCTTCTCTCAACCCGTGCCGAAGAGGCGGTCCCCGAAGTCCCCCAATCCCGGCACGATGTACGCCTTGTCGTTGAGGCGCTCGTCGAGAGCCGCCGTGTAGACGTCGACCTCGGGATGGCGCTCCTCGAGTACCTTGACGCCCTCCGGAGCGGCGACGATGCACACCATTCGCGTGTCGCGCCCGCCGGCCTCCTTGATGAGGTCCAGGGCCTGCGCGGCCGATCCGCCAGTCGCCAGCATCGGGTCGAGCAGCAGGGGCACCTTGCCTTTCAACATCGGCAGCTTGTTGTAATAGATGCGCGCCACGGCTGTCTCCTCGTCGCGCTCCAGCCCGATGTAGCCCACGCTCACGCGCGGCAGCAGCTCCAGCACCGGGCCCAACAGCCCCAGGCCCGCACGCAGCACAGGGATTGCCACCACCTCGCGATCCACCGAGATGGAGGCCGCGTCGGCGAGCGGAGTGCGCACGGTGCCGTGCCGAACCGGCAGGTCGGCCGTGGCTTCGTAAAGCAGAACCGTGATCAGCTTGCGCGCGAGGACTCGGAACTCTTCTGGTTGGGTCGAGACGTCGCGGAGGCCGGCGAGGCTGTCGGCGACGAGCGGGTGGCTACTTACCTTTAGCGGCACGGTCGCGCTCGATCAGCAGCTTCACCGCATCGACGGCGACGCGCAGCATGCGGTCCATGTACTTAGGGTCAAGATGATGGATCTCGCCGGCGCCCAACTCATCAACGCAAAGGTTGATCGTGCCCGCGCGCAGCTTGCGAATTCGCGAGACGACGAAGAGCGTCGACGACTCCATGTCGTTGCTGAGCACGCCCGCTCGCGACCACATGTCGAGCTCTTCGCGCAGCTGGCGCGGTCGGGGCATGGTATCGGGCAACAGGTCGGAGTACAGCGCGTCGACCGAGCGAATGATGCCGACGTGGTACGGCGCGCCCGCGGCGTTGGACGCGTCGACCAGCGCGTTGACGACATCGAGCGACGCGATGGCCGGATATTCGGGCGGGACGTATCCATTAGGTGTCCCCTCGCTGCGCACAGCTCCGATGCCGATGACGAGGTCCCCCATCTTGATCTCCGGTTGGGCGGCTCCGCACGTGCCCACCCGCAGGAACGTGTGCACGCCGAGCTCGCTGAGCTCCTCGATCGCGATCGCCACCGACGGTCCACCCATGCCGGACGAGATCGTGGAGACCGGAACCCCGAGCAGGCTGCCTGTGAACGTGCGGTATTCGCGGCTGAACGCGACCTCGCGCGCGTCATCTAGATACTTGGCGATCGCCGGGGTGCGGCCGGGGTCGCCCGGCACAAGCACATACTCACCGACCTCGCCTTTGGCGAGACCGATGTGATACTTCTTCTGTTCTGTTGCAGCCACCGCAGCGAAGTTTAAAGGCCTTGCGGTCCTGGGCCGGACAACCGTGGACTCAGTCCCTTCCGTGGGTGTCACTGGCTCTCTTCATAATCGTCGCCCTGTTCAACATCGCCGGCTTTTTCGCCTCGTGGTGGTTCTTGCTGCCTGTCGGGCTGGCGATTGTCTCGCTGGTCGGCGGCATCGTTGCTCGCAGGCGGGTGGATATCGTCTTGTCGGCGCTGATCATCCTCGCCCTCCCCGTGTGGCTCCTGGGCATCATCGTCCTGCTGGCTCTCTCGCCGCTGCTGTCCAACAACTCGTTCTCACCCTGACGCCGGGGAACGCTAGCCCGACCGGGTAACCCCGTCCTTGTCGACTCGGGCGAGCACGTGCGGCGGGCGTTTGACCTCGTGCGCGCTGAGCCGCCACGCGTTTTGCAAACGGCGCATGACCTTCTGGACGAGGTCCTCGGAGCGTGCATGGACGATCGCCACCGGCTCGCCGGCCCGCACGCGGGCCCCGACCGGCGCCTCGATCACGATGCCGGCGGCGGGGTCGACCTTGTCCTCTTTCCTCGCGCGTCCGACCCCCAGCTCGACCCCGGCCAACCCGACCTCGAGGGCGTCGATCGACTCGACGTAGCCATCACCGAGCGAGAGTACAGGGAGCTGGACCGGGGCCACCGGCAGGCCGTCCTCCAGGCGCCCGCCCTGGGCGGCGAGCATCGCGAGAAATTTCTCGCGGCCTGAGCCTGACGTCAGAGCGTCGTCCGGGTCGGCTTCGACCTCGGCCAGCCAGCACATCTCGCGCGCGACCGTGAGCGACACCTTCACCAGCTCCTCGTCACCCTTGCCGGCGAGCGCGTCCAGCGCCTCCTGCACCTCGAGCGCGTTCCCCACCGAACGCCCCAGCGGGTTGTCCATCGCCGTCACCAGCGCCACCGTGCGCCGACCCGCCCCTTCGCCCAGCAAGACCATCTCCGTCGCCAGCTCTTCGGCGGCTGCGACGTCCGGCATGAAGGCGCCGCGCCCGAACTTGACGTCGAGCACGATCGCGTTGGCGCCGGCCGCGATCTTCTTGGACATCACGCTCGAGGCGATCAGCGGCACCGACGGCACGGTCGCCGTCACATCGCGCAGCGCGTACAGCGCCTTGTCGGCCGGCACCATGCGCGGCGACTGCGCGGCCACCGCGATCCCGACCTCGCGCACCTGGCGGATGAAGCGATCGGGGTCGAGGTCGACCGTGAGCCCAGGCACCGACTCGAGCTTGTCGAGCGTCCCACCCGTGTGCGCGAGCGCGCGCCCGCTGAGCTTCGGCACTTTCACTCCGCAAGCCGCGGCCAGGGGCGGGCCGATAAGCGTGACTTTGTCACCGACCCCGCCGGTGGAGTGCTTGTCGACCTTGATGCCGGGGATCGCGCTCAAGTCCAGCACCTCCCCGCTGCGAACCATCGCCTGCGTCAGCGAAAGCGTCTCGCCACGGGTCATGCCGCGGGTGCAAACCGCCATCAGCCAGGCCGCCATCTGGTAGTCGGCGATGTCGCCGCGGAGGTAGCCGGAGAGCAGGAATTCGATCTCCTCTGGAGGGTGCTCACCTCCGTCCCGCTTGCGCCCAATGACCTCCAGGGCCTGCATCGGCCTAACTTACAGACAAACCGGCCGTGGGCTACAATCGCGCGATCCAGGAGCGAGGCTCTTGGGGAAAGGGTTTTGTTCAGTGAAGGGGTGGAAAATGGCTCATTCGCGGCTTAAGTTCCTAGGCGTCGCCGGCGTGGCATTGATGCTGCTGGCCGCCTGCGGCAGCAGCAACAACACACCTGCAGCCAAGGTCTACAAGATCGGGCTCGTCACCGACATCGGCGGCCTGAACGACAAGAGCTTCAACCACCTCGCTGACCTCGGCCTCGAGAAGGCCAAGACCGACTTCAAGATCCAGGGCGACGTCGTCGAGTCGAAGAGCGGCGACGACTACGTACCGAACCTGACCAACTTCGCCTCCAAGAAATACGACCTGGTGATCGGCGTCGGCTTCCTCATGCAGACGGCTATGGGCACCGTATCCGGCCAGTTCCCAACCGTGAACTTCGCCATCATCGACGGTGCCGGCACCGACGCCAACTTCAACGACCTCAAGCACCCCAACGTCCAATCGCTCTACTTCAGCGAACAAGATGCCGGCGCGATGGTGGGAGCGCTCGCCGGGCTGCTCGAGAAGCAGAACAAGGCGAAGAAGAACGCAGGCGTGATCAGCGCCGTCGGCGGGATCAGCATCCCGCCAGTGAACCACTACATCGCCGGCTACAAGTGGGCGGCGACTATGGTCGACCCAGGGATCAAGGTGCTGGTCGGTTACTCCAACGACTTCACCGACCCGGCCAAGTGCAAGAACGTGGCCGCCAATCAGATCTCGTCGAAGGCCGACATCCTGTTCCAGGTCGCGGGCGGATGCGGGCTCGGCGTGCTGCAAGCGGCAGGACAGGCGGGCGTGTACAGCGTCGGCGTCGACGCTGACCAGAAGGACGCCGACCCGTCTGTCATCGCGAGCGCCCTCAAGAAGGTGGACATCGCCACGTACACAGCCATCCAGAACGTGGTCAACGGGAAGTTCGCCGGTGGGGCGCTGACCTTCAACATCGCGAATGACGGTGCCGGGTATGCGCTCGACAACCTCACCGTGTCGGCAGACATCCAGGCGGCGCTCGACGACCTCAAAGCCAAGATCAAGGCGGGTACGCTGACGCCACCCGCTGATATTCCCGCGTAAGTTCGGTTGGATCGCAGGCGGGCGCAGCGAATGCGCCCGCCTTGTTTTTTGACAGCGGCCGCTTGATCCGCTTAGGAAGACCAGTGGCAGCAATACGACGGATTGCGGGCGGGTTCGCCGTCCCGCTCGGATCGGTCGTCTTCGCCTTCCTCGTCGGCGGGCTCATCGTCGCGGTCACCGGCGGGAATCCGTTCGCGGCCTACCAAGGCCTTTTGTGCGGCGGGCTCGGAATCGCCTGCTCGACGACGACGGGCGAAAACCCCGCGCTTCAGATCTCGACCACGATCGTGTTCTTCACCCCGTTGCTGATGACAGGCGTCGCGGTCGCGCTCCCCTTCCGCGCCGGCCTGTTCAACATCGGCGCGGAAGGACAGCTGCTCGCCGGCTCCGTCGCCTGCACCATCATCGGGATCAAGTTCAGCAGCCTGCCGGCTCCGATCCTGCTTCCCATGGTCCTGATTGGCGGGACACTTGCGGGCGCGATCTGGGCCGGCGTCCCCGGCGTGCTCAAGGCCACGATCGGCGCGCACGAGGTGGTGACCACGATCATGTTGAACTACATCGCGCAGTGGCTCGTGCGCTTCCTCATAGTCGGCGGCCCACTGCAGGCGGCCAACGGTTTCTCAGCTTCCACGCCGATCGGAGCCGGAGCTCGCCTCCCGCTTTTTCTGCCCAACGATCCGGGCCTCGTCATCTTCGGTCTGCCTGCCGGGGTGTATCGGGTGCACACCGGGCTGCTCATCGGCCTCGTCGCGCTGGTGGTTTTCGCGGTCGTGCTGTGGAGGACGTCGCTCGGCTATGAGATCCGTGCCGTCGGCCAGAGCCAGCGGGCAGCCCGGTATGGCGGGATCAATGTGGCGCGCACGATCATCATCACGATGCTCATCGCGGGAGCATTCTCCGGGCTCGCGGGAGCGATCCAGATCGCCGGCGTCGACCACAACCTGACGGACAAATACTTCAACGACACGACTGGCTTCGACGCCATCGCCGTGGCGCTGCTCGGGCTGGGCAGCGCGGTCGGCATTCTGTTCGCGTCGATCCTGTTCGGCGCTCTTCATGCGGGCGGATCGGTGATGCAGGCCGACGCGGGCATCTCGAGCAGCCTCGTGCAGATCCTCCAGGCGTTGATCCTGTTCAGCATCGCCGCCAACTTCCTGCGGGTGCTGCGCTTCCCGACGCTCGGCCTGAGGCGGCCCGCCAAGGCGCCACCGAGAGCGACTACGCCATGAACTTTCTCTCCGACATCGGACACGTACTCCTGACGGCCGACCTCTGGCGGGCCACGCTCGAGGCTGCCGCGCTACTCCTCCTGCCCGCCCTTGGCGGCGTTATCTCAGAGCGAAGCGGAGTCGTCAACATCGCGATGGAAGGCATGATGCTGACCGGCGCCTTCTTCGCGGTCGTCGCCGACCTCGCCTGGCACAACCCCTGGCTCGCGGCGCTGGTCGGCATCGCCGCGGGCGGATCGATGGCGCTCATCCATGCGGTGGTTTCGATCCGGTTCCGCGCCGACCAGATCGTGAGCGGGATCGCCATCAACATCTTCGCCGCGGGGCTGACGCTGTTCCTCGTCCAGCGCATCTTCGGGCTGCAGGACGTCGGCCATGTCGGCCAGTCGGAGCTGCTGCCATACATCAACGTCCCGGTTCTCGACCAGATCCCGTTCTTCGGTCGCGTTCTGTTCCAGCAAAACGTGGTGGTTTACGCGGCGATCGTCCTGCTGGTGGTGGTGCAGCTGATGCTGTTCCGAACTCGGCTTGGGCTGCGGATCCGCTCCGTCGGCGAGCATCCGCAGGCCGCCGATACCGCCGGTATCAATGTCTACGCGATCCGCTACGGCGCGGTGATCACGAGCGGGCTTCTCTCAGGCCTCGCGGGGGCGTTCCTCGCGATCGGCATCTCGAACACCTTCGTGCCGAACATGACCGACGGCCGAGGCTACATCGCGCTGGCGGCGGTGATCTTCGGCAAGTGGACGCCGATCGGCGCCTTCGTCGCGTGCTTGATCTTCGGGTTCGGCCAGGCGATCTACGACGCCAACTCGGTCATCCACGTATCTCAGTACCTGCTCAGCATGCTGCCGTACATCCTTACGCTGGTCGTGCTGGCGGGCGTCGTCGGCCGCAGCATCCCGCCCGCGGCTGACGGCGTCCCATATGCCCCGGAGAACGAATGAGCGCGCAGGATTCGGGAAATCTTGCGCTTGACCTGCGCGGGATCACGAAGGCGTGGCCGGGCGTGATCGCCAACGACCACGTCGACCTGACGGTGCGTGCGGGCGAGATCCACGCGCTGGTCGGCGAGAACGGCGCCGGCAAGTCGACGCTGATGAACATCATCTACGGCCTGGTTCATGCCGACTCAGGGGAGATCGTCGTCAACGGCAAGCCCGCGCGCATCAGCGGCCCGCGCGATGCCATCGCCCTTGGCATCGGGATGGTGCACCAGCACTTCATGCTCATCCCGGTCTTCTCGGTAGGCGAAAACATCATGCTCGGGCGCGAGCCGGTGGTCGGGCCCGGGTTCTACGACTATGGGCGAGCGCGCAAAGACATCGAGGCGCTGACGCGCAAGTACGGCCTCGCGCTTGATCCAGACGCATTGACGGGGGTACTGCCCGTCGGCCTGCAGCAGCGGGCCGAGATCGTCAAGGTGCTCTACCGCGGCGCGAACATCCTCATCCTCGACGAGCCCACCGGGGTGCTCACGCCACAGGAGACCGTCGAGCTGTTTGGAGTGCTTCGCGGCCTGATCAAGGACGGCAAGACCATCGTCTTCATCAGCCACAAGCTCAAGGAGGTCCTGGACATCTCCGACCGCATCACCGTCATGCGGCGCGGCAAGGTGGTCGGCCACCTGATCACCAAGGAGACCAACGAGCAGGAGATCGCCACGATGATGGTCGGCCGCGAGGTGCTGCTGCGGGTGGACAAGAAACCGGCGACGCCGGGGGCGGTCACGTTTCGCGTCGAGAACTTGACCGCGAACTCCGACCGCGGTGTGCCCGCCCTGCGTGGCATCTCATTCGAGCTTCGACAGGGCGAGATCCTCGGGATCGCGGGCGTGGAGGGCAACGGGCAGAGCGAGCTGGTGGAGGTGTTAGCGGGCACACGGCGTC
>Ga0209180_10001453_pt1 | contig 11774 bp, 11 predicted proteins | sample CZO8metaG_3_FD_188355 | JGI IMG/M metagenome (GOLD analysis project Ga0209180, IMG submission 188355) | Vadose zone soil microbial communities from the Eel River Critical Zone Observatory, Northern California, USA - CZOApr15con2H2.8 metaG... | ecosystem: Environmental > Terrestrial > Soil >...
GCTATGAGATTGAGTGAGTTTTCTGTTCGGCCGGCGAGAAAGACGGTGGCTCCCTCCCTGGCGAATGCCTTTGCGACAGCGGTTCCTACTCCCCCGGCGGCTCCATAGATTATTGCGACCTTCCCGTCCAACAACTTCAGACCTTGGACTTGATGAGAGACTGTCACTGACATATCGGGGCTGGTCCGTTCGTTGGTCAGTTAAGCGTTGCCGGATCGCATGTGAGGCGAATATGCCCCAAATGTGTCATCCGCATTGGCAGCTCAGCCCTAGCTCCGATTAATGCGTATATATTTGGAAATACAGATGGTTGTTGTGCTTTTGTGAAATCTCAAGAAAGGATCTACAGTCTAAACAGAGGCGTAGAATCCTTGACCAAGGAGGAGCACGGCCTATTCTTTGATGCGATGCAGAGGCTCGGATTGCCGAATGAGGTGAAGCTAGCTGCAGTTGCATTGTATCTAGATTTCAAGAGCAGGCCAATCGGCGAGTACAACGCTGATCACAAGAATCTCGAGATCTTCCTGATAGCGTCAGTTTCACTCGCTGCAAAAGCGATGGGAGATCTAAGAACTGACCATGAATTTGAGTCTAAAATGTTTGTGAGAAAGGAAAGGCTTGCCGATGCCGAGGAACGAATCATCAGGTCGCTCGGGGTCCAAGACAGCATCATACCTATTTCGGATCTGGTTTCGCAGCTTACGAAAAGGCACATAGAAAGCATGGCCGAGGGATTTGCCGAGCGCGAACTAGTAAGCAGCAGCGAAAAAACGGAATTGGTCCAGCGATCCTATGAGTATCTCGATGCAGCGGTTGTAAAGGGTCTGAACCCTAAGATGAGTTATCGTGGGAGAGCCGCGGGCGTGATGCTCAAGGCAGTCCAAGACTTGGGACTACAAATTTCGGAAACGGACATTGCGAGAGCAGCGGGCTTCGATAAGAGGTCGATGGAGATTAACAGGGACGTCATAGACGCCCTGCTAAAGGATTGAGAGAACTAGGAGTGAGAGAGAGATGGCGCGCAACGGCGCCTTGTGAGTCATTTGTTCCTAAGAGATGATCCTTTCTACATCAGTCCAATCTGCTTCATTAGTCCGACCTGGTCGTAGAAGAGCCGCTCTTCAGTAATCTCGCCTCTATTGTTCCAGGTGGCGACGGTGCAAAACTCCACATGGAAGCTCCTTCCCGTAGGCTGAATTATTTTACCGTCGGGTGTTTTCATCTGTCCTTTCATTGTTCCGTAGAAATCGGCTACAGAGCAGGTGTGGTTGTCTTGCTGGAATAGAATCTTGTAAGGTCGATTTATCAGATGGTTATCAGGGAAAGTCTTGAAGAATTCTACAGCTTCCAAGTCATGGTTATTGCGTCCTCTCGTCGGTTCGGGCTGACCTGGCCAGTAGACAGCGACATCCTCAGTATGACGCTTTCTGAAGGTCTCCCAAAGTGGACTCTTAGGTCCCGCGTTCCAAGCGTCGTCTAGACTCTGCATCAAGTTCGCCAGATTTTCTACAACTTGTGACATAGAAGACCGCTCAACAGCAGTTCATTGTTTAAGACTATCGAGGTCAGTGCTAGCGGACTGGAAGCGCGAGGGCGACTCCTTTCTACGCGAACTCTCAGGCCCGGAGGAGGTTCCAGCCCTCCTTCGCAATCTCGATTCGCGTGGCGTGAAGATCAGAGGTTCGAGAGATGGGGCAACCCGCTCGAAGACCTCTTCACCTAACACTCCCTTTCAGGCATCGCTAACAGCGAGCCTGCTTGCAGTTCCACTAAACGTATAATATTCAAACACAAATCTAGTGACCATTCTTGGATAGACTGCGCCGGCGTAGCTGGTACGAGAGAATCAAGACAGGTCCAAGTCCGGAAGACAACGCGCTTCTACAATTGACAAGAGAACTTTCAGTGCAATTCCAGATGCCGTACTGGTACAGACAGATTGCCTGGGGAAGACTCGACCGCTATAACAGCACAGGCTGGATAATATCAAAACCAACAATCCTCCCCAAAGAAACCGTTACTGTTCCAGGGTCGCTTCCCGTGGCTGAACTTATGCTGCCAGAATTCCTGAAGGGAAAACTGTCACTGGATGAATGGAAGATTCTCATCGCGTTGCACATGGTGAGATTCAAGGCCTACAATCAAGGAAGGATGAGCAGGCTCCTCGGTAAAATCGCTCTAGTCCCCCGCGGACTATTCTTCCTCCTTCTATTCTACATCCCTGCTGCAGCCTCCGGAGGATTGTCAGGTCCCGTTCTCTACTTCCCGAGTCCCATATTTCTTATCGCTGCACTCTGGATCAGGAGGTCTCTCAGAAAATCTCTGAAAAGACGGGATTTCGAACTGGACAGAAACGTGGCCAAACAGCTCGAAACCCAGCAAGTATCACAGGTTCTCGAAAAAGTAGAGAATCTGGATCAGAAACGAATACCAACAGACATACGGTTGTTCCTTCTGCCATATGTTGCATACTGGAACCCGAGCATCAAGGAAAGAATTGGAGAGCTGAGCAAACCGCACCTTGAAGACCTTCCAAGACCGTCTAGAATTCCGAGAATAGGCCTCCGCGGACGTGTGATTACGGTTGCTGTTGGCTTCGGTATTTTCTGGGGCTCAGGACTGGTCGAGGGAAACATCTACGCCCGAGGTCAAACCACGGTGGTTTGCATGGACACTACCTGCTCAGCCCTTGTCGTTATCGCCGCTGTCGGATTCTGGATGGCTATTATCGGCGGCATAAGCATCATAGTATGGATAGCCAGACGATTCCTCGAAACTAGAGGAAGAGCAAACCCCCCAGAGCTCGTCTGGATGATCATCTTTGGTGTGGGCGAAGTAGTAACTAGGTTCCGGGGCAATTATTGGACGCGATCCTGGGTCTCTCTACCGCTGGCTCCTTGAGTATCGCCTTTTCTCTCTCTTGAGACGTTGAGACTCGACGCCGCCCGCGTGAGCACTTTCAGTCTTTCCTGTGCGACGCTCTCTAGATTTGACCATGGGAATCTGTCATTCTTGGCTCCCTTGCCAAGTTCCTGACTAAAAAAGTGCCGCGTCCGGGAACCTCGACTGATAGCTTCTTAAGTGCCGCTGGGGATAGTGGAGCGATGTTAAACGTAGAAAAAGTTCTGAAAGACCTGAACCTCAGACTGGCTCGTTTTGGCGATTCTGACGTCGTGACCACGAGACCTCTCTTGTCCCGGCAGATTGATGGGTCGGAAGCTCACCGACTCCGCCGCGAGATTGCGGCAAGATTGGGCTTCAAGATAGAGTAGAATTCCGATTTCCCGTTCCTTATGGAACGGCACTTCTGCCCTCCACGCCCAATAGTCAAGAGCCTCAGACAAGGCCGTTTAGGCCTGGATCATGTGAGTGCTATCAAAAGGAAGCTCCTGACTCAACTCCAGGTTGTTCTAGGAGACTACGAAATGCAGCAGCAGAAGATCGCCCCACTCGTCTCCCCCTGGCAACAGTATAGACTCCGGGCGAGAATGAATGAAATGTTGGGGTCGACAGGTAGGGGATGCTGTCGCTCCAAAAGCCGGTGAAGCTTCCCCGCGATTGTATGGGAATTGCGAAGCAAGGGTTCGGACTGCAGCCTGCGTTGATGGAGGCCAAATCGCTACCGGGAGCGAAAACGTACGAGTTTATGCCGAAAAGAATCAATGGACAAAAGGAGAATCCTGGGCCGTAGAGATCTAGGCGGTCTGTGCTTGGAAGATTATTCTGTAGGTGATAGCCTTTGAAGATCGCGAATCCGATTGGATAGTTCAGGGTCCCGCAAGGGTTGAGGCTAAGTCCAGTGATAGGCCAATCGTGGCCGCTTGCTACAGTGTTGGTCAAGAGGAGAGTGTTCTGTTCGCCGATCTCAATCTCAACCGGTTGGCCCGTTGACAATGTTGACAAGTTCATAGAAAGGGTGAAGCGTAATCTCGAAGAGTCGTTGACAACTGAAGTGTAATTGCCGAGACTGTCTCTGTTTGCGAGTAGAGCAGACCCAAGCGCAGCCTGGAGTAACGAGAGTGAAATCAAGGAGATCGTCAAGGTAGCAACTATTCCCATGGCAAAGGCAACGAATACTGGGTCGGACCTGCCATTCAATAGTCTAGTCCTCCACCAGCGACTCATCTGGTCAGCTCGTTCCTCATCTCACTAGAGAGACGTTCACCCAAATAATGCCACCTGCCAAAACAAGCTGTACCGGATTCAGAATGCACGATGGGCCGAACTCCAACCTAGGTCCCGCATGGCAACCTCACTAACTGCGAATCCCACGATAGTCGGTTAGAAGCGGGCTTTACGAAGGCTTAACAAAACCGACCCAAAACTTGAGGGGAAGGCTGGGAGAAAGCGATCACCTCCATGTCCGTCAAGGTTGTACAACCGCAGACCCAGTCCGGCTCCAAAGCTCTGCCTCCCTTGCCGAACGCTGACAAGTACGCCGCGATCGTGACGCGGTTTGCGCCGAATCCGGACTTTGTCCTGCACTTGGGTTCGATCCGGGCGATAATCCTCTCCCACGATTATGCGCGGATGTACAAAGGACGCTTCCTTTTGCGGTTTGATGATACTGATCCGCGGCTGAAAAGGTCGGCGCTCGAGTATTATGACTTGATCCGGGAGGATGTTCGCTGGCTGGAATGCCAATGGGACACAGAGTACACTGCTAGCGACAGAATACCGATCTACTATGAGCATGCTGAGAAGGTTCTAAAATCAGAAGACGCGTACATCTGCACCTGTACCCCTGACGATTTCCGCCTAAACGTCAACGCTGGTAGGGCGTGTCCGGATCGTTCCAAGAATGCACAGCAGAATCTGGCTGATTGGGCGAAGATGTTGGATGGAGGGTTTCATGAAGGAGAGGCGGTACTACGAATAAAGACCGATCTTGCTCATCCGAACCCTGCAGTCAGGGACTGGCCAGCGCTTCGCATTATTGATCCTGTGAAGTATCCTCATCCGAGGGTGGGCTCAAAGTATCGGGTCTGGCCCCTGTTCAACTTTGGATCGGCCATCGACGATCATCTTCTCGGAATAAGCCACGTCATCCGGGGAAAGGAGCACTTGACAAACGCCGAGCGGACGGGGTATCTGTACAAGGCGCTGGGCTGGGATATTCAGGAGTATGTGCATTATGGTCGCTTGAAGACTACGGACATCAAGCTCAGCAAGTCCTTGATGGTCAAGGAGATCGAGGAGGGTTTCGTAGACGGCTACTCGGACCCGAGACTCCCGACGCTCGCAGCGCTCCGCAGGAGGGGATATGTTCCGAGCGCCTTGAGGAAGATTGTCTACGAGATGGGTCCTAGGCCGGTGGACGCGACCCTCAGCTGGGACAATGTGAACGCGACGAACAGGAAGGAGATCGACAAGATCGCCCACAGATACAGCTTCATCGCAAACCCGATCACTATAGCAGTGTCAGGTGTTGATCATACCTTCGAGGCGCATCTGCCATTGCACCCAGAACGAAAGGATCTTCCAGATAGAATCTTCAAGGTGACTCCAAAGAATGGCTCGGCCAATCTTCTGATCTCGTCATCGGACGTTGATCTTCTGAGAAAGAGCAAGGTGGTCCGACTGATGGAATTATTCAACGTCGAAATCGAAAGTGTCGAGAACAACTCGATTACGGCCGCATTCCACAGTCAAGATTACATGAAAGCGCGAGAGGTCAAGGCGCCCCTAGTCAACTGGCTACCAAGCGAGAACAATATCGTCGGGGAAGTGGTGATGCCTGATGCGTCGAGAACGAAGGGTCCGATTGAGACGAATATCCGTCAGGAGAAGCTGGGGAGCATAATCCAGATGGTACGGTTCGGATTCGGCAGAATAGACTCACTCAACGGTGACCGTGTGACAGTCTACTATGCGCACCGGTAAGCCAACGAATCTCGCCGCTAAATGATTCAGCTTTGACTGAATAGTCGATAACGGAAGAAGAACTGTAAAGCTATTGGAGCAAAGGTTGGCAATTCCTCGGCGATGTGAACACAGAACACGCAGTAGTATGGTAGCTGACCAGCGAGGGACTCCGACCAATTGGGGTTGAATAAGGTCGGGTTAGGAAACACCTAAGTTGTTCAGCAATCTATTTCTTCCGGTTTCCCTAACTAACTAGTGAACTCGGGTATGGCTCGGCATAAGCGTCTTCATCTGGGAAGGGCTTTGCAGATGTTAGGCAGTATTCTAATGGGGATTGGCATCCTTGTTGTTATTTTGCTGATTGGTTTCTCATTCGGTCCTCCCGATTTCTTTGTTGCCTACCCTTGTCATTCTCCTCGGTGCGGGTGGAGTGTTAGGCGTGGCAGGGATCATACTCGCACCGAATGAAATGCTGTAGAGAAAATGCGAACCCAACCTCTCAAGCTTTGGTTCGCAAGGGTTCTCCGACTGACCGGCATAGCCTTAGTGGCCGGTTGGTTCATCTCCCTGGGAATAGCCTACTTTTGGGGACAGACTGGAATGCGGTCTTCCACTATTCCTCTTTCGTGGTTGGAGATTGTCACACTTGGACTTGGTTGCATACTCCTGGGCATTCCACTTGTGCAAATCGCAGAGAAAATAGAAGAACACCAGCGGAAAGGGAAACAGTCTAAACTGGACGGAAAGTCGTCTGCGAAAACAATATGAGGAAAATTGGTTTCCAAACGTTTCCGGGACGCACTCTTCTTGGCTGCCTACTTCCTATCAGCAGCTCTCCTACTAGCCATCCTATCTCTCTATGTGTACTTCCTCTTGAAAGGAGTACCCTTGCCATTTCCCTAAGCGTAATGTAGCCAGCCCTCTAAGATTCGGCAGAACGTCTCCATGAATGATGCGAATGTGAACAGTGTACTCTGCGCACAGGTAGTCATCGCGGAAAAGATTGCTGTTGAAGTTTAGAATTGATCTGCCGGTCCAGTTCCGGGACATTGACGTAATGGGCCATGTCAACAACGCGACGTATATCCAGTACATGGAGACTGCCCGTGTCGAGCTTGCAAGAAGCCTCGGACAAGTAAGAGAAGGGTTCCGTGCCGGCTTTATCGTCGCTTCCGTGCGCTGTGAATTCAAGAAACCGATCAGAGACGAACGGCGGATAACTGTCTCGGTATGGGTGAGCCGGATAGGAGATGGATCGTGGGACCTTGACTATTCCATCCGCGGACCCAGAAAGGCAGAATACGCGATTGGCAGGACTACACAGGTAGCCTACGACTACAAAACCCGAGCTACAGTTAGGATCTCCGGAAAGCTCAAGAAAGAACTGGCGAAGTGTATGGGACGGCCAGTCAAGTTCAGAGAAGCTGATTGAGGATCCGATCGGAAGTTCGCTAATTCAGGCACTCCATAGTGCCTCGATCCGTTCGACGAGTTCATGCTTCTCACGTTCCAACTCCTCAAGTCTCTTCTCGAGGGCAGCGGTCGGCTTTCCCTCTGCTTGTTTCTCATTGATCTCGTGCTGTAGCTTGTCGATTTCCACGTTGACCTCCGCCATCCTCACCCTGTTCTGTTCTGCGTACAAGCTCGTTCGACCTGTAATGTCCGGGGCTTTCCTCTTAAGAGGCTAACGCATGAGATTTCAGCCTCAATCTTGTCCCGGAGTTTGCTTTGAGAAGGCCACACCGCCCGTTCCTCAAAGATAAGAGACGTGGCGCAACGCCGTATGATGCGTCCGTCTGCTTTCCTTTATCAGTGATCAACCTAGGTAGGGCTAACCTGCCCAGATAGTGTGATGCTCTGGCTTACGAGAGTTGAGTTGAATGGTCGTTTTTCACGACTGCGATGTTTATGTTGCGCCTGGTCTTGAAGCCGAGTTTCTCGTATACGCGTATTGCGTCAACATTTTCCTTGCGGACGTGGAGGAAGGGAATCTCATTCCGTTTTGCGATCCTCTGGATCAGAATGGAGACTAGTGAGCTGGCGTATCCGCGCCCCCTGTAGTCGGGATGGGTGCAGACAGCACTGATCTCGGTATATCCATACGGTTTGAGTCGTTCTCCCGCCATGGCCACTAGTTGACCTGCTTCACGGATTCCGAGATATGATCCTAGTTCAGGGGTCCTTTTGAGGAATGGGCCGGGTTTTGTCAACTCGACTAGCGCAAGCATCTCATCAACGTGAGAGGGTTTCAGCTCCTCGAAGCTATGTTCAGCCGGCGGGGGCGTCTGAGTGTTCCAGACCATCTGGGCGGAATCTATCTTACGAATAACGGTCCAGCCGTCTGGAAGAAGGGGCATTGTAGCTAGAGGGATTGCAGCTGTCCCTCCAGGACCGAGCAGCCGGGCGAGTGAACGATAGGATTCTGGGGATTGGTCGCGTGTCGCGGCAAAAGGAGCAACGTCAACAGGGTAACGCTTGGCGAGACTATCACCCTCGGCGAAAGAAGCGTGCGTTGTCGATAGAGCGTTCCACACCGGGTTATCTAACGAGCTCGACTGGTCCTGCCCCACGATCATGCAGCTGTCAACAAGAGCCCTAAGGATACGTCGGAGAAATCAATAACTCTGTTGGTCGAGAAATCACCAGAGACCGGAGTCTTCGACAACTTGGCTGAACAGTAACAATCGTCACTTATTCAGCAATCAAAAGCGCTCGAGAGGAGGCGTGTAGGATGGGGTCTAGAGCTTCCATGGCTCGAATGCCAGTCTTCCTCCTAGTCGGGATCATCTTGTCGACCATCCCACTTGCCTCTGACACCTTTCCTTCGTTCCAATCCTCGGCCGCAGCAAGCACGATAAATCCTCCTACCTTGAACAGCGCCGCGATCAACGCCTCAATGAGACAAGTCCTCACATGGGCTGAGTCAAGAGTTCTTCCTAATGGCACCGCGACACTTCAAGGCACCTCGAACAATCTCTGGGCAACATCCCTGGTAGGCAGAACTCTGACCTACCTACAACTGGAGATCGGCAACTCAACGACCAGGACAATTATTCAGAACATGACCAAGGCAGAACACATTCTGCTCCAGAATCCGTCCTTTGTCAATTACGGAATATGGTCCCCTGCAAACCTCAATTCACAGTTCCAGGTGCACCTCGACGCACAGAAATTCCTGTCAAGAACCTACGGGCTAACGCTCGACCCGACCGCAAGGTCAGACCTGATCAACGTCACCCAGAACATGCATCTCAACCTGCCTCTCAGAAGCGACTATTTCGACACGGTCGCCTGGACACTCTCGAATGCTGTCTGGTTCGCACACTACAGCGGATCCTCGCTACCTCCGCCCTCAGACTTCGCAACAGCAGTCCAAGACCTGAACAACAACTACAACTTGTCGGGGGCCTCATCAGCAGCCGCAGACCCACTCATCGACTTTGCCAAGCTTCTACGTTTTCTCAAGCCAATCACTTACACTGACAGCTACTTCAGGCTCCAAGGCAATTCTCTCAGCCCATCCTATCAGACACTAGAAACAGGTCTTGCGAACCAGCTTGTCAAGAGACAACAGTCAGACGGTAACATCGTCACGGTCAACCCCTACAAATCCTACCTTGTAGAGGATTTCGCGAGAGATCTAGACTCGAGCGTCTACCTCCACAACAATCTGACCTACGCATACTCGGCGTACCGGGCCGAGTCTTACCTCACTAGCCTGTATCTCCAGTCTAACGGGAACTTTTCCCTTCCGGATAATGGAGAAGGACTCTACCCGACGGGCACTTATCACATGCTCTCGATCGCAAACGATCTCAGATCATGCTCCAGCACCGCTTGGTACAACATCCTCACATCCTCATCAAAACTGCTCAATTATACGCTAACAGCACAGTATCCAGATGGGACTTTCAGATTCTTCCTTAACATAACCAACCCCGGCAACGCGCTAACAACAGTCAATACCGTAAGCGGCCTCGTCGACTCGTACATAGTAATTCGTAACACGAACGTACTCTCCCCCGAGGCCCCGGTCAGCCTTGCCACCTGCCAAACCACATCGTCTCCCTCCCTATTCCAGAATCTCTCTTGGCTCTACATCGTCGTACCCCTCGCCCTAATCGTTGCATTCGCCATCGCATACGAGAGAAAGCACAGGGCCAAGTATCGTGGACTGGTGGAAAAGTGAATTGCGGAGGCCCTCGCTCCGGAGACTCGGCGAGACCGCCTTTCTCATCACGTTCATTCTAATTTGGCTACCCCGAGCGATACCAATCCAACCCTTAATCGCGTTTCTCTGGCCTATCTACCACTGGTTCGGGGTAGACTACTACATTCCACTAGTCAAGGCTCCTGCCGTACTCATCGGCTCCATCCTAGCCTGCTTCGTCGCGGGTCTCGTTAGGGAGTATGTGGCAGACTCTAAGGCTATCGCCAAGATCCCGACGAGAATACACGTGACCGGAATAAGAGGAAAGACGACTACTGCGAGGCTCATTGGAGCCGCCCTTAGACACCACGGCTGGCGGGTAGTAACCAAGACCACGGGTAAGGCCGCGAGACTGATCGACCCTGACGGAACAGAGCGCGGGATCCGTGGTCACCATGAACAGCCTAACCTCAGAGAACAGCCTAGAATAATCGAGAGCGTAGCCGACGCTGGCGGCGCAGACGCGATAGTGTTCGAATGCATGTCCATCCGGCCAAAGAACATAATCGCAGAGAGCAAGTTCGTTAGATCAACAATCTCAGTGATCACAAACGTCCGCGCCGATCACCTGGACGTCATGGGACCATCATTGGAAGATGTTGCTTGGAACCTTTCCGGAATAGTCCCAAGCAAGGGGGTCGTTGTGACTGCGGAGAAGAAGTACATACCGATCATCAGAAAGAGAGCGGAAGAGAAGAATGCGAAAGTCATAGAGGTCGACCCTGACACAGTCCCGGACGAGAATCTCTCCAAATTCTCCTACATGATCTTCAAGGAAAACATAGCTATAGCCCTCAGAGTCTGCGAACTACTCAAAGTCCCACCAGATGAAGCACTGAAGGGAATGCTCGACGCCAAACCTGACCCGGGTCTAACAAGGATCCTCAACGGTATGATCGCCAATCACGACGTGAGGCTCATCGCAGCCTTCGGCGTCAACGACATCGACTCGACGAGACTCGTATTCCAAGAACTCAGCCGCCGACGAGTCATAGAAGAACAGAGAATGCTTGTCGGAATGTTCCACGCTCGAGAGGACAGGGTTACGAGAACTTTAGAATTCGCCCAACTCATGGCGCGAATGCCGTTTGAGAAAATAGTCGTCGCGGGAGAAATGACGAACCTGTTCGTAGGCCAGGCGACCCGAGAAGGCTACGCGAAGGAGAAGATTGTGAATTTAGGGGCTGTCGACCCTCCAGCAATCATGAATTTCCTATCGAAGATGACTCTCGAATCAGATCAAGGCGTAACCCTGTTCGGCTGTGGGAACATGATCGGAATTGAGGATTTCATCGACGCGTTCGAGAAACTGTCTGAGAAGCAAGACTCACACCCCATGGAGTCTCGGAACTAGATGGTAGTCTACGGAGTTACCCTCGACACCGCCGAGGTCGCTATCGCGTTAGGAATCGCCGTCAGCATGCTGTTCTATGAAAAACAGAACCTCGTCCCTGGAGGAGTCATCGTCCCTGGCTACGTAGCTCTAACCCTCGACAGACCCTACCTGCTACTCTCGACGTTTGCGGTCGCAATCATCACTCTGTTCGCGCTCAGAAAAGTCGCCGGATACATTGTTCTCTTTGGACGAAGAAAATTCTCCTTCATGATGCTGATGAGTTTCGTAATCGCCTGGGGAATCCAGTCCCTCGTAGCACTCGCACTCACCTACGGCCAAGTAGCAAGCGTCGGACCAACCGGA
>Ga0209180_10001468_pt1 | contig 11708 bp, 9 predicted proteins | sample CZO8metaG_3_FD_188355 | JGI IMG/M metagenome (GOLD analysis project Ga0209180, IMG submission 188355) | Vadose zone soil microbial communities from the Eel River Critical Zone Observatory, Northern California, USA - CZOApr15con2H2.8 metaG... | ecosystem: Environmental > Terrestrial > Soil >...
GGTTCAGAGAGCCGGTGTGTTCCCAGCGCATGCCCTTCCGGCCCTCGGAGTTGGCGATGTCCGTGCCGTTCGTGCCGACCGCGACGAAATCACCCTGCGAGAAATGGGCGACTGCCGAACGATAGCCTCCCGGCAGCCGCGCCGCGAGATGCCAGGTAGCGCCGGCATCATAGGAATACGCGGCGGTTCCTTGTGCACTCCCCGGTTCCTTATAGTCGCCTCCAACTGCCACCAACAAATCCGCTCCGCACGCGACACTGAAAATGCCGCTTGAGGCGTTGCCGCCGGCAATTGGAGTTTCAACGGCCGTCCAAGAGCGGCCGCTATCTTTGGAGTGAAACACTCGCGCGACTCGTCCGCCACCTGTGCCGAAATAAATGTGGTCATGACCGCAAAGCGCAATCGCCGTCCCGCTCGCGGCGAATGCGCCCTCGCCGCTGAGGACGTCGGGCATTTTGTCCCGTGGCAATTCTTTCCAGCGCTCGCCATCGTTAGTGCTGAGCACCAGGAACTTGCCATCCACGGGATCACTCAGTGCAACGCAATGAATTTTCGAATCGCAAGCCAGCGAATCCAGAAAGAATCCCCGGCGCTGGTCGGAATACTGCAATTTCCAGGTTTTACTGCCGTCGGTCGTTTTGTATATCCGCGACTTGTCGCCTTCGCCGCTCGACATCACGTACGCCGTATCTTCGCCGAAAGCTTCAATGTCCCGAAAATCAAGATCCCCGCCGCCGGGTCCACCTAGCAGGTTCCACGGGCTCCTCTCATCGGTGGAGCGCAGAATCACTCCGTGCGAACCCGACGCCCAGACAATTAAGCTTTGTTTTCCGTTGACACGGCCATTCGTGACGCTGATTCCACGCAGGTTGCTGGGGAGCCCGCTGGTCTGCCCCGACCACCACTGGCCGAGGGCATTAGGGCACAAGACTAAAAGGAAAAAAACGAGGCGCACAGCCGGATTGTAGACCAAAATTCTTGTAGGAGCTTTCCAGCAGAGTAGTGGACAATGCTGCGCATGCAAATCACTCGCCGGGAGTTTGGTAAGGGTCTCTCGCTCGCTGTCGCTGCCACTGCTCTTCCTGCCAGCGGCGCGGCGGAACGCCTGCCCATTGCTTTCTCTACGCTGGCTTGTCCCGGTTGGGCGTGGAGCAAGGTTCTCGAATACGCCGCGTCGCACGACTTCGCTGCCATCGAATTGCGTGGTCTCGAAGGAAACCTGGACCTGCCTTCCCACGCCGCGTTTGCTCCGTCACGCATCGCACAAACCAAGCGCGAAATTGCGGCCCACGATCTTCGCGTTGCCTGCGTCAGCAGCTCCGCACACATGGATGACCCCACCGGCCCCAAGCGTGCCACGCAAATATCTGACGCGAAACGTTTCATCGACCTCGCGGCTGCTCTGGATGCGCCGTACGTGCGCGTATTCGGCACCGATTCGAGCGGAGACAAGTCGATTGCTCCTGGCGAAGAGTTGAAGGAACGAGTCGCCTCGGGTCTGAAGGAACTCGGCGATTATGCTGCCGGGCACAATGTGACAGTGATCATCGAGTCGCATGACAGATTTGTGACATCCCCTGTCCTGCGCGAGGTTCTCACTCGCGCCGCCTCGGATCATGTGGCTCTTCTTTGGGACGCGCATCACACCTTCGCCGATGGCAAGGAAGATCCGGAGTTTACGGTCAGCCAATTGGGAAAATGGATCCGGCATACGCACCTCAAAGACTCTGTCCCCGAGGGCAGCGGGCGCAAGTACGTGCTCACTGGGCGTGGAGATATCCCGATCAAACGGCAGCTCGCCGCATTGCAGAAGTTGGGCTACAAAGGCTTCTACTGTTTTGAATGGGAAAAAGTTTGGCATCCGGACCTGACCGATCCGGAGATCGCCGTTGCGGACTACGCCCGCGTCATAAGTGATTACTTGCGCGAAGCGAATTAAAGGCCCTGCGCGCGGAAGAGCACGATGGTAGAGACGCGGCACGCCGCGTCGTCTCCACGAACGCGGAACGAAGGATTAGGCGCCCTGCTTCAGTTCCTGCATAAGAAAATCGCACGATCGCACACACAACGCCATGATGGTGAGTGTTGGATTCTGGCAGGGATTGGACGTGAAGCCGGAAGCGTCCATTACGTAGAGATTCTTGATGTCGTGGGTTTGCTGAAATTGACTGAGCACTGATTTCTTCGGATCACTCCCCATGCGCGCTATTCCCGCTTCATGCAGCGCCCATCGTGGAGCTGACGGATGGGCATAGCTCCTGATATTCTTTGCCCCGGCGGCTTCGAGCATTTCTCCCGCGGAATCGCCCATGTCCTGGATCATGGCCCGTTCGTTCTCGCCATCCGACATGTGGATCTTCAACACTGGAATGCCGTAAACATCTTTAACATTCGGATCGATCTCGACAAAGTTGTCCCAGCGCGGCAGGACTTCGCCGAAGCCGGTAAGGTCGAACGAGACGCGGGGCTCGAGAATCGCTTTCTTGTAGGATGCCCCGAACCCGTCGGCCTCCCAGTTGAAGTCGAGGCTTGATCCGCCCTCGTAACCGTATCCGCGGATGAATTTCTTGTGAGGCGGCTGACCCTTCAGGTTGCGGAAGCGAGCGACATAAATTCCGACAGGCTTTACCGGACCCCCACGCGATGGCTTCTCGCCGAGAGCAGGGAAGTCGCCGTTGCCGCCTCCGCTTCTCACGTGTGCGGTTAGATAGTGGCCGAGAACGCCGCTGGAATTGCCCAGCCCGTTGGGATACTGCGTGGTGGCCGAGTTGAAAAGAATTCGCACGGACTCCTGCGCCTGCGCGCAGAGGATCACCACCCGAGCAAGAACTTCGTGCGGCTGGCGCGTGTTTCGGTCGATGTAGAGGACGCCCCGCGCGCGGTTTCGATCGGGGTCCATCAGGACTTTGTGGACCATGGCATTTGAAATGAGCGTGCAGTTGCCGGTAGCAATGGCGTCCGCTACCGTCGTGAATGCCGAATTGAAATAGGAATGCGTGACACAGCCGCGTTCGCAGGGTCCGCAGTAATGGCAGGGCCCGCGGCCATTGAGCGGACGCGTCAGGTTGGCGGAACGCGCCAGCGTGGCGGTGCGGCCGAGCTTCTCCTTGACGCGATCGCGAAAAAGAGATTCCTGGCACGTGAGCGGCATGGGCGGCTGGAATTGGCCGTCGGGAAGGTGTTCCAGCCCTTCCGCCATGCCGGTGACGCCAACGTATTTCTCCACCAGATCGTAATAGGGAGCGAGATCGCTGTATCCGAGCGGCCAATCTTCGCCGTAACCGTCCTGCGAGGCGGATTTGAAATCCGCGTCGCAGAAACGCAAACTCACGCGCCCCCAGACGTTCGTGCGGCCGCCGGTCATCCGCAGGCGGCCCATCCAATCGAAAGGCTTATCTTTGGGCGTTGTGTAAGGTTCCTCGAGATCATTGACGAACCAGTCGTAGTTGTACTCGCTGCAGACGTCGAACTTCGATTGAATGGGACGCGTCTTCCGCACGATTTCCGGCGCGAGATTGCGGTATTTCAATTTGAATGCAGGTTTGTGTTCGGAGAAATTGGCATCGGCTTGGGGGCGTCCAGCCTCCAGCAGCGCGACTTTCAGGCCCGCCTCCGCCAGGCGCTTGCAGGCCCAGCCGCCGGACGCGCCGGAGCCCACCACCAGGACATCGAGGCTCGGATTGCTTTTCGAAGGCATCGGGTCGTCGGATGATGAAAGCGAATCCTAACAAGCGGGAGCAAGCTGGTCAAAGAAAGAGAATGATCCGTAGGCAGGAACGCGATTGTGGACGGTCGGCGCGAGTGATAACATCGCCGTTCGGTCCGATCCATAGTGGGGTTTGTCGTGCGCAATGCAGACGAAACGATTGGCCAAAGGCTGACTCGGCGCCAAATGGTGGAGAAGTTGCTCGCCGGAATGGCTGCCGGAGCAGCGTGGCCGCTGATTGCATCTTCGCATCCCATTCATCAGCATTTAAAGAACGGCGCGGCGCTCGACCGTGCAGCAGCAGCGCAGACAGCTGCATCCTGGAAACCCCTGTTTCTGAATCAGCAGCAGAACGAGACGCTCGTGGCACTTTCAGAGAGCATTGTTCCGGGATCGGCCCAGGCACAGGTAAACCGGTTCATCGACCTGCTGTTAAGCGTCGACACAACCGAGAACCAGAAAAAATTTGTCGCCTCGCTTGCGGCCGTCGAAAATGAGGCGCAGAAACGATTCGGACGCGGTTTCCATCAACTGACAGTGAGCGATAGAGAATCGCTACTCACGAGCTTCTCCAAGGAAGAAGCGACCCGGGATCACGTCAGCCCTTTGAAGGACTGGATCACCGTAGCTTATTACTCCTCCGAGGAAGGCATGCGCGAACTGGGCTGGACCGAAAATCGGGCCTTCAGAACTTTCCCGGGATGCGAGCACGAATCGCACTGAGCGTTGCCAACACGCCTGATGAAGTGCGAACCGTTTGGCTGAACACATTCGCCGAGCCAGGGGAACCATTCTTGGAAACAACCGCGGATGTATGGTCAATTCTGACCATTCACTCCGTCCATTAGTATATGCACCGAGAGTGAGAATCACCGCGATTGAATTGCGCATCTAACCAGAGGTGAAAGAGCCTGAGACGTCAATCTTCGCGGAGCAATATAGGGTGGTTGCCGTCGAGGGCGACCGTTTGGTCGTCCGAGGAATTCTCAGCGGGCAGGTGTTGACGATTATCAATCCCGCGCCCGATATCCCGCTCAGCCAGCTCGACTTTCCGCCGGGAAAGTTAATCGCCCTGACCGACCCTTCTACCTCGCCTCCGAACTAGGACTGTCCGTCCGCGCATGTTGGTCAATTTTGACCAGCCCGCAAGTCACTTTCGTTAAATACTGACACAGACAAGTTTTTTCAAAGCGGCGCCGATATTAACTGAGGGTTCATCTGAAGAAGTGACCTCGTTACAGTACCTGTTCTCACCAACTTAAGGACAAATGTCTCTACCAAGCACAGTGTTTCCCAGCGGGGTCCTGGAAATTGTTGGCCCGCGAACTCCGGTGCTGGATGCGGTGTCAGTGGCTCGCCCACGATCGCACTCCAAGCCATCCCTGCCCAGCCGGATCGCGGTGATCGGGAACTACCTTCCGCGGCAGTGTGGCATTGCCACATTTACCACCGATCTGTGCGCAGCCATTTCAGCAGAATACGGTAACGCCAGACTGTTGGCGCTGCCGGTCAATGACACCGAACAAGGGTATGACTATCCCGCCCGGGTGAGATGGTCGCTTGCCCAGGACGACGTGAAGTCGTATCAGGACGCGGCGGAATTCCTGAACTTCAACAATATCGACATGGTTTGCCTGCAGCACGAATATGGAATCTTTGGCGGTCCGGCCGGGAGCTATATCCTGCATTTGTTGCGGGGCCTGAAGATGCCCGTGGTGACTACTCTGCACACGGTTCTTCGCCAGCCAAATCCTGACCAAATGATGGTCATGGAAGAGATTGCGGAGCTCTCAGACCGCATCATTGTCATGAGCCAGCTCTCGTCCCAGTTTTTGCAAGAAGTCTTCAAGGTGCCCAGCAGCAAGATCGACATGGTGCCGCACGGCGTTCCAGACCTGCCATTCCTGGATCCCAACTTCTATAAGGACCGGTTCGGCGTGGAAGGGAAAGCGGTGTTGCTCACGTTCGGCCTGCTATCACCGAACAAAGGAATTGAAAACGTGATTCAGGCCCTGCCCCAGATCTTGTCGAAACACAAAAACGTCGTCTACCTGGTTGCAGGTGCGACCCACCCGCACATCCTCCGTCGCGAAGGGGACAAGTATCGAGCCAGCTTGCAGGCTTTGGCGAAGGAATTGGGAGTGGAATCGCAAGTGATCTTCCACGACCGTTTCGTCAGCCCTGAGGAAATGGCGGAGTTCATTGGAGCGGCCGATATCTACATCACTCCCTATCGGCATGAAGCGCAGGTGGTTTCCGGAACGCTGGCCTATGCACTGGGGGCGGGTAAAGCGATCATCTCCACTCCCTATTGGCACGCACTTGAATTGTTAGACGGCCGTCGCGGCGCGTTGGTTCCCTTCCAGGATCCCGGCGCAATCACGCAAAAGACAATCGAACTTCTGGATACGCCGGCGCTGCGCCATGCCATGCGCAAACGCGCCTACCTGTTCGCGCGCGATATGGTCTGGAAAAAAGCCGCACAGGGTTACATGGAGAGTTTTGCCCGGGTTCGCAGCGACCGCAGGGAAACTCCCCGCGTTCAGTTCTCGGCTCGTGCGGCCCAGAAATTGCTGAATCAGCTGCCCGACCTAAAACTCAATCACGTCAATGCGCTCACCGACGACACTGGAATGCTGCAGCACTCGATCTTTACGATCCCGAACCGCGGAGAGGGACATACCACCGACGACAATGCTCGCGCACTCATTCTGGCAGTGTTGCTGGAGCAGTTGGATGGCAAAGAGCTCGCGAAACCCGACTCGGCGGTCCGAGGTTTCGCTACCCGAGAATCGGCGTTCCGGTATTTGGCGTTCCTGGAGCATGCCTTCAATCCCGTGAAGGGCAGATTCAAAAACTTTCTCGGCTACGATCGCCGGTGGAACGAAGCTGATGGCTCCGAAGATTGTCATGGGCGCGCATTGTGGGCGCTTGGAACTGTCTTGGGAAGATCAAAAGATCAGGGACTGAAGTGTGCTGCCGGGCGTTTGTTTGAGTTTTCCCTCTCCGCAGCTATCGAATTCAGCAGCCCTCGTGCCTGGGCCTATACCATGCTCGGAATTCAGGAATACCTCGACGCGTATCCTGGGGACCGCGATGCCCAGAGAGTAAGATGCGCACTCGCGAAGCGCCTGCTCGAAATGTACGGTGCGGTCCGTAGCCCGGATTGGAAGTGGTTTGAAGATGTTCTGGCCTATGGAAACGCGCGCTTGCCCCAGGCCATGTTACTGGTGGGCCCAGCTTGCTCGGACGAGCGCATGGTTTCCGCAGGCCTCGAAGCACTGGATTGGTTGTTGACACAGCAACGCTGCGAGATTAACGGTCACTTCGTACCGATCGGGTCGCAAGGCTTCTATCGCAAGGGCGGTGAAAAGGCCCGATTCGATCAACAGCCGATTGAAGCCGCGGGCGTGGTTTCTGCGTGCCTGCAAGCGTACCGCGCCACTGGCGATCGGCGCTGGCACCGCGAAGCCTGGTCGGCCTTCAACTGGTTTCTGGGCGACAACGATCTGCAACTGCCTCTTTATGACTCCGTAACCGGCGGTTGCCGGGACGGCTTGCATCCCGACCGCGCCAATGAAAACCAGGGTGCAGAATCCACGCTTTCGTTTCTGATGGCGCTGCTGGAGATGCGCTCTCTGCAAGGACATGAACAGATGGAAATCCGCTCGTGACTATCAACGAAACTATACTCGCGAATCTAACGGGCAGTCGCTACGACTCACTACTCCTTCGGCATCCTTCCAACCCGATCCTGACGAGTAAGGACTGGCCCTACTCCATTAATAGTGTGTTCAATCCGGGCGCGACGTTACTCGCGGATGGAACGACCCTGCTCCTTTGCCGCGTGGAGGATCGGCGCGGGCTGTCGCATCTATGCGCAGCGCGCTCTCGCAACGGCGTCGATGGATGGCAGATCGATAGCCAACCGACATTGATGCCTAGCCCGAAGGAATATCCCGAGGAGATCTGGGGCATTGAGGATCCTCGCATCACTTTCGTACCGGAATTGGATCAGTACGTAGTCACTTACACATCCTATTCGCGCGGTGGCCCGGGAGTCTCCCTGGCTCTGACCAAAGACTTCCGAAGTTTTGAGCGCTACGGCGTGATCATGCCGCCGGACGACAAAGATAGCGCTCTTCTGCCCCGGAGAATCGATGGGTACTGGGCGCTGATTCATCGGCCGGCAACGAATCTCGGAGCGCACATATGGATTTCCTACTCTCCGGACCTGCGTCATTGGGGCAGGCACAGGCTGATGTTGGAAGCGCGCCGCGGTGCCTGGTGGGACGCAAACAAAATTGGCTTGTCGCCGCCGCCCATCGAGACTTCCAGAGGATGGCTCGTGCTCTACCACGGGGTACGGCACACGCCTTCGGGCTGTCTATATCGATTGGGCTTGGCCCTGTTTGACCTCGAGAATCCGGAAAAGTGTCTGCGGCGAGGGGATTCATGGATCTTTGGACCGGAGGCGGAGTACGAGTGCCACGGCGACGTCGACGATGTCGTGTTCCCGTGCGGATACACGATGGACCCCGATGGCGACACGGTCAACTTCTACTATGGCGCTGCCGATTGCTCCATTGCCCTGGCTCGGGGCAGCATTCGTTCGCTATTGGACTGGCTGGATGCCAATGGAAGTTGTGAGCGCAGGCAGCGAGCGGAGGATTTATGAAACCACTGCTCTGGGTTTTCCAGTTTGCCTTCGGGTGCCATCACCAACTGAGTGGGGTGTTCACGATCCAGAAACGGACGTACCGGGTCTGCCTGGAGTGTGGAGAGGAAGTCGAGTATTCCTGGGCCCTGATGCATTCCCTGCCTTCGAGCGTTGTCGCGGTAGAACCACATTCGACACGCGAACTACCGGTGATTTGATCCGGTCGGGCAGCGTCCTCTCAGGCTCAATCTCCACGGGTGAGCTATGTTGCTCAGACACGAATCGCACGAACTGTCATTCTTAGGCGTACTGAAGTATCTCGAGGGGAGCAACGACTAGCTGATTCGTAGCTCCCATTCTTAGGTTGCTGCGGGGTGAGATCCCCGTCCGTTTACATCTAAGCGACCACATCCAGCCGATTGGCACTCTTCATCCGTGTGAGAGCCGCGACACCTGCGGTGAACACGATTCGACCCTAAAAGCGCTCGAACGTACAAATTCAGGCCAACACCTCAGGGCGGATGAGAGGCGTTAGCCCTCGAAACAAGAAAGGTGAAAAGCCATGCCTTTAATTCAACTCCTGGAAGTTCTCGTCGTGGTGGGTGTTCTTCTGTGGCTGGTGAATCGCTTCATTCCAATGCAGGGCACGATCAAATCAATTTTGAACGGCGTCGTGGTGATCGCTGTGGTTCTGTGGATCATGAACGCTTTCGGGCTCTTTCAGTCCCTCTCCCGGATCCACGTTGGAACATGAAGCAGGGCGTCAAGGAAACCAGTCCAGAACGCTGAACGCGCCTACTCAAGATCGATACAAAGCAACACGGCAGACCTCTGCCTCGAAGGAGACACTTTGAACACTAAGCTCTTGTTAGCAGCCACAATCATCCTTAGTTTGAGCGCGTTTGCTCAAACTAATTCTGAAACACCCCGGGTCATCGAACCGATGAGTTCGACACCCACCTTTCGCGTAAACGTAGTCAGCCGTAACGTGCAGGCTGTCAACTACCAGCATCGCAGCGGAGCCACCAAGATAGACTTCGCGGGCACCGACCTGATGCCCGGGGCCAACGGCCAAGCCAAAGTGGAAAGCAAGAAGGGCTACATCGAAATCGAGGTGGAATTTGGCAATTTGCAAAACCCCACGACTTTCGGCACGGAATACCTGACCTACATCTTGTGGGCAATTTCGCCCGAGGGCCGGGCGATCAACCTAGGCGAAATACTAGTGGGCGAGAACCACCGCAGCAAGGTGGACGTGACCACCGATCTCCAAGCCTTCGCTCTGGTCGTAACGGCGGAACCTTATTACGCCGTGCGCCAGCCCAGCAACGTCGTGGTGATCGAAAATGTAGTTCGCAAAGACACTAAGGGAACTACCGAAGCACTCAATACCAAACATGACTTTCTCGAACGCGGCGGCTACATTCCCACCGGGTACAAGTTTGACCCCGTAGTTCTGAACACCAAGTTGCCGTTGGAATTCTTCGAAGCGCGGAACGCACTCCGCATCGCTCAATCTGAGGGTGCCGAGAGATATGCCAGCGACAGCTATCAGCGTGCCGTTCAGTTAATGAACAACGCCGATGAATATGCCGTGCAAAAGAACCCTCCCAGGAAAGAGCTGATCGCAGTCTCCCGGGAAGCCGTACAAACTGCCGAAGATGCACGGGCAATCGCAGTGAAGAGAATGGACGAAGAGCGCTTGGTGAACGAACGCCAGGATTCGGCGGATGCACAGGCGAAATCGCAAGGGCAGGCTGATGACGCGATTCGGCAGAAAGAGCAAGCCCAGTCCGACACCGCGAAAGCTCAAGCGGCAAAGGCTCAGGCCGAATCGGATGCGGCCAAGGCACAATCCGACATGGCCGCCAATCAAGCAGCATCTGCAGCGGCGGTCAGCGCGGCTCAGGCCGATGCCGACCAATCCCGTTTAGCTGCACAGCTGGCCCAGTCGGACGTGCAACAGGCAGAAACAGACAAAGCAGCCATGCGCACCCGCTTGTCAGAGCAGTTGAACACCATTCTTGAGACTCGCGACAGTGCGCGCGGCCTCATCGTCAGCATGTCCGATGTGTTGTTTGACACCGGAAAATACTCGTTGAAGCCCGGTGCACGGGAGAAGCTGGCGAAAGTCGCCGGTATTCTGCTTGCCTATCCTGGACTCAACATTGAAGTCGGCGGCTACACCGACAATGTGGGCGGCGATGCAATGAATCAAACACTGTCTGAGAATCGGGCCGGTTCCGTACGCGATTACCTGGTGAATCAGGGAGTAGCGACCAATTCGGTTTCAGCCAAAGGTTTCGGTAACAGCTTGCCCGTAGCAACTAACGAGAATTCCACCGGCCGGCAGCAGAACCGGAGAGTTGAACTTCTCGTATCCGGCGAAGCCATCGGCAACCCGGTGAATGCGACGACCGGAAGCTTGCGCTAGAGCAAGCGTACGTACCCAGCACTAACGGAGGTAGGACCTATGAAACTAATTAGAATCACCAGCACAGGAATTCTGTCATTGCTTCTCGGAATTGCGGCTCCCGCTTATGCGCAGCACGAACAGCAGGGCGAAAAGCAAGACCACTCAGCACAGAAACAAAGCAACCACGAGCAAGCCAAACCTCAACACCAGCATGCTCAGCAGCAACGGCAGTCAGATCAGAAGGAACAGCAGCCGCAGCACGCCCAACAGCAGCAGAAACAGGATCAGAGCAACCGGCAGGCGCACGCCCAGCAACAGCAGAAGCAGGATCAGAATAACCGGCAACAGCACGCCCAACAGCAGCAGAAACAGGATCAGAGCAACCGGCAGGCGCACGCCCAGCAACAGCAGAAGCAGGATCAGAATAACCGGCAACAGCACGCCCAACAGCAGCAGAAACAGGATCAGAACAACCGTCAACAGCACGCTCAACAGCAGCAGCGGCAGGACCAGACCCGGCAGACGCAGCGCGCCCAGCAGACGCGAAGCAATCAACAACCACAGCGCACCCAAGAACAGCATCGTGTCCAGCAGACCGCCTGGCAGCAGCATGGCTCACAACACTGGGAATCCGATCACCGCACCTGGCAACAACGGGGTGGCTACCACGGCTATCGCATCCCTGACGACCGCTTCCGCGGATACTTTGGGTCGAACCATGGATTCCGCATTTACGGCCTGCCCTTCCTGGTTGTAGGCGGATATCCACGCTTCCAATACGAAGGGTATTGGTTCAGTGCTGTAGACCCATGGCCGGAGTACTGGGGGAACGACTGGTATGACAACGACGAAGTCTATGTCAGCTATGTCGACAACGGCTACTACCTGTACAACCGCAGGTATCCCGGCGTCGGTATTGCAATCAA
>Ga0209180_10001470_pt1 | contig 11702 bp, 8 predicted proteins | sample CZO8metaG_3_FD_188355 | JGI IMG/M metagenome (GOLD analysis project Ga0209180, IMG submission 188355) | Vadose zone soil microbial communities from the Eel River Critical Zone Observatory, Northern California, USA - CZOApr15con2H2.8 metaG... | ecosystem: Environmental > Terrestrial > Soil >...
TACTCGTTCTATTTAAAAGGGAAGTCAAGAGAAAAACCTCTCTCTCGGCCAGCGGCCGAGAAGATTTTTGTCTCGAAATCCAACCCACTGAATGTAGGTGCACCCCTTGATTAGCGAGGCGGTTTTGCTCTGGTTTGCAATCCCATTCCCGCGGTTTCATTTTCTTGTGGTGACCAGGCCAAATCAAGTCTTGAAACGTAGCAAGCGAAAGTGGTCTTGAGATGTTAACCATGGCCCTTTTCGGAGGCTCGTGGCCTATAGCTTTTTCGGGTTATCCGAGGGGGCATAGAGTAGAAGCAGAGACTCGGTGCCGAAGCACAGAGGGCCTAACGACTAGCTGGATACTCACCCTCGACCCAAGCGTCTCAAGAACCCGACCGAACACCACCGCCTTTCTCTCTGTGGCTGTATACATGTCGGCCTCATAGCAGTGTTAGTTCTGCGAAGGATTGAGCCGGCTCTTCCTAGACCTTACAGGGCCTGGTTGTTTCCGTGGAGCACTCTCGGCGTTCTTATCGCCGCTGCTGCTTTCTCGGATCGGTGATCGGCGATCTGAGGCACAGTCTGTTTACGATTATCTCCATACTCCTGAGTTACGCGGCTCCCCTTTTCATTGTGCGCAAGAAAGCCATTTGTCTGGGTCTTGCTGATTGACGAACGAGTGCGCTCTTCGCGACTTTCAAATAGACCGACCGCTTTGCGATGCTCCGAAAGCCGTTGCCAGGGCAGCCTGTAGGCGAATGGTTCCTAAAAACTACTTAAGCTGACGTACTGCCTCCGCCATCAGGAGCCTAGCGAAATGATCCTGTTTCTGCTGTTCCAACACCACGTCCTCTTCCGTGGTTGGCTTCACCGCGGGTTTAGCCCTTGGTTTGCGAAGATCCCTTTCGAAACGTGCTGCGATATCAGATTTTAGCTGTTCAAGATAGCCCGATTTCATGGTCGCCCCCTAAGTAAAATCGGCGCCTTAATCTTTGCATATAGACATTTGCAGCATCGATTTTCCAAACGGACGGATGTGTCCGATCCGGCACCGGGCTTTAGTTCAGGTCTTCGGTATGACAAGCTGGACTGCACCCTTGAAATGAGACAGCCAGGATGGGCACACTTTGCAGGGAAAGGGCTGCAAAGTGAAGCGAAAGCGATACTCACGGTAGTTCCAGCGGATGGCTGTTGAACGTCTAAGAACCTGTGATGATGTCAACGAGTTGGCGCAAGAGCTGGGGGTGACCCGGACGGGACCGACTCCTGGGTAGAGGCAAGGGACTTGCTTTCTTAGCTTTCGCGGTTCTTTGTATTATTCTTACATTAAGTTTGTTGACGTTTGGACGCTGCCTTTGTGGAGCCTGACATTCTGATCGGCACCGGATTGCTATTGTTCCACCTCTTTGCCCTGCGCACGTTGTAGGTAAGGATTGAGCTGGTTGCGCGCGGGAATGCTGCGGGGCAAAGCAATGTCAATACATTGGCCGTAATGCCGCTTGTGGCGTGCGCGACGTCAAGCGCAGCGCAGCCCATCGCGCGTCGTGCTCTCGCTCAAGGTAAGACTCTGTTTGCAGACTTGCCGCTGCGAATTCTCCGCGGCGTTCCATAGCGGCCAAACGAACGGGTAGTCCAGTACCATCACGCCCGTTCTAATTCCGTTCCTAAGAACAGTTTACAGCGTCGTGCAATTCCTCAATCCTTGGACCAATACTCGGGGGATATTTGTGCGCTTCCAGCTTCAGGTAGTGCTCTGTCTACGCAAGGAGTGAATATGATGCGTCTCCATTCATTTCGCTCTGTGGTTTTATTCGGTTTGGTCGCGCTGGCGCTGTTGGCCAACGGGAGAAAGACTATTGCCGCGGCGCAAACGGCGCCGCCAGCGTCCCCGACCGTCGCTCTGAGCGCCTCAGCGGCTTCCGCCCAAGCAGGCCAACCGGTCACGCTCAAGTGGTCGTCGACGAACGCCACGTCCATCACTTTGGAGCCCTCGGTAGGCCCCGTCGCGGTGAAGGGCTCTACCACCGTGAGGCCTTCTCAGTCGACCACTTATACCCTCACCGCCACAGGTCCGGGCGGCTCGGCCCATGCCAGCGCCCAAGTCACTATTACGCCCGCGCCCCCTCAGGCTGCGGTCCAGAAGCCTTCGGAGAAAGACATCTCGTCCGACCAAGAGCAGATGAGGGGCCTCGACGAACAGATCCAGGAGATCAAGTCAGACTCCCTCCGCATGTCGGCAGAGCTGAGCCAGCTGGAGGAGAAACTGCTGTACCCGTCAGGAACACAGGTCGCGATCTTCGTCGAGCTCGCCAAGGGCGACGCGATGCGCCTCGACGCCGTGCGGCTCCAGATCGACGGCCAACTTGTTGCGCACTACATCTACAGCGCCAAAGAGCTCCAGGCCCTGCGCAAGGGCGGCGTGCAACGGATCTACGTCGGCAACGTCGCGACCGGGGATCACAAGCTGGAAGTGCTTGTCGACGGCAAGCTTGAGGGCGGCGCGGACTTCAGCCGCACGGGAGAGTTTACTTTCCGCAAGGAAGTGAAGCCAAAGCTGGTCGGACTAACTCTGGCCGGACCGCGGTCCGGCAACACTCCGATCGCGCTTGGGGAATGGTAATCGATGCGAGCGACTCGCCAACTCATCGGACTCGCCCTGGCCTTGGGACTTGCTGCCCGTCCGGTCACGGGCGGCGACTTGAGGGACCCCTATTTCGGCGAGGCGCTCTATCACGCTTACCAAGGACAGTATTTCGACGCACTCCAACGGCTCGACACCGAACTCGCCCAATACCACGTTTTGGACGAACCCAAACTCGATACGCTTCACTATCACATCAACGACGCCGAATTTTCGGTCGGCGACTTCGAGCTCGACTATCGCATGCACCAACGCGCGGGGCGCGCCATCAAGGCGGTGCTCGAAGGCGCCGTCGATGAGGCGGTGCGAAACGAGGCCGCGTTCAGGCTCGCCCGCATTCACTTCCAGAAGGGTCAGCTCGATGATGCGCTGCAGGCGCTAGCACGGATCAAAGGTACGGTGCCGGAGGAGATCAAGGGTGATCTCGAGTTTCTGCGGGCGAATGTCTATATGGCGACAGGCCAGCCGGGCGAGGCCGTTAAGGTCCTCGCGCAGTTAAAGGGCAATGAGCGCCTGGCCCGGTTTGTTGCCTACAACCTTGGCATCGCGCTGCTGCAGGACGGTCGACCTCAGGACGCGATCGAGCAACTGGACAAGGCCGGGCAGTTGCCCGCCGGTGATCCCGCTGCTCTCGCGATCCGCGACAAATCGAACCTGGTGCTGGGCACCATGTTGTTCGAATCTGGCAATTTTGAGCGGGCCAGGCAGGCATTGGATCGCGTCCATCTCGAGGGACCGTTCTCGAACCAGGCTCTGCTGCGGGCAGGCTGGGCTGAGGCCTCGGCCCAGCAGTATGACCGCGCGCTCGTGCCGTGGAACATCCTGGTGGATCGTGAGCCGACGGACGCCGCAGTTCAGGAAGTCATTCTTGCCGTACCGCATGCGTACGCCACCTTGAAGCTTCACGGTCGCGCGGCGATTGGTTATGGACGCGCCCTCGAGCTGTTCAGCCACCAGATCGAGAGAGTCGACGCATCGATTCGCAGCATCAGGGAGGGGCAGTTTCTCAATGCGCTGATCCGCGAGGAGAGCCGTGAGGACGAAACCTGGGTCATCCGCCTGCGCAACTTGCCCGATGCGCCGGAGACTTATTACCTGATGGAGTTGATGGCGTCTCACGACTTCCAAACCTCATTGCACAACTACCTCGACCTCGAGGACCTGCGGTCGAGACTCAATGCCTGGAAGACCAGCCTTGATGCTTTCGACGATATCATCCGGCTGCGCGGACAGAACTACGAGCCGCTGCTGCCGGAGGTCGACGCACAGTTCCGGGAACTGGATTCGCGGATCCACATTCGCGTCGAGCAGCGCAAGCACCTCGCCGAACGTCTGCAGGCCATGCTGACCGCACCGCGGCCAGATTATCTGGCCACTGGGGAGGAGCAGATCGCCGGCGAACGCATCGCACGCATCGAGAAACGGCTCGGTCACTCTGACGACCCCCAATCGCTCGCACTTCGGCAACGCGCGGCCCGCCTGCGCGGCGCGCTCACTTGGCGGTTGGAGACCCAGTACAACGACCGGCTGACCGCGGCATATGTACACCTGAACGAACTGAAAGCACCTCTTGATGCTCTCAGTCAGCGGTATGACGCCTTCGTTAGGACGAGGCAGGCAGCGACGCATAGCTATGTCGGATACGATGTCCAGATTACACGGCTCCGCGAGCGCGTCGACGACGCGTTGCAGCGTGTCGACATGTTGATCGCCCGGCAGGGGCACATGATCGAGACCGTCGCCGTCAACCAGCTCGAGGCCCGCCGGGAACGCCTGGCCGCCCAGCAGACCGAGGCGCGCTTCGGCGTCGCCGATAGTTACGATCGAGCCGCGCGCGCCCAGTCCGACGCGGGGGGACACTGATGCGTCGCCTCGCTATTCCGGTCGTGATCGCGCCGGTTTTCATGGTCGCCTGCGCCGCGCGTTCCATAAAGCCGGTGGGCACGCCGGGGACGCTGGCGGAGCTGCGGAATGTGCGTCCGGACTTGCAAGAAGTGAAGGTCGAACAGGGCCTCGATCAGGCCATGCAGCAGTATCGGCGCTTCCTCGAGGAGGCACCGGAGACCGCGATGACTCCGGAGGCGATGCGGCGCCTCGCGGACCTGCAACTCGAGAAGCAGTTCGGTATTCGCACGGGCAACGCCAAGCCGCGGGAAATGGCCGCTCCGAAGCCCGCCCCGATACTCGCGGGCTCGCGGACCGGCAGTCCTAATCCGGCCGCGGCAGCTGCCAGCGTAAGTTTGCGGGAATCCGATCAGGATTTCGAGCGGCGCACGACCGCGGAGGCCGGAATCCTGGTGGGCAGTAACGCTGGCGCTTCCCCGGCGGACACGGTGCGCGCGGGCGCAGATGCCGAAGGTCCACTGGAGGCGATCGCTCTCTACAATCGGCTGCTCACCGAATACCCCAGTTACAAGAACAGCGACCAGGTCCTCTATCAGATGGCGCGGGCGTACGACGAGCTCGGCCGCACCGAAGAGGCCATCGAGACAATGGAGCGCCTAATTCGCGCGAATCCGCACTCCTCGCACCTCGACGAAGTGCAGTTCAGGCGCGGCGAGTACTTCTTCACGCGCAGACGCTTCCGCGACGCCGAGAGCGCCTATTCGGGCATCGTCAAACTGGGAACCGCCTCCGAGTTCTACGAGCTCGCGCTCTATAAACTCGGATGGACGTTCTACAAGCAGGACTTCTACGAGGAGGCCCTGCGAAAGTATATTGCCCTGCTCGACTACAAGGTATCGATCGGTTACGACTTCGATCAGACGCATGATGAGGACAATGATCGCCGTGTCGCGGATACGTTCCGAGTGATCAGCCTGAGCTTCAGCAACCTCGGCGGGCCGGAGACCCTGCCGGAATACTTTTCCAAGTTCGGGAATCGTTCCTATGAGGACCGCATTTACTCCAGTCTTGGCGAGCACTATCTCGGCAAGCTCCGCTATGACGATGCGGCGAAGACGTACAAAGCCTTCGTAGCGCTTTATCCATTCCACCGCGCCGCGCCGCGGTTCAGCATGCGCGTCGTGGATACCTTCACCCAGGGCGGGTTCCCCAAGCTGGTGCTAGAGTCGAAGCGCGAGTTCGCTTCCAAATACGGCCTGAAGGCCGAATACTGGCGACACTTCAAACCGGAAGAGTCGCCGGAAGTACTGGCCTATCTCAAGACGAACCTGAAAGACCTCGCGACGCACTATCACGCCCAGTATCAGAACGCAAACGAACCGAACGAGAAGCTCACGAATTATCGCGAGGCAAGCCAATGGTACGGCGCCTACCTCGAGTCCTTCCCGAAGGAAGCTGATTCGGCATCCGTCAACTATCAGCTTGCCGACCTGCTTTTGGAGAACAAGGATTTTGGCGAGGCGGCCAAACAGTATGAGCGCACGGCTTACGCATACGCGCCGCATCCGCAGTCGGCAGCTGCAGGATACGCCGCGATCTATGCATACCGCGAGCAGCTGAAGATTGCCGACAAGCAGCAGCAGGACCCCGTCAAGCGCGATACCGTCGCAAGCTCGCTCAAATTTGCCGACGCATTCCCGCAGGACGAACACGCCGCGGCGATTCTCGGAGCGGCCGCCGATGACATGTACGAGATGAAGGACTACAAGGCTGCCATCGAGGCCGACCAGCGCGTCATCGATAAGTATCCGGGCGCACCGGCGTCGATCCGGCGTTCCGCGTGGATTGTGGTTGCGCATGGCTCGTTCGAGCTCGCCCAGTACCCGCAGGCCGAGCACGCCTACACCCAGGTGCTGACGGTCACGCCGGAGGGCGACGGGTCGCGCGCCGCGCTCGTCGACAACCTTGCTGCCTCGATTTACAAACAGGGTGAGCTCGCAAACGAGGCGAAGGATTATCGCGCGGCAGCCGACCACTTCCTTAGGATTCGCACAGCCGCGCCAACCTCATCTATCCGTGCGACCGCTGAGTACGACGCGGGCGCCGCGCTAATCCGCATGCAGGACTGGAAGGCGGCGGTGGATGTGCTTGAAGCGTTTCGCACCACCTTCCCGAAGAACAAACTGCAGCTCGAAGCCACGAAGCAGATCGCCTACGCCTACCGGCAGAGCGGCCAGTTGTCGCACGCCGCCGGCGAATACGAGCGCATCGCATCCCAGTCCGACGATCCGGCGCTACGCAGCGAGGCGCTACTCGATGCGGGAGATCTCTACGCGCAATCCAATTCCCAGGATCACGCCCTGGATGCATACAAGCGGTACGTTAAAGAGTTTCCTAAGCCGGTAGAGACAGCCATCGAGACACGGTTCAAGATCGCCGAGATGTACAAGGCGGCGCACGACGAGACGCTGTATCACAACCAGTTGGAAGAAATCGTAAGCGTCGAGGCGGGCGCCGGATCGGAAAGGACCGGCCGGACCCGGACGCTAGCAGCGCGTTCGGCGCTCGTCCTCGCAGAGCAGCTCTATGGAGATTTCGTCGTCGTGAAGCTGCGGCAACCCTTCGAGACCAGCCTGCAGGATAAGAAGCAGCGCATGGATGCCACGATTGCGGCCCTGAACCGGCTGGTGGATTACGGAATCGACGAAGTGACGGCAGCAGCGACGTATTACATGGCCGAGACTTACTCCAATTTCAGCCGCTCGTTGCTCGAGTCGGAGCGGCCGGGCGATTTGAAACCAGAGGACCTGGAGGAGTTCAAGAACAAGCTCGATGAGGCAGCGTTTCCGTTCGAAGAGAAAGCCATCAAGGTACACGAGAAGAACATGGAGCTATTGCACGCTGGCGTCTTCAACCCGTGGACCGAGAAAAGTCTCAGCAGGCTCACCGAACTGATGCCGGGCCGTTACGCGAAACACGAAACGAGCAGCGGCTTCCTCGGCGCCATCGACACTCATGTGGAGGGATCGCCGGTGGCGCAGGTCTCCAACAACCCGACATCCGGCAACGCGATCACCCAGGGTGCGGCCGTCACCGATGAAACGCGCGCCAACTACGAGTCGGCAGTGGGCATGCTGAAGGAGGAGCGGTACGAACCGGGCATTGCCTTGCTGCTCAAAATGACCGAGAAGATGCCTGCGTTGGCGGCGGCGCACATCGATCTCGGCATGGCATACGAGCGAACCGGCGACCTGGACCGCGCCGAGGCCAGCCTGAACAAGGCGCTGCAATCGGATCCAAAACAGCCTGTCGCCTATAACGAACTCGGTATGGTGCAGCGCCGCAAGGGACAGTTTGCGAAAGCGCGCGCGAGTTATGAGGCGGCCCTCGCACAGTCCGCCGATTTCCAATATGCGCACAGGAACCTTGCGATTCTGTGCGACTTGTATCTCGGGGATTACAACTGCGCGATGGCACATTACGAGGCGTACAGCCGGATCGTTCCGGATGACACCGAAGTCGTCAAATGGATTGCCGACCTTCGTAATCGCGCAAAAAAACAGGAGGGGCGATGAGGAAGACTAGCGTTTACTGGATTTTACTCGGGGTCCTTGTCTTGGCGCCCACGGCTTTACTCGCGCAGCAAACAGCGCAGCCAAAGACGAAAGCAGCACAGGGACAGACCGCAAAACCGCAGGCAAAGACAGAAGAGGCAAAGAAGGAGGAGGCAAAGATACCGACGGAAGAGGCGCAGCCAAAGACGGAAGAAGACGGGAAGTTGACGTCCATCCCCGGAAGCAAGGCGCTCGGCATGTCCATTCTGGGCAATCAGGAAGCGCCTAAAGCTCTGGTTATCGTTCCCTGGAAGAGTTCGGAACTCGGCAATGGCCCCGGCGTCTCGACGTTGCTTGATGACTCGAGGCGACCCGTGGACAAAGAGGTGTTCATGCGAATGCTCAGTTACTACGAAATTCGGTCGGAAGCAGCGCGGCCCAGCGGTGCGACGACGAATGGGAGCACGGCAGCGCCCGCCAATGTGGCGCAGAGGAGAAAGCCATGAATTTCACTGAACTGTTAAGACACGTCGGTATATTCGGAGGCGCGGTGATTGTCTCCCTCGCCCTGCTTTCTGTCTTTTCGGTGGGGATGATCATAGAAAAGCACCGTCGCTTCTCTTCAACCTTCCGCGAGTCGGTAAAGTTCAAGCCCGAGTTCAAGAAGTTCCTTCACGGAGGAGATGTCCAGAATCTGGTCGAAGCCGGGCGGCTGCACCCGAATTCTTACGTGGCGCAAGTGGTCTCGGCGGGCATCGTCGAGTACGACGGCGTGGCCCAGAGCGGAGGCGATCCGACCGCTTCGCTCGAGCTCGTCACGAGCGCACTCCGGGACTCTATTTCCGAAACGCTGATTCAGTTGAAGAGTGGTCTCGGATTCCTTGCCACAATCGGCTCCACGGCCCCGTTCGTCGGTCTTTTCGGCACCGTGGTCGGAATCATCAACGCTTTCCGGAGCATCGCCGCCACGGGGTCCGGCGGAATGTCTGTGGTTTCGGGCGGCATCGCAGAGGCCCTGGTCTCGACGGCCCTCGGTATCTTCGTCGCAATTCCGGCCGTCGTCGCCTTCAACCACTTCACGGGCAAACTTGAGACTTTCCATGTCGAAATGAATCGGGCTTCGTCCCAGCTTGTGAACCGCTTGTTCAAAATACCAGAGCTCAAGGGGCTTGAACTCGACGAAATGGATGAAGTCAAGGCGTCGAAGGTCAAAAAAGAAGGCCCGGCCTATGCGACTCGGTGAGCCAGCCCGGATGCAAGCAGCCATCAACATCACGCCGCTCGTCGACGTGGTGCTGGTGCTGCTGATCATCTTCATGGTGATGGCGCCGCAGATGCGGAAGGGGCCCGACGTCAACCTGCCGAACACGACGAAACCGAACTCGCAGGGCGACGAGAGAGGCCGCATCCTGGTCTCCATAGACGAAGCTGGGGGGCTGTGGATCAACGACCAGCCTGTCGCAGCCGAGCATTTCGACGAAACTCTCCGCGCTGCGGTGGGCGCCGAGACGAACCCCAAGATCGTGATCCGGGGTGATGCAAAGCTCAATTTCCGCGAGGTTCGAGAGGTCATGGTCGCGATCGAGCAAACCGGCTTCCGCGGCGTTGGGCTCATCGCCAAGCGCGCTGGCGCAGAAGGAAAGTGACATCATGCAGTTCAACAGCAACGATTCCGGTTCCAGTCTGCAGTCTGAAATCAACATCACGCCGCTCGTCGACGTGGTGCTCGTGCTGCTGATCATATTTATGGTCGTCGTGCCACTCCTGATGGAAGGCTACGACGTCGATATCCCTCGAGCCTCCGCCGATACGTCGGCTCAGGTTGCCGAATCCCAGTTGATCCTGAGTATCGGTGCTGCGGCGTGCCCCATCCTCACGCCCCCAGCAGGGGAGGGGATCCCGAAGGACTGTCAAGTGACCCTGGCGGATCAAAAGATCCCTGTAGCCGAATTGCCCACGCGCGTGGCGGAGATTTTGGTAAGACGGCCCGCGGAACAGCGTGCGCTGTTCCTGGCCGTCGACGATCGCCTGAACTACGAGGGGGTTCTGCGCATCATTGATCTCGCAAAATCGGGCGTTGAGGATTTGAAGATCGAATTTGTCGCGGCCAATTGAGGTGGTTGCTTGGTGACAACCATGGAAACAAAGAGCATTTTCAAAACATCCGGGGCTCCGACGGCCCGCAGCATGGCGAAGAGCCTGGCGATCCATGTCTTCGTGCTGGCCGTGGTGATGGTCATACCGGCTCAAGCGCTGTTTCGCAGCGAGTCCCCCAACAAAGAACTCGACATCGTCTTCTATCGTCCACCAGAAATCGCGGTCAACTCGCGAACAGTTTCACGTCCGTTGCCGCACGGGGCGAGTGAGTCTGGGTCCCCACCGGGGGCTCCTGCACCCGCGCTGAAACCGAAGCCAAACGCCCCGGCAGGTCCAGACCTGGCTGCCAAGGCGGAACTCCCACCAGGTCCGGAGGTGGGCCCACCAGTGGAGGCAAAGTCGAGGGTGGGAAACGCCGGCATCCTGGCACTCAAGGACAAGATCGCGAGCCTAGCTCAGGACACCGTCGTGGTTCCTCTCGGAGCCGATGCGCGTCACGTTGCCGCCGATGAAGTAGGCCGTCCCTCGGCACGCTCTTTGTTGACGAGCAATACGCCGGGATCGAGCGGTGGCATCAACGTCGCCTCCCTGAGCCGCAGTGTAGGAGGCGGTGGCGGAGGAGGCGGAGGGGGCAATGGGGGCGGCGGTGTGGGCGGCCGCGGCGCTGGCGGTAGCGGAGGAAGCGGGATTGGTGGTGTGCGGGTAGGCCGCGCAGTCAGCCCGATCGCTCCGATCACTGGCGCCGACCGACCGAAGGCACGCGGCGGACCAGGTCCTGCCCGCACCGACGAGGAAATACAGATCGTGTTCGATCGCTACAAGGCGTCGTTCTACCGGCTGTACAACCGGGAGCTGCGCAATAACCCAGCCCTGAAAGGCCAGATGGTTCTGCGTCTGACGATCGAGCCGGACGGCAGCGTGTCGATGTGCGTGCTGCGGTCGACTGACATGGATGCGCCGGATCTCGCCACGCAGGTGGTTGGCCGCGTCCGGACAATCAATTTCGGCGCGAAGGATGGTGTACCGGCCGTGACGATCGTGTACCCGATCGATTTCCTGCCGGCAGCGTGAAGCCGGCGGCCGAAGCGGAATGGCACGGACGCCAGGAGGCTTGGAGAAGCTGCGAATGTGATCAGTTAAGTTCGACGCGATTTTGACAAAGGCAAAGCCACCGAAAGATGGCCACGCAAAGTCACCGGTCTAACGGGCCCGGGGGGCCCTACGACGGCGGGACCGCCGGAATCCAGTCCAGGCGCGGACTGCCTCGTTCTCGATGAAATCGTCTCGGTGAATGGGACGAGGGCGTAGATGACTTCTAGCAACACGAACAATGCGAGGCCGCGCGGCAGTTGGATCAAAATCCTGCTGTTCGCCTTCGGCCTGTTGCTGCTGAGCGCCATCCCGGCGCACGCGCAGTCGACGGTCAATTGCCCGTCGCCAGCGAACGGCGGCGTGATCGATGGCTTTGTCAACCCTGTTCCTCCCGTAAACGTCCAAATCGACGGCAATTGCACGTTCAGGAATTTTCCGGCTTCCAACCCGCTAACCACCAACATCCAATTCTTCGGCAACAACCTCACGAG